>WNFU01010364.1_pt1 | contig 10319 bp, 7 predicted proteins | sample 5400121 | NCBI WGS metagenome assembly WNFU01 (sample SAMN13153360, study PRJNA577476) | soil metagenome | isolation source: 100 cm soil or saprolite under grassland replicate 1 | place: USA:California | collected 2016-06-15
CGGCCGGCCCGGGTCTGGTCGCTCGGCTCGAGGGAGTTCTCGCCAGCCTGGGAGGGCTCGAGCATCCGAGTCGGCAAGCCGGGCCGCTCGGGCTGTCACTGCTGTGCTGGGTTCTCAACGCGGCGATGTACGGCCTCGTCCTGTCGGCGTTCGACCTCAATCTCCCCGCGACCGCCGCCGTCTTAGCCCTGGTCGCGACGCACCTCGGAATGGCGCTGCCCTCCTCGCCCGGATTCGTCGGGATCTTTGACTATCTGTGCGTGGTCTCCCTTGCGAGCTTCGGTGTCGATCCCACCACCGCCCTGGCCTTCGCTCTGGTGATCCACGCTTACGGACTGCTCCTTCCGCCCATCCTGGGGCTTGCCCTGGTCTACCGTGACCCTCGCCTGAGGTCGCTGGTGGGTATCGTTCCCAACGGCGGTGAGCTCGCCCTGGCGCGCGTCCGTTAAGGATTGTTCCGGCGTCGGCCTCAGGCTGGGCGGCGAGCATAGAGCTCGAGATTGGCAGGTGCGCTCCGCAGCAGTCCCAACGCGCCCATGGGCAGTGCCGCGAGGGCCTTCAGTGCGGCATCAACTGTTCGAGACGGCTCTCCGATCCGCAGTAGGCGACGGAGGGAGGGCCAGGCGTAGCTGATCGGGGAAGCAGCCATCGACAGTTGAACGAACCCGGCCAGCGTGACTGTCCGCTTCAGGCTGTGGGGGGAGAAAAGCCAGAGATGATCTGGCGGCTGCAGCGCGAACCAGCTCTGGCCAAAGATGCGATGCTCGAGGGATTCGACGTTCGGCGTCGCTATGACCAGCAAGCCCCCGGGCCTGAGCAGCAGCCAGACTCTTTCGAGCGCCGCCGACGGATAGGGCAGGTGTTCGAGCACGTCGAGCAGTGCGACGACATCGAACGGGCCCCAGTCGACCGGCGTGTCGTCCAGCATACCCTCGCGCACGTCAAACCCGTGGTGGCGCCGCAAGTCCTCCACCACAGCTCGGTGCGGCTCTATCCCTGCTACATCCCACCCGCGCCGACTCATCGCTGCCAGGAAGACGCCCGACCCGCAACCGACATCGAGGATTCGGCCCGTGGGGATCGTGGCCTCGATTCTCCGAGCCATCAAATGGAAGTTCGTCTCGCGCAGATAGGAAAGCAAAGACCGATGCCCCGTTGCGAAGTCAGTGCAGACCGGTTCGTACTCGGCCGCGTAAAAGGCCTGGAGGTTATCGTCCGCCTGGCCATCCGCCAGGCGGGCCAGCCCGCAGCGTCGGCACCGGAGATATGTGAACCGCTGTTCGCCGGCCAGGGGCAGGGCGGCGAAAGTGTCCAGCCGGCCCTGCCCGCAGAGCGAACACGAGGATGGCCCGCCTGGCTGCTTCACCTTAGCGATCCCAGCCTGCTTGACTCTACGTCTGCCCGTCCTGCCCGACGGCCCACGCTAAGTAGCGGCGCATGAACTCGTCCAGGTCGCCATCGAGCACGGCGTTGGCGTCAGTCGTCTCCAGGCCCGTGCGCTCGTCTTTGACCAGCTTGTAGGGATGCAGCACATAGTGGCGGATCTGGTTTCCAAAGCTGGCCTCGACGTGCTCTCCCCGTAACGCAGCCTGTTCAGCCTCGCGCCGCTCCAGCTCCAGCTCCAGCAGCCTCGAGCGCAGCATCATCATCGCTGTCTCGCGGTTCTGGAGCTGTGAACGCTCGGTCTGGCGCTCCACGACGATGCCGGACGGTAGGTGAGTCAGCCGGACGGCGGTGTTGACCTTGTTCACGTTCTGGCCGCCCGGACCTCCCGAGCGGAACGTGTCCAGCTTAATATCCTCGGGTCGGATGTCGATGGCGATCTCGCCTTCGACTTCCGGCATCACCTCGACTTTGGCGAACGAGGTGTGGCGGCGGTGGGCCTGGTCGAACGGCGATAGTCGCACCAGGCGATGGATGCCGCGCTCGCTCCTCAGGTAGCCGTAGGCGTAGGGGCCTTTGATCTCGAGCGTCGCGCTCTTGACCCCGGCCTCCTCGCCGTCGGTCTTGTCCAGCAGCTCAGTTTTGTAGCCGCGTCGCTCCGCCCATCGTAAGTACATGCGCAGCAGCATCTCGGCCCAGTCTTGCGCTTCGGTGCCGCCAGAGCCCGCGTGGACAGCCAGCAGGGCGTTGCCGCGGTCATACGGGCCGGATAGGACGAGCTGGAATTCCAGCTCTTCGAGTCGCTCGGCCACGGCGCGTGCCTCCGCCTCAGCCTCGGCGAGGGCGGCCGAGTCGCTGGCCTCGGCGGCCAGCTCCAGCAGCACGCTCGCGTCCTCGGCCCGCGCAGACAAGTCGACCCAGGGGCCGATCTCCTCGCGGAGCGCCGCGAGGTCCTTCATCAGGGCCTGGGCGCGCTCCGGATCATCCCAGAAGTCTGGTCCGCCTGAGGCGGACTCCAGCTGCGCGATGCGGCGCTGTTTGGCCGCGACGTCAAAGACGCACCAGGATCGAGGAGATGCGGTCGCGCAACGAGGTCAGGTCTTGTTTCGTCTCTTGCATGGTTTCGAGCCCTTGGGTTACGGTCTTGACGGCGCTGCGCGCCCCAAGGATGATACCACGCCCTTCGGGCGTCGCCTGCGTGCGAATAGGGAACTACCCGCCGCCTCCAGTCGTCCTCCGGTACGAGCCTGCCCGATTGGAGAGGAGCGTGGAATGGGCGCAGTAAGAGTCGCGGTCATTGGAGTAGGGAACTGCGCCTCGGCGCTGGTCCAGGGCGTCCGCTACTACCGCGATGCGCGTGACGATGAGCTGGTACCCGGGCTGATGCACGTCAACCTGGGGGGCTATCACGTCCGCGACGTCGAGTTCAGCGCCGCTTTCGACATCGACGGCAACAAGGTGGGCAAGGACCTCTCCGAGGCCATCTTCACCGAGCCCAACAACACGTATGTGTTCTCAGATGTGCCAAAGCTGGACGTGCCCGTCCGTCGAGGCATGACCCACGATGGGCTCGGACACTACCTCCAGCAGAAGATCAAGAAGGCGCCCGGCTCGACGGCCGACATCGTCGGCATCTTGAAGGAGACCAAGACCGACGTGGTCGTGAACTATCTGCCCGTCGGCAGCGAGACGGCCACCAAGTGGTACGTGGAGCAAGTGCTGTCGGCCGGGTGCGGATTCGTCAACTGCATCCCGGTCTTCATCGCCCGCGAGGAGTATTGGCAGAAGCGGTTTCGCGATCGAAACTTGCCCATGATTGGCGACGACATCAAATCACAGGTGGGCGCGACGATCACGCACCGGGTCTTGACCCGGCTGTTCCGCGACCGAGGCGTTCGGTTGGAGCGCACCAGCCAGTTGAACGTGGGCGGCAATACCGACTTCTACAACATGCTGGAGCGGGCCCGACTGGAGTCGAAGAAGATCTCGAAGACCAACGCGGTCACCTCGCAGCTCGAGTACGACATGGGTTCCGACAATGTCTACATCGGGCCGAGCGACTACGTTCCCTGGCTGCAGGACCGCAAGTGGGCCTACATCCGCCTGGAAGGCCGGTCCTTCGGCGACGTACCCCTCAACATCGAACTGAAACTGGAAGTCTGGGACTCACCCAACTCGGCCGGCGTGGTGATCGACGCCGTTCGCTGCGTCAAGATCGCGCTCGGGCGAGGCATCTCGGGGACCTTGGAGGGGCCGTCGGCGTATTTCATGAAGTCCCCCCCGATCCAGTACTCCGACGACGATGCGCGCGAGATGGTCGAGGCGTTCATCAGGGACCACGCGTCAGAGGTCGGGGGCCAGGAACAAGTGCGCTTCGCGGGGTCGGCGGACGATACGTCATCCACGCACCGAGGGTCGCCTGCGCCAGTTGCCCTGCCTGCTGTGCCGGGCGACGGGACATCCACACTCCCTTCCACCAGGCGCCAGCCTCCTCCCACCCACGACTTGGGTGACGGTGACTCGGACGCCAGAGATCCCGCGTCCCGTGGTCCCCTGACCCCTGACCCCCTGTGATGGTCTACTGGGCGCATCTGATCGGGAGCTTCTTGCTCCGCTTCATACCTCCTCAGGTGGGCTATTTTCTGGCCGACCTGTTCGCCCCGTTGATCGGGTTCTGCTGGCCTGGGCATTACCGTCGCGCCCGGCACAACATGGCCCACGTGCTCGGGCCGTCGGCCGACCCGCGAGAAATCTCGCGGCGGGTCCGGGGCGTGTTTCGCAACTACGGCAAGTACATGATCGACCTGCTCTGGCTGCCGCAGGCGCACTTTCAAGACCTGGACCGGAACTTTAGGATCGTTGGTCTGGACCACATCGACCAGGCGATGCGGCGCGGCAACGGCCTGGTTCTGGTGACGGCCCACATGGGCAACTGGGACCTGGCCGGTGCGGTGCTGGCTGGTAAGGGATACCCGGTCAACGTGATCGTCGAGACGCTCGAGCCCCTGCGATGGAACGAGCGGGTCCAGGACATCCGCGAGCGGGTTGGGATGAAGGCGATCCCGCTCGAGAACGGCGTCCGCGATATGCTGGCCGTGCTCCGCAGCAACGAGATCCTGGGCGTCTTGATCGACCGGCCGCTGGATCGCGACGGGATTCCAGTCCGCTTCTTCGACGCCGTGACGCGAGTCCCCGAGGGGGCGGCCAAACTAGCGCTTCGGACCGGGGCTGGCGTCGTCGCGGCCGGCATCGTCCGCCAGGGTCGCCGCTTCGTAGCCCACGTCAGTCCCCTCCTGGACGTCGAGCCGAGCGGCGACCGGACCCGCGACGCTCAGGAGCTGACCCAGCAAGCGATGAACTGGCTGGAGAGCGTGATCCACCAGTATCCCGAACAGTGGTTCATGTTCCGCAACATGTGGCCCCGCGAAGCGTAGGGGCGAAGCATTCGCGCGGCGAGGCGCGTGGTCCGGAGTCCTCTTGCGCGAATGCTTCGCCCCTGCGGTGGGATGCTGATGTACCTGGCGTGTCGCCTGGCCCTACCGCTCGCTCGCCGCGCGCCTCCGCCGCTCGCCTATCCAGTCCTCGATCGGCTCGGCGATCTGCTCTGGCTGGCCAACCGCCCGACTCGACGGACGGTCGAGGCGAACCTGCAACACGTGATTGGCGGGCGAGGGCCCCGCTGGCGGCGCGCGGTCCGGGAAGCATTCCGACACGGCGCTCGGAACTATTACGATACGTTCCGCATCGGGCAGCTCACGGCGGCAGAAATAGCTGAGCTGGTCCCGACCACCGGTTGGGAGCACCTGGACCAGGCGCTGACGGCCGGCCGGGGGGCGATCCTCGCAGGTGCACATCTCAGCAGTGTCGGGCTCGGCGGCCAAAGCGTGGCTGCGCAGGGGCACCTCGTCCACGTGCCGGTCGAGCCGATCGAGCCGCCCGAGCTGTTGCGGCTTCTGACCAGGGCCCGATCGGGGCTCGGAGTTCGGCTAGTCCCGCTTGGTCCCGGGCTAACGGGCGAGCTCCTGGCTGCACTGCGCCGCAACGAGATCATCGCGCTCATGGTCGACCGCGACATCAGCGGGTCTGGAGTGCTGGTGCCTTTCTTCGGAGCCCCAGCCCGCCTGCCAGCAGGCCCAGCCACGCTCGCGCTACGAAGCGGAGCGCCGGTCCTGCCGGCCTTTACCATCCGTCGGCCCGATGGCCGTTTCGAGGGCGTCGTCGAGCCGCCCATCCCAGTCGTCCGCTCCGGCAAACTGAGGGCTGACGTGGAGCGGACTACTCGGATGATCGCTGCGCGTCTGGAGTACTATATCGGTGGCCACCCGGAGCAGTGGACCATGTTTCAGCCGGTCTGGGAGATCAGTCCAAAGTCTAAAGTCCAAGGTCCAAGGTCGGGGATCTGGAGACTGTGAACTTTGGACTTGAGACTTTGGACTGTCGACCGATGAAGATCGCGCTGGTCTCGGCCTATGACTACCCGTATCCCGGCGGGGTGACTGAGCACGTCAAAAACCTCGTCGATCAGTTCCGCGCCCGCGGCCACGAAGTCCACGTCATCGCGCCCTCCTCGTCCGACTCGGCCAGCCTCGAGGCCATGCCATACGTGCACCGGGTCGGACGGGTCGTTTCGATCCCGGCCAACGGCTCGGTCGCCAGGATCACCCTTCCGCTGCGCGGCTACCGCCAGGTCAAGCAGTTGTTACAGGAGCAGGCGTTCGAGGTCATCCATCTCCACGAACCGATGATGCCTGCCCTGCCACTGACCGTGCTGCGTCACTCGCGGTCGATCAACATCGGCACCTTTCACGCCTTCGGGGGGACGAACATCGGCTACTTCTACGCCAAGCCGGTCCTGCGGCCGTTCTTCCGTAAGCTCCACAGCAGGATCGCCGTGTCCGACCCGGCCCGTGAATTCGTCGCGAAGCACTTCCCCGGCGACTACCGGATCATCCCGAATGGGATCGACTTCGCCCGATTTGCCACGCCGCTGCTGCCGATCCAGGGGCTCGAGGAGGACCGCCTCGACGTGCTCTTCGTGGGCCGGCCAGAGAAACGCAAGGGGCTCAGTTATCTGCTGCGGGCGTGGCGACTCGTGCGCGGCGAGTTCCCGAACGCGCGCCTGGTGGTGGTTGGCGGCAACGGCGGCCGGCTCGAGACCTACCGCCGCTACGTGGCGGCGCAAGGCTGGCCTGAAGTCGTCTTCGCAGGCCGCGTCTCGACAGAAACCCTGGTCCGCTTCTATCAGAACTCGGACGTCTTCTGTGCCCCCTCGACTGGCCAGGAGAGCTTTGGGCTGGTCCTGCTCGAGGCGATGGCGGCTGGCCGGCCGATCGTCGCCTCGCAGATCCCGGGCTACTCCGAGGTGGTCACCCATGGCCAGGAGGGCCTGCTCGTGCCTCGCAAAGACTCGGAGGCGTTAGCGATGAGCCTGGGCCATCTGTTGGCGGATGTGGCGCTCCGCCGCGAGCTTGGGGCGCGGGGGCAGCAGAAGGCGGCGGCGTATGATTGGGCCAAGATCGCCGATCGCGTGCTCGACTACTACGAGGAGACGATTGAAGCTCAGCGGCTGGCTCCAAAGGTCCGGCGCGTCCGCTTCCGACGTGTTCGACGGGCGGCCTCGGGCGTTGCTCACCTGCTGGCGCGTTGAGGACTGATGGCCATCTGGATGAGAACTGTCAAGCTCGGGGTCCGCGGCGCGGTCCGACCGTTGGCCGAGGTGCTCGCGCGGGCCGGGGTGCACGCCAACTGGCTGACCTACGCCGGCTTTCTCCTCAACGTGGCCGTGGCGGTGCTCGTCACCCAGGGCTGGCTGACCCTCGCGGGCGCGCTGTTCCTGCTGTTCAATGCACTGGACTTCCTGGATGGCGCTGTCGCGCGGGCGGCCGGAACGGCTGGCGCCTATGGCGCCTTTCTGGACTCGGTGCTGGACCGCTACTCCGAGGCGGTCGTGTTCGTCGGGCTGGTAATCTGGTTTTCGGGCACCCAGGAGCTGATCGGCCTGGGAGCCACGGCGCTCGCGCTGGTCGGCTCGTTCATGGTCAGCTACTGCCGCGCCCGCGCCGAGGGCCTCGGCCTGGACTGTGAGGTGGGCCTGCTGCAAAGGCCCGAGCGCATCGCGCTGCTCGGCGCGGCGATGATCGTGCATGAGTACGCGTTGGTGCCGGTCCTGGTTGGCCTGGCCGTCCTGACCAACTTCACCGCCGCCCAGCGCATGCGCCACGTCGGCAAGCTCTTCGAGGAGCGCCAGCGGGGCTAGACCCGGCGTTCAACGTTCAACGTGTTATATTTTCCCGAGACGCGCCCGTAGCTCAGTTGGATAGAGCGCTGGCCTCCGGAGCCAGGTGCGGGGGTTCGAGTCCCTCCGGGCGTACCAGCAGCGGCGCACACCGGAACCGGCGAGACACTGATCGCCGGGCGGCTCGAGGCAGACGGTGCCGAGCGCCATCTGGCTCGGCTTAGATCCGTGTCACCCGTAGAGATCCAGACCCAGCCGTAGCTGTCCACGGTTTGGTCAAAGCTGTGCACACCGCTCATGATGCTCATCACCTGACCACGGTCGCGACGCTCCGGCTCCGCGATCTGTGCGGCGTTTGCTGCGCTGAGGCGGTTGAGCGAGCCCTACGGACGAGCCCCCATGTCCTGGGCGTGAAGGTGCACTACCGCTCCGAGACGGCGACTGTCACGTACCAGGCTGGGATGACAACCCCCGACGAGCTGGCCGCGCTGGTGCGTCGGTCAGGCTGCCCCTGCGCGCCGGCCCAAGAGGCCCCCGCACCGATAGCCGGCGGCGACATCGATCAGACGGCGCACCTCGCGCATCGCGCGCAGATGGCGCCCATCACCCAGGGCACTAAACAAGACCGCCTGCAGTACGAGCTGGCGGCAACTCGACCCGGCGCCGAAGCTCGCCAGCACCACGTCCCGACGCCCGCGCCCAAAGAACCCCCGGCCCTCGACCATGCCGCGATGGGCCACGGAGGCATGTCGCACGACATGTCGGACCCGAAAATGGCGGCGGCGATGGAGCGGGACATCCGCAACCGCTTCTTTGTCGCCCTCCTGCTCACCATCCCGACCGTCTTCTACTCGCCGCTCGGGACCAGCGTGCTCGGCCTACGCCCGCCGTCCTTCGGCATTCCCCCCGCCTGGATCATGTTCGTGCTCTCTACGCCGGTCGTGTGGTGGGCCGGCTGGATCTTCATCGGCGGGGCGTACGTCTCACTCAGGCATCGCTCCCTCAACATGAGCGTGCTGATCGCGACGGGCGTGCTCGCCGCGTATCTGTTTAGCGTCCTGCTGACCCTGAGCGGCGGCGAGGAGGTCTTCTACGAGGCTGCGGCCATGCTGGTGACCTTCGTCCTGTTCGGGCACTGGATGGAGATGAAGTCGCGCCGCGGCACGACCGACGCGCTGCGCGCCCTCTTTGAGCTCGTCCCACCGACGGCGACGGTGACTCGCGACGGCCAGGAGGTGGAGCTGCCGACGAGCCAGATCGTCGTTGGCGAGTCGATCCGCCTGCGGCCGGGCGAGAAGGTGGCCGTCGACGGAGAGATCGTCTCAGGCGAGACGAGCATCGACGAGTCGCTTGTGACCGGCGAGAGCATCCCGGTCGACAAGGGGCCGGGCGATCCGGTGGTCGGCGGGTCTATCAACCGCTCGGGAGCGGTGACGTACCGCGCCACGAAGATCGGCGCCGACACGGCCCTGGGGCAGATCGTGCGGCTGGTCGAGCAGGCGCAGAGCAGCAAGGCGCCCGGCCAGCGTCTGGCCGACACAGCGGCGCAGTACCTCGTCATCCTCGCCGTCGGCTCCGGCGTCGTCACCTTCCTGGTCTGGTACTTTCTGGGCAACGTCGGGGCCGTCACGGCGTTGACGTTCGCCATCTCGGCCGTGGTGATCGCCTGCCCGGATGCCCTCGGATTGGCCACGCCGACGGCCGTTGCCGTCGCCACCGGCCTGGGCGCCAGGCACAACATTCTGATCAAGGACGCAGCTACGCTCGAGGGTGTCTCCAGAGTCACGGCCGTCGTGCTGGATAAGACCGGCACGCTGACCGAGGGCCGTCCTCGCCTAACCGACGTCTTCCCCGCCCAAGGCGTCTCCGAGGGCGACCTGCTGCGCCTGCTCGCCTCGGCCGAGAGCGGCTCCGAGCATCCGCTGGCCCGAGCTATGGTGGACGGCGCGCGCGAGCGGGGTGCCGCGCTCGCGGAGCCGAGCGGTTTCCGCTCGATCGCCGGGCACGGCCTGGAGGCAACCGTCGACGGACGCAGCGTGCTGGCCGGCAATCGCAAGCTGATGGCGGACCGCGATGTCGCGCTCGATGGACTGGAGGCCCGTGCCCACGGCCTGGCCGCGGCCGGCAAGACGCCGATGTACGTGGCGATCGACGGCCGGCCGGGCGGGCTGGTGGCCGTCGCCGACGCGATCAAGCCGAGCGCCCGCGCCGCGGTGAGCCGGCTGCGAGAGCTTGGGATCGAGGCGGCGATGATCACGGGCGACAACGGCCGCACAGCCGAGGCGGTCGCCCGCGAGCTAGGCATCGAGCGGGTCTTCGCCGAGGTCCTGCCTCAGGAGAAGGCCGATTACGTGAAGCGTCTCCAGGCTGAGGGAAAGATCGTCGCGATGGTCGGCGACGGGGTCAACGACGCGCCGGCGCTCGCCCAGGCTGACATCGGGATCGCGATCGGCGCCGGTACCGACGTGGCGATCGAGACCGCGCGGGTGGTGCTGATGAAGTCGGACCCACTTGACGTGCTGCGCGCGATCCGTCTGAGCAAGGCGACCGTGACCAAGATGAAGCAGAACCTGTTCTGGGCCAGCATCTACAACCTGCTGGCTATCCCGATCGCGGCCGGCGCGCTCTATCCCGCCTACGGCCTCATGCTGCGCCCGGAGTGGTCGGCCCTGCTGATGAGCCTCAGCTCGATCATCGTGGC
>WNFU01010366.1_pt1 | contig 10317 bp, 9 predicted proteins | sample 5400121 | NCBI WGS metagenome assembly WNFU01 (sample SAMN13153360, study PRJNA577476) | soil metagenome | isolation source: 100 cm soil or saprolite under grassland replicate 1 | place: USA:California | collected 2016-06-15
CGAATCTGCAAGCGAACGCTGAAAGCAGCGCAGACTGCGCAGCAATTCCTCGTTCGATTAGGGCAGCGCGAACGGCTTAACATGCGGTTTTACGTCCACCTTCATCCGGCTCATCTTCTCAAAGATTTGCCCGCGACGGCACAGCGGCCACCAGTCGTACAGATAGATCTGCATCGGACGCCACATCGCCACCCATCCGGCGATGGTCAGGCTCTCGCGCACAACGCGCTGAAACGCGCCGTCAGCCGTCCCCGCCACGATCTGGCTCGTGAGCAGGCAGGACGCCAGAAATGCCAGTCCGATGAGCAAGCTCAGACGGCCCTGTTTCATCAGCCGACGAAACTCTAGTCGGTTAAGCTTCGCCTTAGCGGCAAAGTAATTGTGCACGGCCGCTTCAATCGTCGCTTGGGGATTTTCGCCGCTCGGAAACTCCTTCAGATGAATGAGTAGGCTCACGGGATCGTGACGATGATACTCCTGCACCCAACTGACGATGAATTCCTCCGCGTCGTGATCGAGGTCTTTCTCGTGGAACGGAGATGGGTCCATCGAATTAAAGAACTGCCTGATGTCGCGCAGGCTGATTTCAATGCGGTGGTGGGGGAGGGACTTTTTCTTATGGGAACGCCTCGCCACTTCAACTGGTCGCACGGAAAGGCCGGCGGAGGCGAGCGAGGCGTCCACCGGCCTGACTGATAGGGTTGCTCGGTTCATCACCTGTCTTTCCAAGCGGGACAACGTTCTCCGTCCGCCACCGATTCCCGCCGTTCCCGGTGGCGCGGGTTAACCATCATCGTTGTCATGCCAGTCCTTCATTCTTCCCTCTTTTCCCATCTGAGCATCGTCCTCCAACAGAGAGAACGCTTCGTTGTTCTTGGCAAAAACACGTCGTTTCTTGGGACGACCCCGACGGAGGCAAAGCGGCTGGCAGAGGGGGCGTCAACCGAAATGGATGGCCGAGGACGCTTATTCCTTCCAGACGGGTATTTCGAGATCGTTTTTTCGCATCACAGACACATCCACGATCCCCTTCCCCCTATAGCATCGTTCCATCGAGAACCGATTCACCCGCGGCGACCTTCAATAGATTCTGAGCCGTGACACGGGCGATCTCACTCAGCGCTTCGTGGGTCAAGAACGCCTGGTGCGACGTGATCAGGACGTTGGGAAACGTCAACAGATGCGATAGCTCATCGTCCTGCAAAACCTTGTCCGACAGATCTTCGAAGAAGACACCCTCTTCCTCCTCGTAAACATCGAGCGCGACGCCGCCCAACCTGCCTTCCTTCAACGCCGCAATTAGCGCGGTGGTGTCGATCAGCTTGCCGCGGCTGGTGTTGATGATGAACGCGCCAGGCCTCAACTTCGCGAGTGTTTCCGGGCGCAGGAGGTGGTATGTCTCCGGCAGCAGCGGCACGTGCAATGAAAGGACATCGCTGGCCGCCAGCAGTGAGTCGAAGTCCGTGTATTCCACGCCATGGTGTTCAGCCCAGTCGCGCGCAGGCAGCGGATCAAACGCCAGCACCCGGGTGCCGAACCCGCGGAAGATTTGCGCAGTGATCCTTCCAATCTTGCCCGTGCCGACGATTCCCACCGTTTTGCCGAAGAGGTCAAAACCGATCAACCCCGTGAGGGAGAAATTGTGCTCGCGCACCCGGTTGTAGGCACGGTGAATTCTGCGATTGAGCGTGAGCAACAGCCCGACCGCATGCTCGGCGACCGCATGCGGCGAATACGCCGGGACACGGGTCACGGTGAAGCCGAGTGTCCTGGCCGCAGGGAGGTCAACGTTGTTGAACCCGGCGCAGCGCAAAGCGATGTGTTTCACGCCGAGTTGAGCCAATGCTTCCAGGCAAGGGCGGTCCACCCGGTCGTTCACGAAGACACAGACCGCCCGGGCGCTTCGGGCGGTGGCAGCCGTCTCGATGCTGAGTCGAAACTCGTGGAACTGCCAATGGATCTCGGAGTTGACCGTCGCTCGCTCCAAGTATTGCCGGTCGTATGGTTTGGTGTCGTAAACAGCGGTTTCGATCATAGTTCCTCCGCTTTACAATCTTCGGCGCCTGCATTTGATAAGCTCAAGCACACCTATTAATTCGCGGGCAATCGCAAGCGCGGTGTGCGGATGATCGCCAGTGATCATCACGACGCGGATTCCAGCTTCTCGACACCGGCTGACAGCCTGTTTGGCTTCCGGACGAGGCGGGTCATACATGCCGGCGAGACCGACAAATATCAAGTCACGTTCTACCGCTTCGGCGTCCAACGATTTCGCTGGGTAATCCTCTGACCGACGTCATGAACAGGTCCAGTGGCTTCTTGCCGCGAATGAGGCCGAGAACGAACAGAAGAACGACGATTCCCAGCGAGGCCCATACCAGCACGCGACCGAAGGCCTGGAGCTTCTGTTGCAACGGCGTACCTTCGTCCGCCGCTCCCTCCCCTGATTCAGGGTCGCAATCACAAAATTAACCATCTTTTGGACGGTCGTTCGCCTGGTTCCGCGCGAAATGAAGCAATCCAGGGTAATCTCGGGCCAAAATCTGTGGTGCCACGGAGAGGTTCACGGATTATTTTGGTCCCGTGATCGCGGGATGGTTAGCGTCAGGAAAATGATCCAATATGAACTGGACGACCGCAGATGAAGCCTTGAAGACCGTGCGAAGCGGGATGCGGCTCTTCGTCGGTTCCGGTTGTGCCGCGCCGCAAAAACTGGTTGCCGCTCTCGCCGCGCGCGGGGCGGACGTCTTCGACGTGGAGATCATCCACATCCTCACCTTTGCCGGCGCGCCTTACGCCACGCGCGAGTTGCTCGCGAACTTCCGTCACAACGCCTTCTTTATCGGCCCCAACGTCCGCGAGGCCGTCAATGAGGGCGTCGCCGATTACACGCCGATTTTTCTCAGCGAGATTCCGGCGCTGTTTCGACGGAAGCAGGTTCACCTCGATCTGGCGCTGATCCAGGTGACTCCGCCAGACGCGCATGGCTTTTGCAGCTTCGGCGTCTCGGTGGATGTGGTAAAAGCGGCGGTGGAGAGCGCCGATTACGTCGTAGCCGAAGTGAATCCTCACATGCCGCGCACCCTGGGCGACAGTTTCGTGCATGTATCCGAGCTGGACGCCATGGTCGAAAGCGACCTGCCCATCCTGGAATACCCAAATGAACCGACTTCGCCGGAGGCGGTGAAAATCGGCGAGTTTATCGCCTCGCTCGTCGAGGACGGCGCAACGCTGCAAACGGGCATCGGCGAAATTCCCAGCGCGGTGATGGCGGCGCTGATGAAGAAGAAAGACCTCGGCATGCACACCGAGATGTTCACGGAAGCGGTCATTGCGCTGATCGAATCGGGCGCGTTAAGCTGTCGCCAGAAGACGCTGCTGCCCGGCAAAATTGTTTCTTCGTTCTGCTTCGGCACTCGAAAGCTCTACGATTACATCCACGACAACCCGCGTTTCGAGTTCCGTCCGACCGAGTTCACGAACGACCCGTTTCAGATCGCCCGCAACCGCCGCATGGTGGCGATCAGTTCCGCAATCGAGGTGGACCTGACCGGCCAGGTTTGCGCGGATTCGATCGGCGACCGGTTTTACAGCGGCTTCGGCGGTCAGGTGGATTTCATCCGCGGCGCAGCACGCAGCGACGGCGGTAAACCGATCATTGCGCTGCTCTCCACGGCGAAGAACGGCGAAGTCTCGCGCATCACGTCAAGGTTACGCGGCGGGGCGGGCGTCGTCACGACCCGCGCCGATGTTCACTTCGTCATCACTGAATACGGCATAGCAAGCCTTCATGGCAAAAGCGTGCGCGAACGGACACTTGCGTTGATCAACGTGGCTCATCCGAAGTTCCGCGATCAACTCCTGAAAGAAGCGCACGAGCGCAGGCTCGTCCACCCCAACCAGATTGCCCTGCCGCCGGGAATGTTGCCCTATCCCAAAAAGTATGAGACCACCGCGAGTTTCAAGGGAGGTTCGAGAATCTTTTTCCGTCCGATTCAACCGACGGACGAGCACCTGTTGAAGGAACTGTTTTACTCGCACTCAGAGGAGACGATCCTGCATCGCTACTTCACGCCTCTCCGCCATTTGCCTCACGAGCAGGTGCAGAAATTTGTGACGCTGGACTATCGGAATGACTTCGCCCTCGTTGGTCTCGTGCCGCACGAAGGGCGCGAACGGATGATTTGCGTGGGGCGCTATTTTCGCGACCCGGCCAGCAATGACGCCGAAGTGGCTATCACGGTGCACGACGAGTTCCAGGGCCGCGGCATCGGCACCTTTCTGCTGGAGAACCTGGTGAAGATCGCGCGCGAAAACGGCATCACTGCATTCACCGCTGACGTGATGGCGGACAATCATGCCATGACGCACGTCTTTCACAAGATTGCTGGAAAGATCGAAGCGAAACTCGAGGCCGGGATTTGTCACCTGCGCTTTGAACTCGCCGTCGTAAAAGAGGTCCGGCGCAGTTCCACTGGTAGTCATCGAGTTTGATTGTGAACGGACATTGGAAGCCCGATCCCCAGTGCGATGAATCGGTGGAAAATCCGTTTGGCGGGCTTAACTCTGTTTCATTCCACGACAAGCCGGTGCTGCGTGTCCGGGCACGCAGCCGCGTGGCAGTGAGCCTACTCGTTTATGCCCCAGCGTGGAACAGAATCCTGCCGTTTGAGAATCTGGCTCAGCAGCGTGGTGACGGTTGCAGCCCGCTCGTTCGTCTTGTCGAGACGCCCTGGTTGAGGCTGACCGAGAAGCTTGGGCGGATCAACCATCCATCCGATCTGTCTCACGGCCGTATCTGTCGCCACCGGGTTTGATGCCAAGTTGATCATAGTGCTTCAAACTTCATCTCGTCCGCGTTTGCTGACTCCACGCAATTTGGCAAATACTTGCCGTTTCTTGCTGCGGCCAGAATTGAATTGCAGCCGCCAGACCCCAAACATGGGTGCGTTCTGGCTGCAGACCAACCCTTCGGCGTCAGAGCGCAGATGAGTGACAGTCGATTGTCGTTTTCCTTCGGCCCAAAGCTGGAGGATACGCTCAATGACGTCATTCCGAGCGGGGCATTTTACAAAACCGTGACATTGACGCCGAAAGACGATGTGTTTGCCGAAGGTTCGGAAACGATTTTCATTTCGCTGCTAAACGCCCCGTACTACAGCGCAGTCCCGCCGATAAATGTTCTCAGGCTTTCTCGGACAACGAACCCGTCCCACCGGCTCTGAGCCTTCGACTCGCCAGCCCGACGAATGGTGTCTTCGACCTCACACTCGGGAGCGCGGCCACTCGGCTGTTCAACATCGAGGCTTCAAGTGATTTCACCGAATGGCATCCGTTCGGGACACTGCTTACAGCCACGAACTTGACTTACCTTCTTGACCTGATGCCGACGAATGCGCCGTACCTGTTCTTTCGCGCACGACAGCAGGAGTGAGCCGATGCCGATGGAGGCGGTGGCGGAATCCAACTTCGGTTTGACGGGCGAAGCGTCCGCTGAGATAACGGCAACATGACTTCTTTCCACCGAAACCTTTTAGCGCATACGCTGAACCAAATCCGGCTTGGAATCCCTGCGACTGCTGCACGACCGCAGCCGCTTACGGTGCCGATGGCAAATTGGTGCTGCTCTATCGCGAGGAAACCGACAACGAACGTAATATGTTCGTCGTCCTATCGGACCAACGCGGCAAGAGCAAACCGCTGCGCGCCCGTGTCAGCGGCACGCCTTGGAAACTGAACGGTTGCCCGATGACTTACTTCACGATTAACCGCACGGAGACTGGATACGTGACTGCTTGGCCGACGAAAGGGCAGGTCTATTTTGCTCGCCTCGATAAAGCTGGCACCGTCTTACCGCCCGGAGAAATCAGGACGCCCGGAACGAGCGGCATGCGTAATGGCTTGGTGGCATTGAGCGCCGCAGATGGCGCTACGCTCATCGCGTGGAAGAACAAGGACATTTTGGGCTGGCAACTTTACGATGCCAAAGGTCAACCCGCAGGAACATCCGGGTCGGGAGACAATCCCGGAAACGGCGCGGCAGGTGTGGTTCTGCCCAACGGGCACTTCATCCTGTTTCTGTAGTCGTGAGCATGTGGTACACGCGCTTTCGCATTGTCCTCGGTTCAGTTGACAAAGTGCATGGAGTGTTCACCTGTTCTTACCGCAACGCAGCCTCAGTTCTGGCAACGGGAAAATGCTGGAAGTGGACTCTCTTCGCCTTGGGTGTTCTTGGGGGCGTGGTCACATCCGAAGGAATCGCCGCGGCGCAGGTCAGTGATGCGATTGCCCACTGGAGATTCGACGAAGGCTCCGGCACGACCGCTTTGGATTCCTCCACGAACAACCATGTGGGTACCATCGTCGGCGCCAGTTACGTTTCGGGACGGTTTGACGGTGCCTTGTCTTTCAACGGCGCCAATAGTTTCGTTTTCATTTCCGACGCCCAATCGGGCGGCACCGGCGACTCCGGCCTCGACATGGGCACGCGCGATTGGACGGTTTCCGCGTGGGTTAAGACCGTCGGTTCGGGCATGGTCGTGACGAAAATGGGATTTGTCGGCGGGGCAAATCCGGATGGGTGGGGGCTGAGTGTTTCCGCGAATGGCACCGTCGGGGCAGTCCTCCACAAATCAGGCGCGGGGACAGTGAATATTTTCGCCGGAGATGGAGCGACCGTAAATGATGGCCAATGGCATCACATCGCGGTGGTCTTCAACCGCGCCGGGTCCATGACACGTCACGTGGATGGAGTGCCCAGTGGAAGTCAATACAGCCTTTCCTCCTTAAGCGGCCAATCCATCGACAACACTAGGCAACTGCGCATCGGTGCGCGCGATCAGACCGGCGATGAAATCTATTTCAACGGCGTGATCGATGAAGTGAGAGTGTATGCTCGCGCGTTGAGCGTTGAAGAGGTCGCCGCGCTCGCCGGTGTCGAACCTCCGAAGCCGCCCATCTGGTCTGCGCCTGTCTCGGTGGTATCGACGTACGGTCGCATCGCGCTCGGCAACCGGGTGCATGTGGTCGGACACACCGGCGGCAACTTGGTGCATCGATCTTCGCAGGACAATGGCGCGACCTGGAGCGCTCCGTCCTCGGTGGCTCCCGCTTCGGTCAATTACCCGATGCAATACGGCGGACTGTTCGCTGTGGGCGACACCCTGTATCTGCTCACGGCGGCGGGAGACATGGGACCGTCCAGCCAACCGCTGGATTTTCGCAAGTCCACCAACAACGGCGCGACCTGGAGCAGTCCAATCCGCATCACGCGGACGGGGCAAGAAATTCGCCGGGCCAACATCGCGGCCAGCGGTGACACCGTGCATGTGTTTGGCGGACAATCTGGGGCCGGAGGCTACGGCACTGGCATCTTCTACTTTCGTTCCATCAATGGCAGCGTGGACTGGGAGCCTGGAGTGCCGTTATACGCCGAAGCCGATGCCAGCGCGAGGATGGCTGTGGAAGGGAGTACCGTGCATGTCGCTTTTGGCGCGAAACTCTCGAGTAATTCTTTGGGGGAAGGACCTATTACATGCTTTCCACCAACAACGGCGCGACCTGGAGCCAGCCGATTTTAATCGGGGAAAACAGCGCTGAGAGCGATGTGCAAGCCCGTCAGCAGATTGTCGCGGCTGATGGGCGGGTCCTCGCCATGTGGCAACGCGAGCGCCCGTTCGCTGGCGGTCCGCTGTCCACCGAGCGATTGGGATACAACCGCTCGACGGATGCAGGCATTACTTGGGCGGGACTGAAAATCCTCCCAGGCGACAAGATTCTGCCCAGCGACACCGGCATCGTCCGAGACCATCATCAGGTGTGGATTGTGCCCGGCGGTGGACTGCACGTGGCGTGGGCTCACGGACCTCCTGGAGAAACTTCGACACCGATGGGATACATCTTTTCACCTGATTACGGCGCTACCTGGAGCAATCCGGAAATCGCGATCAACGCGCCCGCGGGCAGCCTGCCCTACGGGATCGTGGCGGACGACAATTGGGTGCATATCATTGCCGAGCCGGGCGTTTATGTCCGGAGGCATGTGCCGCCAGTTTTCAATTCGATCCTACGCGAGGGCCAAACGGTCGTTTTGGAATGGAGGGGCCAAGGTGTCTTGCAGTCGTCTGGCAACGCTTCCGGTCCATGGGACGATATTCCCAGCGCGACCAGTCCACACCCAGACATGATTGATACGGTGAAGCGCTTCTATCGCGTCATTGTGCGATGATCTGCTGGATGGCGACGCTTGAAGTCCGACTGGAACGCGAGGCTGGGCGATGCGGAGTTGGTTGGCGTAACCGTGATCGAATCCAAGTGTCCTAAAGGTTACGGGCGGATGACAGTCGTTGAATCCAGCCAATTGCGCTCACGAGCTTCCAAGCGGGTTGATTCACCCGCGCGTCCTGGCGTTGCTCGGAGACGGGGATAGCAAGTGACGGCAGTTCTGCGCAGGCACAGTTCAAGGGTTTGTGGCCGCTGCGGCGTAATAAGTGTGAAGCGAAGAGCTTCACTATGAATGGCGCGGTCACCAAATTGTTGAGCGGGTCGAGAATCTACCGGGGCTACAGGAAAGCGTTCCGGGAACTCACCGGCCTGCCGCTGTTTTTGCGGCCAATTGAGCGGACGCTGTTGCCACGCGCCGGTGCAGCGAGACAAAAATGGAGTTGCGCTGTTCTCGGTCAGCCGAGTTGCGGCTGCAAATCCTGCGCGAAGAGTTTTGAGAGAATCGTGGCGGGTAATGTCGCGCGCGAGCAGACGATGAGATGCTGCTGTGGTTGTTGCGGCGCTGCTATGCCGGTCCGGTCAGGCAACGACATCGTTGCTTTGCTTCAGATCGGCTCCGCGAATAGCGCGGAGAATTCGCGCACACCTGCGGTGAAGTCAAAAGAGAGGAAGTATCGCGCGGCGCTCAAGCTTGCGGGAATATTCGCCCAACAGTTGGCTGGCTTGTGCAACGCTATGCTCGTGCAGAAGCAAAGCGGCGAGTCGCCGCTCGTCAGCAGGGCGAAGGACTTCATCGCGCAGCATTATTCCGAGAGCATCTCCTCCAGGCAGGTGGCAAGGGAACTCCATCTCAGCCGGTTTTACTTCTGCAACTTGTTCAAGAAGAACACGGGCCTCACTTTCACCGAGCACCTGTCTCGCGTGCGAGTTGAGCATGTGAAAAAGCTGCTGCCGAATCCGAACATGCGCGTGAGCGAGATTGCCTTCCAGACCGGGTTTCAATCGCTTACCCATTTCAATCGCGTATTCCTCAAGCTCACAGGACTGTCCCCGACCGCATTTCGTGAGCGACTCCTCAAGGCTTAGGTTCTCAGTGCCGGGGAAGATGTCGTTGCTGGTGAGCACATCCTCATGTTGTCAGCAGCAATTGCGCGAGGATGATTTTGAGGATGACGGCCAGCGGATAAACGGCGGCGTAGGCGGTGTTGAGAGGGCCACTTGGCACTTTAGTCGCGGCAAAGGTCAACACCGCTGGTTGCGTCTGAAAGCCCGCGACGGCGCCAAGAATGGCGGGGAGATTCCGCTGCTTGAAGAAATGCAGCGCCACGAGGAAAGGCAGATGCGCCATCAGCAGAATGGCCACACTCAACATCACAACCGTGAGTCCGTCGGTCTGCAATACTGCCAGCAAACCTCGACCGGCCTTGACGCCGACTGCCGCGAGAAAGAACAGGATACCAAGATGGCGTAGCGTCAGGTTGACTTCGTTGGGGATGCTCCAGATGAACGGCCCGGTTCGGCCCAGCGAACCCAACATCAGCGCCACGACCAACGGACCGCCCGCGATGCCCAGTCGCACTGGTTCGCTCAATCCCGGAACGGGCAGCGGCACCTGGCCGAGAATGAGTCCGAAGATGATGCCGAGAGCGAAGCTGAAATAGCCGGTTTCAGTCAGCACCGTGACCGAGTTGCCGAAGAACTTTCGCACCTCTGGTTCCCTGTCGCGATGGGAAACAACTCGAACCCGGTCGCCCAGATGCAGCAAGGTTTGGTCTGTCACCGGCAAGTCCACATCGCCACGCCGCAGTCGGCTCATCACCGCGCCCAGCTTCGCGAGTCCCAATTCACCGAGCGGGCGTTCGACGATCGCAGGATTGGAAACGAAATAGCGGTGAACTTCAAAGCCTCGTAGTTCGTCCTGCAAGTTCACCGGACTGACGCGGCCCAACAGTGCGACTCCGATTCTGATTTGTTCCGCGCTCCCCACGGCCAGCACCAAACTGCCGGGAGGCAATACGCTAGAATCTGCCGCCAACCCGGTTTGCCCGTCGGGCGCGCGGTAGCGCGTCAGAAGCACACCTGTCTTCTGCGTTA
>WNFU01012658.1_pt1 | contig 10317 bp, 9 predicted proteins | sample 5400121 | NCBI WGS metagenome assembly WNFU01 (sample SAMN13153360, study PRJNA577476) | soil metagenome | isolation source: 100 cm soil or saprolite under grassland replicate 1 | place: USA:California | collected 2016-06-15
CGCTCGGGCGGCCTGTTCAAGAACCACGGGCTCGAGGTGGAGCTGGTCTATACCCGCGGCGGCAGCGCCGCCATGCAGGCGCTGATCGGCGGCGCCGTCGACTACGCGGCGACCTCGCTCGACGTGGCGCTCACCGCCTACGCCAATGTCGGCGCCGATATTCGCCGCTTCGCGGTCACCGGACGGCTGCCGCTGTTCGCGCTCGTCACCGCGCCGCGGACCGCCGGCCAGATCCAATCGGTCAAGGCGCTGGAAGGCAAGACCGTCGCGGTCTCCGGGCTCGGCAATGCCGACCACGCGCTGACGCTTTTCCTGCTCAAGCAGGCCGGCGCCGACGCCGGCAAGGTCCAGTTCGCCACCATGGGGGTCAACCTGCTCGAGGCGCTGCGCCAGGGCCAGGTCGATGCCGGGCTGGTGCAGGAGCCGGCCTTGACCTTGCTGTCGCGCTCGGGCGCGCGCGTCTTGGTGAACGCGATGGACCTCGCCGACGCGCAGAAGCATCTGGGCGGAACCTATGAATTCATGGGCGTCGCGGTGCGCGGCAAGGAAGTCGCGCAGCGCAAATCCGAGATGGTGCTGCTGACCAAAGCGCTCGCCGACGCGCTCAAGGCGCTGCACACGATGAGCGGCGACCAGCTGGTCGCCGCGCTGCCCAAGGAAATGACCACCGGGCTCGACCTCAAGCAGTTCGGCGAAATTCTCGGCCGCTATCGCGACTCGCTCTACCCGGAAGCGGTGACCATCGATCTCGACGCCGCCAAGCGCGTCGCCCACAGCCTCATCGTCGGCGGCCTGCTCAAGCCCGACGCCAATATTTCCGGACTGCACGATACGACGATCGTGGGGGGCTAACCGCTGCGCGTCACCGACCTGACGATTTCCTACGGCGGCGAGCCGGTGCTCGAACGGGCGAGCATCACCGTCCAGCGCGGCCAGTTCGTGAGCCTGGTGGGGCCGTCGGGCTCCGGCAAGTCGAGCCTGCTGCGCGCGGTGCTCGGCCTGCAGCAGCCGCTTGCGGGCGCCATCGAAAACGAATTCGCGCCGACCGAGGTCGGTATCCTGTTCCAGGACGACGCCCTGCTGCCGTGGAAAACGGCGCGCGACAATGTCGCGCTCGGGCTCACCTTCAGCGGCGTCGAAGGCGGCCAGGCGCTCGAGCAGGCCGACTTCTGGCTCGGGCGGCTGGGTCTCGCCGGCTTCGGCCATCGCTTCCCGCGCCATCTGAGCGGCGGCCAGCGCAAACGGGTCGCGCTCGCGCAGGTGCTGGCGATGGCGCCGAAGCTGCTGCTGATGGACGAGCCGTTCGCCTCGCTCGACGCCATCGTGCGCGCCCGCATCATCCAGGACGTCGCCGCGCTGGTCGAGCGCGAGCGCATCAGCGTGCTGCTGGTCACCCACGATCTCGAGGAAGCGATCAGCCTGTCAGACGTGGTTTATCTGCTCTCGCAGGGGCCGCGCGCCCGCATCATCGAGGACTATGCGGTGCCGATCCCGCGGCCGCGCGATCCGGTGCGCGCGCGCACGCACCCGGCCTTCGCGCCGCTCTACGACAAGCTGTGGTCGGATCTCTCGCGCCAGGTCGACCGCGAGCAGCCGGCGGAGGCGGCGGAATGATGCGGGTGAGCCAACCCCCGCTATTTCGTCAACTTCGAGTGGATCAATGAACCCGCGTCTGACTTGGCTACGGCAACTGGCGGCCTTTGCGCTGCTGCTCCTGATCTGGGAGGCGGCGGGCCGCGCCGGCTTGCTCAACCCGCTATTCTTTCCGAGCCCGAGCCGCATCGGCGCCGCGCTGGTCGAGCTGTTCGCCGACGGCCGCATCTGGCCGCATCTCGAGGCGACGTTCACGGCGGCGCTCGGCGGCCTCGCGCTCGGCATCGCGGTCGGCATCGTGCTCGGCGTCATCGCCGCGCTGGTGCGGGCGGTCGCCGAGCTGCTCGAGCCGGTGATGACGCTGCTCAACGCCATTCCGCGCGTGATCCTGGCGCCGTTGTTCGTGATCTGGCTCGGGATCGGTCTCGCCTCCAAGGTCGCGCTGTCGTTCATCCTGGTCGCGGTGCTGATCTTCTTCACGGTGTTCAGCGGCATCCGGCAGGTCGATCGGCGGCTGGTCGAGCGCATCATCACGCTCGGCGGCGACCGCTGGGCGCTGGTGCGCCACGTCTATCTGCCGTCGGTCGCGGCCTGGATCCTCGGCAGCCTCAAGGTGGCGGTGGGATTTGCCTTCACCGGCGCCTGCGTCGGGGAGTTCGTGGCGGCGAGCCGCGGGCTCGGTTACCTGTTGTCGTTCGCGCAGAGCACCTACAACGCCGCGCTGATGTTCGCGCTGATCCTGCTGATCATGGCGGTGGTGCTGGTGATCTTCGCGGCCGCCGGCCGGCTGGAAAAATACCTGCTGCGGTGGAGCTGACGGGCTGTGCCGGAACCACAGCGACGCCATGTGCGTTATTCGGCCAAACGTTCACCTGAACGAGGGTCGCAATCATGCTGACTACCATTCTGATCGTGATTTTGATTCTGGCGCTGGTCGGAGCGCTGCCGCATTGGGGATATAGCAGAGGATGGGGCTATGGACCCGGCGGCGGGCTCGGGCTGATCCTCATCATCATCCTCGTGCTGGCGCTGACCGGGCACATCTAGGGCGGAGCATAGGGTGGGCAAAATCGTCTGCCGTATCATATGCGTGTAGGCACAGCGCGGCGCAGACAAGTTTACGCAGTCTGCGCAAGCTTGACTGCGTTGCGATTTTGCCCACCTGCCGGCCCGATGATCGCGCGGTGGGCAAAGGCGCTTCGACACTTTTCGCTTTCGGCAACGGTCCGGCTTCGCGCCTTTGCCCACCCTACGGCTGAGGCGGCGTCCATCTACCGCCGCTCGCCGATCAGATCGAACCACTCGTCCTCGGTCAGCACGGTCACGCCGAATTCCTTGGCCTTGCCGAGCTTCGAGCCGGCGCCGGGACCCGCCACCACGTAGTCGGTCTTCTTCGACACCGAGCCGGCGGTCTTGGCGCCGAGCCGCTCGGCCATGGCTTTCGCCTCGTCGCGCGTCATCTTCTCAAGCGAGCCGGTGAACACCACGGTCTTGCCGGCGACGCGCGAATCGGCCGCCGGCTGCTCGGCGTCGAGGATGCGCACCTGCGCGGTGAGCCGCTCGACGATGCCGCGATTGTGCGCCTCGCCGAAATAGGCTGCGAGGCTCTCGATCACGGTCTCGCCGATCTGGTCGAGGTTGTCCATCTCGGCCCGCGTCTCCTCGTCGCCGGCGGCGATCTTCAGCGCGGCATCGTGAAACGCCGGCCATGAGCCGTAGCCCCGCGCCAGCGCCCGCGCCGTCGTCTCGCCGACGTGGCGCATGCCGAGCGAATAAATAAAGCGTTCGAGCGAGATCTCGCGCCGCGCCCGGATGGCGTCGAACAGGTTGCGCACCGAAACGTCGCCGAAGCCTTCCTGCTCCTCGAGCTTGATCTTGGCGTTGCGCGCTTCGAGCGTGAAAATGTCGGCCGGCTCCTTGACCCAGCCCTGCTCGAAGAACAGCGCGATCTGCTTCTCGCCGAGCCCCTCGATGTCGAAGGCACGCCGCGACACGAAATGCCGCAGGTGCTCGATCTTCTGATAGGGACAGGCGAACTCGCCGGTGCAGCGCGCCACCACCCCCTCCTCCCCGCTGGCGGTGGTGTCGCGCACCACCTCGGTGTGCAGCGGGCACGGGCAGCGCTTGGGAAACCTGTAGGGCTTCGAATTCTTCGGCCGCATCTGCGGCACCACGCCGAGCACCTGCGGAATGACGTCGCCGGCGCGCTGGATCATCACCGTGTCGCCGATCCGCACGTCGAGCCGCTCGATCTCGTCGGCGTTGTGCAGGGTGGCGTTCTGCACGACCACGCCGCCGACGGTGACCGGCTCGAGCTTGGCGACCGGCGTGAGCGCGCCGGTGCGGCCGACCTGGACGTCGATCGCCATGACGACGGTGGTCGCCTTCTCGGCCGGGAACTTGTGCGCGACCGCCCAGCGCGGATTGCGCGAGACAAAGCCGAGCCGTTGCTGCCAGTCGCGCCGATCGACCTTGTAGACCACGCCGTCGATGTCGTAATCGAGCGTGCCGCGCTGGGCTTCGATCTCGTGGTGGAACGCGAGCATCGCCTCGACCGAGTCGCAGACCTTCATCAGCGGATTGGTCGCAAAGCCGCGGGCCGCGAACCACTTGACCATGCCGGATTGGGTTTGTGCCGGCATCTCGCTCATCTCGCCCCAGCCATAGGCGAAGAAGCCGAGCGGACGCGACGCCGTGATCGCCGGGTCGAGCTGGCGCAGCGAACCCGCCGCCGAGTTGCGCGGGTTGGCGAAGGTCGGCCGGCCGGCCGCCTTCTGCCGCTCGTTGAGCGCGAGGAAGGCGGACTTGGTCATGTAGACCTCGCCGCGCACCTCGCAGACCTCCGGCACGCCTTTGCCGCGCAGCTCGTTCGGGATATCGGCGAGGGTGCGCACGTTGGCGGTCACGTCCTCGCCTTCGGTGCCGTCGCCGCGGGTCGCGCCACGCACCAGGCGGCCGCCTTCGTAGCGCAGCGTGCAGGACAGGCCGTCGATCTTCGGCTCGGCGGTGAAGGCGACCTTCTCGTCCTCCGGCAGGCGCAGAAACCGCCGCACCCGCTCGACGAACTCTCGCACCTCCTCGTCGGAGAACGCATTGCCGAGCGAGAGCATCGGCACGGCATGCCGGACCTTGGCGAATTTCGACGCCGGCTGCGCGCCGACCCGGCGCGAGGGCGAATCGGCGCGCATGAGATCGGGAAAGCGCGCCTCGATCTCCTCGTTGCGCCGCCGCAGCGCGTCGTATTCGGCGTCCGAGACGGTCGGCGCGTCCTCTTGGTAGTAGCGCTTGTCGTGCTCGCCGATAGCGGCCGCGAGCCGCTTGAGCTCGGCCTTGGCCTGCGCTTCGGTCAGCTTTTCGACAGGAATTTTGCTGGCGTCGGGCATCTCGTTCCGTCATTCCGGGGCCGGCCGCTCGAGCCGGCCGAGCCGGCTCGAGCGGCCGGAGCCCGGAATCCATAACCCCAGGCGGTGCTGTTGTGTACTACGTTGACATCCTGGCGAGCTGAAAGCTCGGGACCACAATCTACTTGGCGTCACCAATAATTTGGTCCGTCGGACCTACGAACACAAGGCGCACGCCGATTCCGGGGCAACCTCCCGATACGCCTCAATCTCTTCGGCAATGGTCAGGGATTCAGAGCGACTGGGTGCTCGTTCGATGAGGCCGCGCCACGCGAGGCGACGCGGGGCCTAACTGGTTGGGGGCTCGAAGCCACCGACAGCATACCTTGCCAGCGAGGCGGGGGCCCGTCCTATGGTAGCGGGGGCCATCCCAACAGGCCGAACTTTGGAAACTCCGGCTTATTGTTCGATTGCTCGGAAATAGTTTCTGCAAGTATGACGAGGCTGCGGCGCATCCTGTCGCTGGGAAGACTAGAAAAAGCCTTCAGCATCTGCACGGCATAGGGGGAGGTCAGCAAATCGGTGACCACGGGTCCTGCCACCGGGCCGTCCGAAGCGGTTGCCCTATTGTCGAAGAAAAGGCTGATGGGCACTGCCAAAACCGCAGCGATCTTGGCGAGGCGGCTCGATCCGACCCGGTTCGCGCCTCTTTCGTATTTTTGAATTTGCTGGAAGGTGACGCCGACGGCATTGCCCAATTCCGTTTGGGATATGCCTTTGGCGGTCCGGAATATGCGGATGTTCTGCCCGACAAGCTTGTCGACGGGTTCAATCCTTTTTGGCATCTGAAATCCGCCGACCGGGTGTCAACATGAAAATCGAATATAATTATCGGCGACTTGCCGACCGGGGTCAATGCACTGCTGGCGGCCTCGCCAACCTCCCCGCGAGCTCCGCTGCTGCAGGCGAGGCCAGGATCATCTCCCCTTTACCAGTAATTCGGAGGGTCACCGAGCCTGGGTCATCCGCCACCAGCATGAGAAACGCGTGCAAGGAGGCCCGCACCTCGTCGGGCAGGGCAACGTACTGGCGCATTACCTCTGCGAGCTCTGGCTCGGCGCTCCAGTAATACAACTCAACCAGTCGCGCGGGATGCTGGCAATCCGCGGCGATGCGCTTGAGCAGTTCCGTCAATTCATGCCGTGGTGAGTGCCGCCGCTGAGTCATGGCTCAGTAATAATCTTCGCTAGCGCCCGCCTCGCAGCCGCTGCCGACAGAGATGAATAGCTGTCTCTGTCGCGGGACCGAGCGATGGTACTCATCGCTAGCAGCACATCGGCAGCGGCTCATTGTGCAATTTCTCGGGGGAGCACTGGCTTGCGGCAAAGCTCCCGTCTGCGCGGTTTCACCGTTGGCGATGGCTCCTTGTCGCGCTCGCTGGCCGACCAGCAAACAGCTCGTCTAATTCTGCGGCTTTTTCCATCAACTCGATGCCGATAGCTTCAAGTTTATGAGAGGTCGGCAAATGTGGGCAGTCGTGAGCAAGCCGCACGAACCGTTGCGCTTGCTCGCGCAGGTATGACGCATCTACCGACACGCCGTGCCTAGCGGCGCTGGCCATCATGGTGTTCCTCGCTAGCCAAATTTCTTTTGCGTTCAGCTTCGAGCGTGGCCATGTCGAAAAGATGGGCCAGCAGCTGGAAACCGTCAGTCCGCGCTATTGCGGCAAGCTGGAACGTCGTCTTGCTGATATATGCGGCCCGGTCGTTCTCTTGGGTTTGCATGCCGTTGCCCCGTCGACGCCACGATTAGGTCATGGGCACAGGGCAAGGAATATCCTACCAACGTACTAGTGATGCAGTCATAAGTACTGGCTAAATCAATCCATTGGTACTGTGACCGAGCAAAACTTCCGCCCGAAGTCACTTATTAGGTTGACGGCCGTGCCATCGAATGAGCCGCTTGTTTGCGCACCGAGACAGCGTATTGCCCGCGTTTTCGTTCCGGAGAGGTATTCGGACTGACGACGGTGCGGTGGAACGCCTCCCAATTCTCGGGAGATAGCTCTCCCAACTCCTTCACGGCGAAGTTTTGAAGGAATTTGTCCGCGTAGAAGTCCTTGCGGACCGGCTGGACTTGCAGGAAGGGAACGTCGCTTCTGAATTCAACCGGGATGTCGGTTTTGACAATCCGGACATTGTCGAACAGCGGACCAAACCAATTGTCGGTCTCGATGATGCCTTCCAACATGTGATACGACAGGCTCTGCGAAAGATTCGCCACCCCGCGAACCAGCAGGCTCCACCCCGGCGCGGTCTTGGCAATGCAGCCGGTCCAGACCTGCAAGCCGCCCGGCTGGATGGACGGCGTCAGGAACGACGGCGCAAAACCGCGCACATTGGACGGGGCGGATCGGTCGAACACCTCGCCGAATCCGGGGTACTGCACCGCATTGCGCGTCAGCGGCAGCCACTCGTCCACGCCGTCGTAGGTCCACAGCATGTCGTGCCCGTCCCAGACCACCTTGAATGCGATGGGAAGGAAGACGTACCAGCCGAAGGCGGACGCGCTGGTGAGGGCTTCGCAGTAGCGCAAGGCGCGCGCCGGGATGACGCCGCCGACCGCCTTGTCGGCCCGGCGCGGCGGAGGTCCATTGGGCACCATCTGAAAGAACTCGACCAGCGGGCCGTTGAGCGACTGATCAGCGACCATAATTCGATGCCCTCCAGGCGACCCTTCATCGAACGAATTTAGTTTGCCCGCGGGGACGCACCATGCTCCCGCGGGCAACCGACCATCGAAATATTACCGCACGAAGACCGGCGCCAAATCCCCGAGCCGCACCTTGCCTTGGTCTCGGGTCGCGGCGTCACGAACCACCTTGTCGCCGGCGCGGATGGGCCGCACGAAGACCGGCGCCAAATCCCCGAGCCGCACCTTGCCTTGGTCTCGGGTCGCGGCGTCGCGCATCACCTTGTCGCCGGCGCGGATGGGACGCAGAGCGGAATCATTCATCGTATGTCTCCCATGGATGGAAAGTCGTCGAGTTGCGACTGCCTGCGCATCGTCATGAAAAGCAGTCAGCGACACAATCGATCTAAAGTACCGGCGACGATCCAACCTGGGATCAAGACCGAAGTACCCGCAGTGTCGGGACCAAGGTGCGTCCTTTGCGATACTTCGGGTTGATTTATTTCGGGGGCACGTGCGGCGATATTGCTGGCTGCACGGCAGATCAATGGTGCGAGAGATGAAGGCGCTTCGCGGCGCGTCCGGTGCCAAGCTTGTGGTCGTGATCGAGGATGATCCCCTGGTGCTGGAGGCGACCGGCGGGCTCCTGCGCTCTTGGGGCTGCCAGGTCGTCACCGCCGAGTCGTACAGCGAAGCGCTGACGCGGCTCGCCGAGATCGGGCGGCGGCCCGACCTGATCGTCTGCGACTATCGTTTGTCGGAAGGGGCGACCGGCATCGACGCTATCGAGGGCTTGCGCAGCGCCTTCGAGATTCCCGCCCTGTTGATTTCGGGCGATCCCAGTTCGCCCCCGGGCGAGGGCGGCCTCAACAGCTACAATCTTTTGCACAAGCCGGTGGATGCCACGACGTTCCGCGCCGCGCTGGTCGATGCGGCCGTGCTCCAGCGCTAGTACCGGGAGGGCAATTGGTGCATCCAAACAGCAAAGCGGTGCCCCCGCTGGAACTGGGCCTGCTCTTGCTGCTCGGTATTCTGTGGGGAATTCCATACGCGCTGACGAAGATCGCGCTCGAAACCATTCCCCCGATCACGCTGACGGCCGCCCGGGTATCGCTGGCCGCGGCGGCGCTATGGATCGCGGCCATCCTGTTGGGGCGCAAGCTGCCGCAACGACGGGATTTCGCCCGGCACGTTTTCATCCAGGGCGGCGTAGCCTGCGTCATTCCTTACACGCTGATTGCCTTCGGCCAACAGTCGGTGGACAGCGCGCTGGCGGCCATCCTCAATTCGGCCATCTTATTGGCGACGTTCTCATCCGCCGTCAGCGTCATCTATGGCCGCCGCTTTGCCGACGTAGCCCCCGAGGTCGCGGCGGCGGGCATGCTGACATGCGCGGCTATCGTGCTCGTGCCGCTCTGCCTGCTGGTGGAAGCGCCTTGGCACGCCGCGCCTTCGGTCGCGTCGCTGACGGCGTTAGGCGCTAACGCCGTGGTCGCGACGGCGTTCGGTTTCGTGATCTATTTTCGTTTGATCCGGACGATCGGCAGCATGGGCACGGCGAGCATCGGCTATCTCAAGCCGGCGGTAGGCGTGCTGATCGGCTGCGCGCTGCTGGGAGAGCCCCTGACGTGGACCCTGGCGGTCGGCCTCCTCGCCATCCTTTTCGGCGTCGCGGCGATTAACGGGAAGGTATCGGTTCCGCTGCTGTTGGATGCAATCAAACGTGGAAAGGATCGCTTGCGGCGGCGTGCGGGTCCGCTTGCGGTTGCGGGAAACGGCACGGAACGGCGCTGAGCTCGCCCCGAGCATTCGCTGTGCCGGTCGCCGCTCATTCGATCAAGGCGTCCGCACCAGCAAGCAGGATTCTCGGCACCACCAGGCCGAGGGCCTTGGCGGTCTTGAGGTTGATCACAAGCTCGAACTTCGTCGGCGCCTGAACGGGAAGATCGGCAGGATTCGCGCCCCGCAGGATGCGACTGACGTATTCTGGTGCTCGCCGGAACAGGTCGATGACATCGACGCCATAGGATATCAGGCCGCCGGTCTCAACAAAAAAGCGATAGGGATAGACGGTCGGGATGCGCAATCGCGCCGCGAGCGACACGATGAGGTGCCGATGGATGGTCGTGGAGTTGTCCGGCATCACGATGAGGCCGACGTTCGGCTCGCGCGCCGGCTCGGCCATGCGGCGTTCGATGTCGGCTGGCGCGCGGACTTCCGCCGCGATTGCCTCGAGCGCGAAAGAGGAAGCAGTTGCTTCAAATGCACGCAAGTACATGTAAAGCGGACCGCCGCGCGCGACGGTATCGGGGTTGAGCATCAGTGCGACGCGGCTGAGGTCGGGCGTAATCTGCTTGAGGATCGTGAGCAGCTTGCCGGGGATCGTGGCGGCAAGATTGGTGAAGCCCGTGACGTTGCCTCCCGGCCGGGGTATGCTGGCGGCGAAGCCGCTGCCGACCGGATCACCGACGACCACGAATACGATCGGAATTGTCCGGGTGGCCCGGACGAGCTGCGTGACGACCGGGGTGCTGTGGCCAACAATGACGTCGGGTCGAAGCTCGACCAGCTCTTTCGCAAAGGTCTTCATGCGACTGGCATCGCCTGCGGCAAAACGATATTCGATCCGCAGGTCCTGCCCGAGGGTCCATCCCTCCTTCTCGAGTCCTTGCTCGAGAACCTTGATACGGAC
>WNFU01015245.1_pt1 | contig 10316 bp, 5 predicted proteins | sample 5400121 | NCBI WGS metagenome assembly WNFU01 (sample SAMN13153360, study PRJNA577476) | soil metagenome | isolation source: 100 cm soil or saprolite under grassland replicate 1 | place: USA:California | collected 2016-06-15
GGTGGGGCGGTTGGGGTTGGGGCCGGCCGTGGGGTTGGGGCCGGCCCCGGGACTGGGGTCGTTGGTACGACCCCTGGTTTGGCTGGCCCTAGAACCCTTCGGTCAGACTGAACCGCAGCAGCCAGTTCTTCTGAGGCCGGTCGAACGGATGCACCACATCCATCTGGCCGATGGCGTAGCCCAGCAGGTTCAGCCGGAACGACACGCCGGCGCTCCTGACAAGCTTGCGTGGTCCGCTCCCGAACAGCTGTGGGCCCTCGGCTGAGGTCCAGGCGACGCCGGCGTCGTAGAAGACCCCAGCCTCGATCGGCAGGACGCCGTAGTAACCGCCACCCGCGCCAAGCAAGCCGAACGGGGGGAACCGGAGCTCCACGTTGCCGATAAGCATCTTGCTGCCGATGAGCTGGTCGAACACCGGGCAACTCGTCGTGGAATTGCCGCACTCGCTCGCCTGGAAACTGTTGATGTCATAGCCGCGCACCAGGCTCGAATAGCCGATGAACAACGGATACATGCGGTTGTCTTCCGCGTCACGGCCATACCGGCCGACGTGGAGAACACGCGCGGCGAACGTGAACGGCCGAACCGGCATGACGTATTTCCGATAATCGGCCAACGCAGTGAAGAACTGCAGGCTGCCGAAGGTTGGATCCACTTCGAGGCGCCACCGATCGCCGAGGATCGGGCTGGTCGCGCCGAAGAACGAGTTGTCATGGACCAGCGCGGCGCTCGTCGCCTCCAGTGTCAGCGCTCCGGGGACCGGGAAATGGATCGTCGAATCGAACGCGACCGAGCCATTCAGATTGAACCCATGCTTCTGGAGCTCGTGGTCGAAGCTGATCTGCTGCAGCCCCGCCGATACTTCGACGCGCTCGGATCGATTGAACGGGTACGACACGATCCCGCTCAGCTCGCGGTTGGTCTGCTTGAAGCGCTCGATCTCCTCGACGTAGATGCCCGTGCTGGGATCCTGGAACGCGGCGAAACCGCCCGTGATGTAGGGGATCTGCTGCGCGCCCACGCTCCAATTCAACCGCGACTTGCGGTTCCCGTACGCGAGCAGTGCAGCGAAGTCCGACAGACGCCCCTGGACTTGCGCCATCGTCACGAGATTATGGTCGCCGAGCATGTCGCTCCAGAACAGCGTGATCCCACCGCCGACGTAGGTGCCAAAGCGGTCGGCCGCGATCGCGAGGCTCGGTTGGGCAATGAAATCGAGCGACAGCTTGGGATGATACGCCTTGGTCGCGTCGTTAATGGTGACCGCCCCCTGCGCTGGCAGTCCGGGTCCGGGATCCTTGATGAGGGTCGAGATACCCGTACCGATTTCGGCGCGATCGAGCGGGGGCAGGGCAGCCGCCGACTTGGGCAGTGGCGTGATCGGTCCGCCCGCGAGCGCGCGCAGGTCGTCAATCGCCTGGATCGCGTAGCCGCCACCTGTGTAGACCGAGAAGACCGCGCGCTGCGCCTTTTGCGCGACGCTGAGCGCTGGGCTGAGCGACGTGATGCCGCTGACGCCGCTGAAGACATTGGTCACCTGCGTGATGGCGCCGTCGCCGAGTGAGAGGCGAAACACGTTCGTGATGCCGCCCGGATCTCCGAGGAAGTAGAGGCTCTTCCCGTCGGGACTCCACTGCGGGTTGATGTGCTTGGCGTTCGTGAGATGCGGAAGTTGCCGGATTTGCCCGCCGGGCCGCGCGTCCATCACGGCAAGTTGATAATCGCCGTACGACAACTGCTCCAGCGACGTGGTGAACCGGTCGGTCACGAACGCGATCTGCGAACCATCGGGTGACCACGCCGGCTCGAGGTCGGCGTAGGGGTCATCGGTCAAGCGCTGCAGCTTGCCACTGTCGAGATCGTACGTAAAGAGATCGGTGAGCCCTCCGACTTGCGCGCTGAACGCGATCATTTTCCCGTCGGGCGACCACGTTGGATTGAAGATCTCCCCGAGCGTTGGGAGCTTGATTTCCTTCAGCAGATCACCGTTGCTGCCTTTGACGATGCGCAGCGCGGGCACGCCGGTGACTACCCCGCCGAACACGAAGCGGCTGCCGTCGGCATCCCACGCGCCGGCCGAGTTGATGAACTGCATGCTTTCGAGATGCGGATCGCGGGTCGACGACACGAGCTTGCGGATCGTCTGGCCGTTCTCCGCGTTGGCGAGGTACATGTCGATGGAGAACAGGCCGGCGTCCGAGAAATAGACCATGCGCGTGCCATCGGGGCTCAATGCCGGCGCGATGTTGTAGTGCTGCTCTTTCCCCGGGGTCACGAGTGCGCGCGCGCCGGTCGTCGTCGCCGGCGTCAGCCGCGCCGCCAGTCTTTGGGCGCGGTCGGTGGGGAGCGTAACCCCCGTGGCGATTGCGACGGGCTGCGCCGCCTCCGTCAGCGCCCGGTGCCAGTCGGCCACGAGGCTGTCCGTGGGCCGATGCGTCATCTGCTCCAGTGCGGCCTGCACGTTGCCGCTACGCCCGGCGGCGCGCAGCAGTGCGCCGACGATGTCATCGCCGTACGTGCCGCCCAGGTACGACCAGAACGACTGACCCCAGCGGTACGGGAAGTACCGGTAGCTTTCGAGAGCTCGGAAGACGTACTCCGCCATGCCCTCGATGAACCACAGCGGCACGCGGTTCAGCCCGGTGGCCATCGACCCACGGCCGACCCCGGTGATGTCGTATTGAAACGCGTGCACCAGCTCGTGGCCAATCACGTGATCGGTTTCCGCGAGCGATGCCCCCATCGGCAAAATGATGCGGCGCTTCAAGCTCTCCGTGACGCCGCCCGTCCCCTCACCCGGTTGCTCGCCGAGCACATTGGTCTGCTCGAAATCGGGATGGTCCGAATAGAGGATCAAGGGCTGCCGGCCGCTGAGCTGGTGGCGCAGCACCGTCGAGATCCTGGTGTACCACCGCTCGGCCATGCGACCGGCCTCGGCAGCGGCCGCGGCCTCCTTATCATAGAAAAAGATGTCGAAATGCTGGGTCTTTAGAATCTTAAAGTGGAAGTTCTCATACTGGACGGCGTTGCGGCCGAAGTATTGGGATTGTGCTGTAGACGCGAGGAGACTCAGCGCGCCCAGCAGCAGTGTGACGCGAGCGGTGGTATTCATGTCCTAGGATTACCCCCATACCTCTGGTTCGGCACAAGAGACTGACGCAAGCTCTATCCTGAACGTACACCTTCCGAGGAGAGTTCACATGCCAAACGCCGTCTTCACTCTCTGCACGCTGGGCCTGATGCTGCAGCAGCCTAACACCACCCAGACCCCGGCGGATTGGAAAGCGATCGATCGTGTACTGGGCAGATCGGGCAATCTGCAAGGGGAAACGTACCGCGTCGGTTTCCCGCGCAGTGATCTTCACGTCACAATGGGCGCGGTCACGGTGCGTCCGACTCTCGCGCTGGGATCGTGGGTGGCGTTCAAACAGACGGGCGATAGCACCGCAATGTTAATGGGCGACCTGGTCTTGTTGGCGTCCGAGCTGGGACCCGTTATCGATGCGCTGCAGCGCGGCGGTATCGAGCAGACGGCGCTGCACAATCACTTGCTAGGGGAGTCGCCGCACGTCGTCTACCTCCATATTGGCGGCCGTGGACGACCAATCGCCCTCGCGACTGCCGTGCATGAAGCCCTCGGACACACCACGACGCCCGCGCCGGCCACCAACGCCGCGCCGCCGCTCGGCCTGGACACGGTTCAGATTGCACAGATTCTCGGCGTGCACGGCAAGGCCAATGGCGGCGTCTATCAGCTCAATGTCCCCCGTGCCGACGTAGTCTCGCTGGACGGCGTGGAGGTGCCGCCGGCGATGGGCGTGGCCACTGCCATCAACTTCCAGGCGACGGGAGGGGGCGCCACGACCGCCGCGGTCACCGGCGATTTCGTGTTGATCGCGAACGAAGTGAATCCCGTACTTCGAGCGCTACGCGCGAACGGCATCGAGGTCACAGCGCTGCATAGCCACATGCTGAATGAGACCCCGCGACTGCTGTTCATGCATTTCTGGGGACAGGGTGCTGCGCTCAAAGTGGCGCGTGGTCTGCGGGCGGCGCTGGATCAGATGAACATCAAGAAGGACTAGGCGTGGATCGACCGAACCCCCGATACAACACCAGGTCATACACGATCTTCAGTGTGCCGGCAATGAAGAAGGGCACGTTGATCAAGGACGGCTGCGAGAACAGCAGCCCGGCAAATATGGGCGCGAGAGCGGCGCCGACGGTTCGCGCGACCCCGGTTATCCCACCAGCTGCCGACCGCTCCTCCGGACTCACGACCGTCATGAGATATGACTGCCGAGTTGGTACGTCCATCTGGCTGATGCTGAAACGCGCGAACAGCATGGCCACCGCAAGTGGCAAGCTCGGCATGAGCGGCACGAGAATGAGCAGTACGTTCGACGGCAGGTGTGTGAATACCATGGTGCGGATGAGGCCAAAACGCGCAGCCAATCTGGTAGCTACGAGGGCGGAGATGCCCGCGAGCAGGTTCGCCCCGAAGAAAATCGCGCCCAGCGTCGCTGGAGCGACGCCGAACCGGAGAAAGAACCAGTAGGCGGCGAAGCTCTGCACGACGAACCCGCCGGCAAACGAATCGAGCGCGAACAGTGCCGCGAGCCGCAGCACCACACTGCGGGAGCGGACCAGGCCGAACAACGCGCTGGTCTGGGGCGCTGATACCTCCGCGGCCGTCGACAGACGCGTAAAGGCGACGCCGAGGACGATGCCAAATGCTCCGTACAAGACGACGACGCCGCGATAGTGGAGTGTCTCGGATAACACGCCGGCACCAAGCGAGCCGAGCGCAGTCGCGAACGCGCCGATCAATGTGTACCAGGCGAACACGCCAGTCCGCCGGTCACTCGGCACCACATGCGCGAGCGCGGCTTGCTCGATGGGGAGGAACGGTCCAACCTCGTTGCCGCTGGGACTGATGACGCCGATCGTGCCTGCGACTACGAGCACGAGAAAGTTGCGAGTCAGCGCGAACGCGACGCCCGCGCCCGCCATCAGCGAGGCGCCGAGAATGAGCATGCGCCGCCGCCCGATCCGATCCGCGTGCGTGGTCAGCCAGAGTGAGACGGCGGTATCTCCGATGAGCGTCAGCGTCAGCAATAGGCCGATCTGTTGCGTTCCGATCCCCAGCTGGGTCAGGTACAGGACCAAAACCACAGACAACGCCCCGTACGCGAACAACCGAGTAAAGCGGGTGAGCAGCAGCAGTCGTCCGTCCGGCGGGAGCGCCCCGAGCGCGGCGCCGCTCATGGGGCGAGGCGGTGGACGACTTTCACGACGAATGCGCCGTTCAGTTGCCGCGTGAGGGAGGACGTGGAGGGGAATCGATACCGAGCAGCCGGATTGGTGCTGTACCCCGAGTTCCAAACGATGAACACATCGTCGCCGATCACGGGAATCCAGTGGAAGCGGATGTTGAAATCGACCCGCTGATCTTCGTTCGTGTACTGGACGAAGCCGAGCAGACTCGAGCGGGGATTGAAGTCGTATTCGAGGTGACTCGAGGTCTGGAGGGCGGTGAAGCCGCCCGCTGGGAGGCGCGCCGCGGTGCGCGTCACGTTGACGCCGACGATGGCATGGCCACCGCCCCGCCACGTGCCCTGGAGTTCCACGTCGGCGCTGCGGCCCCCGTAGAACGGTCCCCAGTTCACGAAGGCCGCGAAGCTCAGTGGGTGCGCTGAGGACGTCTCATACTGCAGCTCGTAGCGTGACCACCAATATCGCCCCGGCGGCACACTCACCCCGCGGAACATTTCGAACGTGTCGGTCGGCGCATCGAATTGACGCTGATAGTTGACCTCGAAGTGGTCGCCGTTGTCTCGGTCGCCGCCGAACACGCGCCACTCGAACCACGCCGTCTGCCAGTCGCCGGTGCGTCCCAGGGACCCGGATGCATTGGCAATGATGTCCCAGCTGGGAATGGGAACAGTGAAATCGAGCTGGCGAATGCCCAGCGCATGCGGGCGCGGCGTGAAGTCGACGTGACCCGTCGTCTCCCAAATTCCGGTGCGCCGCACGAAGCCCAGCGCGGGATCGAATCCGGCGTCGATGCGATAGAGCGATACGAAGTTATCGAAGAGATCGTTGGGATTGTCCGCCGACACTCGCCAGGCTAGCGGGATGCCGCTCACACCCGGCGTCCGGCTCGCGGCAATCCAGAATTTTGGCTCGAGATTCTGACCGTGTACGATGAGCGGAAAGTCCAAGTCGAACCCGGCCGTGCCCGCGGGACCGGATCCCGCCGCGGTGCGCAGGGCACCGATGACCCCGACATACGATCTCGCCAGGAGATCATGCTGGACGCGCAGCACGGCATTGTTGGCTCGTTCAGCTCCGGTCTGCGCGTCGAGTACGCCGATGCGCCACGGCCCGACCCGTCCATATAGTCGCCCACCAGCGACAATCGGGACGGCGCGACCAAGCGAGTCCAACCCGATACGCCGCGAGTAGAACACTTGCGTTCGACCCGACGTCCCGAAGTCGAACAGCCCGCTCGACTCGAGGAAGAACTGCCGCTTCTCCGGGAAGAAGAACGGGAACCGCGTGAGGTTGATGACCTGTTGATCGGCCTCGACCTGCGCGAAGTCGGTGCCGGCCGTGATGTCCGCCGTCAGCGTCGGCGAGACCGCGAGCTTGGCATCGACCCCCGCTTTAGCGCCGATGAAGCCATCCGCCATCCGCGCGCCGACACTGTCGTGCGCCGGCTCGATCGCGCGGCTCAGCAGATAGGGGTACAGCTCGACGTCGCGGGCCCGACCAACGTCGCCGATTTCGCTCAGCTCGCCGGCTCGCAAAAGCTGATACAACCCCTCCGCCCGGCCCCAGGAGCGCCAGAGATCCTGCTCGTTCTTGCGCCGGATAAAGCGGCGCACGTTGAAGCCAAACCGCACGTCCGGCTGGTGTCGAAACCGCAGCGTCTGAAAGGGAATTCGGAATTCGGCCGTCCATCCGGCGGCGTCGCGCGAGACCGCGACGTCCCAGATGCCATTCCAATTCTCATTGAGGTTATCGAGATCGCTCAGCTGCGCATCCCAGCGCGCGCCGTTCGCGTTGGTACCGAAGACGAATGCGCCGCGTCGATCGTGGAAGCTGTCAATGAGGAGCTGGATGTTGTCGTCGCTCGACAGATCCGCGTCGCGGCGCAACTGGGTCGCCCGGAGCCGGCCGGCCTCGCCGTCGTACGCTCGCACGCCGATGTACAGCGCGGTCTCGTCACGCAACGCCCGCACCACGGTGCGCTCGCTGGCGGGTTCCCCGACCACCGGCTCGCGCTGGCGGAAGTCCGTGAACGAGTCGGCTCGCGCCCAGTCCGATTCGTCAAGGCGGCCATCGAGTCGGATCTTGCCCGTCGCTGGCACGACCCGGAGGCTCTGGGGGCGGGCGGTCGCGGGCAACGTCACAGCAACGACCAGAGCGAGGCACGCGGTTCGACGAGTCACTCGGCGGCCAACTTAACTGGATTCGGACTTGCCGGGGGTGTGGAACCGCGCCATGTTCGCGTCGATGAGCGCGCCGCTCTCCACTCCCGCTGCTGCTGCCCCACTCGCTTCATCGTCCCGCGTCGCGTCGATCGATCTGATTCGCGGCGCCGTAATGGTCCTCATGGCGATCGACCACGTCCGCGTCTTTTCCGGACTCCCCGCCGGCGGCCCCACGGCGGGAATTTTCTTCACGCGCTGGGTGACGCATTTCGTGGCTCCGGCGTTCATCTTCCTGGCGGGCACGAGCGCCTACTTCTACGGACGCAAGCACAACGATCTCTCGCGCTTCCTGTTCGTCCGTGGCGTCTGGTTGGTGCTGCTCGAGCTCACGGTGATTCGCGTGTGCTGGACCTTCAACTTCGATTTCGCGCACTACATGCTCGCGGGCGTCATCTGGGTGATCGGCTGGTGCATGATCCTGATGGCGGCGTTGGTCCGGCTGCGGCCCAAGACCGTTGGAATCATCGGGGTTGCGATCATCGCGTTGCACAACGCGCTGCTGCCGCCGCTCGTCAATCGCGTGCCGCTCGGGGAGCTGTGGAAGATTCTCTACGTCGGTTTCTTCAACGGGCCCGTGGACGGCACGCCGTTGATCGTGCTCTACTCGATCATTCCGTGGATCGGGGTCATGGCGGCGGGATATGCCTTCGCCACGGTCCTGACCATGGAGCCGGCGCGGCGCAACGGCATCTGCCTGCGCCTCGGACTCGGCGCCATCGCGCTGTTCCTCGTGCTGCGAGGCTTCAACATTTACGGTGATCCGCAGCCGTGGAGCGCGACGCAGCCCCGGCCGGCGCTGTTGTCATTCTTGAACACCACCAAGTATCCAGCGTCGCTGAGCTTCCTGCTCATGACGCTGGGGCCCACGATCGCGTTGATCCCGCTGCTGGATCGCGCGCGCGGGCGCATCGCGCGCTGGCTCACCGTCTTCGGCCGGGTACCGTTCTTCTACTATGTGCTGCACATCCCGCTCATTCACGCGCTTGCTCTCGTCGTGTCGAAGATCGGCACGGGCAGCGTCGATCCATGGCTCTTCACCAACCATCCGATGGGGAATCCGCCGGCTCCCGATGGCTACACGTGGAGCCTGGGACTGCTCTATCTCGTCTGGGCCATCGCAATCGTGATCCTGTACTTCCCCTGTCGCTGGTACGCCGATCTCAAAGCGCGGCGGAGCGACTGGGGGTGGCTGAAGTTCCTCTAGAACGCGCCGCCACCGCCACCTCCACCACCGCCTCCAGAACCTCCCCCGCCACCGAATCCCGAGCCGCTCGAGCTGCGCGGCGTTGAGGACATCGTCGTCGCCGCGACGGTCGAGAGATGGGACATGCTGCTCGAGAAATGGCCGACGTTGAAGTTCATCATGCTGGGACCCACGTACCACCGCGGCGCCTCGGTGTAGATCCCTTCGAACGCGCGGGCGAACTGCTGCTCGACACCAAACGCCATCGCGTACGGCAGGTACCTGTCGAACAGCTCAGGATGGCCGATGATGACGCGCTTCAGATGTTCGGCCTCGACACGCCGCAGGAATTCGTCGAAACCCAGCACCTGCTCCAGGGCACGCGTTCCGGCTTCGGTCCGCGCCGGCATGATTCGCGCGAAGATCAGGAGAATGATCCCCGACACCACGGCGGCGATCACGAAGGACACTGGGGTCAGCAGGAACGCCGCGGCAATGAAGCCGCCACCGACGCCGATCAATATCGCCAGTCCGATTCCACAGCCTATCCAGATCTGCTTCACTTTGTCGGGGCGGTTTTGATAGAACCCGCTTGTCGTGAGCTGGGTGAAGATCGCGTCTCGAATGGGACTGAGCTGCTTGTAGAACTCATCCTTGAGCTCGTCCATCGGCACGTGGTCGCCGTGCGAAAAGATGCCGTCGAAGACCGCCCGCTCATGGGGCGCAAGTCCGTCGACCGTCTTGAGGCGGTGCAGCGTGTACGACGTGCCGCCTCCGAACAAGCCGAACAGCTTCGGGTTCTGATGCTCCTCGATGCGCAGGTATCCGCGGACGGCGAGATCGACGAGCGTGGCGGTGATGTCCCGCATGTCGGCGCTGTTGTCGAGCAGCGTGCCTGCTTCCGCCGGTGACACACCCGCCGGCGGTTCGTACTGCACTGCGATCGGCCGCCGCCGCGGATCGCGACCGCGCCGCCACCACCGCCAGAAGGCGAACAGGAAGACGGGGATCGGAATGGCGAGCGGCCAGTTACTGGTTGCCGTTTCCACTGCGCGATCGGTCACCGTCGGAGCCGTGATCAGGCCCTTGTCCCATCCGACGACAGCCGTGAGGCCTTCGTGATAATCGAGCGCATGGGGCATGGCGATCCGCACGATATTCCCATCGATCGTGACCCGCGCGTCCCTGGCGGTGGAGCCGTAGATGCCATTGAACGCGATCGCCCGCATGCCGGTGGCACCGGCCGGCAGCTCGATCTCCGCGGTCGCCGCCCCGATCGGCACCTCCCACTCGTCACCAGTGACGTTCCAGTACAACTCGTCATGCTCGTCAAAAAAGCGGAGTCCATTGGTCGCGTGGTAGCGGAGCACCATCGTCCGCGTCGCGTTCACCGCACCGGGGATCCAGACCTTGTACTTGAGGTACGCGCCTTGGCGTGTCGTCTCGGTGCGCAAATTTCGACCGCCGTCGTCGCGCGCGCTCTGGAGTGAGACGCCAAGCGTCCAGTTCAGACCCTGCGCGTTGCGGTACTTGATGGGGATGGTGCGATAGAGTCCGTTGTACGAGCCCACGAACCGCGCCGTGATCGTCTCGTTGACGTCGAGACTGGCGTCGCGGTTGACGCGAATCTGCGC
>WNFU01010371.1_pt1 | contig 10315 bp, 10 predicted proteins | sample 5400121 | NCBI WGS metagenome assembly WNFU01 (sample SAMN13153360, study PRJNA577476) | soil metagenome | isolation source: 100 cm soil or saprolite under grassland replicate 1 | place: USA:California | collected 2016-06-15
CGTGGTTCGAGACAAAATCAAGCATCTGGCCCATCGAATGCGCGTGAAGTTCCGCAACCCAGGAGTCGTACTCCTCCCGGGAGCCGACCACCGGGTTGAGCTTATTGTGATCGGTGATGTCGTAGCCGTGCAGGCTTTCCGCGCCTGCCTGGAAATACGGCGACGCATAAGCATCAGTCACGCCCAGCGCATCCAGATACGGCACGATCTCGCGCCCCTGAGCGAAGGTGAACCAGCGATTAAACTGCAATCGGTAGGTGCAACTGGGAATGCGCGGATGTTGCTGGTCTGTCATGTCGAGCGGAGTCAGGCATCATCCAAATGACGAATGACAAATGACAAATGACGAAGGAAATCCAAATGACGAAGTCTGAGACAGCGTTGGGCACAGCGCAGTTTTCGTCATTAGAACTTCGTCATTCATTCGTCATTGGACATTCGTCATTCGTCATTTGCCTTCACATCTTCTCAGGCGCCTTAATGCCCAGAAGATCCAGCCCGCGTTCTAACACTCGCCCGGCGAGATCGCACAGTGCCAGACGCGAACCGCGCGCGGGTTCTTCCGACTTCAGGACCGGGCAGACCTCATAAAACGCATGAAAGCTGTTCGCCAGCTCGAATAAATAATTTGCCAGAATGTTCGGGCGAAAATCGTTCATCACTTGCGGGACGACTTCCGCGAACTGACAGAGGCGTTTTGCGAGATTAATTTCGGCGGGATCGCCGAGCATGAGTGTTGTAGCCACCGGCCTGCGGCCGGTCTTTGCGTTTTCGTCTTGGGGGTCACCATGGACGCCCCGCAGGGGCGTGGCTACAGCCGATTCGCCGGCTTTCCGAAAAATGGAACGAATCCGCACGTAAGCATTCTGCAGATACGGCGCCGTGTTTCCTTGCAAAGAGAGCATCTTCTCCCAGGAAAAAACATAATCGGTCATCCGATATTGTGAGAGATCGAAGTACTTGACCGCGCCGATCCCGATCTTCTGCGCGATGTCGATCTTGTCCGTCTCGCTCAAATCGGGATTCTTCTCCTCGATAATCTTCCGAGCACGCTTGCATGCTTCCTCGAGAAGATCGCGCAACGGGACGTTCTCTCCCGAGCGCGTTTTCATTAGTTTGCGGTCCGCACCCAGGATGCTGCCAAACGTGATATGGCGAAGATCGGCGTTATAACCTTCGCGCCGAACGATCTCGAAAATCTGTTTAAAATGCAAAATCTGTGGCGCACCGACCACGTACCAAATCCCATCGGCTTTCAAATCATTGATGCGATAATCAACTGTCGCGAGATCTGTCGTTGCGTAATTGAAACCGCCGTCGCGCTTTCGGATGATGCAGGGTTTGTCGGCCAGCTCAGGAATATCACGAAAAAAAACGACCACTGCGCCTTCGCTGATTTCAGCAATGCCGGATCTGAGCAAACGCTCGACCACGCCGGGCAGGCGATCGTTGTAAAAACTTTCGCCGCACTGGAGGTCGTAATGGATATCGAGCAGTTTGTAAACGTGATCGAATTCCTGCATTGAGAACGCAACGCATTCGTTCCAGATATCGACGTTTTCCCTGTCGCCCGCCTGCAACTTGACCAATTCCTGGCGACAGGCTTCGCGAACTTGCGGATCGTTTGTCGATTTTTCATTGGTCTCCTTGTAAATGCGAACGATCTCGCCCAGCGGATCGCGCTGAAGAGCTTCCCGATCCAGCAGATTTTTCCATCCGTAAATGACCATCCCAAATTGCGTCCCCCAATCGCCAACGTGATTGTCGCGGATGACTTCGTGCCCGAGGAACTGCGCGATCCTCGCCAGCGCGTCGCCGAGCACCGTGCTGCGGATGTGACCGGCGTGCATCGGTTTGGCTACATTTGGCGATCCGAAATCAATCACGATCCTTCTCGTCGATTTTGCTCTTGCCACGCCGAGCCGTTCGTTCTGCAAAACCTCGCCCGCTTTTTTCGCGACGGCATCGGCACGCAATGTGAAGTTGATGAAGCCTGCGCCGGCGACAGTGGGCGGCTCACAAAGATCGCCAACATCAAGTTGGGCAAGAATCTTTGCCGCTAGAGTCTTCGGGTTTTCACTGCGCTCCTTTCCGAGGACCAGAGCGGCATTGGTCTGATAATCGCCGAAACGCGGATCGGTCGCCGGCGTCAGTTCGCCAGCGTGCGGCAGACCGGTCTTTGCCAGCGCTTCCGAAAATCTCTTTGCCAGGAGTGACTGAAAAGTCTCCATGAATGTTTAAGCCACAGACTGTAGCCGCTTCGCTGGGCGAAGCGAAGGTGGATCGAGAAGTCTCTTGCTCGATGTTAAATTAGGCGGCGAAGCCGCATTTATTCAGCGTCGCCCGCGGAGCGGTCGATCCACCTGGCTACAACAAACACGACAGCGCCTGCTACAAGTCACGAGCGGTCGCGAAAGATCGACAAAATTTCGTCGGCCGATTTCGCTTCGGCCAGACTCTCGCGGACGCTGCGATCGTTCAAAAATTTGGCGATCGATGCAAGCGTGCGCAGGTGTGTCTGAAATTGATTTTTTGGTACAATGAAAAGAACGACGAACTTCACCGGCGCGTTGTCGAGCGCATCGAATTCAATCCCGCCGGACGATCGTCCAAATGCGGCGACGACCTCGTCAAGGCGGTCGGAGGAGCAATGGGGAATGGCAATGCCGAATCCGATGCCGGTGCTCATGGTTTCCTCGCGCTGTTTGAGCGAGGCCAGAATGCTCTCGCGATCGTCCGGTTTGATCTTGCCGAGGCTAACCAGAAGATCGATCAGCTCGACAATGGCCGGCCAACGGTCGGTCGCCTTCATCTCGGGGATGATTTGCTCGGCGGAAAGTAAGCTGGCCAGCGACATGCAGATTTCCCCTGGTACGGGAGCGCAAGCTTAGCGGGGCCGCTCATCTTGACAAGCGTGTTTTGGGGAGCGCGGGCATGTTGCCCGCTCTGTCCGGCATGTCGCCGGACAGCTTCCGTGCGAGTCGTATCAGGACGGAATACGTCCACGAGTTCCGGGACCTCACATGGATGGCCGTGCTCGGAGCCGCCGGCAACATGCCCGCGCTCCTCGTTTGTCACATCTTCCTGCGCACTTTGTGGTCCAACCGCCGCGCAAGCAACCAGCGCACCCCGAACATGTCGATCGTGGCACGGAGAGCGCGGTTGCCCAGGCCATACTTGCTTTGGCCGAAGCGGCGTGGACGATGATTCACTGGGATTTCGACCAACCGATAACCTGCGCCCTTGACGAGGGCGGGGATGAAGCGGTGCATGCCGTTAAATGGCACCAGCGCGTTCACACATTCGCGCCGCATCGCCTTCAGCGTGCAACCCGTGTCGCGCACGCCGTCTTTCGTGAAACGGCTGCGAACAGCGTTGGCGATCCGGCTTGTTAGCCGCTTCAGCGCTGTGTCCTTGCGCTTCAACCGGTAACCACAAACGAGATCGGCGCCGCGGTCGATCTCAGCGAGAAGTCTGGGAATGTCCCCGGGATCATTTTGCAAATCTCCATCGATTAGGACTGCGGTCGCGCCGCGTGCGGCCTGGAGGCCAGCGTAAATGGCGGCGCTTTGTCCGGTATTTTTTTCGAAACGAATCACGCGAATATTCGGCGCAGTTTCGATTTGCTCGACGGTGCAATCGACTGATCCGTCATCAACAAAGACGATTTCGTGATCGAATCCGCTCAGCGCTGCATGCAGCTCGGACTGCAAGATCGGCACGTTCTCCTCTTCGTTAAAAAGAGGCACGATCACGGAGAGTGCCGGCGAGTTTGCCATCTCTGTCATAACGGAAGCGTGCGATAGCCCCTGCAAAGAAATACTTGCCACGTGCGTATTCGCCTTCCATATCGCTGCACTTCAATGGTCGCCACCGGTTCTGCCGATTGAAAGGCGGCTCGGATATTGTGAGGCGCGTGTCCTTTTTCCCCCTGGCGAATGAAGAGCGCGCCGCGTCCGACGAAAGGATTGATGCCGCTTTCCTCGGTATAAACTTCATCCTCCGGGCGCGCCGAGCCCGGCTTTGATTCGACAAATTCATCGTAGCGTGGCCAAAAGGAAAACTGGTTTACGAGGTCCTGTGACTCGACGATGTAAACGGGCGGGTGCCCCGGACCCTCAAGTCGTTTGTCGCGCAGATAAAATGAAATTTCCGACGCACGATCGCGGGCGTCGGCGATGAGAAATAATTTTTCTCCCAATCTTGCTTCGAGATCAGTACGGAGTTTTTCGACGGCGCCAGTTGCGCTTTTCCATCCACGCATTCGATCGGTCGGGTCACTTCGCCATAATTCGTGACCTGCGATGCGCAGCAAGTCTGTGTTCAGTGCGATGGCGCTCATGATTAATCCGACCAGCAACGCCACACTCGCGCAGAGTTGTAACAGCACGCTCGCTTCGACGCGCTTCCACCAGAAATAAATTGCCAGCAAACCGAACCCGAAGAAGGCGAGGCCGTCCCAGTTTGGCGCAGCGCTTTTGTTAATCGACAAGAGAAGATAAAAAACGAACACCGGCAATCCAAACCACATAAGGAACAACACCTTGAATTGCTGATTTACGCGTCGCCAGCTTCCAATGACGCCCCATGCCAGCGCGAGGAACAGAAGTGGTGAGTAGGCCAGAAAATGGGCGCCGAGGAACCCAAGAATCTCGCCCGGATGGAATCCAAAACCCTGATCGACGCCACCGCGCGAGCGCAGATGCGCCAACGTAATCCAGGCGTGCTGCGCGTTCCAGATAATCGGCGGGATGGTGCAAAGAGCGAACACGATGAGCAATGAATACAAACCGGGTCGCGCAAACTCTCGTCTGAGCCTCGGAGCCAGGGCTAGCACGAGCAGAATCGAAACAAGCTCGAATGCGTTCGTGTATTTGGAGAGAAACCCAAACCCAATCAGCAATCCAGTCAGTGGCCAATACAACGAGAAACGCGGACTCTTTTCCAGCGCCAGCCAGAAGGTGAACATCGCCGCCAACCAGAAAAAAATCGACAACGCATCGATCGTCATCAGGAACCCGCCGATATTGAAGATCGGTGTGACGCTCAGTGCGATGACTGCCCAAAAACCAGCGGTCGCGCTGAATAATCGCCGCGCAAAGTAAAATAAGAGCAGGCTGGTGGCTGCGGCGAGCACCGGGCTGAAAAAGCGCACCCCGAACTCATTTGCGCCAAAAACGGCCGTGCTGGCGCGCATGGCAAAAGCGACGCCCGGCCCTTTGCTGAAATATGCCGGGGCAAGGCGCTCCGACCACATCCAGTAATGCGCTTCGTCGAATTCGAGATCACTCGTCGCCAGCATCGACAATCGAATCGCCGTCAGCGCGAGAACGAAAAACCAGACCGCGCGCGTGGTGGTCATAAGGAGTCGTGCGGCGCGCCCCCGCCACGGCGGGCAGGCTCTGGTCGCGCCCTGCCATTCAAATCACCAATCAAACTCGGGTGCAGTGCGTAAACGTTCGGCCTCCATTTCCGCGTCACTGTTCTCCAAATCCACTCGAACAATCCCAGCGTGAGCAACGCTTCCCCAGTGGCAAGAAACAGCGTCGCGAGGATGTCGCTCGGCCAATGCGCACCGAGGTAAATTCGTGAGTAACCAACGGCTGCAGCGACGATCCAGTAGAGCCAGCCGCGCCGACGATAAAACAGCGTGCAATAGACAGCAATTATCGTGTTATTCGTCATGTGGCCCGATGGAAATGATGGCCCCGATCGGTTCCGGTCGGACTGATCGGAAAAACGGGTAGTAGGTTTTTTGAACAAAGTCATGAACTTCGGGCGCGTCCTTTGCATTTCGACCATCCGCACACTTTCTCCTTGCTTGGGCCGATGCCGATCGACCGCCGGCTTCAATATACCCGTAAGCAGCCCCGCAATCAGCAAAGACAATCCCAGGCACACAACGAACGCTCGGCCCTTAAATCCGCCAAGAAAGAGTGCGCTCAGCCCGATCGCAATGATTACCGGCTTCCAAATCTCGCCGTTGCTGAGCGCGGCCATGAACAAGTCGAGCGTCGGGCTCGTCCATCGTTCGTTAATGAGATGAAAGAGGGTTTGATCCATGTGATGGAAATGAAACGGCGCTTAAGGTTTAACGGCTACTTTCTAATAAACAAATGCGGGGCAATGACGAAGCAAGAATGACGAATGACGAAACAAGCTCGAATGCTCAAATGAAGAATATACCGTCCGGGACTTTCTTTTCGTCATTCGGATTTCGTCATTCCTTCGAGATTCGGCATTCGGCATTCGACATTCGGATCGTTCGTCATTTGTCCCTTGTCATTTGGTTGGCATTTGCGACGATGTCGATCTTCGCTGAGCCCACGCCATCAGCCAGCGAGATTCTCGCCTCAGTGCGCATGATGGAGGCGCAACAGCAACTCGATCTGCAGGGCCAGCTTCGTCAAAATGATGTCATTATCCCCTTTCGCCTGACGCAAAACGGCCCGCTGATTCGCTATTCATTCACTAATCCGGACGAGGTTTTGCAATTGCGCCTTGGGGAAAAAAGCTCGCGGCTTGATCTTGTGACTGGCTCGGACGCAGAGAAATTTGCGGCTTCGAAACTCAACCAAAAAATCCGCGGCACGAGCCTTAGCTACGAAGACCTCACGTTCAAATTTCTTTACTGGCCGACGGCGCGCGTCCTGGGCGAAGAAAATGTTCGCACTCGCAATTGCTGGAAACTGCAACTGCGCGCCCCTTCACGCGAGTCACAGTATTCTAACATTCTCCTGTGGGTCGATAAGGCGAGCGGCGCGCTGATGCGGATGGAGGGCTACGACTGGTACGCCCAACATTCGATACGCTTCGAAGTGGTTTCCGCGCAAAAAATCGATAACCGCTGGTTCTTAAAACAGATGCGCATCGAAGAGCTCCAGCCCGGCACCAATCACGTGCAATCGCGCACCTACCTGGAGATTAAGAAATAAGGAGAACGAGCGGCATGGTACCGTGAGAAGGTGGATCGCCCGAGGGAGCGGTCGATCCACCTTGCTACTACTCTTCTCGCGCAGCCTTCACGATCTGCGCAAAGCTGCGCGGATCGAGGCTGGCGCCGCCGACCAGCGCGCCATCAATGTCCTTCTGGCTCATGAGCTCGCGCGCGTTCTCCGGCTTAACACTGCCGCCGTACTGAATGCGGACTCGCTCGGCCGTCGTGTCATTGGCCATTTCGCGCAAGGTGTGACGAATAAACGTGTGCGCTTCCTGCGCTTGCGCGGGCGTGGCGTTGCGGCCGGTGCCGATTGCCCATACCGGTTCGTAGGCGATCACCGTTTCCTGAAGTTCTTTCTCGTTCAGGTCCTTGAGACTACCGCGCAGTTGGATCGACAATATTTTTTCGACATTCCCCCTGTCACGCTGATCGAGCGTTTCTCCGATGCAAACGATCGGGCGCAGGGTCGCTTCGTGCGCAGCGCGGACTTTGAGGTTCACTATCTCATCGGTCTCACCAAAAAGTATGCGACGCTCGCTGTGTCCAAGGACGACGTAGTGCACAAATAAATCGCGTAACAGCGCCGCGCTGATCTCGCCCGTAAAAGGGCCGCTCCGCTCCCAATACATGTTTTGCGCGCCAACCTTGATGTTTTGCGCTTTGTCGAGAGCCTCCATCATCTTCGCAATCGCGGTGAATGGCGGCACGATTACCACTTCGACATCGGTGATGTCTCCCAGATCGAGCAGCAGCGACTCGACAAATCGTGCCGACTCAGCCTGCGTCATGTTCATCTTCCAATTGGCAGCGACGATCTTCTTGCGCATAAACCTTTCTGACAGAATGAACAGAATTTACAAAAGTGATTTCAGGACAAAGTGATTCTGCCCATTTTGTTAATACCGTCTAAGTTTTGTCGCTCAGCGTCGCGACGCCCGGCAGCTCTTTGCCTTCGAGCAATTCCAATGAAGCGCCGCCACCGGTGGAGATAAATGTCATTTTGCCGGCCAGTCCGGCTTGTTTTACCGCTGTCACTGAATCGCCGCCGCCGATGATCGTCGTCGCTCCCGATTGCGCCAGCGCTTCAGCGATCGCGATGGTTCCCTCCGCGAAATCGGGAATCTCGAAAATGCCAACCGGCCCATTCCACAAAATCGTCTCTCCTTTCGCAATTTCGTCCTGGTAAAGAGCAATCGTCGCAGCACCGATATCTACCGCCTGCCGACCGTCGCTGATCCCATGCTGAGGCGAGAGCCGGCTCGTGTTCCGAATGGGCGTGCCCGCACGAATCTCCTCTGCTTCCACCGCGTCAATCGGAAGCAAAAATTTCACTCCGCGTTGCTTCGCCAGGTCGAGAATTTCACGCGCAAGATCGACCTTATCCGATTCCACCCGGCTCGCGCCGACCGGAATTCCCTGCGCCCTGAGAAACGTGTTCCCCATCGCGCCGCCGATCAGGATCGAATCGGCCTTTTCCATCAGCGCTTTCAAAACGCCGATCTTGTCGGACACCTTCGCTCCACCCAAAATGACGACGAACGGCTTGGCTGGTTTATCGAGTCCTTCGCGCAAATGCTTCAGCTCTTTCTCCATCAGAAGGCCCATTGCTGATTTCGCCACGAATTTTGTGATCCCCGCTGTCGATGCATGCGCGCGATGCGCTGCGCCAAACGCATCGTTGACATAGAGATCGCCAAGTTTGGCCAATGTTTCCGCAAATTTCGGGTCATTCGCTTCTTCCTCCGGCTGGAAGCGGACGTTCTGGAGCAAAGCGACATCGCCATTCTCCATATGATCAACGATCTTTTGCGGCACCTCCCCAATCGTGTCGTGACTGAAAATGACCGGCTGGTGGATAAGCGAATGCAAATAATCGCCGATCGGACGAAGGGAATATTTTGGCACATGCTTTCCGTTGGGCCGGCCAAAATGCGATATCAATATTGTTTTCGCGCCGTGCTTACGCAGATAGTTGATCGTCGGCAAGCTTTCTCGAATCCGCGTATCATCAGTAATGCGGACCTTCCCACCGCGCATTTCCGTCGGCACGTTGAAGTCCACCCGCACCAGAACGCGTTTCCCTGCTACATCCAGATCGCGCAGCGTGAGCTTGCTCATTTGTGCTCGTGATCGTGCATCGGATCATGCTCCTGCTCCTGCTCATGATCGTAATCGTTAGAATATCTCCCTTCACCCTCGCGCAAGAACTCCGCGCGACCGGAAAACCTTTTGAGCATTCCCATGAGCATTTTAACGATGTGCACAAGTTGCTCTTTCGCGGGAATAATTCGCTCTGTAGCGATGAGCTTTCGCACTACGAGCACGTCAAGACAGGCAGCGCATTCCAGCGCCGAACCACGAGCGATTTCCAGAAATCTGGCGCGATCCGCACTGGAAAACTTTCCGTTTCCATCGGCAATGTTGAGAGGCAAGCTTGTGGACGCGCGATCGAGTTGATCTTTGGCAGCCGCTTTTGCGGCAATCTCATTCAGCAAATCACCTACCCAACCGCAGAATGCGACCGATTCCTGGTAAACGTCGAGGTTTTCGTGGTCGAAGTAAGTTTTCATACTTGGATCATGAGCAGGAGCATGATCATGAGCAAGAGGGGCTACCTCCCCAAGAGTTCCAGCAACTCCACGCAACGATTGCTGTAGCCCCATTCGTTGTCGTACCAACCGACTATTTTCACGAAGCGGTTGCCAAGCGTAAGCGTCAGCTTGCTGTCAAAAATGCAGGAATGCGGATTTCCGACGATGTCCTCGGAAACGAGTGGCTCATCGCTGTATTCGAGTACGCCCTTGTAGCTTTTGTCTGACGCAGCTTCTTTAAAAGCGGCATTGACGGTGTCGACCGTCGCATCCTTTTCGAGCACAGCAGTGAAATCCGTGACTGAACCATCCGGGGTTGGCACACGGAAAGCGCCGCCATTCAATTTCCCTTTCAATTCTGGAATGACTTCGCCGATTGCTTTGGCCGCGCCGGTGGTGGATGGGATGATGTTGATCGCCGCCGCCCGTGCCCGCCTCAAATCTTCATGCGGGAAATCCAGAATGCGCTGGTCGTTGGTGTAACTGTGGATGGTGCTCATGAATCCGTGCGCAATGCCGAATTTGTCGTTCAAGACTTTCGCCATGGGCGCGAGGCAATTGGTTGTGCAGCTCGCGTTTGAGACAATCACGTGCCTGGCCAAATCAAAGAGATCGTCGTTGACGCCCATGCAAATCGTCACGTCCGGGTTTTTCGCCGGCGCGCTGATCAGGACTCGTTTCGCGCCGGCCTTGCTCACGTGCAGCTCGGCTTTATCGCGGCTGGTGAAAAAGCCGGTCGATTCGAGCACAACATCCACATCCAATTTTTTCCACGGCAGATTCG
>WNFU01010373.1_pt1 | contig 10314 bp, 10 predicted proteins | sample 5400121 | NCBI WGS metagenome assembly WNFU01 (sample SAMN13153360, study PRJNA577476) | soil metagenome | isolation source: 100 cm soil or saprolite under grassland replicate 1 | place: USA:California | collected 2016-06-15
TGCGGGGTCACGACGCAGGTCGAGATCCGGTCACACGCGAGGCCTCCGCCTTGAAAGCAGTCAGAGCAGTTTGATGATCGCCGTACTCCTCGCGGTTGCGGGCCATCTCCGCGGGTTCGTTCTTGAGGAAGTCCGCGTACGCCTGTCTTTCGGATCTGGTGTTTCCCTGCTCCTGATAAGCGTGAGCCCGCAACACATATGCGAAGAGATGCGTCGGGATCTGCTTTTGGATTGAATCCGCCTGCGCGAGCGCCGCGTTGGGGTCGCCGCCTGCGAGTTGGAGCAGCCCAATGTGATAACGGGCGTCCGCATTCCTCGTCGGGAGCATGTCGTACGAGCTCAGCGCCATGGGAAGGAAGAAATTGACGCTATCGCTCTTTCCGGCTTGAGCCAGGATCATCACACGATCGAACAGGCGATTGGCGCGTTCCTCGGGAGACATCTGGCTGATGTCGGGAGCGGAGAGCTGAGCGCGGGGAGGGGCTGACTCCGCTCCTTGTTCCCGGCTCCCCGCTCCCCCTCCACGCATCGCCACAACCGTGAACAGGGCGCCGAGTGCGGCTCCGGCGAGGGCCCAAGGAAAACCGGCACGCCAGCCGGTCGCATGCGCGCCGGCGATCGCCGCGCCGCACTTGTGGCAGAAGCGCGCGGTCGCCGAGAGTTGAGCACCGCAGGCATGACACGTCATGGGTGGAGAATGTAATGTGCGTGGCCGGGCTGGCGGCCCGCTTGAAAGCCGGTAGTGTAGGGCCCATGGCGGGCACCGAATACGGCAAGCACATGGGAGAGTTGAAGCGCGGCGAGCAACGCTGGGACGTCTATCTCGAGGGCCAGTCCGATACGTCCCTCGGCGCCGTGCGCGGGCGGATCCACTTCGTGAATGGACAGTTGCACAAGGTGACGGGATGGATCTTCCTTGAATGGAAGGAGAAGGATATCCAGGAGCGGTTCGGGGAGTTTTCGGCGGTTGAGCTGCTACACTTCGTGGAGGCACTGTAGCGCATTTGATGCATATTCGGGTCATCAGTTTGTACGTTTCCACAGCGCCAACTGCTGATTAGCCGACTTTTCTTGAAGTTCCTGCACGTATTTCTTGACACCCCCCTGAACCCCCTCTACTTTCCCATATGGCCCGCCGCTTGCAACGCGATTAACCGACTCGGGAAGGAGACCCCACTCAATGACAGCAACGCTGGAACCGTCCGTCGGAACCGGTGCGAAGGCATCCGCCGGCACGTCCCCGGCGGATGTGATCCGCCGCGCCAAGGAAGCAGGAGTGCAGATCGTGGACGTACGGTTCACCGATCTACCCGGCACCTGGCAGCATTTCTCGATTCCCTTGAAGGAGCTCGAGGAAGACACGTTCACGGACGGTTTGGGATTTGACGGCTCGTCGATCCGGGGCTTTCAGGCGATCAACGAGAGCGACATGCTGCTGCTGCCGGATCCGGCCAGCGCCTTCGTCGATCCGTGCCTGCAGGTACCGACGCTCTCGCTCACCTGCGACATCGTGGATCCCATCACCCGCGAGTCCTACTCCCGCGATCCACGGTATGTCGCGCGTAAGGCCGAGGCTTTCCTGAAGAAAAGCGGCGTCGCCACGACAGCGTATTTCGGGCCCGAGGCGGAGTTCTACATCTTCAACTCCGTGCGCTTCGACCAAAACGCGCACGAAGGCTACTACCACATCGATTCGGAAGAAGGCATCTGGAACTCCGGCGCGAACGGCACGGCCAACCTGGGCCACCGGCCGCGGCACAAGGAGGGGTACTTCCCGGTGCCGCCGACCGACCGGCTGCAGGACCTGCGCTCCAGGATCACGCTGGCGATGATTGCGGCAGGCATCGACGTGGAAGTCCATCACCACGAGGTGGGGACAGCCGGCCAGACCGAGATCGACATGCGCTACAGCACGCTGACCCGCATGGCCGATCAGATCATGATGTACAAGTACATCGTCAAGAACGTGTGCGCGCAGAATGGCTATACGGCGACGTTCATGCCCAAGCCGATGTTCGGCGATAACGGCTCGGGGATGCATGTACACATGAGCTTGTGGAACGGCACGAACAATCTGTTCTTCGACAAGAACGGGTACGCGCTGATCTCGGAATCGGCGCGCTGGTACATCGGTGGACTGATCAAGCACGCCGCCGCACTGCTCGCCTTCGCGGCCCCGACGACGAATAGTTACCGGCGGCTCGTGCCGGGCTATGAGGCGCCGATCAACCTGATCTATTCGCAGCGCAATCGTTCGGCGATCTGCCGCATCCCGATGTACTCGACGTCGCCGAAGGCGAAGCGGCTCGAGTTCCGGGCGCCGGATCCGTCAGCCAACCCATACCTCACGTTTGCGGCGCTGCTCATGGCCGGTCTCGACGGCATCAAGAACAAAATCGAGCCGCCCAAGCCGATGGACGTGGACCTGTACGAGCTCGAGCCAGAAGAGCGGAAGCACGTGAAGAACACGCCGGGCAGCTTGCAGGAATCGCTGGCCGCGCTGCAAGCCGACCACGCGTTCTTGCTCGACGGCGGCGTTTTTACGCAGGATCTCATCGATACCTGGCTCGCGATGAAGCGTGTCAAGGATGTGGACGCCGTCGCGTTGCGGCCGCACCCCTATGAGTTCTTCCTCTATTACGACGCGTAAACCAGAAACTGCAGGCGGTTGAGCGGTTGGGCGGTTAGGAGCGACGCGCTTCTAACCGCCTAACCGTCTAACCGCCCAACCGCCATGACAACCAAACGCGAACTGCTCGATCTGGCGAAGAAGCAAGACATTACCTCGCTTCGCCTCCAATTCACGGACATTCTGGGTGTCAACAAGAACGTTGAGGTGCCCGAGAGCCAGTTCGAAAAGGCCCTCGAGGGCGACATCATGTTCGACGGATCTTCGATCGAAGGATTCGTGCGGATCGAGGAGTCCGACATGGTGCTGCGGCCCGATCTGGACACGTTCCGCGTGCTGCCCAACGGTGACGCGGCTGGGAAGGTCGCCCGGGTGATCTGCGACATCTACAATCCGGACGGCTCGGCGTTCGCGGGCTGCACGCGCCAGGCGCTGCAGCGGCAGATCGCCAAAGCCAAGGCGCTCGGCTACGAGATGATGGCCGGTGTAGAGGCTGAGTTCTTCATCTTTCAATTGGATTCGGACGGTGAGCCGACCACGGTGACACACGATCACGGCGGCTACTTCGACCAGACGCCGGTCGATCGTGCCGAAGAGATTCGCCGGCTGATCGTGAAGGATCTGGTCGCCATGGGGTTCGAGGTCGAGGCGGGCCATCACGAAGTGGCGCCGGGGCAGCACGAAATCGACTTTCGCTATGCCGAGGCGCTCGCGACGGCCGACAATCTCGCCACGTTTCGGTTCGTCGTCAGGAACGTCGCGTACCGCCACGGCTTCCTGGCGACGTTCATGCCCAAACCGATCTTCGGGCAGAACGGCTCCGGGATGCACACCCACCAGTCGTTGTTCCGGAAAGGGGCGAACGCGTTCCACGATCCCAAGGCGAAATGGGAGCTGTCCCCGGTGGCGCTGCAGTACATCGCCGGACTGCTGAAGCACGCCCGCGGCTTCTGCGCGGTCACGAATCCGCTGGTGAACAGCTACAAGCGGCTGGTTCCGGGTTACGAGGCCCCCACCAACGTGGCGTGGTCGATGCGCAACCGGTCCCCGCTCGTGCGCATCCCCGACCGCCGCGGCATCGGCACCCGGTGCGAGCTGCGGATGCCCGATCCATCAGCCAACCCCTACTTGGCCCTCGCCGTACAGCTTGCGGCCGGGCTGGACGGCGTCGAGCGCAAGCTCACCCCCCCCGATCCGGTGAACAAGAACATCTTCGAGATGAGCTTCCGCGAGCGGCGCAAGTATCGGATCGATGAGCTGCCGCGCGACCTCCACGAGGCGCTGGACATGCTCGAAAAGGACGACGTAGTCCGTGACGCCCTGGGGCCTCACATCTACGAGCGGTTCGTCGAAGCCAAGCGCGAGGAATGGCAGGAGTACATCGGCCGCGTGAGCGAGTGGGAGGTCGAGCGCTACCTGGCCCAGTACTAAACACCCCCCGCACCCCCCCCTCCCTTCTCTTCTCCCCCCCACCGCCTTCTTTCCTGTTGTCATTCGTGTGGCCCATTTCATGCATAGTATGCATGAGCACGACATCACTACGCAGATCGTCGTGCGTGTCTATTGCAGGATGTAAGCAAAACAGTGCATATTATGCACGAATCCACGTACACCACGCACTCCCGAGGGGGACATGGACGCCAACACCGTTGCCATCAACTTCGTTTGGACACTGGTCGCCGGTTTCCTCGTGATGTTCATGCAGGCCGGCTTCGCCCTGGTCGAGACCGGCTTCACGCGCGCGAAGAACGCCGCACACACCATGACGATGAACTTCATGGTGTATGGCATCGCGATGCTGGCCTACTGGGCCGTGGGCTTCGCCCTGCAGGCGGGTGGCGTGGGGCCGCTCGGGACGCTGGGCGGCTACGATCAGCTGTCACACGAGGTCTCGGTAACGATCGGTGGGAAGACGTGGGGTCTGTTCGGAGCGACCGGGTTCTTTCTGACCGGCGTCGCCTACACCGCACCGGTGTTCGCCTACTTCCTGTTCCAGATGGTCTTCATGGACACCGCGGCGACGATCCCGACGGGGGCGCTGGCCGAACGGTGGAAGTTCGCCGCGTTCGCCGTGTTCAGCGTGTTCGTCGGCGCGATCATCTATCCGATCTACGCCAACTGGACCTGGGGCGGCGGCTGGCTCGCCATGCTTGGCAAGAACCTCGGGCTGGGGCACGGCCACGTCGACTTCGCAGGATCGTCGGTCGTGCACCTGACGGGCGGCGTCATGGCGTTGGTCACCGCGACGCTCCTGGGCCCGCGGCGGGGCAAGTACAACGCCAACGGGACCGCGAACGCGATCCCGGGCCACAACATTCCGATGGCGTTGGTCGGCACGTTCATCCTCGCCTTCGGGTGGTTCGGATTCAACGCCGGATCGACGTTGGCGGGCGCTGACCTGCGCATCGGGGTCATTGCAACCAACACGATGCTGGCTGGGGCGGCGGGAGGGATAACGGCGATGCTGTACGTGTGGCGCAAGTACGGCAAACCCGATCCGTCGATGCTGGCGAACGGGACGCTCGCCGGACTGGTCGCCATCACGGCGCCGTGCGCCTTCGTGACGGCCCCAGCTGCCGTCTTAATCGGCGGCGTCGCGGGAGTGCTGGTCTGCGCTTCGGTGCTGTTCGTCGAGCGGTCTCTGAAGATCGACGATCCCGTCGGCGCGATCTCGGTCCATGGCGCCTGCGGGCTGTGGGGGATTCTGTCGGTGGGGCTGCTCGCGGACGGCACGTACGGCGCCGGCTGGAATGGCGTCGACGGGGCGGTGCGCGGATTGTTCTACGGCGACGCGTCACAACTCGTCGCCCAGCTGGTGGGCGGCTTGGCCAACTTCGTGGCCGTCGGCGCGATGGCGTTCGTCGCGTGGAAGGTCACCGGTCTCGTCGTGGGCGGCCATCGCGTCTCGGCCGAAATCGAAGAGCTCGGGCTCGACGTGCCGGAGATGGGTGTGGAGGCGTACCCCAGCACGCCGGAGGCTTCGACCGTGATCAGCCTGAACGAGCCGGACTTCCCGTCGCTCGAGCCGGCTGCGCCGCTCGAGCCGCAGCCGGAGCCGGTCTGATGCGCCCGCGCTCCGTCGCACTGGTCGGCCTGCTGCTCGGGCCGGCATCAATGGGGGCACAAACGCTGGGACCGCTCAAGTTCTCCGGTTTCGCCGAGGCATCCTATGCCTATTCCGGGCACTCGAGCGGCGACACGATCATCGTGGGGCGACTGTACGACCGCGTCCAGAGCCGCTTCACCCTGAATGCGTTCGGCATCGTACTGGACAAACCCTATGACCCTGCGAAGCGCAGCGCCGGGCTCCACGCCGAGGTCCTGTTCGGTCAGAACGCGACCGTGATCAAGTCCGGGGGAGGGGCGCTCGACCTCGGCACCCAGGGCGATATCCCGCACCTCTACGTCACCCTGAACCTCCCGACTGCCAATGGAAACGGCGTGCAGTTCAAGGCGGGACGCATCCCGACACTGCTCGGCCTCGAGGTGATCGAGACCGCCAGCAATCCGAACTGGTCGGAGGGAAACCAATTCGTGTACGTCGAGAACTTCACGGGGCTCGGTATGAGCGTCGAGACAAAGCTCACCAAGTATCTCGACGTGCAGCTGCGGGTCATCAACGGGTGGGACCAGGTTTCCGACAACAACAAACGCAAATCGCTGATGGGGCGCGTGGGGATCTCCCCTGATGCACACACCTCGATCGGCGTCACCGGGTTCTGGGGCCCCGAGCAGACCGACAACGACCAGGCGAATCGCTACGGTGTCGAGGCGCTCATTTGGCGAAAGCTGGGCACGGCGCAGCTCTGGGTGCAGGGTGACTACGGCCGGGAGCAGGCGAACGCCGCCCTGCCGACTCCCACCGAGGATGCGCAGTGGTGGGCGCTGGGCGGCTGGATGACGTTCGATCTCGACACATCGCTCGGCCTGGCGCTGCGGGGCGACTACGTGAACGACGAGAATGGCGCGCGCACCAGCGGATCCTTCGGCTTCCCTGCAAACGGCGGCCAAAAGTTGGGCAGCGCCACGGCGACGTTGAACGTCCGCGCGTGGCCGAATGCCATCGTCCGCCCAGAGATCAGGTACGATCGGTCCACGTTGGCGGCGTTCGATGGAAAGCAGGCTCAGGTTACGTTCGCATTGGCGGTGACGTACCTCTACTAACCGCGGCCGATCTGGCCGCGGTGTATATCTTTGCTGTACCTGATGACCGCGCTGCGCATACTGGCCCTGATCGCCGGGGTGACCTCGGCGTGCGATATCTTGCCGCGCGCGGGCGACACACAAGGGGTGCAGCAGGCAGGACGGTGGGAGCAACACGGTCGCATCCTCGTTGAACCCGACCCGCGCTTTACGATCGTCCATCTGCGCGTCGATACCAACGTCGCCCAGCGTCACGATGTCGTGCTCGCTCGGTTCGATTTCGATCCGAGCGACGCGCTGGGCGACGAGTACTCGCTGACCGTCGCGCTCGACCTCGGCGACGCACGGCGGCTGTCCGCCGAGCATCGCTATTCGCTGGGTGACTCCATTCCCGCCTGGGGAACGGTGACATGCCTCTGCCGGCCGCTGCGGCCGGATTCGGTGCGCGGTATGTACATGATGCAGACGCGTGGCATGCGGCAAATCGCTGGACGGATCGACGCGACGCTGTACTTCACCGCCTGGGATGACTCGAGCAGACACGCGACCTATCGGTTGCGGCAGCGAATCCATGGAGTCAGGCCCTAATGGCGGTTTGGCGGTTGGGCGGTTTGGCGGTTGGTATGGTTACGTTGCTAACCGCCCAACCGCTTAACCGCCTAGCCGCCCAGACGGATGGCTCCCCGCAGACCATCGATACCATCATCATCGAGAACCGCAACATCTTCGACCGGGACGACCCCGCGCCCGATTGGGTCGCGCACCTGGCGAACCGGTTGCACATGCGGACGCGGCAGGGGGTGATCCGGCGGCGGCTGCTGCTGAACCGCGGTGATCCGTTCGATTCGGCGCGCATGGCGGAAAGCGAGCGGGCCTTGCGCACCCTCGGCGTGTTTCGCTCCGTGCGGGTGGACACCATTCGCTCCGAACCGGGAGGGAAGTTCGCGCTGCGTGTCGTCACGTCGGATGGCTGGAGCACCCAGCCACAAGCCAGCTTCACGAGCGTGGGCGGCGACAACACGTGGGACATCGGCCTCATCGAGCGCAATTTCCTCGGCACAGCCACCCAGGTGGCGCTCGTATACGGCCGTAACCCCGATCGCAGCCATCTCGATTTCGATTTCATCAATCCCCATTTCGCCGCCCGCCGCACGCTGCTCACGCTGCGCTATCGGGATCTTTCCGACGGCCGTCGTGGTGAATGGCGTTTCGGCCTGCCGTTTCACGAGACCGCTGCCCCGTATTCGCTCGAGACCTATGGCGAAGCGGCCCAGGAGCGGGTGCTTCGGTTTCGGGACGACGTGCTCCTGGACAGCACGCGCCATCACTTGCTGCGCGTGGGATTGATCGGTGGGATCGCGGCGTCCGCGACCAGCCACAGCTACACCCGGCTGTGGGGCGGATGGGAGTGGCGCCGGGAGGATTTTGCGCTCACGGATACCGCGCGCGTTCCCTATTCCGTGTTCACGACGGCCCGTGCAGGCATCGAGATCGGGTCGGTGCGGTTCCGGGTACTCGAGCACTTCAATTCCTACGCGCGGCGCGAGGACGTGGACCTGTCGCCAACCTTGCGGGCGGGCCTCGTGTTGCAGTCGGGTGTCGGATACGAGTTCAGTGGGCAGACGTCGGCGGTCTGGAAGCGCGGATTTGCGGTGTTGCGTGTAGCGGCGAATGGGTTGGACTCGACGCGGACGCAGGCGGAGGTCACCGTGGTCAGTCAGGACATCGGTCGCCACACGTTGCTCGCGCACGCCGAGGCCGGGATCGTGACTCATCCGAAACCGGGGGCGGAGTTCGATCCCTGGATGGTGCAGCGCGGGCCCAGATTGTTCGGCGCGCACGATTTCACCGGCACTCGAACGACGTGGTTCGTGCTCGAAGACCGGATCCTCGTCGCCGACGAGATTCTGGGGTTGATGGCGATGGGCCTCGCGCCGTTCCTCGATTATGGTGGCGCGTGGTACGGCGACGAACCCGCACGACAGGGTGGTGATGCGGGAGTGTCACTGCGCTTCGGGCCGACGCGGGCAGTGCGGGGCGACGCGGTCGAGATGGCGTTTGGCTACCGGTTTGGGGACGGACTGCGAGGGAAGCGCTGGGCCTTCACGCTACGGAAAGGCTTTTCGTTCTAAAAGGGGCACGCATGATGACGCACGTCGACTGGATCGGCTGGCTCGCGACCGCCGTCTTCCTGGTCTCCTACTTCACCAAAGGGCCGATAGGGCTGCGCCGCGTGCAGGGCATTGCAGCCGGTCTGTGGGCCTTGTATGGCGTGCTGATCCACTCGCTCCCCGTCATCGTGGCGAATATTCTCGTCGCGGGTGTCGCCGTTGCGTCCTCGTTCAGGAAGCCTTCCGCTTTGGCTTCTCCTCCATGAGCGCCATCGGGTTCTTGTCGGGGTCGTGAAAGAACGCCATCCAGAGGTCGTAGTCGGCCGCTTCGTGCACGCGATGCGGCTTGCCGGCGAATTTCACCCCTTTTCCCGCCAGCGTGCGGTGCACGCTTTCGATGTCTTTCACGCGAAAATAGAGGAAGGAGCCGGGATGGTCCTGCTCGGGGTTCTCGGGCGGCGACAGCATCAGCCGCACGGAGCCGCATTGGAAGAATGCGAGTGACGGCGGGGCCTGGAACAACAGCGGCAGGCCCAGTACGTCGCGATGAAAGGTGACGGCGCGATCGATGTCGTGGACGACGTTGGTGACCTGCGCGATGTCCATTGCCTCTCCTCGAGAAAATAGTTAGCTTTAGCTAAGTAATTATGGATATCGTCTCCCGTCAAGCCCCCCCACGGGCGGTTGCCGATCGCCTGCATTCAGCCGCCATCCATTTGCTGCGGCGGCTGCGGGTGGAGGACAAGGCACTTGGCCTGTCGGGGCCGCGCGCATCGGCTTTATCGGTGATCGTCTTCCGGGGACCGCTCACGATGAGCGCGCTTGCGGATGCAGAGCAGGTGCGCCGGCCGACGATCACCCGGCTCGTGGATGGACTGGAGCGCCGCGGGCTGGTGCGCCGAGTGAACGACCCTGCCGATGGCCGAGTGCAGCTCGTCGAGGCGACCGCCGCGGGGAAACGCTTGCTGCAAAAGGGCCGTGCGCGACGCGTCGAGCGACTAATGCAGGGGCTCGCGCAGCTATCAGAGGACGATCAGCAGGTGCTTGCTCGCGCCGCAGACTTGATGGAGCAAGCCTCGGCGCCGTAGCCAGGGCCTCTGCCTTTTTCCTGCCTAGTCCTTCGGAGTCCCAGCAAACGTCACTACAACGGCACAGAAACCGTCTTGAGCTCCTCGCCCTTTGCGAGCGTCACATCGGCGGTGCCGCGGCCATCCTTCAACGACGGCGTGACGCTGACTCCGCGGAAGCCGGCGTTGCCTCGCAGGGCGCTCTCGACCGCTGCGCGCAGCGAGACCTTCGCCTTGGCCATCGCCGCGCTCTGGCTCTGTGCGGCGGTGTAATCTTCGCCTTCTCCAATCGGCTCGGTCTTGACGACCGCACCGCTGTTGGGATCGACAACCACCTCGAAGAACTTTCCACCCGTCGCCGTAT
>WNFU01015897.1_pt1 | contig 10314 bp, 7 predicted proteins | sample 5400121 | NCBI WGS metagenome assembly WNFU01 (sample SAMN13153360, study PRJNA577476) | soil metagenome | isolation source: 100 cm soil or saprolite under grassland replicate 1 | place: USA:California | collected 2016-06-15
TGGCCGATCACGCGTTTCCGCACGTCAACCCCAAGATTCATGGACTAGCGCGCCCCATCAGCTGCGGAACCCAGGCGAGACGCTGAGATTACGCTGGACATCTATCGACGGGTGCCTATTCTCATACGAAGGCGCGGCCGCGAGGAGAATCCTTGGGGCCTGTCGTTTCAGCTTATGTTCATGATGAACACAGATTCCCACCGCTTCAAATCTAAGAGCCAACTGAAAGAAGATGGATGGCGCCTAGAAGGTAACATCTTCGTTCGGCGGGACGAGCGGTATCTGCCGTTATACGAAGCGAAAATGATCCATCATTACGACCACCGGTGGGCGACCTACGAGGGCGACGAGATGCGCGACCTCATCGTGGCAAAGAAGCGGGATCCGGGTGTGGTCGTGCTTCCGCGGTACTGGGTCGCTGAGCGTGAGGTCGAGCAGCGCCTCACTGGCCGCTCGGACCGAGGCTGGCTGTTGGGTTTTCGGGATATCTGTCGTAGCACTGATGAGCGCACGGCTATCGCTAGCCTGCTGCCTCGGGCCGGTATCGGCAACAACGTTCCCCTGCTGCTGATCCACAACCATGACCTTGCAGCGGGCTTGCAGGCTTGCTGGTCGTCGTACGCGCTTGACTTTGTAGCCCGACAGAAGGTTGCAAGTACACATATGAATTTCTTCATCGCTGAGCAGCTTCCAGTGCTACCTCCTGCATCCTATCGAAAAGCGACGCTGTGGCTATCCAGTGAGAAGTTAGCCGATTGGATCACTAAGCGCCTGCTGGAACTAGCCTACACCGCCTGGGACATGGCGCCCTACGCTCGCGATCTCGGTTACGACGGCCCACCGTTCGTCTGGGAAGAGGAGCGCCGAGCCTTCCTCCGCGCCGAGCTCGACGCCGCCTATTTCCACCTGTACGGGATTGAGCGCGAGGACGTCGACTACATTCTGGAGACGTTCCCAATCGTCCGGCGCAAGGACGAGGCGCGCTTTGGTGAGTTCCGCACAAAGAGATTGATCCTCGAAATCTACGACCGGATGGCCGATGCCATCTCGGGCGGCCCTCTGTTCGACACAGTACTCGACCCGCCACCTGGCCATGGCCCCACGTACCCTGATCGCGACCTCTCCAATGGAGGAGCACGGCAGTCATGAAGGCGCAGGAGACCACATTCCAGGAGATCATCCAGGGACAGAAGCAGTTCCAAGTGCCGCTGTACCAGCGGACCTACAGTTGGCAGGAGAAGCAGCTCGGCCAGCTCTGGAAAGACGTGCTCGATCAGGCCGACGGGCTAGCCAGCGGAACTCCCGGCCCCACCCACTTCCTCGGGTCGATCGTGCTCGCGCCGAGCCCAGAGCTGGGCGCGGCCGGGGTGATGAAGTGGGTTGTCGTGGATGGGCAGCAGCGGCTGACCACCTTGATGCTCGCGATGTGTGCCCTTCGCGACCACCTCGCCGCGACCGACCCGGTCGAGCGGGACCGCATCAACGAGCTGTACCTCATCAACAAGTGGAAGAAGGAACTGGACTTCTACCGGCTGCTGCCGACACAGGCCGACCGTGAGGCGTTCTTCGCCTGCATCGACGGCGTGTCCGAGGCGGGCGGCGGCGACGGCATCGGGGCCGCGTACCGCTTCTTGCGCCGCGAGTTGGTTGCCGCCGACGACGAGGAGGACCCGCACGACCTGGAACGCATCGAGACGGTGTTGCGGGAACGGCTAGCACTGATAGAGATCGTCGCCCACCCCAACGACAACGTCCACCGCATCTTCGAGTCCCTGAACAACACTAGTCTCACGACCCGCGCCGAGCACGTCTACTCGGCGTACTGGCGCCCGATGCAGAAGCGGCTCGGCGAGGATCTAGAGCTGCTGTTCTACCTGGACCTAATCCTGCGTGGCGTCGAGCGGGCAAGGCGCACTGAGGTCTACCGCGGCCAAGTGGAGCGCCTTAAGGAGGAGAAGGCCAGCAACGAGGAGGCAACACTGGAAGCCGAGGTCGCCGAGCTGGCCCGCCGCTCGCGGCATCTGGAGCGAATCGTCGCGCCGGCGGGCGAGCCGCATTCCGGCATCCGGGCTGCGCTGGAGCGACTCAACACCTGGGGGGCGCAGACCACTTACCCGCTTCTCATGCACCTGATGGATCTCCGTGAGAAGGGGAGCGCGACCGATGACGATGTACTGCAGACGCTCGCCTACATCGAGAGCTTCCTGGTACGGCGGATGCTCTGCGCCGTGCCCACCAACAACCTGAACCGGATCTTCAGCACCCTCGTCCAGCAGCTCCGCGGCGATCTGCCAGTGGGCGACGCCGTCCGGCACGCCCTCTCCGGTGAACGTCGCTTCTGGCCGAGCGACGCGACTATGCGGGAGGCAATCCGCAGCAAGCCCTTCTACTGGTCCGGGCGCGCCGACCAGAAGGCGCTGGTCCTGCGGCGGCTGGAGGAGAGCTACGAGTCGAAGGAGCGGGTGGACTTCGCCGGGTCGCGCTTGTCGATCGAGCACATCCTGCCGCAGAGCCCGACCAAGGAGTGGCTCGACATGCTCGCCGAGGAGGCCGGACCGGACCTGCAGCCGGAGGAGCTGCACCAGCAGCTCGTTCACACGCTTGGCAACCTCACCCTGACGGCCTACAACGTCGAGCTGAGCAACCATCCATTCCAGCGCAAGCAGGAGCTGTTCGCCAAGAGCCATCTGGAGATGAACCGACCGGTCGCCGAGGCGCCTCGTTGGGGGCAGGCCGAGATCCTGCAGCGGGCGGACGAGCTCGCCACGCGCGCGGTCCGGATCTGGCCGGGGCCGGTTGTCGGCGGTGACGCCGAGCGGCTCGCCGACCGGGACTGGAGCCTGCTCCACCAGGCGCTCGCCGTTCTGCCCGCCGGCTCGTGGACCACCTACGGCGACCTCGCCGAGGTGATCGGCTCGCATCCGCGGCCTGTCGGCCATCACCTGGCGACCGTGCCGGTGGCCAACGGCCGCCGCGTGCTGGCTCGCAGCGGGAAGGTCTCACCCTCGTTCCGGTGGCCCGACGGGGACGACACCCGCGACCCACACGAGGTCCTGCGCAGCGAGGGAGTGCAGTTCGACGAGGCGCTCGCCGCCGATCCCGCCCAGCGGATGTCCGCGCAGGACCTCGCCGACCTCCTCGGGGTGACCGAGCCGGAGCCTGACGCCTCCACGGGAGATGACGCCGTGGTGTTGCGACCCGACCTCCGTAAGTCCTTTCTGGAGCAGCTCCGAGAACGCCAGGCGGCGGCAACCGTGGAGGCGGTCGAGCGGCTGCTGGACTTCTGGGTCCGGCTCGGCGGGAGCCTCGGCTTCGGCTCCGCCCGCGAGACGAGCTGCTTCCTCCTTCTCCAGGGCCCAACGGGTGCGGGCGGGTACCGGTGGTGGCCGTTCACGCTCTACCCGAGCGGCGCCTGCGAGGTGGTGTTCCAGCACCTGCTCCTGCGCCCGCCGTTCGACGACGAGCGCCTGCGCGAGGAGTTCCGCCAGCTCTGCAACCAGGCGCCCGGGGTCAACCTGCCCCGCGCCAAGCTCCAACTGCGGCCGTCCTACCCGCTCTCGGCGCTCACCGGCGCGACGGCCCGGGAGCGGGTGTTCGACGCTCTCGAGTGGTTCACGCTGGCGGCCCGCGACCCGCGGCCGGTGTCATGAGCAAATACCAGGCGCTTGCCGACTTCCTCCGCGAGAAGGAGGTCGAGGAGATCGAGCTCGGCTTCGACCGGGTCTCGGAGATCGTCGGCGGCCTGCCACCGTCCGCCTACAACGAGCGACCCTGGTGGGCGAACGACTCGGGGCCGACCAACGCGCACGCGCCCGGGTGGATGTCGGTTGGCTGGCGGGTCCGCAAGGTCGATCTCCAGAACCGCCGGGTCACGTTCATCCGCGCCAGCTCCGACCGGTGGGTCGAGCGCACCAGGCAGCCACCGAGACCGCCTGCGCAGCACGCCTGGCTGGTCCGCGGCGCCAACGTGCATGGGCAGAACCTCGTCGCCGAATGGCTCGAGGGCGGCTACTGCTCGGTGGCCGCGCCGGAGCTGGACGAGGTGCCGCCCGGCCTGTCCCGCGCCGAGATCGGGGAGCGGGTGGCCGAGGACTACGGCCACCTGAGCTTCGGGTCCAGGGGCTCGATCACCGGCATGCTCCACACCTTCCTCAACCTGATCCAGGTCGGCGACGTCGTGGTCACCGTCGACGACCAGGCCGTGTACGTCGGCACGGTGACCGGCGAGCCGACCTGGGTCGAGAGTCCCGGCCGGCTCAGCAGCCGACGCCGCGCCGTCCGCTGGGCCAACCCGGACCGGCCGCTCGCCCGGGGCGCCCTCTCCGCGTCCGCGCAGTCCAAGCTGAAGGGCCAGCGGACCGTCAGCGACCTGACCTCCGAGATCGGCGAGCTGGTCCAGCTCGCCGGTATCGGCGGTAGGGTCGGTGGACCGGAGGTCCCGCCGACCCCACCGCAGCCGCTGCGGCTGCCCGACGCGACCGACGAGCTGGCGGCATCGCTGCTGCTCCCCAGGGAGTGGCTCCAGGAGACCATCGAGCTGCTCGCCGACAAGCGGCAGGTCGTCTTCTACGGCCCACCGGGCACCGGCAAGACGTTCGTTGCCAAGCGGCTTGCCGAGCATCTCGCCGGCGTCGACGACGTGCGGCTGGTGCAGTTCCACCCCTCGTACTCCTACGAGGACTTCTTCGAGGGGTTCCGGCCACGGCTCTCGGCCGAGGGCCAGCTCGGCTTCGAGCTGGTGCCGGGGCCGTTCCGCCGCATGGTCGACGCCGCCAGGGACGACCCCGCCCACCCGCACGTGCTCGTCATCGACGAGCTCAACCGCGGCAACCTCGCCAAGGTGTTCGGCGAGCTGTACTTCCTGCTCGAATACCGCGACGAGCCGATCGAGCTGCTCTACTCCCCGGAGGACAGCGACTTCCGGCTGCCGGAGAACGTCTTCCTGATCGGCACCATGAACACCGCCGACCGGTCCATCGCGCTGGTCGACGCGGCGATGCGGCGGCGCTTCGCCTTCCAGGCGTTCTTCCCCGGGCGGTATCCCATCCGGGACCTGCTGCGCGCCTGGCTACGGCGCGAGGGGCTGCCCACCCGCCCGGCCGACCTCCTGGACGAGCTGAACGCGCGAATCGCCGACGAGGACTTCGCGATCGGCCCCTCCTACCTGATGACGAGCCGGGTGGACGGCGAAGCTGGGCTCGAGCGGATCTGGCGGACCTCGATCCTGCCGCTGCTGGAAGAGCATTACTTCGGCCAGGGCCGGGACCTGGACAAGGAGTTCGGGCTGGCCGCGCTCTCCAAGGCGGTCGACGCGGCCACCGGGGAGCAGGCCAGCCCGCCGTGAACCGCCTGGTCCTCGGTGAGTACGAGACGCTCGACGAGGCGGAGCTTCCCCTCGACGAGGCGGTCGCGCTCGCGGCGACCGGCGCCGTCGAGGTCCTGCGGACCGCCAGCCCGGGCCGCTGGACACTGCGGGCCGGGAAGCACGTCGGCGCGGTCCGGGTGGGGGAGACCGAAGTCCAGATCCGCCCCAAGGTGCCGGTCGCGCGGCTGCTGTACCTGCTCGGGCACGCCCGCGACCCGCGTGGCTGGCGCGACGACGAGGTACGGCTTTCCGGCGTGGACGAGCTGGTGCCGGCGATGGCGGTGTCGTTCGCGGCGCTCGCCCATCGTGCGCTCCAGCAGGGTGTCCTCCAGGGCTACGAGGAGCGCGAGGAGAGCCTGCTCCTGCTTCGCGGGCGGCTGCGCGAAGGGGAGCAGGTGCGGCGGCGGATGGGGCTCGCCCTGCCGCTGGAGGTCCGCTACGACGAGTTCACCGTCGACATCGCCGAGAACCGGCTCCTGCTGGGAGCCGCCCGACGGCTCCTGACGCTGCCCGGCGTCCCCGCCGCGGCCCGAGGGTCCCTGGTGCACCTCACCGCGCAGCTCGGCGACGTCCGGGCACCGGTGGCCGGCGAGCCGCTCCCCGAGGTCCGCGCCACGCGCCTCAACGCCCGCTACCGGCCCGCGCTCCGCCTCGCGGAGCTGGTCCTGCGCGGCCGCAGCGTCGAGCTACTCGCCGGCGGCGTCCGCGCGAGCGGGTTCCTGTTCGACATGAACCGCGTCTTCGAGGACTGGCTCACGGCCGCGCTCACGGCGGCGCTCTCCGCTCACGGCGGCGTCGTGCGCCCCCAGTTCCGTACCTGGCTCGACGAGGCCGGTCGCATCCCGGTCCGGCCCGATCTCACCTGGTGGAGCCAGGGCCACTGCACCGCGGTCGTCGACGCCAAGTACAAGGCTCTGCGACTGGCCGACGCCCCCAACGCCGACCTGTACCAGATGCTCGCCTACTGCACGGTCATGGCGCTGCCCCGGGGCCATCTCGTCTACGCCGCGGGCGACGAGCTGCCTCGAACGCATGTCATCCGCAACTCGGGCGTCGAGGTGCACGTGCACACGATCGACCTGGCCACTTCCATCTCGGCGCTACGGGCGCAGGTCGATCGCCTCGCAACGCAGATCGCGACCTGAACCCGCCGGAGCAGCGTCAGCGACCACGGAGTGGCGTCAGACGGCGCCGCGGTCGCCCCAGGCGTTGTCGACCACGTAGCGCCAGGTGCCGTCCGTCTGGCGCCGCGCCACCTCGGCGGTGGTGGCGCCGAGGGTGACGGACTGCCCGTCGGGGCCGGTGCCGTCCAGCGACCACGTGTTGGACAGGTAGGCCAGGTCGCCGACCGTCACCACGAGCTTGGTGTCCAGGGTGATGCGGCCCTCCAGCGCCAGGTAGCGCTGCAGCGCCTCACGAACCTCCTCGGTGCCGCGCGCGACGCTGCCCGGCTGGGGGACCAGCACCGCGTCGGGCTCGTACAGCGCCATCAGGCCGTCGAGGTCGTTGTCGTTGAAGGCCGTCTCGAACATCCGGTGGATCTGCTCGGGGGTCGTCGCGGGCATGCCTGCTCCTCTCCGGCGCGACACGGTCTGTCGCGTCCGCTCGCGGATATTCCTCTTCCCCAACAGCAGCGAGCAAGGAGACCTATGGCCGCTCGTCCGCCCGGGCTTGCAGTGCGACAATCCCCTCACGTGGGTGGAGTCCCGCGGCGCGGGAGGCGGGCATGAGGAAACGGGACCGCGAGGCCGACGACGGGCAGCCGAGGCTGGTCTCCCTCGACGAGAAGCACGAGGCGCACCGGCTGCTGCAGCGGGCGCTCGCGGCCGGGGAGCTGGACGAGGCCGAGTACACGCGCCGGCTCGGCCGGGTCTATCAGGCGGTCACGCCACGCGACCTGTGGAAGGCCACCGGCCACCGCGCGGGGTCGCGGCGGCGCTCGGACCGCGCGGAGATCTGGCGCGCGGTCCGGCTCCAGACCGCGATCGTGGTCTTCGCCGTCCTGATCATGATCGTGGTGCTCTACGGCACGGTGATCGGCAACCAGGGCGGCTCGTCCGACATCTCCATCTTCCCCTGGGACTGGGGCAAGGACTGAGCGCCCGCTAGAGCAGCGTGAGCTGGTCGCCGTCGGCGCGCGCCGGCCGGCGCCTGGCGGCCGCGCGGAGGTGGTCGAGCAGGGCCTCCTCGATGTCGGTCAGGAACGGGGACGGGGCGGCGTCGCGGACCGACCCACGCCAGGCGCGCCGGCGCGCGTGGCTCAGGAACAGGTGGGAGCGGGCCCTGGTCATGCCGACGAAGAACAGCCGGCGCTCCTCGGCCTCCTGCTCGGGATTGAGCCGGCCGCCCCAGCGCAGCGGCAGCAGCCCGTCCTCGCAGCCGGCCAGGAACACCACCGGGAACTCGAGGCCCTTGGCGGCGTGGAGGGTGAGCAGCGAGACCCTGTCCGCCCGCGGGTCCCAGGTGTCCACCTCCTCGCCGAGTGCCAGCTCCGCCAGGAAGCGGCCGACGTCGTCCCCGCAGCGCTCGGCCAGCGGGGCCAGCAGCTCGACCGCCTCCCGGCTGTCCTGCGCAGGTAGGCCGGCAGGGAGGGTGGCGGCCGCCGCCTCGGCGGCGGCGGTGAGCCGTGCCGCCAGCGACCGGCCGGCTGCTGGCGCGCCCTGGGCGCGGAGGGCGCGGACCAGCTCGCGCACAGCCGGCCGCTGCAGCAGGCGGTCGTGGGAGCGCTTCTGGAACGGCATGCCGGCGCGGCCGAGCGCCTCGGCCAGCGGCGCGGCCTGGGCGTCGGTCCGGTAGAGCACCGCGACGTCGGCGAACGAGAGGGCGAGCTCGCTGCCGCCGTCGGCCCGGCCGCTGTCCAGCGACAGGAACGACGACCCGCCGAGCAGCCGGTCGATGGTGGCGACCACGAACTCGGCCTCGGCCTGCTCGCTGGCGGCCTGGTGGATGGTGATCCGGGCCGGCGGGTCCTGGTCGGCGACCGGGTCCAGCACCCGGTCACGGACCAGCGTCGCCGGGGCGATCGCCTGCAACGCGCCGGCGACGATCACCGCGCTGGAGCGGTAGTTGCGGGTCAGCCGGACCGTCCTGGCGGCCGGGAAGTCCTCGGCGAACCGCAGGAAGAACCCGACGTCCGCGCCCCGGAAGCCGTAGATCGCCTGGTCGGGGTCGCCGATCACGCAGACGTCGCCGTCCGGCGTGGTCAGCAGGCGGAGCAGCCGGTACTGCAGCTCGTCCACGTCCTGGTACTCGTCGACCGCGACCAGGCGGTACCGGTCGCGGTAGCGCGCGGCCACGGTCGCGTCGGCGGCCAGCAGCATCACCGGCAGCACCAGCAGGTCGTCGAGGTCGACCAGGTCGAGCTTGCGAAGCGCCGCCTCGTAGCGGGCCAGCGGCGCCGCGGCCTCGGACGGCTCGGGGTCCAGGTCGGGCCAGCGCGCCGCCCTGGCGCGCTTGCGCCGCACCAGCTCGGGGAGCAGGCGGCGGGCCTCGCGCTCCCCGCAGCCGAGCTGCTCGCGCAGGACCTCCAGCCGCTCGGCGTCGTCGGCGACCCGGAACCCGGGGCCGAGACCGACCGCCTCGTGCAGCTCCCGCAGGATGCGCAGCCCGAGGCCGTGGAAGGTCGTCACCAGCATGCGGGGGGCCTGCGCCGGCACCAGGGCGTCGAGGCGCTCCTGCAGCTCCGCGCAGGCCCGGCGCGTGAAGGTGATCGCCAGGCAGTGCTCTGGCGGCACGCCGCGCCCGCTGACCAGGTGGGCCAGCCGGTGGGTGAGCGTGCGGGTCTTGCCGGTCCCCGGGCCCGCCACGATCAGCAGCGGCCCGGGCCCGGCCCGACGCCGGCGTCGGCGCCGGCAGGGGCCGGCGCGCGCCGGCGGGTGAGCGCACCGCCTCGGCGACCGGCGGCGGCGGAGCATTCGAGGGCGCCAACGGCGCGGCGGGCGCGGGCTGGGGCTCGAACAGGGTCGCGGCCGAGGACGGGGCGCGCAGCTCCTCGGGACCGAAGACGCGCAGGACGCCGTACTCGCCGTCGTAGCCCGGTTCGCGGATCACCGCGCCGCGGCGCACGCGGTCGACCGCCTCGGCGACCAGCGGCGACGCCGCCTTGGCGATCGCCTCGACCGGGACCCGCTCCAGGATCTCCAGCTCCGGGCCGAGCCGTTCCACCATGGCGGCGACGGTGGCGCCGACCCCCTTGCTCTTCGGGCCGACGCCGAGGACCTCGCCGACGAGCTGCGGGAGCTGGATCAGGTTGCGGAAGCCGGCCGCGCCGGGCGGCCGGAAGCCCTCTGGCCGGTCGGCCAGCTCCTCGACCCGGTGCAGCACCCCAACCGTGAGCGGCTTGCCGCAGACCGGGCAGCGGTCCCCCAGCCGGCGGCTCTCCGCCGGCTCCAGCCGGACGCCGCACTTGCGGTGGCCGTCCACGTGGTACTTGCCTTCCTCGGGGAAGAACTCGACCGTCCCACCGAAGCCCTCGCCGGTCTCCAGGGCGCCGCGGATCGCGAAGTAGTCCAGCTCGGTGTCGAGCACCGTCGCCTCCCGGCCGAGCGCCGGCGGCGAGTGCGCGTCGGAGTTGCTGACCAGCCGGTAGCGGTCCAGCGCCGACACCCGCCAGCACATCGCCGGGTCCGCCGACAGCCCCGTCTCCAGCGCGAACACGTGCCCGGCGAGGTCGGCGTAGCAGTCCTCGACGGCGTCGAACCCCGACTTGGAGCCGAGCGGGGAGAACCACGGCGTCCAGGCGTGGGCCGGCACAAGATAGGCGCCGTCGCCGCTCTCCAGGGTGATCTCCAGCAGGTCGCGGGAGTCCAGGCCGAGGATCGGCCGCCCGTCGGAGGCGAGGTTGCCGATCCGCAGCAGCCGCGCCGTGCAGGCCGCCGCCGCCTCCAGGTCGGGCATGTACAGCAGGTGGTGGACCTTGCGGGTGCGTTCGGCCCGCTTGTAGATGGTGG
>WNFU01010374.1_pt1 | contig 10313 bp, 9 predicted proteins | sample 5400121 | NCBI WGS metagenome assembly WNFU01 (sample SAMN13153360, study PRJNA577476) | soil metagenome | isolation source: 100 cm soil or saprolite under grassland replicate 1 | place: USA:California | collected 2016-06-15
CCAGGAGCGTCCAGCGCCTCGAATACGTTCTCCACCCAGTACGACCCCGGCTCGCTTCCGGAGAGCAGAGCAAAAAGGCTCGGCCGGTCGAAGGTCACCGTGCGCGTTGGCACGCTGACGCTCTCGATTGGCAGCCGGTTGTCCAGCCAACGCGTGATCCCCACAATTTCCACGTCCGGTAGATTGCGCCAGCCAGGCACGATATCGCCCGGCGCGTAAACGAACTGCTTCGTCGGACTCCTGAGAAAGTCACCGGTACAGCCCGGCAGAGATTCGATGCGGTATTCCCCTTGCTTCGGCAGCCGTGTGCGCGGGCGGCGGGCGCCATTGACAAAGAGTTGCCGGAAGCGCCATTGACCTTCCTTCACCTGCGGAAGGTCCACCACCCAGGCCTTGCGACCATTGACTTGGCCCCGTCGGACGCTGGCGAGACGCCGTCCGCCGCTCAGCACTACTTTCTCTCCCGCTGCCGCGGCGTAGATCACCGGGGCTTTCTCCGTTCCCGAATCTTCGGGACCAAACTCCAGCGGCGAATCGAGATGATAAGTCCCGCCGCGCAGTACGACCCGCACGCGTTGCGGATGCTTCTGCCTCTTGAGCAATGCCCGTACGGCCTCGCGAGCGCACGCCACGGTCGCAAATGGCCCGTCACTCCCGCCCGGATCGGCCGTTTTTCCCGACCACGTATCGTTGCCTTGCGGAGAAACGAAGAAATCTGCCGGTCCCGCATCCCGAGTAGGCGGCGCGGCAACTCCCTCCAACCAGCCCTGCGGGCACGCAGTTGCCAGCAAAACGCTTACTCGGACGGCTGCGACCATCGCGTTGGTTGCGAGTTGAACCAGAGGAAGCGAAGGTTGCATCGGCTGGATTTCACCCCGGCGCCGTGGAGATTTCGAGCACGGAAATGAGCATTCACGGCGGCGAGCCAGGGCCGATTCAACCAGCGCCTGAGGGAGGCGCGGACAGCTCTGTCCGCGTGCGCGGCAAGAGTTTGGAGGAGAACCGCGCGGACATGGCTGTCCCGCTCCATCTTGAATCCACACAGATCTGCGAGCACGCCCGAATGGAATCATCTTGATCGGATCCGCCGACTTCGTTCCACTGAAGGCATGCCAATTTCCCCGCGGCACGCGCTAGCTTAACGCGGTCGTTTTAGCCAGCCCGGACGGATCGGCGGCGTAATGTCGGATGAACAAACGTCCCCTCTCAATCACCGTCATCAGTTACGTATTCATAGGAGCCGGGGTCGTCGGACTTGTCTACCACGCCACCGAGTTCCTGGCGCAACGTCCGTTCGAATATGACCTTGTCTGGGTTTGCTTCGTCCGGTTTCTCGCCATTCTTTGCGGCGTGTTTATGCTCCGCGGAAGCAACTGGGCGCGCTGGCTTCTTGTCGTTTGGATGGGATACCATATCGCGCTTAGTGTCCTGCACTCTCCGTTGCAGTTGTTCGTGCACAGTTTGCTGCTCGCTGTAATTCTATATTTTCTCTTTCGCCCGCAGGCATCGGTGTATTTTCGTGGCACGAGACTCGGAAACATCTCCCGGCGCGATTGACCGATTTACTGATCCAACGACGATTCCAGGCAAGCCCTTCACGCCGGCCGTTCTGGCATCGTTGCCCCTGCTGACCACTTCGGCAAAGGCCGCAACACTCGGCGCGGTTGCCGCCAAAGCAACCGTGGCCGCGAAGACCGCGGCGGGAGTCGGTTTGCTCAACGCGATTCTCAGCCCGGTGCTCGGCTTGGTCGGACCGTGGCTTCAATATCGGGCATTTCTCGACGCCGCGCAGACGGATAAGCGGCGCAAGGGCATTCGGAGTTACTATCACAGACTGCTCGGCCTAATGCTGGGGTTTGCCGTCCTGCTGGCCGCGCTGATTATTCTCGGCGGAAAATCCCTTAGCGCACACCCGCTGCTGTTCGCAGGTGCGTTGATCGGTTCCGTTCCAGGCCAAACGCGGACCAGTTTTTCAAACTCCTTGAAACGATCCTTTGTCTTGGCGAACAGTACTCGCGTCGCCTCTTCAAAACCTGGCAGGTTTCCCCCCATCACTACCATGAATCTATACGTGGCCTCGCGCGCCACCCGAACACGATCCTGTCCGGCGTTGGGCCGTTTTGCCGCTTCCACCAGCCTGCGCAGCGTAACCGACGCGCCACCGGGTTGACTGTTGAGCCAATCCCAGTGCCGTGGCAGCAGGGTTACCTCGTGACCAATGACACCCAGCTTCGGTCGGCCAGGACCCGGTGTGGTATCCTCTCCCGACTGCGCCAAAACGTCCTTCGGCTTGTCTTTGCCCGCGGATTTTTCAAGCCTCGCGAGGACGTCTTGGGCCGAGCCCCGAATATCGACTTCCAGTTTTATCCTGGTAAAATGCGATCTGCGGGTGATCCTCGTCCGGGGAATACCTGGCGATAATGGCGCACTCCGGGCCTGATGCTGAAGGAGGAGGGTCGGGAGCGAATCGATTGTCCCCTGGGAAACTCGGTCTTCGATCGAGACTTCAACCATCAGACCAGAATCGGGTCGATGACCTCGCCCGCGACATCAGTGAGACGGTAACGCCGGCCATTGTGGAGATAGGTGAGTTGTTTGTGGTCCATGCCGAGGAGGTGCAGCATGGTGGCATGAAGATCGTGGACGCTCGTGCGATCTTTCACAGCCTTGTAACCAATTTCGTCCGTCTCGCCGTAGCTCACTCCTCCCTGGATGCCGGCGCCGGCCAGCCAGGCCATGAATCCATTTGGATTGTGATCCCGGCCGCCATTGCCCTGAGAGACAGGCATGCGGCCGAACTCACCGCCCCAAATCACCAAGGTGCTGTCCCATAAGCCGCGACGTTTCAGATCGGTCAGCAGCCCGTGGATCGGCACGTCGGTTGAGGCGCAGTGCTGCGAGTGGTTCCCCTTAAGATCGGCGTGCGCGTCCCATTCGCCATCGCTGTAAACCTGCACGAAACGCACGCCGCGTTCGATCAATCGCCGTGCCATCAGGCATTTGGTGCCGATGTTATGGGAAACGTCCTCGTTGAGTCCGTACAGGCCAAGCGTCTCCTTCGACTCGTTGGAGAAATCCGTCAGGTCGCTCGCCTCCATCTGCATCCGATACGCCAGCTCGAAGCTTTGGATGCGCGCGAGCAGGTCTGGCTCGCCCTCGTGCTCGTTAAGATGCTCGGTGTTCACTTTCTTGAGGAAGTCCAGTTGCGCCCGCTGGTCGTCGCGCGTCACTTGATCGGGCCGGGTGAGGTTGAGAATCGGAGCACCCGAGGAACGAAACAGGGTGCCTTGAAAGCTGGTCGGCAAAAAGCCGGCGCTCCAGTTGAGCGGACCGCCTTTTACTCCCTGACTGTTGCCGAGCACGACGTAACCCGGAAGGTCCTGACTCTCGCTCCCCAATCCATAAGTGATCCACGCGCCCGCACTCGGAAAGCCGGGCCGCCCGATCCCGGTATTGATTTGGTACAGCGCCGGCACGTGATCGTTCGATTCCGTGTAGAGCGACTTGATGAACGCAAAATCGTCCACGTGCTTCGCCACGTTCGGATATTTTTCACAAACCCACGCGCCCGACTGGCCATATTGCTTGAAGCTGAAGGGCGATTTCATGAGCGGGCCGGGGTTCCCATTGAACACGTCGATGTCGATGCGCTGTCCGTCGCGTTTCGTCAGTTCCGGCTTCGGATCGAAAAGGTCCACTGAACTCGGCGCGCCTTCCATGAACAGCCAGATAATCGATTTGGCTTTGGCCGAGTAATGCGGCGGCCGCGGCGTCATCGGGTCGAGCGCCCGCGCTGGCTCCGCCTCGGCCGCCAGCAGGCCGTTGCCTTGCAACAGGTCTGCCAACGCCAACAAACCGAAGCCCGCGCCGGCCTTCTGCAAAAAGTCTCGGCGATTGGTGAACTTCTCGAAGCGTCCGCAGTGGTGGCTCATGCCCATCTTTTATGCGCCCCCGGATCGCCTGACAACTGTATTGCGCTCTCCATTGCGGAGCAGCCGACGTGAGGAGGCTCATTCTCAGACCGAAAACTGAACACCGCCAGATAGCAACTCGCAATCGACATGGCGATGCGAACCGAATTCCGTAGCAGCCGAGGTAACGAGGCTCAGACTTTCACGACCAGAATCAGTCAGAGCTTCCTCACGTCGGCGGCTCTATCGATTCGCGTTCAGGCGCGTTGATTAACGGCTCACCAGTCTCTGCACTGCCTCAATCCACGTAGATGAATTCGTTCAGGGCGAAGATGGCCTGACATAAATCCGCGAGGGCGAGGTTCTGAAGTTCGGCTTCCGGTCTGCTCGATTCGCGAATCGAGCGCTGGTGAAGTTGGGCGTTGATGAAGGCTGTGCCCGATTCCAGTTCACCCGCCGACGGTTCGCGTCCCAACGCCAACCGCCACGCCAGACGAACCTGCGTTTCCGGTGCTGCGCCCGCTTCCCGGGCAACTCGTTCGGCGAAGTCCACGGCACGGGCGCGGACAAACTTGTCGTTCAACAGCGCGAGCGCCTGCGGCGCGACGGTGGTGTTCTCGCGGCGACCGCAACTGGCCTGCGCATCCGGGCCGTCGAACGCTTGCATGAGCGGGTGTTGCACGACGCGTTTGTGAAACATGTAAACGCTGCGCCGGCGCGTCGCCGGCGTGTCCTTCACGTCCTTCGGATACGGGTCTTTCATGTTGCGGGCCTGAATAGCTTCGGGCGCGATGGGAGCTTTGACAGCCGGGCCGAACATTTGCGCGTTCAGCGTGCCGCTCGCCGCGAGCATCGCGTCGCGCAGAATCTCCGACTCCATCCGCAGCGGGTGCCGCCGCCAGAGAAGGCGGTTGTCTGGATCGGTTGTAGCCGCGGCTCGTGCGAGCGCGGCGCTCGGTACCGGAGCGAAGGAATTACGCGACCGCTGAGGAACGGCGGCGTTCTCACGAGACGCCGCTCCACTCAAGGAGCTGTCCTGGAGATAGACCGAACTGGTCAGGATAAGGCGATGCAGCGGTTTTAATTTCCAGCCGCCTTTCACAAATTCACTCGTCAACCATTCCAACAACTCCGGGTGCGTGGGCGGGTCACACCGCGCGCCGAAATCGTTGACGGTGCGAACCAGTCCTTGACCGAAGTGATGCTGCCAGACGCGATTCACAATTACCCGCGCGACCAAGGCGCCGGCGCCGTGCTCGACATCCGTCATCCATTCCGCCAAAGCGCGCCGTTGTTGCGTGGAATCAGACCGGCGGCTTTCGGTGCGTGCAGCGGCCCAATAATCCCCGGGCGTCTTTCCTCTCGTGAGTGCGCTCAGAAAACCCAACTCCACCGGCTCGCTCTTCGCACGGAAGTCACCGCGCGCCAGCAAAAATGTCTCGCGGGGCCTGGCGTCAAAGTCGGCAAAGGCCAGCGCCGTGGGCAGCGGTTTTGGTTTGCGCGCTTCCACCGTCTTGAGTGTGTTCTCGCGCGAATCCCATTGGACGCATTCTTCAACGGAAAGGAACTGTCGGAAATCCTTGTCTTCGATTTTGAGGTCCTTGGAGAACCTCTTCGCCAGCTCTTTGGCTTCCGTCGCGTCAGGATTGTTCTTCAGTAGCGCTTTCTCGCCAGCGCTGATATTCAACGCATCCACCTTCGCGTGCCGCGCATCTGTCTCGTGTGGTTTCTTTGCCGCCTGAAGCCAATCGTCCAGGTGCTTCTTCGCCGTCTCGAACTCTCCCTTCCAGTTCGCATCCGCTTCGCGATAACGTCGAGCTTCCTCCAGCGGCGCGAGCGGCACTTCGGCGCGGTCGCCGCCGTTGAAGGCACAGAGGATCCGATAATAATCGCGCCGGGGAACCGGATCATACTTGTGGTCATGGCAGCGCGCGCAACCGAGCGTGAGGCCGAGCAGGGCCGAGCCGGTCGTCGCGATCATGTCGTCGAGTTCATTGTAGCGCGTGCGCATCCTCTCTTCCTCCATCAGGTTGTCAGCGAGAACCGAGTGCGTCCCGGCGACGATGAAGCCGGTGGCGGAGATGGCCAGCGGATTATCCGGCTCCATCTCGTCGCCGGCGAGTTGCCAGCGCACGAACGTATCGAACGCCAGATCGTCATTCAGGCTGCGGATGACGAAGTCGCGATAATGATGGGCGGTGGGCCGGTCCGCGTCGCTTTCCTGCCCATCGCTGTCGGCGTAACGCACGACATCAAGCCAATGACGCGCCCAGCGCTCCCCGTACTGCGGGCTCGCCAATAAGCGATCGACGAGCAACGCAACGGCAGACTGCGACTGGTTCGCGAACTGCCGAACCAACGACTCGATCTCCTCCGGCGTCGGCGGCAGCCCGATCAGATCGAAATAAATTCGGCGCACGAGCTTTCGCCCGTCGGCCTGCGGCGAGAGCGCCAGCTTCTTTTCTTCCAGCCGCGCCACGATGAAACGGTCCACCGGCGTGCGGACGGCGCTTGTGGTTCTGACCGCCGGCAGCGGCGGACTTTTGAGCGGAAGGTAAGACCAATGGTTTCGGTCCTCGGCAGTCACGATCATTTCCGTTGGCGCCACAACGCCCGCAGATGCGATCGGCTCCGACCATGCTGCGCCGCCATTAATCCAGCTTCTCAACAGGTCAATCTCCGTGGCCGACAGCGCCTCCCCTTGCGAGGGCATTCGCTCTGTGTCATCCTTCGACGAAACGAGTCTGATCAGACGGCTTTCGTTGGCATGGCCCGGCACGATTGCCTTTTCGCCCGACTCACCCGCTTTGAAGGCACCCGCTTTCGTGTCGAACCGCAGACCGCCTTTTTGCTTTTCCGGCCCGTGGCATTTGAAACAATGCTGTTCCAACAACGGGCGAATCTCGCGCGAAAAATCAGGCGCGGCGCTGACCGCTGGCGCGGCGAGAACGACCGCAAGCGTCAAGAAGAGGTCGGGAGCGAGGCGGGCTCGCCCGCATGTTTCAGTCGTCCGGATCATCGGATCTCGTGGACAAGCTGTCCGCAGCTTAGGTCATCCTGATCTTATTCCCTACCCTCACTCCCATTCCTGGGCTGAACCCGAGAAGATTAAGAGTACGAGTAGGATCAAGATCAAGAAAGTAACGCAAGACAACAAGGGCGCATTTTGATACTCCCGCCAGGAATTCCCCCTCGCCCCGCGAGGAACGAGTGGGGAGAGGGTCAGGGTGAGGAGAATTCAATGCCTTTCGACAGCCAACTCGGCCACTCCTGCCGGCAACGCGTAACGCCACTGGACAAGTGACTGTTGCCCTGCGGCAATACGTGCTGATGCATCGAGCGCGCGCGTTTGGCCTGCGGTGTTGGGAGATTTGCCCGATGCTACGGCGCAATCCGATAATATCGCCGGACGAAGTTCGTTGAAGAAATGTCAGTAAATTCAAAATACCCAAGTCCGCTGACTTGATTCGTGGCTAGCGACAGCCAATTCACGAGATTCGTCGAACCTTGCACCACGTAGTTAGTCTCCGGCTCGCCATAAAGACGCAAGGTGAACACTCCATTCGCCAACAGTTGGAAGTCTGTGATAATGTTGTTTCCGGGTCCCACAATCAGCGCTTGGTCAACGTTCGGCGCGGGCGCGTAGGTTGCGTCTCCGGGCTGCGAGGCGCGCAACACAACCAATCCTGCTCCCGTTATGCTTACGCGGTTTCCAGTAACAATCGCCGGACCGGACAAAACCGAAAAGCTCACAGTCAAACCGGAAGTCGCGGAGGCCGACAATGCGAATGGCGCGTCCCCGAACACCTGCCGCGTCAATGCGCCAAAGGTGATGAACTGCGGGAGTCTTTTTCACGACGAAGTCCCGGTCCACGTCCAGAGCGGCGTTGAAGTTCATATTGCCGGGTTGGGTTGCCCGCACGGTGACAACGCCCCCACCACTCAGCGTCACAACATTTCCGTTCATGCTGGCTGGTCCAGAAATGATGCTGAAGGTCACAGGCAGACCGGAACTTGCTGTGGCACTCACCGCGAAAGGCGCGTCGTTTAGCAGTTTATCCGACACGGGAGCAAAGGTAATGGCTTGGTCGGTTTTAGCCACGTTGAACGAACGATCCACCGGCGGAGCCGCGTTGAATTGATCATCTCCGGTCTGCGTGGCGCGGACCGTGACGCTGCCGGCGCCGATCAGCGTGAGGGCGTTGTTGGACAACGAAGCGGGGCCGGAGAGTACGCTGAAGCCGACTGGCAAACCCGAACTGGCTGCGGCCGAGAGGGCGATGGGCCCCTCACCAAAGGTTTTGTCTGCCAGTTCCGGGAAAGTGATCGTCTGGCTTTGTTTCGCTGACTGGTAAACGACCGTCAACGTGGCACTGTTGGCGTTGCCCGCTTGGTCGAACGCTCTAACAGTGAGAACGTTTGTGCCAGGATAAAGCGCAATATTGCTGACAAACCAATCTTCCGCACCCACGGCTTCGCCGGCTCCGCCACGATCATTTGCCCAAGCGATGCGAGTCACCCCCACGTTGTCGGAAGCACTGCCACCCAGGTTAAGAGTTCCGGACGTGTTTGTATATGCGGCCGAGAATGTCGGGTTGGTGACGAAAACCGTTGGCGCTTCAACATCCTTGTTCTTCAACACTGCAAAGCCCCCGTCCAGTGACGCCAAATACATCACGTCTCTCTGACCAAAAGTGTTGTTGTCAAGAGCGACGCTCGTTGCTCCGCCAAACGGGTAAGACCGGATCAAGACCGGCCATGTCGAGTTGCTAATGTCGAATACGAAAACCCCTTGAGTTGTCACGGCGTAAAGCTGATTCCCCTGCAGAGTGAGGCGTTGGCCGCCGGCCGTTCCGAGCGGAAGCTCGGTTACCAACGACGGACTGAGTGGATTGCTCACGTCAACGATTTTCAACCTGCTGTTCGCGTTCCCATCTATTACATAAGTGTAATTCTCATCTGCCGTGATGGCGACATCACGGGGAAAGCCTATATCGATTATTGGGCCGCGCTCGACCAGCGAGTTGATGTTCGAAATGTCTATTATCTTCAGCGCTCCCGCATTCATCCCAACAACAGCCTTAGTGGCGGTGGCGGCGACTGAAAACGCAGGATCCCAGCCGGATGGCGAAGGGAAACTCAATGATCCACGCTGAACCGGTGTCGAGGGTGCACTGATGTCGAATGCAACCAGGTTCCCGACATCGTTGTTGTTGAATCCTGCGACAAGCAGATTGTTCCCAGAGACCGCCATTCGAGACGGCCAGACCGTCTTCCGGGATATGTAATTGGGCGAAACAACTGGAGCGGCAGGATTATCCAAATTCAGTAGGCTGAGGCCGGCCGGATAATTCCCAGCGGTTACAAAGGCATATTTGTTCTTTACCAATATTTGCCCGAAGGAAGGGTTCAGGTCCGCGTTTTGCCACGGGGTTCTGTGCGCCGATATTACCGATTTACGTCAGGAACAGCAGCCGCAATGACGCAAAACAGTCGGTGATTGAAAGGTGACCCTCACTTCCAGCAAGACCAAATTTGCCGTTTTCGCTTGGACCGAGGCGCCTCATTCCGCCAGTCGCACATCGGAAACGCCGCCACAGGCCCGGAACCTCAAGGTCCCGGAAGTCGATGGGAAACTGCCGCGTCTAGCGTTCTCAGTGAAGAAGACAGCGGGAATTCTGGGCACCAGCCAAAAGACCGTGTACCGGCTCACCTGCCGGGGGCTGCTGTATTTCTCGGACAATTATTTGAGCGGCTTGTTTATCCGGCTGTCCCCCTGATTGGATGGACAGTCTGGTCCTGGAGGAAATCGCTGGATCCGAACGACTAGCGACCGTCAGGAAAGAAAGCGTTCGACCAGCCGTGCCAACGCCGGCCAGGCGGTGAGTAGCTTCGCCGAATACATCGCGCTGGCAAGTATCGAAATCGCTGCCCCCGCAACCAGCGCGGCCACTGTTGCCTTCTCGAACCGCGTCGCATTTCCGGTCCGTTGGAGCACTGCGAAGAGCGAGGCGATCGAGGGTTTATCTTGACCGGCCTGCACCAAACGGTCCGCACTCGGGAAGGAGCGCGCCAACCTTCGCCGCCCACTCGTCAGCCGCGCCGGGTCCTCGCACGAATGGTTTGCCGGCAGGACCGGCGTGCGGCTCACGTGCGTCGCAGCCGTTGGCTTTGCCTCGAGGCGGCCGGACGGAACGACGACCTCGCGCGTCGTAGGACTCAGTTCAACGGTCGTGTCTTTCAATTTCGGCCTTTCAATATCAAAATTTCAAACCACCGCCTCGCCGATTTTCCGGCTCGTTTTTTGTTCGCGGATGAGCATTCTCTCTCTCTTCGCGGACTCCCGTGACAGGCAGATCATGTGCCGTATCATTTCTGAGACACGCTCTGACGAACTCCGGC
>WNFU01010375.1_pt1 | contig 10313 bp, 8 predicted proteins | sample 5400121 | NCBI WGS metagenome assembly WNFU01 (sample SAMN13153360, study PRJNA577476) | soil metagenome | isolation source: 100 cm soil or saprolite under grassland replicate 1 | place: USA:California | collected 2016-06-15
GTGGTGGTCGGTGCCGTGGTGGTCTCGGTCGTGGTGCCCGGGCTGGTCACCGCCCGGGTGATGAGGAACGCGACCACCCCCACCACCACCAGGGCGAGCAGGCTCAGCACCACCCAGCCGACCGACGTGCGGCGCCGCTCGTCCGGCTGGGCGTAGTCGTAGGCCGTCCGGCCGCCGGCCACCGTCCCGCCGAACATCGCGGTCTGGTCGGCGGCGGCCGCCCGGCCGGGGATCGCCTGGGTGGTGGCGGCGGAGTCCAGCAGGGGCGTCGCCAGCACCGGCTGGCCGTTGCGGTACCGCTCCAGGTCGGAGCGGAGCTCGGCCGCCGTCTGGTAGCGGTTGTCGGGCAGCTTGGCCATCGCCTTCAGGCAGATGGCCTCCAGCGGTGGCGGCACGTCCGGGTTCAGCATCCGCGGCGGGGTGGGGTCCTCGCGGACGTGCCGGTAGGCGATCGCCACCGCGGTCGCCCCCGTGAACGGCACCGTGCCCGTGAGCATCTCGTACAGGCAGCAGCCAAGCGAGTACAGGTCGGTGCGGTAGTCGACCGTCTGCCCCTGGGCCTGCTCAGGGGAGATGTACTGGGCGGTGCCGATGACCGCGGCCGTCTGCGTGATGGTCTCGGAGGTGGTCGCCCTGGCGATGCCGAAGTCCATCACCTTGACCTTGCCGTCCGGGGTCAGCATCACGTTGCCCGGCTTGATGTCGCGGTGGATGAGCCCGCGGGCGTGGGCGGCGACCAGCGCGCCAGAGACGTCTTCGCAGATCTCGGCGGCCCGGTCCGGGTACAGCGGGCCCTCCTGGCGGATGACGTCCTTGAGGGTGCGGCCCTCCACATACTCCATGACGATGAAGTGGGTGCCGTCCTCGGAGCCGGTGTCATACACCCCGACGACGTTGGGGTGGCTGAGGCTGGCGGCGGCCTGCGCCTCCCGCTTGAACCGCAGCAGGAAGCTCTGGTCGCGGGCGAACTGGGACTGCAGGACCTTGATGGCCACCCGGCGGGCGAGCAGCCGGTCGCGGCCCTCGTACACCTCGGCCATGCCGCCGGCGCCGAGCAACGGGCCGACCTCATAGCGGTCGAGAAGCACCTGCGGAATCGTCGCCATCAACCGTCCCCGTCGCCGTTGCCGCCGTTGCCCTTGCCTTTTCCGCTGCCCCTGAGGACGAGCCGTACGGTCGCGCCGCGCTCGACCGGCGTGCCCGGCCCCGGGCTGCTCGCACGCACCCGCTGCCCGCCCTTGCCGTCGGCGATGGTCACGTCGACCTCGAGCCCGAGCGCCCGGAGCCGCCGCTTGGCCTCCCCGACCTCGAGGCCGACGACGGCGGGCACCTCGACGACCGCTCGCCCGGCGCTGGAGCCGCCACCCGGCGTGGGGGCTCGCGGCCCGGGCTCCGCGAGCGAGCCGGTCGGACTCTCGTCCGGGAAGAGCGGCCAGGCTAGCAGGAGCAGGGCGACCACGACGAGCGCACCCACCGCCGCGGGCCGGATCCTGGCGCGGCCTGCCCGCCGCCGCCCGGCCGGAGGGGTCCGGGGAACCCCGAAGGAGTGCCCCGGTGAATCCGGAGGGGTCCGGGGAACCCCAAAGGGGGGCCCCGGTGAATCAGGGCCCGCGGGCAGCGCCGGGAGGACCCGGGTGGCGTCCTCCTCGTGCCGGGCTGCGGCCAGGGCGGCCGCCATCGCCGCGCCGGAGGGGAAGCGCCCGGCGGGCTGCTTCTGGAGCGCCCTGGTGATCAGCTCGGCCGCCCCGGGCGGCAGGTCGGGCCGGTGCTCGCGCGGGTCGGGCACTGGCGCGGAGACGTGCTGGGTGGCGATCGCGACCGCGTTGCCACCGCGGTAGGGCGTTTCCCCGGTGACCGCCTCGAACAGCACGCAGCCCAGCGAGTACAGGTCGGCGGCCGGGCCGACGTGGCCGCCCTTGGCCTGCTCGGGCGCGACGTAGTTGGCGCTGCCGAGGACCATGCCGGTGCGGGTGAGCGTGGCCGTCTGCGCCGCCTGCGCGATGCCGAAGTCGGTCACCTTGGCGCGGCCGTCCCGGCCGAGCAGGATGTTGGCCGGCTTCACGTCCCGGTGCACGAGCCCGTGGGCGTGGGCCGCGGCCAGCGCCGCGGCCACCTGCTCGCCGATCGCGAACGCCTCCCGCCACGGCAGCCTGCCCCTGGCCGCGACGCGCTCGGCCAGGGTCTCGCCCTCGACCAGCTCCATCACGATGAACGGCTGGCCGCCGAGCTCCCCGTAGTCGTAGACGCCCGCCACCCCCGGGTGGGAGAGGCCCGCCGCCGCCCGCGCCTCCCGCCGGAAGCGCTCCAGGAAGGTGGGGTCGTCGGCCAGCTCCCGTCGCAGCGCCTTGACCGCGACCTGCCGGCCGAGCGTCTCGTCGACGGCCCGGTACACCGCGCCCATGCCGCCGGCGGCGATCCGCTCGCCGAGCCGGTACCGGTTGCCGAGGAGGGTGGGGGTCACCGGCCGCCCCCCAGGTAGGCCTCCATGACCTGCCGGGCGACGGGGGCCGCGACCCGGCCGCCGGTCGCCTCGCTGCCGGCGTCGCCGCCCTCCTCGATCACCACCGCCACCGCGATCCTGCGGTCCCCCTGCTCGGCGAAGCTGATGAACCAGGCGTGCGGCGCCTTGCCCTCGGCGTGCTGGGCGGTGCCGCTCTTGCCGGCCACCTGGACGCCGGGGAGCTGCGCCGCGACGCCGGTCCCCCGCTCCACCACCAGCCGCATCATGCCGGTCAGGTCGCTCGCCACCCGGCCCGGGATGGCCTGCCCGAGGTCCTCGCCCTCGAAGCGCTTGACCACCCCGCCCTTCTCCGAGACGACCTCGCCGACCACGAACGGCGCCATCCGCCGGCCGCCGTTGGCGATGGTCGCGGCCACGCTGGCCATCTGCAGCGGCGAAACGCGCACGTCGCGCTGGCCGATGGCGCTCTGGGCGGTGGCGGGCACGTCCTGGTCGCTGGGGATCGAGCTGGTGGCGGCCGGGAGCTCGTAGGGGCTCGGCTCGTTGAAGCCGAACTTCTCCGCCTCGGCGGCCAGCTTCTGGTCGCCGAGCTCCACGCCCAGCGCGGCGAAGGCGGTGTTGCAGGAGATCCGCAGCGCCTCCGGCAGGGTGATGGTGTCCCCGCCGCAGGAGCCGCCGCCGAAGTTGCCGATGTCGGCGGAGGTCTGCGGCACGTCGAAGCGGACCGGGGAGGGGATCCGGTCGTTCGGCGACACGCCGTTCTCCAGCGCGGCCGCCGCGGTGATCACCTTGAACGTCGAGCCCGGCGGGTACAGCCCGCCGGCCGCCCGGTTCAGCAGCGGCCCGTCCGGGTCCTTGATCAGGCTGTCCCAGTTGCGGCGGATCCGCTCGGGATCGTGGCTGGAGAGCTGGTTGGGGTCGTAGCGCGGGAAGGTGGTCATGGCCAGCACCGCGCCGGTCTTGGGGTCGAGCGCGACCACCGCCCCCTTGCGGTTGCCGAGCGCGCCTTCCGCGGCCTGCTGGGTGGCCCGGTCGAGGGTGAGCACCAGCGTGCCGCCCGGAGAGCTGCGGGCGGTGAGCAGGTCGGTGACGCTCTGGGCGAACTGCTCGGGCGCCTTGCCGAGCAGGAACGAGTTGAACTGCTGCTCCGCCAGGGTGCGGCCGAACACCAGCGAGTAGAAGCCGGTGACCATGCCGTAGCGAGGGCCGTCCGGGTAGCGCCGGACGTACTTGAGCGGGTCGTTGCGGTCGCGTGCCCGCACCGACTCGGCGACCTGGGTGCGGTCGGCCAGCACGATCGGGCCGCGCTCGATCGCGTACTCCTTGATCAGCACGCGCGTGTTGCGCGAGTCGTTGGCCAGCCGGTCGGCCGCCACCACCTGCCAGTAGAAGGGCGCCGCCAGCAGCAGCAGGAAGGCGACCAGGATCACCGCGGCCACCTTGCGCACCTGAGCGTTCACCTGACGACCGTCACCTCCCCGGCGTCGGCGGGGGCTGGCGCGGCACGTCCGGCTGGCGCCGGCGTCGACTCGCTCGAGATCCTGCACAGCAGCGCGACGAGCGCGTAGTTGGCCAGCAGGCTCGACCCGCCGAAGCTCACGAACGGCAGGGTGATGCCGGTGAGCGGGATCAGCCGGGTGACCCCGCCGACGATCACGAACACCTGCAGCGCGAAGCTGGTGACCAGGCCGAGGGCGAGCAGCTTGCCGAAGTCGTCGCCGGCGGCCAGGGCGATCCGCAGCCCGCGGAACACCATCAGCAGGTAGACCAGCAGCATGGCGGTGACGCCGAGCAGGCCGAGCTCCTCGCCGAAGGCGGCGAAGATGAAGTCGGTGGAGGCGAAGGGGATGAAGTCGGGGCGGCCCTGGTTCCAGCCCTGCCCGAGGATCCCGCCGGTGGCCAGCGCGAACAGTCCCTGGGCGAGCTGGTACCCGCGGCTGGCGTAGAAGCGCCAGGGGTCCATCCAGGTCGCCACCCGCACCTGGACGTGGGCGAACAGGTTGTAGGCGACCACCGCCCCGGTGAGGAACAGCCCGAGCCCGGCGGCCACGTACGAGAACCGGCCGGTCGCCGCGTACAGCAGGGCCACGAACACCCCGAAGAACAGCAGGCTGGAGCCGAGGTCCTTCTCGAAGAACAGCACGAACAGGCTCGCCGCCCAGGCCAGCAGCAGCGGCATGAAGTACTTGATCTCCGGCAGCAGGAACGGCCCGGCCCGGTAGGTCGCGGTCGCCAGCAGCTCCTTGCGCTCCGCCAGGTAGGCGGCCAGGAACACCACCAGCGCGATCTTGGCGGCCTCGGCCGGCTGGCCGGAGAACGGCCCGACCCGGACCCACAGGCGCGCGCCGTTGATCTCGCGGCCGAGCACCGGCAGCACGGGCAGGACCAGCAGCCCCACGCCGAGCAGCAACCAGCTATAGCGGTAGCGGTCCAGCAGGCGGTGGTCGCGGATCACCAGGATCACGGCCACGAACACCGCCACCCCGAGCACCGTCCAGAGGGCCTGGGCGGGCGCCTCGGCGCGGTAGCCCTCCTTGGCGGCGTCGGCATAGTCGAGCCGCCTGACCATCACCAGGCCGAGCCCGTTGAGCAGGGCGGCGCCCGGCAGCAGGATCGGGTCGGCCTGGGGCGCCCGCCAGCGCAGCACCAGGTGGGCGCCGAGGAACAGGCCGGCCAGGGTGGCCCCGTAGCCGGCGCTACCGGCCGGCACCTCGTTGTCGGCCGCCAGCCCGACGATCACGTACGCGCCCACCGACAGGACCAGCGCGAGCAGGAGCAGCGACAGCTCGACGTTGCGGCGTGACTCCACGGGTCAGCCCTTGGCCCGGGTGGTCGTGGTCGCCGGCGCGGTCGTGGTCGGTCCGGTGGTCGCCGTCACCGGCCCGGTGCCGGTGCAGCCGCCCGGGCTGAACACCAGCGGCGCGCACAGGGCGATCCGGCGGGCGTCTTCCAGGTCGTCGGCTGGCACGCCGTCCTCCAGCCGCGCCGCGTACCCGCTTGGCACCTGCGCCCGGGCGACGGGGCTGCGCTCGACCATCCGCGAGAAGCGCAGCCCGGCGACGTCGCCGGGGACCCCCTGGAACACCGCCACGACGTCGCCGTCGAAGCCGACCCAGTAGCGGCTGTAGAGGAAGCCCCGACCGGCGACCACCGCGACGGCGAGCAGCGCGACCACGAGCAGGACGAGCAGGAGGCGCTGCAGCCGCCGGTGCAGCCGCAGCGAGCGGTCCTTGGCGGCCCTGGCCGCGCGGCCGTCCCGGCCCGCCTCGGTCGCGTCGGGGTCGTCGACGGCCGGCATGGCGCCGGTGGCCGACCCGATCCCCGGCGCCAGGTCGTCGGTCGTGTCCGGCTCGCCGGCCGCCTCCTCGGTGTCGATCACGATCACGGTGATGTTGTCCGGACCGCCGCCCTCGTTGGCCATCGCCACCAGCCGGTCGGCGGCCTTCTGGGAGTCGCGCACCCGTAGCAGGACGTTGCGGATCTTGGCGGGTTCGAGCACCCCGGAGAGGCCGTCGGTGCAGAGCAGCAGCCGGTCGCCGAGCTGGAGCTTGTAGGTGAACAGGTCGATCTCGACCTGGTGGTCGACGCCCAGGGCGCGGGTGATCATGCTGCGCTGCGGGTGCCGCTCGGCGTCCTCGGGGCTGAGCCGGCCCTCGTCGATCAGCTCCTGCACCAGGGTGTGGTCCACCGTGACCTGGGTCAGCTCGCCCTGGCGGAGCAGGTAGGCGCGGGAGTCGCCGACGTTGGCCAGGTGCACGGCGTCGCCGTCCTCCAGCAGCGCGACCAGGGTGGTGCCCATGCCATTCAGCTCCCGGTCGCCGGCGGCCATCTCGCGGATGCGCCGGTTGGCGCGGACGATGGCCCGCTTGAGGTCGTCGGTGGCGGCCCGATCGTTGGGCCAGGGCCCCTTGCCCCGCAGGGCGGCCAGCTCCTCCATGGCGATCGCGCTGGCCACCTCGCCTGCCCGGTGGCCCCCCATGCCGTCGGCGACCGCCGCCACCGGCGCCTCGCTCAGGTAGCTGTCCTCGTTGTTGGTGCGCATCCGGCCAACGTCGGTGGAGGCACCGAATCGAAGCTGCATCAGCGCCGTAGCTCCAGCGTCGCCTTGCCCATCCGGACCTCGTCGCCCGGCCCGATCGCGGTCGGCGACGACACCCTGGTCCGGTTCATGTACGTGCCGTTGGTGGAGCCGAGGTCCTCCAGCCACCAGCCCCCGTCGCGCTGGAAGATGCGGGCGTGGACGTTGGACACGTAGGTGTCGCTGACGACCACGTCGCAGGTGGCCGCCCGTCCGACCGTCAGCGAGTCCTTCAGGGGGACGGTGCGGCGGCCCCCCTCGTCGCTGACGACCAGCTCCTTGGGCAGGCGCCGAGCCGGCCGGCCGGGCCCGGTCCGCGGGACCGGGCGGGTGGGCGCGCTGGGCCGGTTCCGGGGCCGGCGCCGCGACGCCCTCGGCCCGAACACGTCCAGGACCACGGCGCGCACGGCCCTGGCAACGAACAGGTAGAGGATCACCAGGAACGCGACCTTGACGGCGAGCAGGAAGATCGGCGGCATCAGCCCTCCCGCCGGAACTGGAGGGTGGAGCTGGCCAGCTTGATCACGTCGCCGTCGGCGAGGCGGCGGCGGCGCACCGGCTGGCCGTTGACCTCGGTCCCGTTGGTGGACCTGAGGTCCTCGACGATGAAGTCGTCGCCTTCGCGCAGGACCCTGGCGTGGTTGCGCGACACGCCCGGGTCCGAGAGCGCGATGTCGGACTGGTCCGCGCGGCCGATCGACAGCTCAGCGGCGCCAAGCGGGTAGACGCGGACCGGCTGGCCGCCCGAGATCAGCACCAGGGTCGCCGGCGCCCGCACCTTCTGGCTGGGGCGCTGGCCTGGGAGCATGGCGGTGTGCGGGCCGACCGGCGGCGCGGCCGCCGCGCCGGCCGGCCCGGCCGCATAGCCGGCCTCCACCCCGGCCGCCTCGACCCTGCCGCTGAGCCGGAAGCGGCCCTGCTCCAGGTCCTCGGCCGTCTCGAACTCGATCCGGGCGGGGCCGAGCATGCCCCAGCCCCGCTCCCGGGCGGTCTCGACGGCCAGCGCGGCCAGCTCCTGGCCGAGCGCCTGCTCGTAGTTGGCGAACCGCTCGCGGTCGCCCGGCGACAGCTCGTAGAGGTACACGTTGGGGACGTAGACCCGGTTCACGCCGACGGTGCGCCCGTCCTCGACCTCGCGGACCAGCCGTTTGCCCAGCTCGACCGGTTGCACGCCCGAGCGGAAGGCGCGTGCGAACAGCCCTTCCACCGCGCCCTCCAGGCGCCGCTCGAAGTCCCGCAAGATCTTCATCGGCTGGGCCTTCGCGCTCCCTCCTGATCGCTCGCCAGCTCGGCAGTGTACCCACTCTAGTAGGTGACCAGCGGCTTTCACGATCCGGGTGGTCACGGCCGTGCTACAATCCTCGCTCGATTCCCCCGGGCGAGTGGCGGAATTGGCAGACGCGCAGGATTCAGGTTCCTGTGTCCGCAAGGACGTGGGGGTTCAAGTCCCCCTTCGCCCACTCCCCACATGACACCGTCACCGACCCCCGACCCGGTCGTGCTGCGCGCCCCGTGCCTGCTCGACGGGACCGGCGCCCAGCCGGTCGCCGACGCCGCGGTGCTGATCCGGGGCGGTCGAATCGTCCACGCCGGTCCGGCCGCCGACCTCCCCACCGCTGCCGCCGGGGCCGAGATCCGCGAGCTCCCCGGCTGCACGCTGCTGCCCGGGCTGGTCGACGTCCACGTCCACCTGGTCGCCAGCGCCGGCCCCGACCTGGCCGCCGACGTCCCCAGGAGCGAGGCGGAGCGGGCCCTCGCCGCGGTCCGCAACGCCCGCCGGCAGCTCGACCAGGGGGTCACCCTCGTCCGCGACCTCGGTGCCCCCGGTGCCGAGGTGGTCGCCGTCGCCAGGGCGATCGAGGCCGGCACGGTCGAGGGGCCGCGGGTGCTCGCCGCCGGCCCGGCGGTGACGATGACCGGCGGCCACATCGCCTATCTCGGCAGGGTCGCCGACGGCCCCGACGCGATGCGGGCCGCCGTCCGCGGCAACCTGGCGATGGGCGCCCGCTGCATCAAGGTGGTCGCCACCGGCGGGGTGCTCACCATGGGGATCGACCCCCGCGAGCCCGCCTACACCCAGCCGGAGCTGGACGCCCTGGTCGACGAGGCCCACCGGCTCGGGATGACGGTGGCCGCCCACGCGATCGGCGAGGGCGGGGTGGCGGCGGCGCTGCGGGCCGGCGTGGACTCGGTCGAGCACGGCATGTTCCTGGACGACGCGGCGATCGAGCTGTTCCTGGCCACGGGTGCCCGCTACACGCCGACGTTCTGCGCCCCCCACGGGATCCTCGCCGGGCCGAGCGTGCCCGGTTGGATCAAGGACCGGGCGCGGCCGGCGGCCGAGGCGCAGGGAGCCTCGTTCCGGGCGGCGGTGAAGGCCGGCGTGCCGGTCGTGGCCGGGACCGACGCCGGCACCCCCGACAACCCGCACGGCGGGGTCGCCCGCGAGGTCGCCTTCATGGTCGACGCCGGCCTGGACGTGCTGCTTGCCGTCCGGGCCGCCACCGCCGAGGCGGCCGACCTGCTCGGCGACCCCGACCGCGGCGTCCTGCGCCCAGGCGCCCACGCCGACGTGCTGGTGGCCGACGGCGACGTGACCGCCGACGTCGCCGCCCTGGGGCGCCCGGCCGCCGTGTTCCAAGGCGGCCGCCAGGTCCGCTGAGTCGGGACGGCTGGCCGCGCCGCTCAGGCACCGGCGCTCGGGGTGCTTGCCAGCAGCTCGTCCACGACCTCGCCGAACTTCTCGACGGCGATCGACAGGTGGCCTTCTCCGGGCAGCAGCCTCGCCCTCGCGCTCGGCAGGTGCGCCGCCAGCCATCGGCCGTGCGCGAACGGCACCATCCGATCCTGCCCGCCCTGCCAGACGACCACCGGCACGCCGATGTCGTGGAGGCCGAACCCCCACGGCCGCGTGAACGCCATGTCGTCGTCGAACCAGCCCCAGATGCCGTCGGCGACGGCCCGATGGACCGACTCGGCCAGGTAGGCGGCGAACTCGCCGGTGAGCGCCGCGACGTCGACCGCCGACACCAGGTCGCCGAGCGCCGCGGCCAGCTGTTCGCCGGTGACCCCGGCGAACGTCCGGGCTTGGCGCTCCAGGTAGGCCTGCAGCTGGGCCGGACCGGCCAGCGCCGCTCCGAACTCCTCGTGGTTCTCGCGGCCCATCCCCTCCAGGAAGTCCAGCCCCTCGGCGTCGAAGGGCGCGGACCCCGCGACCGTCCCGCACGCCTGGACCCGGTCGGGGAGGAGCGCAGCGCAGGCGAGCGCGTGGGGCCCACCGCCAGAGGCGCCGACGGTGTAGCAGCGGTGCGCTCCCAGATGATCGAGGACCGCGGCCGTGTCGGCGGCGCAGTCGGCGACCGCGCGGCCCGGCTGCCGTGACGAGCCGCCGTAGCCCGGCCGCGAGGAGGAGACATACCGGAGTCCCCGGGCGGCCGCCGCGTCGGCGAATGGCGGGTACTGGGTCCGCTCCCCCGGCGTGCCATGGTGGACGACGAGCGGCGTGCCGCCGTCGGGGCCGGAGACGTCGACGTCGAGCGAGCGCCCGTCGGCAAGCGTGAGCGAGAATGACACCACGTCCATGGCCCGCAGTCTGCCCCGCTGCTCGCAGGCCGTCCAGCGAGACGTGGCGGCCCCTACCGCGGACGGCGCCGGCTGGCTAGGCTGGACGAAGGCGCAGAAACGGAAGCGAGGGTGCCATGAGCGTGGTGCAGTTGCCCGAGGAGCTGGTCGCCCTGCGGGAGGCGATCCGCACCTTCATCCAGCGCGAGGTCG
>WNFU01017280.1_pt1 | contig 10310 bp, 8 predicted proteins | sample 5400121 | NCBI WGS metagenome assembly WNFU01 (sample SAMN13153360, study PRJNA577476) | soil metagenome | isolation source: 100 cm soil or saprolite under grassland replicate 1 | place: USA:California | collected 2016-06-15
CTCCCCGTTCCGCCAGCTGCAGGGTGGCGACCGCGGTGAACAGCTTAGTGATGGAGGCGGTGTCGAAGCGGGTGTCCAGCGTGCAGGGCGCCTGCCAGGCCCGGTTGGCGTACCCGTAGGCGGCGGCAAATATCCGCTCGTCGCCTCGGGCGACGGCGACCGCCCCGGAGAACCCAGCCTCCGTGGCCAGCCTTACCAGGGTCGCCTCAAAACCGGCCAGGTCGGGTACGAAGGTCACAACGAGAGTATCCCGCGCTGGCCCGCAAGTGTGGAACGTGTACAGCGCACTTGCGCCTCCTTCTTCGAGCCATCACTCCTACCGCCCTTCAGACGGCTCTCGGCAAGGCCGAGAGGAGAAACGCGCTGCATGACGCCACAGAGCAGCGCCGTGACCAGCAGCAACGCGGCAACGCCACTACCCGCTGGGGCCGGGCACCCTCGTAGGTGCGCTGTACCACTTCCAGCCATCGGCGGCATGCTCGACCGATTCACGCCGGTCACTGCCGCACGGCAGGCGCCAGGGCGAGCCGACGCATGGTGACGCTGCGCGCCACGCACGTGTCGCTCCACCCGCTGGCCGCTGGGCGGTGCTCCTCCTGGTACACCACGCCCCGGGACGCGGCCTCCTAGACCGATGCTTGACCGATCTTCGTGATAGTGAGAGCGAAACGACCCTGGGCGCTCCGGGACGGTGCTGTCATGGTTGCCTGATAGGGTCCTCCCACGGTGCGAGCGGACGCTCCCGAGCCTTGACGTCTTTGCGGAGGATGAGGAACGACTCGCCTATGCGGGCGCGATGGCGGCGAGCGGGGGCGTCGGCGGTCAGCTGACAGGCTGCGGAGGTTAGCCGATGGATGTGGTGGTGACGGACGCGACAGCGATCGGCAAGGAAACAGCCAGGCTGCTGCTCCAAGGCGTACCGTCGCCGCTGACTCTCCGCGACCTCATCCGGTTCCGCGTCCGCGAGGAGGTGGCGCGGCACAACGCCAACCCCGCCCCGAGGTTCAACAGCCTGGTGCAGCCCTCGGACGCCGAAGCCGACCTCAACGGGTATGTGCTGTCGCGGAGCCGGCGGCTGGACTGGGAGACGCAGGCGGCCACGGCCATCCAGTCGTTTGAGCGCAACGGGTTCTTCGTCTTCGTCGGTGACCGTCAGGTTGACGACCTCGACGAGGAGCTGGCCCTCGCGGACACCGACATCGTCAGCTTCGTGCGCCTGGTGCCGCTGGTCGGGGGCTGACCGCGTGAGGCTCTGGCGCCGCGGCGCCCACGCCGCTGGGGAGGCCGCGTGGGCGTCGCACGAGGCGCGAGGCGAGAGGCTGCTCGCCGAGCTCGGCGACCCGGTGCTCGCCGGCAACGGGATCGGCCGCGAGCAGATGATCTTCGGCCGAGACTGGGTGGAGCGTGTGGTGGCGCAGTCGCCCGAGACGGTCGGGTCTGTCCTCATGCTGTTGGTGCCCCAGACCAGCGACCGCGGTGGGAGCTGGTGGCTGCGGCAGCAGGCCGGGGAACTGGCCAAGCGTCGCTACGTGGTGTCTGCGGAAGACGCGCTGCTCGCGGCGCGGACGGCGTTGCGGGCATCGGACGACTGGTATGCCGGGCGGCTGCTGCGGGTCGTTGAAGGCATGCTGCGCCGCACGGTCGGGCCGGTCGCTGACGACGAAGCAGCCGTCACCGCGATCCGCGAGCTGGTCTACTCGGTCGACCGGCGGCGGCAGCTGGCGGCCGACGACCGCACCGCGGTGCGGACCCGGCTGCTGAAGCTGCTCCCGGCCGACCATACCGGCACCGTCGACACGTCGCTGATCGTGCCGGCCGACGGGTGGGCGGCGACGGTTATCCCGTGCCTGGCGACCCTGACCGAGGGCACCGCCGAGGTGACGGCGCTGCTGCGCCACCTCGCCGCCGCCACCGGCAGCAAGCCGACCCGGGGGTGGCTGGCTGCCAGCCATGCGCTGCTGGAGCCGTCATCGGCACGCGCTGTGCTGCGGCTCATGTTGGAGCGGCTCACCGACGCCGAGCCCGTCACGACAGCCACACGGTGGGGCACCTTCCCGGTGGTGCTCGACGAGCGCAACACCGACGTCGCTCGTGCCGCCGCGTGGGCGACGATCGGCCTGCAGGAGAGTTGGGTCGTTCCCACCCTCCACCGGCTCGCGGTCCGCGCCATCCGCTCCTCGAGCCTGGTTGGGTGGCTGTCGGGGGACAGGGTGCCGAACGCGTGCATCGTGTCGCTCGGTCAGATCGGCAGTGCGGAGGCCGTTGCCGCGCTTCAGCAGCTGCAGGACGGCACCAAGCACAACGGGTTCCGCAAGCGCCGCGCCGCGGCGCTTGCCGTGGCGGCCGTCGCATCCGGGCTCACGCCAGGCCAGCTCGTGGAGCGGACGGCGCCGACCGGCGGGTTGCGCGAAGACGGCACCGTGGACCTCACAGCGGGGACGCTGACCGCGCGCGGAGCCGTCGACGACGGCCTTAACGTGACCGTGGCGTGGACGGTCGCTGGCGGGTGGGCTGCCAAGCCGCCCGCCGACGCTTCCGTGCATGACGTGAAGGCGGTCAGGCGACAGGTGAAGGAGCTCCGCGATGTGCTCGGCGCCGAGCGGCGGCGCGTCGAGGGGCTGTTCGCGGTGGGCCGCAGCTGGGACGTGGCCGACTGGCGCCGGTACTACCTCGACCACCCGGTCACCGGCCGGCTCGCTCGCTGGCTCATCTGGCGCATCGTCGACGGTGATGGCACGACGGTCACCGGCCTGCCGACCGCGACCGGCATGATGCGCACCCTCGACAGCGAGGGTCCGCTGCCCGCGATGGGGACAGTGGCGCTGTGGCATCCGGCATCCACGACCACCGACGAGGTGGGCGCGTGGCGGTCCTGGCTGCTCGACCAGCAGGTGCGGCAACCGTTCAAGCAGGCGTTCCGCGAGGTGTACCTGCTGACCCCAGCCGAGCTGGAGACCGGCACGTACTCCAACCGGTTCGCGGCCCACGTGCTCCGTTATCAGCAGGTGTACTCGCTGTTCAAGGAGCGCGCCTGGGCCGCCAACTACCTCGGCCCCTACGACGGCGGGTACGAGGGGCGAGCGCGCCACGACTTCCCCGACGCTGGACTCACCGCAGTGTTCGAGCACTTCCAAGCCGACGCCGAGGCCGACCGGGACCGCGTGGAGCTGTGCAGCACCGACCGCGTCTGGTTCTTCGCGACAGCGGACCGGGCCAAGGCGGCGGTTCCCCTCGAGCGAGTGCCCCCGCTGGTGTTCTCCGAGGCGATGCGCGATGTCGACCTGTTCGTTGGCGTCTGCTCCATCGCGCTGGACCCGAACTGGGCCGACCGCGGCGACGACCCGTACTACGACTACTGGCTGCACGCGTCCTTCGGACGCGACCGCCGAGGTTCGCCGCGACGTTCTGGCGCGGCTGCTGCCGAAGACGAAGATCGCCGACCGGGTCGAGCTCGGCGACCGCTACCTTCGGGTCCGGGGCAACCGCGGCACCTACAAGGTGCACCTCGGCTCGGCGAACATCCTGGTCGAGCCCGATGACCGTTACCTGTGCATCGTGCCGGCCAGCTCCGCTCGCACGAAGCGCGTCATGCTGCCGTTCGAGAGCGACGAGGTCTTGAGCGTCATCCTGTCGAAGGTGCTGTTGCTGGCCGCCGACGACAAGATCACCGACTCGACGATCCTGCGCCAACTCAAACGGCGAGCCTGACCTGGGCGGATAGACGACTCGCGATTCGCGGGGCTGGGGCGTGCCCTGCCCAGCATCCGAACCTGCGCGCCGCACCTGACGTGCTCCAACCGATTTGGAACTGTACAGCGCACTTGCGAGTCCTGCCTGGAGGCAGCACGCCAACAGGCGCCGAAACGGCCATCTCGGACCACGCGTTGGCGAAAGCTGCAGCGAACCGTAGTATCGCACTGCCCTGACCAGCAGAAACGCGGCGGCGCTGCTCTCCCGTGGGCCGTGCACCCTCGCATGTGCGCTGTACACGTTCCAGACTTCACGGGGCGGGCCGCCACGCGCAGCGCCAATCGCCACGCCCGGCGAACGCAATGACGATGACGACCCTGCCTCGGCTTGCGCCTGCGACCCGACCGCCCGGGCGGTACCGGCGCTCATACACCACGCCACGGGACGCGACCGCCACGACCCCGGACTGTGAAGCGCCATCCGGCGTCGTCAGCTGCGCCGCTCAGTCGGCGCCGCGGCGCAGCAGCACCAGCGGGTAGACCCGCGCGGCGCCGTGCTCGCGCAGCAGCCCACCGGTGACGGTCAGCGTCCACTTGGAGTCGGCGGTGTCGTCGACCAGCAGCACCGGGCCGGGCGGCGCCGCGCCGGCGACGGCGAAGGCGCCGTGGACGTTGCGGCACTGGTGGGCGCTGTTGGCCATCTCCAGCTGCGGCGCACCGTCGCGCACCCGCTCCAGCGCCGGGCACAGCGGCAGCCGGCCGATCTCGGCGACCCGCCGCGCGAGGCTGCTGACCAGCAGCGGATGCCGCCGTGAGGGGACGAAGGTCACCCACGCCGGCCGCTCGGGCCAGTCCCAACGGCCCAGCACCCGCACCACCGCCGCGACGACCTCCTCGGGGACCGGCTGGTCGCGCTCAAGCAGCCCGCGGATGGTCGCGCCCCAGCCGGGGCCGCCGAAGGTCGCCAGCGCCCGCCCAGGCTCGACGCGGGCGTCGGCGCTGATGCGGCCGCGGACCCCTGGGACGCCGACCGGCCACTGCAGGCGGGGGCTCAGGGCGAGGTCCTGCCCGGCGAGGAAGGCCTGCGCATCGCCGGCCAGCGCCGCCGACACGGCCGCGGTAGGGCCCTGGCCGGTGCAGTTGGCGCAGCGGCCGCAGGCCGACGGGCCGGGGTCGTCGAGCTGGCGGCGCAGGAACGCCTCAAGGCACTGGTCGGTGACAGCGTAGTCGAGCATCGCCTGCTGCTCGGCCGCGCGGGCGGCCGCGACCCGCCGGTGACGCGCGGCGTCGTAGGCCCACGGCGCGCCGGTCCGCTGCCAGCCCTTGGCCACCCGCCGCACGGCGCCCTCCACGTCCAGGACCTTCAGCAGCAGCTCGAGCCGGCTGCGGCTGAGGTTGGCGGTCTCCTCCAGCAGCGCGGCCGACAGCGGCCCGCCGGCCGCCTCCAGCGCGGCGAGCACCCCCGCGACCTGCTCGCGCGGCGGGAACGCGGTCGAGGCGAACCACTCCCAGATCGCGCGGTCCTCCGCGCCGCACAGCAGCACCACCTCAGCGCGGTCCAGCGCGCGGCCGGCGCGGCCGATCTGCTGGTAGTAGGTGACCGGCGAGTCCGGCGCCTGGAAGTGGACCACGAACGCCAGGTCCGGCTTGTCGAAGCCCATGCCAAGCGCCGAGGTCGCCGCCACGACCTTGACCTTGTTGTCGCGCAGCGCGTCCTCGACCTCGACCCGCTCGGCCGGGTCGGTGCGGCCCGAGTAGGCCCGCGCGTCGACGCCTTGGCGGCCCAGCCAGGCCGCGACCCGCTCGGCGTCGCCGACGGTCAGGCAGTACACGATCCCGGAGCCGGGCATCGCCGGCACGTGCTCGGCCAGCCACGCCAGCCGCTCGGCCTGGCTGGGGATGCGCAGCACCGCCAGGTGGAGGCTGGAGCGGTCCAGGGAGCCGCGCAGCAGCAGCGGGCTGGCGCCAAGCTGCTCGGCGACGTCGGCCATGACCCGCTGGTTGGCGGTCGCGGTGGTCGCCAGCACCGGCACCCCCTCGCCGAGGTCGCTCAGCACGCCGACCAGCCGGCGGTAGTCCGGGCGGAAGTCGTGGCCCCAGTCGGAGACACAGTGCGCCTCGTCGATCACCAGCAGCCCGACCTGCTTGGACAGCCCCGGGAGGACCTCGTCGCGGAACTGCGGGCTGTTCAGCCGCTCCGGCGAGACCAGCAGCAGGTCAACCGCGCCGGCGGCCAGCTCCTCGTGGATCGGCCGCCACTCGTCGAGGTTGGCCGAGTTGATCGTGGCCGCGCGGATACCGATGCCTGCCGCCTTGGCGATCTGGTCGCGCATCAGCGACAGCAGCGGCGACACCAGCAGCGTCGGCCCGCCGCCCTGGTCGCGCAGCAGCCGGGTCGCCAGGAAGTACACTGCGGACTTGCCCCAGCCGGTGCGCTTGACCACCACCACACGGCGGCGGTCCACGACCAGCGCGGCGATCGCGGCGAGCTGGTCGTCGCGCAGCGTCGCGCCGGGCCCGGCAAGGCCAGCCAGCAGCGCCTGCGAGCGCGCGGCGAGCGCGCCAGGTGCCAAGTATGCGGCGGCTGGGCTCGGTGCAGATGGCGTGGCCATTGCTGGCGGCTCCTCGCTGCGCTGCGCGGCTGGAGTCCGCGGGGCAGCATTCGAGGATACGGGCAGCCCGCGACACCGCGCGGCCCAGCCGCGCTGCTGTCACGTGAGAAGGCTGCCCCAGGCTCGTGGACTCTTCAACGCTCGGAGGCATGAACCCTGGAACCCGCGATGATGAAAGCCGCAACGTGCCGCGCCAACGCACCGCTGTGACCAGCAGCAACGCGCCATCGCCGCTCCCCCGCCAGGCCGCGCCCCCTCGCACATGCGCTGCACACGTTCCAACCCTGGGGCGTGCCAGCCACGCGCGGCGGCCGAGTCGCCACGCCCGGCGAGCGCAAGACGCCGACCACCTTGCGCCCTGCTCGTGCCTGCGGCCCGACCGGGCGGTCCTGGTGCTCATCCACCACGCCACGGACGCGGTCAGCAATGAGCCCGCTCGCCCATGGCCTGCGGGAGGCTACCGGCAGGCCCCAGACAACGCCCGGTCCAGCGCGGCCCGGGCGACCCTGAACGGTGATCGGCTACGATGAGCCCACGATGGCTGCGGTGATCCAGCTGACCGCGCTGACCAAGCGGTACGGCACCACGGTCGGGATCGAGCAGCTCGACCTGGAGGTCGAGGCCGGGGAGGTGCTCGGCTTCCTCGGGCCCAACGGCGCGGGCAAGACCACGACGATCCGCTGCATGGTCGGGCTGCTGTCGCCGACCGCGGGGACGGTGCGGGTGCTCGGGCTCGACCCGATCGCCGACCACAAGCGCCTCACGCCCCAGGTCGGCTACCTGCCAGGGGAGCTGCGCCTGTACGGGGAGCTGACCGGCGCGCAGCACCTCGGGCTCCTCGGCGACCTGCAGGGCAGGACCACTCCGCGGCGCGACGAGCTGTGCCAGCGGTTGGAGCTGACCACGCGCGACCTCGGCCGGCCGGTGCGGGACTACTCGCACGGCATGAAGCAGAAGCTCGGGCTGGTGCAGGCGCTGCAGCACGACCCTGAGGTGGTGATCCTGGACGAGCCGACCGAGGGGCTCGACCCGCTGGTGCAGGAGACCTTCTATGCCCTGGTCAGCGAGGCGAGCCAGGCGGGCCGAACGGTCTTTCTCTCCAGCCACGTCCTGCCGGAGGTGCAGCGCGCGTGCCGGCGGGTGGCGATCGTGCGTGCCGGGCGGCTGGTCACCGTGGAGGCGGTCGCGGCCTTGCGGGAGGCGCGTGCGCGGCGCGTGCGGCTCACCTTCCCCGACGGGCACGACCCCGCCACGGTCGGCGTGGACGCGCGCTGGTCGCCGACCTGGTCGGGCACCGAGCTGCGGCTGCTCGTCCACCCGGACGAGATCGTGCCGGCGCTGCGCCGCCTCCTGGAGCTGCCGGTGACCGACCTCGCCGTGGAGGAGGCCGGCCTCGACGAGGCCTTCCTGGCGTTCTACCGGCACGCCGAGGCAGACGCGGAGGCACGCCAGCCGAAGGCGCCGGCGTGGGGTGCCCGCCCGTGGGCCGACCGGGCCAAGCCAGGGCGGCGATGAGCGCGCGGGTGGTGCTGTATCGGCTGGCGCTGTACCGGCGCCGCCGGATGCTGCTCGCGCTGGTCCTCGGGATGATCGCGTTCGAGACGCTGATCATCGTGATCGCCCGGACGATCCCGCCGGAGCAGCTGTTCGCCGGCTCGGTCCGGCAGCCGCCGAGTGCGTTCCGGGCGTTCTCCGGCTCGGGCGGGGAGGTCTCCCTCGCCTCCTATCCTGGCCTGCTGGGCGCCGGCCTAGTGCACCCGTTTTGGATCGCGATGCAGCTGACCGTGGTCGGCTCGCTTGGCGCGGCAGCGGTCGCCGCCGACGTCGAGGCCGGCACGATCGAGCTGCTCATGGTCCGGCCGATCTCCCGCGCCCGGCTCCTGGCAGAGCGGACCGCCGCCCTGGTCACGGGCTCGATCCTGGTCACCACCGCCGCCATGACCGCGATCGCGGTGGGCGTGGCCGCGTCGCCAAGGCTGCACGACGCAGTGCCGCTTCGTGGCGTGGCCGCAGCCGGGGTGCTCGGCCTGGGGCTCGCACTGTGCATCGCCGGCCCGGTGCTGGCGGTGTCCGCGGCGGGCCGGCACCGCGCCCAGGTGGTCGGCGCCACGATCGCCCTCGGCGCGGTCGGCTTCGCGGTCAACTTCGTCGCGCAGGCATGGTCAGCGGTCTCCTTCCTTCGCTTCGTCAGCCCGTTCCACTACTACACGCCAGCGGACGCGCTGGTCAGCGGCACGGTCCCGGTGGGCTCCCTGACGCTGCTGCTGGGCGCGGGGCTGGCGGGGATCGCCGCGGCCGCGTGGCTGCTCGCGCGCAGGGACCTCGCCCCATAGCGGTCGCGTCGCCGCCGGCAACGGTGCCTTGGACCAGCATGCCTGTGGGCCACAGGGCGCGGCCGCACACGCCAGGCCGATTGGAACGTGTACAGCGCACTTGCGCCTCCTTCTTGGAGCCAGTGCTGCTATTGCCCTTGAAGCGGCCTCTCGGCCTTGCCGAGAGGGGAAATGCGCTGCATGACGCCACAGAGCAGCGCCGTGACCAGCAGCAACGCGGCAACGCCGCTCTTACACCCAACCGCATGCCCTCGTATGTGCGCTGTACCACTTCCAGCCATCGGCGGCATGCACGACCGCGTCACGCCGGCGACTGTGTGCCCAGTGCAGTCGTGAGCAGCGCCTGCCGGCTGTTCGTCGATGTCTTGACGAAGATCGACTTGAGATGGTCCTGGACGGTGTGCGTGCTGACACCCATCGCGCCGGCGACGTTACGGGTATCGCCACCGCCGGCCACTAGGGAAAGCAGCTGCCTCTCGCGGGCCGTCAGGCCGTGGCTGCGGGCGAACAGATCGAGCCGGTGCGCAGGAGCCGTCGGCTCGATCGTCACGGTGATCGCCGACGGTCCGCCGCCAGAGGCGTCCAGCCGGCCCGCGCGAACCGTCACCCAGCCGTGCTCGGCAACCTGGACCCGTGTGCTGGCCGGGTGCGCATCGACGCCGGCCTCGACCGCCAGCAGCTGCGCCGCGACGTTGTACGCGGCGGCCGGGATCGGGGCGGTGCCCGGCGGGCTGGGCTGCAGGTGCCGCAACCAGGCGTCGGCGGCGGTCGTGCTGGCGGTGATCTGCAGCGTCTCGTCCAGGACGATGACGGCTGGACCCTCGGCGACTAGCGAGGTTGTCGTCTGCGCGGTGAAGGCGCATGCCTGCCGGCTCCGCAGTGCCGTGGCCACCGGCCGCGCGATGCCGGCCAGGAGCTCGACGTCGTCCTCGGTGAAGGTTCGCCCGTCGGCCTGCTCTCGCCAAAGATCGAGGAAGCCCCAGCATCCGTGGGCGTCGGCGAACACCGTCGAGGCGGTGTCGCCAATGCCGTGCCGCTCGAGGATGCCTCGCCACAACACGCTGCGGGCGAGGTCACCGCCCGTCCGCTGCGCCAGCGACTGGGCCGGCTGCACCGATGCCGCAAGGACGGTCCATCGGTTCACCCGGCTGAGGTACTTGAGCCGGATCAGCTGCGGCAGTTCCGGCAGGCACGGCACGTCAGCAAGCGGCGCCCCGCCGACCGCGGTGACGGGGTCGGTGAGCGGCCAGGCGTAGGCATCGTAGCCCACACAGCGCCGCAGCTCTGCGAGGATCTCCAGGCGCAGCGCGCGGCCGTCGAGCGGTGCGGTGCAGGCACGCTCGATCCGCGCTCGCGCCCGGGAACGGGCCCAGCTGTCGGCCATGCGGCCAGTGTCGCCTGCGCACGGCGATCACCGCTACCCCACATATCTGGGATGGGAACCGGGCGGCCCTGCGACCTAGCGTTCCCTGTGGAAGCCGCTGAGAGGAGACCTGTGATGCCCACCGTGCGTATTGAGCACGAGATCCACGACTACCGGTGGTTTGTTAGCTGGGGCTGGAAGAGGGAAGGCAGGGGGCTGAGCCATCCTGCTGGAAGCGGAGGTGCCGCGATGACCAAGCGCCTGCCCTGCCCACCCGCCCCCGGTCCCCTGGAGGGCTACGCCGCCCAGTTCG
>WNFU01013288.1_pt1 | contig 10309 bp, 10 predicted proteins | sample 5400121 | NCBI WGS metagenome assembly WNFU01 (sample SAMN13153360, study PRJNA577476) | soil metagenome | isolation source: 100 cm soil or saprolite under grassland replicate 1 | place: USA:California | collected 2016-06-15
TAAACCACTTCACAGTCCCTTGTGCCAAGGTCTGATCCTCCTGACCTGGGGTGAGAGAAGGCCGCAACGCATGATCCGGAGGACCATAAAAAAACCGCAAGCGGCATCTGCCTCACCGTTGCGGTTCCTTGATGTCTCATGACGGTCTTGCCCTGCTAGCAGACGAAAAACACTAGAAATATATTAGCATGAGCGAGATGGTTTGTCAAAAGCTGGCACGCGAGGGTAGTGTGCTATTTTTGGACGTTGGGGGATGATTTCACCACGCATCTTATAAGCAACTTAGGACACTCCCCACGCGAGTGCCGAGCCAGGGAATTGGTGAGACAAGAGAGGGGATGCGTATGACCAAAGCTGAGCTGATGGCGAGGATGGCGCAAGAGGCCGAGGTGACCAGGCGGCAAGCGGAGCAGGTGGTGGAGGCGTTCGTGGCTAGTATTCAGACCGCGCTCAGCCGAGGGGAGTCCCTCAGCCTGGTGGGATTCGGCCGGTTTTCGGTGTTGGCGCGGGCGGCTCGCAAGGGCCGCAATCCCCGCACCGGCCAGGACATCATGATTCCGGCGCGCAGGACCGCGAAGTTCAATGCAGGGAAGGGGTTGCGGGAGGCCGTGAAGTCACTGTCCCACGGATGAGGATGCCCACAGCATGCGCTATGTACTCGCCACCTATGCCGGCTGGTGGCGGCTCAGACGAACGCCAGGGCAGGCGTGCCCCTGTCACTCGTCGTCTTCTCGGAGCACGTCGCGGATCCGCTCCTCCAAGCGGTCCAAATCCCACTTGCCCTGATCCCGGATAATGGAGCGCACGAGCGGATTGATGTCGCCGATGGTGTCCAGGATATCGCTGAGCAAGTCCCGTTGCTCGCGGCTTTTGGTGACCTCTGTGGGCATCTCGACCAGATCGCGGAGGATCGCTCCTTCCGAACGCGAGACGATGAGGGGCGTGGGAAGATGCTCGAGGTAGACTGTGGTGCGTCGACCCGGGCCTCTGCCTTCCTCAAGGGGCTCAAACCCGACGATGCTCTCGGAGCGAAAATACTTGCCATATCCCAGAGGAACCATGTGGCCTTTTTCAATATTCATCGAGGGACTCCTGCATAGGTGACTTGTTACTCTCGCCGGCGGCCACCTCGCGGCCGTGAGCGCTTGTGCCGCGCCCCTTGGAGGCGGCTGGCAACTTCTTGGGCCTGGTGCCGATCTTCATCGCTGGAGCGCCAGAAGATGACACCGTCGGGCACACGTCGCACCGTGACGGGGACGTTCAGGTCATGGGCTATGCGCAGGAGATACTTTTTCATCCGCTCCGGCCTTATCTCCGGGCCCAGGCGGATGCGGATGGCGTCATCAGACAGCGACTGAATCTTCTTCCTTAGGGTGTCATAGAGCATCGGCTCCATGCGGGGCCCTCGGCCCATGTGGCGGGCTTGCTCCAGGGGGATGTCTTCGAATTCAATGCCAGGAGGTTGTTCGGCCATGGTTCTCGCTCGCTTTCCGGATGGGGATAATCACGTAAGGTGGTGTCTTGCGGGAGATTATAGGCCTGCCGGTATGCGATGCAAGAGATGAGGAGAGAACCCGCTAAGGAGAAGGGATCGAAAGGGAAGCATCATGTGAGCCTTGCGAGCCGTTATAGCTCGTGTTAAAGTGTTCAAATTAAAGACCAAAAAGTCCGCTACCAAAAATGGTCAATCGGACGCCCTTGGCGCGGGTGGTCCTGTCCCTGTAGCGAACGGATAATTGCCGAGCCGGAAAAACCGGTGGTATACCCCTCTTCCATCATTCTGGAAGGGGAACGACATGGGATACGACCTGTTTTTCCACGTACTCCTGCTCCTCGGATGGCTCTGTCCTACTTCTGTCTTGGGTGTGGCCACGAGGTCGAGCCGCGACGGGCCAGACGACACCCACGCCCGCCAAGCCGATCAAGACACGTTCCAAAGCCCCGAAGCCCTTTCGGGGGCTCACCCACACGCCTTCCTGTGAAGCATGTGTGCACGCCGCTGAGCCCCGCCATCAGGCCCCCTTAGCCCCGCCACCACGTATGGTCTCCACGCGAGGGCGCCGCCGTATGGTAGACAGCTCGCACCATTTCTGCCCGAACCCGACCTGTGCGTATCAGGGCTGGATCGGGTGGGGCAATCTCCGTGCTAACGGTCATCCCGGTGGCGGTCCCTGGCGGCAATTCCATTGCCTTGTATGTCAGAGCTATTTCCAGGAGACCCATGGCACGCCGTTGCATGGCACACGCGTGCCGCCAGAGACGCTCATCTGGGCAGTGGGCGCTCTGGCCGAAGGCCTGGGCATCCGCGCGGTGGCTCGCGTGTTCGAGGTCGATCCCCATACCGTGCTGGCCTGGTTGGTGGAAGTGGCCGACCACACGGCAGCCTTCTCGCGCGATTTCTTGCACGACGTGCGGGTCACGCAGGTGCAGCTCGATGAACTCTTTGCCCTGCTCAGTGCCGTGAAGGTTGGTGAGGTGAGCGAGACCCAGGCGCTCACGCGTCTGTCGCGCTTGTCCCATTGGGTGTGGGGAGCCATCGACCCGGTGAGCAAGCTGCTCCTGACCATCGACGTCGGCCAGCGCACGCTGGCGATGGCGCAAGGCGTGGTCCATCAGGTAGCTCAGGTGTTGGCACCCGGCTGTGTGCCCTTGTTTCTGACCGATGGGTTCAAGGAGTACACCACGGCGCTGCTGACGCACTATGGGCAGTGGGTGCAGCCGCCGCGGCGCCAAGCCCATGGCCCAGCCCCCAAGCCCCGTTGGATGCCGCTGCCACAGCTGCTCTATGCCCAGGTGGTCAAACACTATCGGCGAAGACGCCTGGTGGGTGTGCGGCACCGGGTCGTGTTTGGCACCCTGACTGGGGTCAAGCACGTCCTGGCCTCACGGGGTTGGCAGATCAACACCGCCTTCATTGAGCGGGTCAACCTCACGATCCGCCAGCATGTGGCCGCTGTCGGGCGGCGGGTCATGACGCTCTGCAAAGGTGAGGCGGGCTTACGGCAACAGCTCGCTCTGTATCACGTCTACTACAACTTCTGTTTGCCGCACGCCTCCTTGCGCCAACCCTTGCCGCTGCCGGAACCGACCCATGGCGCAGGCTCGGTCAAAACATGGCGGTCGTGCACGCCAGCGATGGCGGCTGGGCTGACGGATCATGTCTGGAGCTTGCGAGAAGTCCTGCTGTTCCGTGTGCCACCGTGGCCGCAGCCAGCGGGAGTGTAAGGGATGGAGTGAGACCGGGAGCGATAGGGTCGGATGGCCTAACGCGCCGACGTGCGTCCACATGGCCTCCCTCGGGGGAGCAAGACGGTTTATAGGGCTGTCGTGACGCCAAGAGCGCTTCCCCATTGGTAACCAGTCGCATCTGTGATGGTCAACGGACAGGCCCTGTGGATTTATCCGTAGCCTACAGGTACATGACCCCTGTTTGCACCATTACGAGATGGCTTCCTCAACCGCCGTTCTCGCGCAGGACGCGGTAGATCTCCGTCCCGTATTTCTCCACGGTGCTGATCCCAATTCCCGGGACGCTCAGCAACTCCTGGGTTGTTCCGGGGCGGCTGGTCGCGAGAGCCCTCAGTGTGCGGTCGCTGAAGATTCGGAACGCTGGCACGCCACGCCGCCGGGCCTCGACCAGACGCCAGACGCGCAGCGCCGCTTCCAGACGGGAGTCCGGCCCGGCTACGGTTTCGGGCCTCGATGCCTGCTTCCGCCCCGCAGAGACAGTGGGTTTCGTCTTCCTTTTCCGCCTCGCAGGCGGGGGCACCGTGTCCTTCATGATGAACTCCACCGGCGTCCTTGCGTCCATGGCGTAGCCGGCGCGCGTGAGCCGGGCCTTACGGTACGGGATCTGTTTGCCATCCTTCTCGAAGACCGCGTCCGAGAGTTGCAGGAGTCCCGCGCGCGCCGTGGCGCCGAGCACTTCCTCGAATGCGTCGCGGCTCATCTCGTGGTTGGGACACAGTTCACCGTACAGCTTGCCTGTTGATTTCGGACCCCCCGTGCGCAACGCGGCTACCACCCTCAAGAGCGCCTTGTGCTCCGCCTCCGTGGCGGTCCGGAACCGCTGCGCGACGCACTGCCCCGGAGCGCAGAAATCGCAGATGCCGCACGGCTTCTGTCCGTCAGCGAGATCGCCGAAGTGGTGCACCAGGGTGGCCATGCGGCACTGGCTACTCTCCGCGTAACGGATCATCTGGTCGATCTGGGCCCGCTTCTGCTCACCCTGGGCGATATAGGACTGGCGCCACTGGTCGTGGCCCCGGCTCACGTTCTCGGCGAAATCCACCACCGCGCCGCCATGGGTCCAGAGCTTCTCAAGAGCTTTGTCGAATACCTCTTCATCCATCCGGATCTGCTGCTGTAGCGCCGCCTTTTCTTGTGGCTCGGCCCCGAGCCGGGTAAAGATCGCGTCCAGCACGGTCACATCCGGATAATCGCGCTCGAAGAAGAAGTCGTGGGTGTAGCGATCGGCGTAGGAATGCATCAGGATCGCGCGGCTGGGCGCACCGTCGCGCCCGGCGCGTCCGATTTCCTGGTAGTACGCTTCCAGGCTCCCCGGCAGGGCGGTGTGGATCACGGTGCGGATGTCAGCCTTGTCGATCCCCATGCCGAAGGCAATCGTGGCTACCATGGCCTCGATCCGGCCCTCCAGGAACTCCTCCTGGACTCGCTGGCGGCGCTGGGCATCGAGCCCGGCGTGATAGGCCTCAGCGGAAAAGGAGGCGGCGAGTTCGGCTGCCAGGCTTTCGGCCTGCTTGCGCGTGGGCGTGTAGACGATTGCCGGCCTGCGTTCCGCCTCCCGCAACAGGTCGCCGGCGAGCTCGGCCCGTTGGGAAGGCGCGATCTCAACAATTTCCATGGCGATGTTGGCCCGCCGAAAGCCGTGAACGAAGCGGGCCGGCTGCGCCAGCCCCAACTGCTCGGCGATGTCATTCTGAACCACGGGCGTTGCCGTAGCGGTCAGCGCCACCACCGGCGCCGGACGCAAGCGGGGCAGGTGTTGGCCCAGCATGCGGTAATCCGGCCGGAAATCATGTCCCCATTGCGAGATGCAGTGCGCCTCGTCAATGGCGATGAGCGACAGGGGTCGTTTGGCCAGCAGGTCCGGGAAACCGGCGACGCGCAGCCGCTCCGGCGCGATGAACAGGAACTGTAGCGTACCGTTGAGGTAATCCAGGCAAGCCTGGCGCGAGTCGGCGCGCGGTCGGCCGGAATGGATGCGATCAACGGCGAAGCCTTGCTCCTTGAGCTTGGCCACCTGATCTTCCATCAAGGCAATGAGCGGGCTGATCACCAGCGTAGTCCCGCCGCGGGCGATGCCCGGCAATTGGTAGCACAGCGATTTGCCGGACCCGGTCGGCATGACCAGCAGCACGTCCCGACCCTCGATGGCCGCCCGGCAGACGGCTTCCTGGTTCGGCCGGAAAGAGGAGAAGCCGAACGCGCTGTGCAGCAAACCCTTCAGGTCGCCCGTCGGCAGCGACGCGGTAATGGACGCTTCCCGAGAGCCGTGAAGGGTTGGTGGACTTGGGGCCGCAACTTCCACCGCTGCCGTTGCGGCGGGCAGCGCCTGCCCAACCTTGCCCACCACTGCCCTTACATAGCCCTCGATGCCTGTAAGGAACGGCCCCAGCTGCGCCGCACCGCGCTGGATTCGCTGGAGATATGCCTCCCACTGGCCCGTCATGGCGGGGCTCTTCACCTCAGGGTGGGCCGCCTCGATCAGCCGGACACCTTTGTCCGTAGCTTCGAGGCTCTTGCCCTGCCGCACGATGTAACCCCGCTTGAGCAGCACCTCGATGATGGCCGCGCGGGTTGCCGGCGTCCCCAGGCCGGTCTCCTTCATGGCCTCCGACAGTTCCTTCTCGTCGAGCGTCTCGCCCGCCGTCTCCATGGCCGTGAGCAGCGTGCCTTCCGTGAGCCGCTTGGGCGGCCGGGTCTTCTTTTTCAATGCCCCGACGTCAATCACCTCCTGCGGCTGTCCCTTGGCCAGACCCGGCGGCAGGACCTGCTCCCCCCGTTCTTCCTCGCTGCTTCCCGGCCCGTTCTTCGTCTTCTTCTCGACCGCGATATCCAGCACCTTCCAGCCTACCTGGTGCACCGCGGTTCCTGACGCGTGATAGCAGTCGATGATGTCGCCGTTCGTAATCGCGGTGATCACCGTCGTAACCGACCAGACGTGGTCGTCCTGCCAGGCGCTGAGCAAGCGCCGGCAGATCAAGTCGTAGATCTTGCGCTCGTCGGCCGACAGGTTGGCCTTCTCGGGTGGGGTTGCGGTGGGAATGATGGCGTGGTGATCGGTCACCTTGGAGTCGTCGACGAACCGTCGTCCCAGGGCGCGCTCGCCCGTGCCGGGCGCGAGATGCGCGCGACAAGGCCCTTCGACGTTTTTGACGATCCGCGGCAGTGTGCGGGCCACGTCCTGGGAGAGGTGCCGGCTGTCCGTGCGTGGATAGCTGATCAGCTTGTGAGTTTCATACAGCGCCTGCGCGACATCCAGCGTCTTCTGCGCGCTGAAGCCGTACAAGCGGTTGGCGTGCCGCTGGAGCTCCGTGAGGTCGTAAAGCAGGGGCGGCGCCAACCGCTGCGTGTCGGATTTGATCGAGTCGATGGAGGCCTTACCGGTGCGCGCTCGCTCGACAATGTGGTTCGCCTCTTGTCCATCGGCGGGCAGCCGCATCGACTTCTGCCGCGATTCCTTCTCAGCCCCCTCTCCCGCCCACCCGCGGAACCACGTACCCCGATAGACCCTCTCCTTATCCACGCCGGTGGGACGCCCGTCGCTGGGGCGGAAATCGGCGACGACCTCCAGGTAGTCTTCGGGCACGAAGCGGCGTATGGCCAGTTCACGCTCCACCACCATGGCAAGCGTCGGCGTCTGGACACGCCCGACGGAAAGCTCTTCGTTGTAAGCGAGGGAGTAGGCGCGCGACAAATTCATGCCCACTAGCCAGTCCGCCCGGCTCCGTCCGCGCGCCGCATCCGCCAGCGGATCGTAGTCGGCCCCTGACCGCAGGGCCTCGAAACCCTTGCGGATGGCCTCCGGCGTCAGCGAGGAGATCCACAGCCGGCTGAACGGCTTGCGGCACTGTGTCGCCTCGTAAATGTGGCGGAAGATCAACTCGCCCTCCCGGCCCGCGTCGGTGGCACACACCACGCGTGAAACTCGTGGCGAGTTGAGGATTCGCCCGACAACCTCGAATTGATCCTTGGTTTTCTCGCAGACCACCAGTGGCCAGTGCTTGGGCAGGATGGGAAGCAAGTCGCGCCGCCAGTGGCGCCACTCCGGGTTGATCTCGTGCGGCTGAGCAAGGGCTACGAGATGCCCAAGCGCCCACGTCACCACGTAACCGTTGCCGTGGAAGAATCCGTTGCCCCGGCCGGTTGCACCCAGTTCGTGTGCGACATCACGCGCCACCGAGGGCTTTTCGGCCAGCACAGCAACAGTGCCGGATTCCGAATCCGCCATGGTAAACCTTCTGGTTTCAACGGTGCCGCCCCAGGGAAGCGCGGCTGCCCGTCATTGCCACTGGACCTGTCTAGCAGTATACGCTGAGTATGTCGCGGTCATGGCCGCCCGATATCATCCCCGAGCGCCGTGACTACCGGCGGTCGCGTGGCCCATTCAAACCCAAGAAATTCTTCACCGCAGCCGCAAACCGATATCTGAAGAACGGGAAGCGCATTCCCGTTCAGGGTACTGAGTGGGACTCCGACCAGCGCCTTTCTAACCCCAAGTCATTCTCCCTCGAACGGTCAAAAGATTTGGGCCATCTGTTAGCGGTCTTCTTCCCAGTTTTGCGAAGGAACGTCTGAGTCGCGATCGGCGGCGCTGGGCGAGACGGTCAAGTCTTTTTCGTTTCTTGCCTCACGGACTCCGCAAGCATGCGCCCTTTAGGATCCAGGTACCACAAGGGGATGAACAGCCTGTCGGACTTTCTCTGCACAACCAGCTGCTCAATGCCAAGGCCGTCTGTTATCACCCCTTTGAGCTTGCCTCGTGTGAAGTGTTGCTTCCCGGTGACGAAGTCTTTGTAACGAATCATTACCCCACCTCCTTGTGCTTTGTCAAATAGCTTCTAATGACCCCAGCAATTCTCATTTTGAGTTTTAGAGTTCCCAGATTGTCACCCGACGGTTCGAGAGGCTCATGTTTCAGGCATACCCCATCCAGAGGAGTAGGTGCGATGTCTGAAGGATTAGCGTGTGATGACCTCGTGAAAGCACTTCACCGCACGTTGAACGCCCTTCCAGATGACCGGAAGGGGAAGGATACCCAATACGCGATCACAGATGCGGCCCTGGGCGCGTGTGCCGTCTTTTTTACCCAGTCCCCCTCCTTTCTGGCGTATCAGCGGACGATGCAGCAGGCTAAGGGGAGGAGCAACGCGGAAAGTCTCTTTGGGGTGGCAACCATTCCGTGTGCTAACCAGATCCGCACGCGGCTCGATCCCGTAGACCCTGGGCAGCTGTTTCCAGTATTTCAGGTGGTCTACCAGGCGCTGGACCGCGCGGGGCTAGTGGCCGCATGTCGCGCCTTCGCTGGCCAGCTGCTGATGGCCCGCGATGGCACCGAATATTTTTCCTCGCCGCAGATGTGCGGTGCTCCCTGTTCCCAGCGCGCACATCGCCAGGGAGGCGTGACTTATTTTCACCACGTCATTACACCCGTGATTGTCGCCCCTGGCAAAGCCGAAGTCATCACCTTGGAGCCCGCGTTCATCACCCCGCCAGATGGCCAGCAGAAACAGGATTGTGAACAGGTTGCCGCCAAGCGGTGGACTGAACGCCACGCCGGGCACTATCCTGACGCCACCATCTTAGGCGATGATCTCTACTGTAAACAACCCTTTTGTGAGTTGTTATGACGCAACAGCTACAACTTCATTTTGGTCTGCAAGCCCGCATCACACCAAACGCTGTACGAGTGGATGGCCACATTAGAGTCTGCTGGGGATCTCGCACAGTTCTCCATCCGGCGCTGGAATGGGCGCTTTCACGAAGTCTGCTGTGGGTCCCGAAAACTCATAACCATTGAAAGAAAGTTGACACAACCCATCTGCCACTATAATCTCACGAGAGCGGTAGCATTACCTGTGTAGCACTACCCGCGCCAGCTCTCGACCCTACCACCCGTTAACTTGACAACGCCGATGGTCTCCTTTGCGCGCAAAATATGGTAGAATAGTTGCCATGAAAACTACCATTGATCGTGCCGGAAGATTGGTCATTCCCAAAGCCATCCGACAGCGAGCGGGGCTCACGCCGGGGATGGCCGTCGACGTCCGCTGGTGGGACGGCCACATCGAGATCGAGCCGGCGCCCTTACCGGTTGCATTAGTGCAGAAAGGGCGGTTGCTGGTGGCGGTGCCCCAGCAGCCGGTCGGGACGCTGACAGCCGACGGGGTCGAGCAGACACGCCAGGCGCTCCACGACGAGCGGACCCCGCTTCCAGACGCACCGTGACAGGCTTTGTCCCCGATACGAGCTGTATAGTGGCGGCGGTCTGCACCTGGCACGAACATCACGAGCGCGCCGCCGCAGAGATCGAGGCGCGCCTCACCCGGGGGGAACCCTTGATTGTCGCAGCGCCTACCCTGGTCGAGGCCTACGCGGTGCTGACCCGGCTACCCCCACCGTATCGTCTCTCGCCGGCGGACGCCCTCGCACTGGTGGAGGAGAACTTCATCCAGGCCGCCCGCATCGTTGCGCTCGATGCCCGAGGGTATCCCACCCTCGTGCGCCGCGCGCGCGATGAGGGGATTCGCGGAGGGCGCACCTACGATGCGGTGATTGCCGCGTGTGCGCTGAAGGCGCGCGCCGCAGTGCTGTTAACGTTTAATAAGGACCATTTTCTGCCCTTCGCCGACCGCGGTTTGGAGATCGTCGTTCCGGGAGCGCGTCCGGCATGAATCTGCAAAAGCCTAGCGGAAGGGAAGTGGGAGTGTGAGGATGAGAGAGGGCAACGATTCGCCGTTATGCCCTGCAGCACATAACGGCGAATCGTTGCCATACCTCGGATAGAGCCAGATCAGGAGCGCGTTTGTCATGAACCGAAGTCGAGTCGTCGCCGTCGCACCCATCGGAAGTCATGATGTCTAGGCGGCTGTGCGCTTGATTGGCTTGAGGATGTCGACCAACGGAGCTACACCGATGAGGATCCACCCACATTCCACCGAATTTAGTGGTGGAGCGTGTCACCGCTCATCGGAAGCCTCCTGAGGTGAGGATCTGCAGATTGAGGAACCAGTCTGCTGTGGGTACTCGTCCGCCCTCCACTTCCACGCCACACTGCCCCGCATGC
>WNFU01013304.1_pt1 | contig 10308 bp, 11 predicted proteins | sample 5400121 | NCBI WGS metagenome assembly WNFU01 (sample SAMN13153360, study PRJNA577476) | soil metagenome | isolation source: 100 cm soil or saprolite under grassland replicate 1 | place: USA:California | collected 2016-06-15
TCGGACCGCCAAAGTTGAGCAACAGGCCGATCTCTTTGCCTGACGCGGCGAGGTAGTTCAGCATCTGCGCATACTCGAGTGCAGAATTCTTTGCATTGGTGGCTTTGATTTACGATGATTTCGTCGTAGCAGACGAAATCCGCTCGGTAGTTGTTGCCCACACGATGGCCCCGGTAGAACACGGGAAAAGGGCCTCTGTCACATACGGGATGCCGCGCTCAGCGAATTCAATCGCGCAGCAGTCACGATAGACGGTCTCATGGAAGCCCGGTCCGCGTCGCATGTGCACTTCCATGGCCGCACCGATGATCGAGTAAGTTCTGGGATCGTTCGTTTCGAGGATGCTCATGCCGAGTGCAGCTGCACGGCCCATGCCCGCACTTGAAAAGGGACACATGTGGTCACACACTGAGCAAGTCGCCGTTTACTAAATGGCACGAGATGCGTCGTCGGGCGATAACTGCAATATCGAGCAGCGGATGCACTGGCAAAAATTGCGTTCTGGACGTACTACCGCAGTCGAGAGGTTGCAGTCATGTTGCTGGTCAGCACCAACGATTGTTTCATCTGCGTCCATCTGCGGTTTTATCTGCGTCCATCTGCGGCTTATCTGCGTCCATCTGCGGCTATCTGCGTCCATCTGCGGCTATCTGCGTTCATCTGCGGCAGCTTCCGCTTCAACCGCCGGTCGAATCACTTCTCTGACGCGACCGGCCAGTGCGCGAACTGCTCGCGTGTCTGGCTGTTCGGCTCGCTCTGTCGCAATCGGCTCGTGCACGATCACGCGCACCTCGCCAGGCCTCGTCGTCAGCTCGCCTTTGCGCATCACGTGACGGCTGCCCATCACCGAGACTGGAACGATCGTGAGCCCCGCCTGCATCGCGAGTAAGAACAAGCCGCCCTTGAACGGGCCGAGGTACCCGTTGGTGCTGCGCGTGCCTTCCGGAAAAATGATCAGCGACAGTCCGTTTGAGGTGAGGGTGTTCGCCCAGTCGAAGATGCGCCCCTTTTCAGGCCGCTGGCGATCCACGAGCATGTGACCCGTCCGGCGAAGGTGCCATCCGAGAAATGGAAAACTGCCGAGCGACTGCTTCGCGATGATGCGGAGTTGATACGGAATCGACGCGAAGAGCACCGGGATGTCGTAGATGCTCTGGTGATTGGCCACGAACACGTACGTCTTGCCGCGCTCGAGCCGTTCGAGGCCAGTGACGATCACACGCACACCGGTCGTCGCCAGAATCAACCACGACCACGCGCGCGCGCAGCGATGCGCGAAATAGCCGCGCGACTCGAAAAGACTCGAACCAATCGACAGCGCGCCCAGCACGATCGTGTAAACCGCGATCGCCGGGATCAGCCAGAAGATTGTGCGGAGACGATGAAACATGTGGCATCGCCACATCGCCACATGCTTCGATCACTTCCCCGTCACTGGAGGTCCGGTCTGGACGATAGGCGGGGACGGTGCAGCCGTCGTGCCGCCTGCTGCCGATGCGGCAACCGGCGTCAGGCTGGCGCCGCTGCGCGTGTTGCGACGCGGCTCGTCGCGGTCGGTTGGAAGCGACGATTGCTGCGACGTCTGCGCGGCAAGATTCGGATCGATGTATCGCCCGAAAATCATCTTCCCGGCAGTGGTCTGAAGGACGCTCGTGACCACGATATCGATCGTCTTGCTGATCATCTTGCGCGCGTTGTCGACGACGACCATCGTGCCGTCGTCGAGATAGGCCACACCCTGGTTGTACTCCTTGCCTTCCTTGAGGATGAACACCTTCATGATCTCGCCGGGCAGCACCACCGGCTTGAGCGCGTTGGCGAGCTCGTTGATGTTCAGCACCTCGACGCCGCGCAGCTGGGCGACTTTGTTCAGATTGAAATCGTTGGTGACGATCTTTCCCTGAAGCGTGCGCGCGAGCTCAATGAGCTTCAAATCGACTTCGCGAACTTCCGGGTAGTCGACGTCGGAGATCGTGACCTCGACTCCGGACATCTTCTGAATCTTCTGCAGAATGTCGAGACCGCGCCGGCCACGATTGCGCTTCATCGAGTCGGCGGAGTCTGCGACCAGCTGAAGCTCCTTGAGCACGAACTGCGGGATGACCAGCGTGCCATCCATGAACCCCGTGTCGCACAGATCCGCGACGCGGCCATCGATGATGACCGACGTGTCCAGGATCTTGTAGCGCCGCGCCGGGCCGGTGGCACGGAAGAGGCCGATCAGACGGGCGGGTTCGAGCCACTCGCCTTTACGTCCGCCAAGGACCAGGCCGAGATAGGTGAGAAGGAGAAGGACGAAGCCGTGAAGGAACGCGACCCGCTGATTCGAGGCGTCAGCCCAGAACAGCGCCGCGCCAACGCCCTTGGCGATGAGCAGACCGATAGCGCCGCCGATGAGCGCCCCCAGCAGGCTGGTGAGTGCGAGATCCCGCAATCGCCATTCGAAAAACACGGCCACGCCGGCGAGAACGAGACCGAACGCCACATTCACAGTCGACGACGAGCCGAGAGGATGCAGCAGAAATGCTGTATACGCGACTGCGCCCGTAAAGAGCAGGCGAGCCAGAACAAACCACGCCATGAACCGCTCCGCGAATAAACGACCGAATGACAGGGCAACAGTAGTCCCCCCTGCGGGCCTAGGTCAACAACGCGTCGAGCGCTTCTCCAACGTGCCTGACGCCGACGAGCTCGGTCGCGCCGTGCTTGTCCGGGGCTGACTCGCCGTCGACGTTGGCCACTGGCAGGACGATTCGCGTGAATCCCATCTGCTCCGCTTCCCGAATGCGGAGTCCCGCTTGAGGCACACCCCGAATCTCTCCGCCCAGACCGACTTCGCCGAACATCGCGGTGCTGTTGCTCACCGGCCGATTACGGACGCTGGAGGCAATTGCCGACACAATCGCGAGATCGGCCGCCGGCTCTTCGACGGTCATGCCCCCGGCAATGTTGACGAACACATCGTCGGTGGCCAGGTGCAGGCCCGCGCGCTTTTCGAGGACGGCGAGCAGGAGCGACAGGCGGTTCTGCTCGATGCCCACCGCCATGCGACGCGCCATGCCGTACGACGTGGTGCTCGCCAGCGCCTGCACTTCGACGAGGATGGGACGTGATCCTTCGACGGAACAGAGAACCGCCGATCCCGGCGTCGCGACCGGACGCTCGGCCAGGAACAGCGCCGAGGGATTGGGGACCGGCTTGAGGCCGCCGCCGGTCATTTCAAACACGCCGAGCTCGCTGATCGCGCCGAAGCGGTTTTTCACTGCTCGCACGACACGATGCGAGTGATGGCGTTCCCCTTCGAAGTACAGCACCGTGTCGACGACGTGCTCGAGCGCTTTTGGTCCCGCGAGGCTGCCTTCCTTCGTGACGTGACCGACCAGGAAGGTCGGGATGTTGTGACCTTTGGCCGTGAACAGAAACTGTGTCGCGGCCTCGCGGACCTGGCCGATGCTGCCCGGCGCCGATTGGAATTTGAGGGAGAACACGGTTTGAATGGAATCGACGACGAGCAGTTCGGGGCGGACGCGACCAATTTCCTCGAGGATGGTCTCGATGCACGTCTCGGACAGCAGGTAGAGCGGCGCGTCGCCGACCCCCAGCCGCTCGCCGCGCGATTTGATCTGATGCTCCGACTCTTCGCCTGAGGCGTAGAGGACCGTTCCGACGGCGCGCGCGAAGTGTGCTGCGGCTTGCAGCAAGAGCGTCGACTTGCCGATGCCGGGCTCGCCGCCGAGCAGAACAAGTGAACCCGGGACGATTCCACCGCCGAGCACGCGGTCGAATTCGCCGATGCCGCTTGGAATGCGGTCGGCCTTTGAAGCCTCGACCTCCGAGTAGCGGCGGGCGCCCTGCGCGACGATGCCGGACAGCGCGTAGCGATGGCCCGCGGCGCCGGCAGAGACCGCGTCGGGTGCCCGTTCTTCGACAAATGAATTCCACGCACCGCAGTCGGGACAGCGGCCCTGCCACTTGGGCGACTGCGAACCGCACTCCTGACAAACGAAGACTGGCTTCGGTACTTTCACGCTGTCTTCATGTTCTCATCGTCACTCGTAAGCAACGAATGAATTCCTCTGATCACCGATAAACTCGGTGAACGCGCGCTCCGAGCCGGCACAGCACCTCGTACGGAATGGTGCCGATATTTGCGGCCATTTCGCGTGCGTCGACCATTTGTGCCGCGGTGTCGCCCTGGGAACCGAGAAACACGGCTTCGTCTCCCGGCGACACGTCTTGGATGTCGGTGACGTCCGCCGTTAGCATGTCCATGCTGACCGCACCGACAATCGGCGCGCGGCGGCCGCGGATGAGCACCGCGCCGCGTCCTTCCAATCGACGATCGAGGCCGTCGGCATACCCCGCCGGAATGACGGCGAGCGTCGTTGCGCGTTGCGCGCGAAAGCGCGCGCCATAGCCGACGGTTTCTCCCGGCCGCACGCCTTTGACGGCAACGACGCGGCTCGTGAGCGACATGGCGGGCAACAGTGACAGCGTGGACGCCAGCGGCGGCGGAATGACGCCATGAAGAAGCAAGCCTGGCCGGACGAGGTCGTACCAGACGCGCGAGTCGCGCAGCAGCGCGGCGCTGTTTGCCGCGTGACGAATCTGCGGTTCGACGCCCAGCCGCTCGATCGTTGCGCATGCACGATCGAACGAGACGCGCTGCGCCTCGAAGAGGTCGTGATCCGGTTCGTCGGCGGTCGCAAAGTGTGTGTACACGCCTTCGAGCTCGAGATTGGCGCTCTCGATCAACTCCGGAAGTGTCCAGGCAAGATTCTCGTGTCGAAATCCCAGCCGGTGCATGCCGGTGTCGATTTTCAGGTGATACCGAATTCGTGCGTCGCGCGCCCCCGCTGCCGCCTGCAACGCACGGCCGGCGGAGGGGCTTGCGATGGTCGGGGTGAGATCGTGCGTGAACACGCCGTCGAGATCGCTGACGCTGAGTGCGCCGAAAATGAGGATCCGCGCCCGGGCGCCCGACTCGCGCAGCTCCATGCCTTCTTCCAGGTCGGCCACGGCGAGCCACGTGGCGCCGGCGTCTTCGAGCGCACGCGCGACGCGAACCGCGCCGTGCCCGTACGCGTTGGCTTTGACAACGGCGATAATGCCGGGCGCGTCGGCGGCGCCGCGCCCGGCGCTGCGATTGAGCGCCGCTTCGGCGGTGAGGTATTCGGTGATTGCGCGATAGTTGTGACGCGTCGCGTCCAAATCGACGTGAGCGGAGGTGCAGCGGATCACGCGGGTTCCTCTACGAGAGTTCCTTCACGTACGTTCGTACACGCGGGTTCACGGTGGTTCGGAAGATCGGTCCGCCGAATCGCGTTATGTGTGCTCGGCGAGATTGGCAAACCGCGTCTGCTGCTTCAGGAAGGCGAGCTTCACCGTTCCGGTGGGGCCGTTTCGCTGCTTGGCGACGATCATTTCCGCAATGCCGTCCGATTCAGACGGTTCGTCGCCCTGCTTGTACATCTCCTCGCGGAAGATCAACACGACAACGTCTGCATCCTGTTCGAGGGCGCCGGATTCACGAAGGTCCGACAGTTGCGGCCGCCGGTCAGATCGCGCTTCAGGCGCGCGCGAGAGCTGCGAAAGAACGACGACGGGGACGTTGAGCTCCTTCGCGAGCCCTTTGAGCGATCGTGAAATCGCCGCAAGCTCCAGGGTGCGGTTTTCGAATCGCCCTCGACCGGTCATCAGCTGAATGTAGTCGATTGCCAGCAGGTCCAACCCGTGCTCCGCCTGCAGGCGGCGCGCTTTTGCGCGCATTTCCAGCGCGCCGATTCCGGGCGTGTCGTCGATATACAGCCGCGCCGCGCTCAGCGTCTCGAGCGCATGCGTGATCTGCCCGTACTCCTTCTGCCCGATCTGGCCGCTCATCAGACGATGGTTGTCGATGCGCGCCTCCGACGCGAGCATGCGCATGAACAGCTGCTCTTTGGACATCTCGAGGCTGAAGAAGCCGGCGATGCCACCGGTTGTCGCGACGTGCTGGCTGACGTTGAGCACGAGGCTTGTCTTGCCCATCGATGGGCGCGCGGCGACGATGATCAGGTCGCCGCGCTGAAAGCCCCGCGTCATCCTGTCGATCTCGGTAAAACCGGTCGCAATGCCCGTAATGAAACTCTTGTGCTCGAACAGCAGCTCGATCTTCGGAAAACTTTCCTTGACGAGATCGCGCATCGGCACGAAGCCGGCTTTGATGCGATCTTCGGCGACGGCAAAGATTGCGCTCTCCGCTTCGTCGAGAATCAGATCCGCTTCCTGATCGGCCTCGTACGCATTCGCGAGAATCTTGTTGGCAGAAAAGATCAGATTGCGGAGTGTGGCCTTTTCTTTGACGATCTTGGCGTAGTACTCGACGTTGGTCGCACGCGGAACGCCGTCGACCAGCGACGCGATGTAGGCGGGTCCGCCCACCTCCTCGACCTCGCCCGCTCGTTCGAGTTCCTCTTTGAGCGTCACCAGATCGATCGGTTGACTGCGCTCGGCCAGCGCGATCATCCGCTCGAAAATTCTGCGGTGAGCGTCCCGGAAAAACGCTCGCCCGTCGATCACTGACGCCGCGATATTGAAGGATTCGTTGTCGATCAGAATCGCGCCCAGCACGGAGCGCTCGGCTTCGAGATTGTGCGGGAGCGTTCGTTCAGCGGCGGCTACTGCAGTTTCAGCCATGAGGAGCAGGTGGGCTGGCGCAGTATAGAACGAAAGGCCGGACGCATTGTGTGCGAATCCGGCCTCTTCTCTAATCGGGTGAAAGACCTACGAGTGATGCATTCGTGTCGGTGAGGTTCTCGGCTGGCGGCTCACACCGTCAACCGCGCCATCACGTTTCTTTCACGACACTCACGCGCAGCCGCGCGGTCACGTCGCGATGCAATTTCACCGGTATCGTGGTTTCACCAAGCGTCTTAATCGGATCCGGCAGCAGAATCTTGCGCCGATCGAGCTCGAAGCCTTTCTGCGCCAGCAGTTCCGCGATATCCGCATTGGTGACCGATCCATAGAGCTGATCGTTTTCACCAACGCGACGCGCGATGCTCAGGTCGAGCGCGGTGAGACGCGTCGCAATCGCTTCAGCGGCCTGACGATCTTCGGACTCGCGCGTCTCAACGATCTTGCGCTCGCGTTCGACCCGCTTCTTGTTCGCGTCGGTGGCCGGCAGGGCGAGGTTGCGCGGCAGGAGGAAATTTCTCGCATAGCCGTCCGCCACTCTCACAATCTCACCGCGGCGGCCGACGTTTTCTACGTGGTCTCTAAGGATGACTTCCATGGGGACTCTCGCTTGGGGCCCAGAACGACGCAAACGAAGCCACCGAGACACCGAGGCACAGAGAATCTTTTTGTTGAGTGCTCTACAAATTGATCTCTGTGGCTCGGTGTCTCTCTATGGCCTCGTCCGTCATCGTCTAACGTTAATCGGAGGCGTACGGCAGCAACGCGAGCTGGCGCGCGCGGACGATGGCAATTCGCAACGCGCGCTGATGCTTCGCGCACGTCCCCGAGATGCGGCGCGGCAGCACCTTGCCGCGCTCGGGCACGAAGCCGCCGAGCAGCTTCACGTCCTTGTAGTTGATATCGTCGATCTTGTCCGCGCAGAACTTGCAGACCTTGCGGCGGCGGAAGAGTCCGCGACGCTGCTGACCGCCCTTGCCATCGGTCGCTTTCGCGTCGCGCCCGCGCGCGCCGCCAGGACCGCTTCTCTTACCACCAAACGCCATCACTACACCTCCGCCTCGAGGCCGTCGAAGTCGACCACATCATCAGAATCATCCAGCGTCTGCGGCCCCTCGCCGGGCTGGCGTTCGGGCGGCAGGCCGCGCGCGACGCGCCGGCGCCGCGATTCTTCCTGACGCTTGGTTCGCGCGCGCGCGGCTCGCTGCTGATCCTCGTCGACGCGTACAACGAGATGCCGCATCAGGATCTCGACGTTTCGCAGCCGGCGATCGATTTCCTTGACGAGGTCGCCGCCGCCTTTGATCACGTTGAGGACGTAGATGCCTTCTTTGTGATGCCCGATCTCGTAGGCGAGCCTCCGGCGGCCGGTGAGTCCGGGAATCTCGGGCTTTTCAAGGGAACCGCCCATGCGCTGGACGATCTGTTCGACCTGAGTCTGCAGGTCGTTGACCTGTTCCTCGGTCGCGTCCGGCTGGACGACGTAAACGAGCTCGTACGTGCGATTAACCATTCGATCTCCTCGTGGACCGTTTCATCAACGGGCCACCGAAGTGGCAAGGAGAAGTGGCGCATTGAGCACGCACGTACGGGCTACCGAGATACAGAGGCACAGAGAATCTTTTCATTGAGGCTCTACAAAAATGATCTCTGTGGCTCTGTGTCTCTGTGGCTCTGTCCGTCAAGCGTGCGTTATGCGTTGTCTTCCTGCTGTTTATCCGTTGCTGCGTTGAACGTGTTCATCACACGTTCGATGCCGTCGGTGATGAACATTTCCGACGCATCGGCGGCGCGCAGCACCGCCGCCTCAATTATCATCCGCTCGTCGGGCTCGAACTTCGACAATACGTGATCGGCCAGATCGCGCCTCGAGTCTCCCCGACCGACGCCGATCCGCAGCCTCGGAAAACCTTCCTGTCGCGGCAGCGCGACTTCGTCGACAACGACCAGCGTGTCCGCCGGCTCGATCTGAAAATACTGCGCGAGTCGTGACACCGCCAACCCGCTGAGATTCATGAACGTCAGCGGCTTGGCCAGGAGCACGCTCTCGCCTCCGTAGGTGGCGCGCGCGCTCAGCGCGTCGAATCGATCCCGCCAGTTGTCGCTTACCCCCCATCGGCGGGCAAGCTCGTCGACCACCCAGAAGCCGACGTTGTGTCGCGTGTCGCGATACTGCGGCCCGGGATTGCCCAGGCCGGCGAGCAGCTTCACTTCTCTTTCTTGCCGCCTTCTTTGGCGGGCGCCGCCTCGCCTTCTTTCTCGGTCTTGCCCTTCTTGATGACTTCGGGCTCCGCAGTGGTCGCGGCCGGCACCGCTGCGGTGGCAGCCGCTTCCGCCGCCACCGGTTCCTCGACAGCGCGCGGGGTGACGACGTGCACAATCATCAGGTCGAGATCGCTGATGAGCGTCCAGCTCGCGTTGGTCGCGACGTCCCGCACGAAAATCGCGTCGCCGAGACCCAGATCCTTCACATCCACGTCGATCGCGTCGGGAATTTCGGCCGGCAGACACTCGAGCTCGATCTCGCGCTGCAGCGGCTCGAGCACCCCGCCTTCGACCTTGACGCCGCGCGGCTCGCCCTTGAACACGAAGGGCACGGTGACGGTGATGCGGCGATCCATGTTGACGCGATAAAAGTCCGCGTGCAGCAGGTCGTGCGTGATCGGATCGAGCTGAAACTCCTTTACCAGGACGCGCGATGCGCCCTCGCCGTCGACGTTGAGAGTGATGAGCGTGTTGAGGCCGGACTCCGAGTGCAGAATCCGGAGGAGCGGCTTGGGATCCACGGCCACCGGGAACGTCTGCCCGCGCTCGCCTGCCTTTTGCGCGCCGTAAATGGTCGCGGGAATGCGTCCCTGCGCGCGCAGTCGCCGCGCCTCGTTCTTGCCCTTCGTCGTTCGCTTGATCGCTTCGAGTGTTGCGTCCATGACATGTTCCCTGATCGGTCGGGTCGGACGGTAGGTCTGGTCGGTCAGGTGCTCCCAAACCAACCTGACTAACCTGCCCTACCCGACCTTACTTACACAAACAGCGAAGAGACCGATGTCTCTTCATGAATACTGCGAATCGCCTGTCCCAGCAGCCGCGCCACGGAGAGCTCGACGATCTTTCCACACTTCAGCCGCTTCTCGTGCATCGGGGTCGTGTTCGTCACGACCAACCGCTCGATCGGCGACTTCTCGATTCTGTTCAGCGCGTCGCCCGACAGCACACCGTGCACGGCGCACGCCAGCACCCGCTCGGCCCCCGAGTCAATCAGTGCCTGCGCGGCCTTCTGAATGGTGCCCGCGGTGTCGATGATGTCGTCGGCAATCACGCAGGTCCTGCCACCGACCTCGCCGATGACGTTCATCACCTCCGCCGAACCATCATCGGTGCGGCGTTTGTCGATCACGGCGAGCTCGGCGCCGAGGCGTTTCGCATACGCTCTGGCGCGCTCCGCGCCGCCGGCATCAGGCGCAACGATCGTCAACAGCGGGAAATCCTGCCGTGACAAGTAGTCGATAATCACCGGCGCCGCGAACAAGTGGTCCACCGGGATATCGAAAAACCCCTGAATCTGCGCCTTGTGCAGATCCATCGTCAGCACGCGATGCGTGCCCGCGGCGCTCAGGATGTTGGCCACGAGCTTTG
>WNFU01012687.1_pt1 | contig 10307 bp, 10 predicted proteins | sample 5400121 | NCBI WGS metagenome assembly WNFU01 (sample SAMN13153360, study PRJNA577476) | soil metagenome | isolation source: 100 cm soil or saprolite under grassland replicate 1 | place: USA:California | collected 2016-06-15
AGCAAGTGCCGAAGAATTAGCTAGCGGTTGCATTGTCAATGCGTGGCGAGGGACTCGCGCCCGTTGCTGCCGCGCGAAAATCAAAAAATCAATTGGTCACGTCCTCGATCGGCGGAAGCCCCTGGCTGATTGAAACAGTCGGTCTATGATTTTTTTCGACGACGATGGGTCGCTGGTATTTGGCTGCCCACCGCGCGCCAAAGCGCAGGACGAATCGGCGAACGACCGCGGAGAGAGTAATGCTGGCCGTGCCGTCGACTTACTTGTCGATTTTGTTTTTGATTGGCGGGATCGACTTGAGATAATCGGCGATCGCCAGGGCGTCTTCTTTCTTCATGTCTTTGAAGCCGTGTGGTGTTCCCTGAATCACCTCGTACATCAGGCCCTGGACATTGTCGAGGTCGGGTTTGGTCCCGGCGATCAGCAATTCCGTAATGTCTTCTCGTTTCCATTCACCAATGCCGGTTTCTTTGTCCGGCGTGATGTTAGGCACGGCCTCGCCAAGCGGTCCGATCTTTTTGCTGGCTCCCGCGAGGTAAAGCGATTGCTTCGGCACACCAATAGAATTTCGCGGCGTATGGCAGTCGCCGCACAAAGACACATGCTCCACTAGATAACGCCCACGCTCAATGCCGGTTTTCGGAGCTTGCGCCGGCGCGCTATTGAACCGGCCAAAAATTTTCAGAAAGATCGGGGTGCCCACACTGCGCGCCAAGGGGACCCAGGTTTTCAATTCCGGTGGCGCTTTTTTGACCGGCTTCAAAGTTCGCAGATAAGCGATCAGGGACTGCCAATCTTCCTGTGCCATGCCTGAATATTTCTCGTAGGGCATGACAGGTAAGATCCGACTGCCGTCCTGGCGAACGCCCTTAACCATGGCGTCGTGAATTTGCTGATCAGTCCAGGCGCCTAGGCCGGTCTCTTTGTCCTGCGTGATGTTAGTGCTGTAGACGGTCCCAAACGGAATTGGAAAAGCGCGTCCGCCGATATGCGGGGTTCCCTTCGGCACCGTGTGGCAAGCACAGCCGCCCGCGAGAGCGAAAATATACTGCCCTTTGGCGGTCAGGTCGCCGGTCTGCGCGTTAACGAAAGTTTCGAATTAAGCTGACGCATGTTGGTTAGCTGATGCCTCCTCACGAATTCCTTGGTCTAAGCATTGCAGCGTCGCATAAAAAGTTTGATTTATCGGCGCTGGTTTACCGGTCGGGCGCAAGAGTTTCACGACGATGCCATTGAATGCCTCGTATTCGAGCGGCTTTCGGGCTTCTAGATCTTGCAGCATCGACGGCTTGAATTCTCCCAAACCTCGCGAAAAAACGATCGCTTGATCAAACAGCTCACGCGGTAAGTCGATGCCGCGAGTGAGGGCCGCTGCCTGAACTTCCGCCATGCAATCGACGGCCAGATTGATCAACGGTTCGGACTCGACGATCTGTTTCATGTTCGCGCGGGTCAAACAGCTGATTGCGCAAAACGGCGCATTCCACAACAACTTGTTCCATTGAATTTTCTGAATGTCACGGTCCAGCTCGCATGCTATGTCAGCGTCGACTAAAGTTTGGGCAATCGATTTCGCGGTTGCGTCGGCGCCGCCGTCCAGCCCGCCGAAGATGATCTTCCCGCCAGCCGAGTGGCGAACTACACCGGGCGAGTCGATACCGGCGCCGATATAGACGACGCCGGCAAGGATTCGTTGCTGGCGCCACAGTCGAGCAATCTTTTCTGGATTATCGATACCGTTTTGAAGAGATAAAATAGCGCTGTCCGTCGCTATCATCGGCCGTAGGGATTCAGCCGCCGATTCCGTGTCGTAAGATTTTACGCAAAAGAGAATCAGATCGGCTATGCCGACATCACTCGTGTCACCTGTGAAACGAGCATGCTGTATGTGGAGGTCCCCGAAAGGGCTAATTACTCGCAGTCCATCGCGTCGCAGCGCTTCAAGATGTCGGCCACGAGCGATAAAGACGACCTCGTGCCCGGCGCGGGCCAGCCGCGCACCAAAATATCCGCCCACCGCGCCAGCGCCCATCACAGCGATGCGCATGATTTTCCTCCCATCCCGCGTAACTCTATTCTTGGGTTTTGGTGATGTCAATTTCGCGGCCCCTATGCAAGATAGAGCTTTGGCGATTTAAGCTTTGCGCGCCGATATGTTATGAAACCATGCCATGGAAAGGATCGATCCGCAGCAAGACCATGAAAAGCTGAAAGGTTTTGGCTCCGGCCAGCGAGTGACGTTCAAGGGAAAGCCTTACACCGTTCAGTGCCGCACCACGCTTGCTTCCGGGGAAGCCGCGGTCGTGCTTCAAGGAGGAAGGGAGCAATTCGTCATTAGCGCTAATCAGTTCCTCGCCGGGGTACAAGTCATCGATTGAGGGAAATTCTAATTTTTACCAGGAGAAAATAATGGGCAAGATACGACTCACCATGTCATGTTGGGAATATGATCGCACACGTGCTCTTCAGGAAGGAAAGGTTCAGGTTGAAGGTGTAGATTTAACTTATCTACCACTTCATGTCGAAGAGACATTTTGGCGCATGCTCCGATATGGCGAATTTGATGTCGCTGAATGCTCCATGAATTCTTATCTTATGTCGCGCGACCGAGGCTATCCGCGCTTGATTGCCATACCGGTTTTCCCCTCTCGGTTTTTTCGCCACTCTTTCATTTTTGTCAACACGGACTCAGGTGTTGAGGATCCAAAAAATCTAATTGGGAAGCGTGTGGGTGTCCCTGAATACCAGATTACCGCCGCGGTGTGGATCCGCGGGATCTTGCAGCACGATTACAACGTCCCGCCGGAAAAATTGAAATGGTTTACCGGAGGTGCTGAAGATGCGGGCCGTGAAGAAAAACTCCGACCTGATTTATCCAGCGACATTGACATCCGATGGATCGGGCCGGAGCGAACGCTGTCAAATATGTTAGAACAAGGCGAACTTGATGCCTTGATCTGTGCACATATTCCGTCTCCCTTCGTGCGGCGATCTCCCAAGGTGAAGAGGCTGTTTCCAAACTTCCGTGAAGTCGAAAAGAACTACTATCGGCGCACAAAAATCTTTCCCATCATGCATGCAATTGTCCTGCGCGAAGAGGTATACGAAAAATATCCTTGGGTAGCCCAAAGCTTGTGCAAAGCCTTTGCTGAGTCCAAGAAAATTTGCGAGGAGTCGATTTATAAGTATTCGGCCCTCAAATACATGCTTGCCTGGTCGTTCGCGGATATAGAGGAAGAGAGGGAGCTCTTTGGAGACGAATTTTGGCCGTACGGTTTGGAGCCAAATCGTCATGTTTTGGAGACGCTCATCCAATATTCCCACGAGCAAGGTCTGATTAAGAAACAGCTGGAGTTAAAATCACTATTCGCTCCCAATACTCTAGAAGAGTTCAAGGTCTGAAGACTGATCGCCCGCGAATTATCCGTTTCCCGAGCCGATCGAGAAATCATTAAGTGTCATGGCAGACGAAAAAACAGCAAACTTCGAAGAGACTAAGTGGTGGATCGATCGCGGACCGGTCAAGGAACGGGACAAATCCGCCGAACCCATCAAGGGCATCATCGAGAAGTGGGCCTATGAGCTGCTTAAGAACTACAACCAAGATCAAGCCGCCAAGAATCTGGTCGACATCAATTCCAAGATCCTCAATGGAATGTCCGTTGGTCCCGGCGAGTATGGTTACTACTCACTGGACGTGGGTACCTATCCCCCGGAAAAGTTGGCCAAGATCAAAAGCAGTCTGCCGCTTCCGCCAGGCACACGGGGTATCGTGATCGATGCGGGTTATTCCGTGCGCGTGATCATCACCGGCGAGCCGGTCGGCGAACGCTACATCGATGTCAATTTTACCGATGCGCCATCCTTGGACTACTGGGTGAACGGTCAATTGGTCGAGGAAAGAGTGTTTTCGAATGTCGGTGAAGCGCTGAAACGAATTCGCGCCAATCTGCCCGACTACTTGAGACCGCCGGCAAAAGATTAATGACAGCCACAAGTTTGTGGCGTGCAGGCGCAGCCACCGGCCGACGCGCCCGAGTCTTTTCCTGATCCGGGCGAACTAAATACCGACAACTGTTTTTCCACCGCGCTGCTCTCGCACTCCGGGCAGCTCACTTGCTCGCGCGCCGACCGCACGATGGTCTCGAAGCGGTGCTGGCAACGGCGGCAGCTGTACTCAAATATCGGCATGAGACCTCACTTGCGGACAGATCTGGACGTTTATTTCTAAAGTTCTATGCGCTTCGGATTTTCGGTTTCTTTGGTTTGGCGACTTCACGAATCGGAGTTTCCCGCGGAATCGATTCAAGGGCGACGACTTCTAAGCCGTAACCACGCAGTCCGACCAGATGTTTCTTGTTGTTGGTCAGCAGGCGCATTTTGCGCACGCCTAAGTCGCGCAGAATCTGCGCGCCAATCCCGTATTCCTTGAAGTTCGCCTGATAAACAAAGGAACGATTCATGCCCCTCTGTTGTTTACCTTCAAGCTTGGGGTAGGTGACCATGTCGGGGCGTATTCCCTTATGCTCAGGTTGGAGGTAAAGAATGATCCCTTTGCCTTTTCTCGCGATGATTTCCATCGATCGTTGAATCACCGCGCCGGTGTTGAGCAGCTCGAAGCCGAACACGTCACCGGGCACGTACTTGGTGTGGACTCGCACCAAGGTTTCTTCCTTGGGCGAAATATTACCCTTGATCAGCGCTAGATGCTCGCTCTGATCGACGAGGGTGTTGTAGACGATGGCCTGAAAATCTCCGCCGAGGCGTGTCGGAAGCGGCGCCGCGGCGGCCCGATAAACCAATGAATCGTAATTGAGGCGGTATTGGATGAGATCGGCGATCGTTACGACTTTAAGCTTGTGTTTTTTGGCAAAGCGCATGAGGTCCGGCTGACGCGCCATGGTGCCGTCGTTCTTCATAATCTCGCAGATCACGCCGGACGGATTGAGCCCGGCGAGGCGGGCCAAATCCACCGAGCCTTCAGTCTGGCCCGCGCGTACCAGGACGCCGCCATTGCGCGCCCGGAGCGGGAATATATGGCCCGGGGTTGCCAAGTCCTGCGGTTTGGCGTCATCAGCGATCGCATCAAGGATCGTCTTGGCTCGGTCGGCGGCGGAGATGCCCGTGGTGATTCCCGTGGCCGCGTCGACGGAGACGGTAAACGCCGTGCCAAACGGCGAGGTATTTTCGGACACCATCATCGACAAACCCAGATGTCTGACTCTTTCTTCGGTCAAGGGAAGGCAGACTAAACCGCGCCCATGGGTTGCCATGAAGTTGATCGCTTGCGGGGTAACCTTTTCCGCCGCCATGCAAAGATCACCCTCGTTTTCGCGGTCTTTGTCATCCATGAGGACAACCATACGGCCGCGGCGAATTTCGTCAATCGCCTCTTCAATCGTCGCCAATGGCATGGAAATTCACTTTATCATCTTGACTTGCACGGTCAATGAGACGGCGACAAGGTCTTACAACTATGTAGCTATGTTGACTTTCCTCTTTCGAGTGTTAGCGTATTTGTAATTTCGCAAAAATTGTTGTGAAAGTCAGCCTGCTTAAAAAAACCGTTGCCGCCGCAGTTCTGCTGTTTATTTTTACCATCGGTGGCTTCGCTCTAAGTCTGGCGCATGATAACGCGCTGGCCGGCGTCACTTTTTCGCGTGAATCGCGCCTCGGCTTGGCGAATCGCGGGTGGCAACTCGCGAGCGAGAACTATCCCCTGGGGCTGTGCATAGAATCGGCAATCGGCGCTGTTTCATCCCTTATTACTCAAAGCCTGGGAGACGGATCTCGCCCTATTGACACCGTGCCTCCGGTGCGCCGCCTGTCGTCGATTTACTCGCGCGCTTATGCGCGGAAAATTTCGCTTCACATGCTCGATTCGGTCTTGTTGATTTAATCCCTCACCCGATTCGTTTACGTATCCGTTATTGTGATTGTTATCCGTACGGTCGCCCGGCAGAAGGGTAGGCCACGGATTGACTGGCATTGTTTTCTTGCCCTGGAGTCCTCGCGCCATCCGGCAACGTGTAGCTTTAAAACGAGGGCAGTCAAAAAAAATGGAACAATGCCAGTGAAAGGTTTGTCTAACAGCTCGGAGGTAATGTCATGATCGTAAAGAAGCGGGTCAAAACGCAGGCATCTAACAATGGCGGCCGGGCGCCGTTTTGGCTGACGGGACTGGAGCAGCCCAGCGTCCCGGTTACAGAAAGAGCCATGGCGGTATTTCAGCCGGACATCCTCGTCGACGCTCAATTTCAGTCTACTTACCAGCGGCGTTTCTATCTGGATCCCGAACGGGTGCTCATGCTCGCCGTGCTGCAAGACGCGGTCGTCTGTTTTCAAGAGAACTTGACCGCCACGTGCAAGCGCAAGCAGGTGATGCATGTGGAAGCCGAGGAATGGATTCTAAGTAAAGACAAATCCTATTTGTTCTCGTTTGAAAATGTTTGTGAAATGCTTGGATACGACGCCGGCTACATGAGAGAAGGACTGCTGCGCTGGAAGCACGCGGCGCTCGCCAATCGCAACGAAAGACATGGACGGCAAACCATGAGCCGGTTGGGAACGGGGTTAAGAAATAATATGGGAGCGATGTCGCCGGGTCGGATGAGTGACCTGCGAGCGCATGCGTTAAAAACCGGCGATCGTTCCCGGCAATGATGGAGGATGTAAAATGGCAACGGAGTTAAGTCCAAAAAGAAGTGTCAGTGTCTCATCGCTTGTCGTCGGCAGCGCACTTTGCGTGTTGGCTGGAGTCGGCGTTAGCGCCGCGATTGAGCGGTATCATTCGGCTAGCCAGATGATACAGGTCGCAGGCGCGGCGACCAGCGCCACGCCGCAGAGTCTACCCGACTTTGCCAGCCTGGCCAAAAAAATCGGTCCGTCTGTGGTCAACGTTTCGACCACGCAGATTCGCAGGCGGGCGCAAGATCCGTCGTCGCCCTTCGGCGGCGACGATCCCACTAGCCAATTCTGGGAGAGATTTTTCGGTGGCCCCATGCCACGCGGGCCGCAACGGCAAAACGGTTTGGGTTCCGGATTCATCATTGACGGTAACGGAACCATACTCACTAATTATCACGTCGTCGACGGGGCTCAGAAGATTGCCGTGACTTTGTCGGACGGAAAAAATTACGATGCCAAGGTGATCGGCAAGGACCAAAAGTCCGATATCGCGGTAATCAAAATCGACGCGGGTCACGATCTGCCAGCGGTAACGTTTGGCGACTCCGACCGCCTTGAAGTCGGCGAGTGGGTGATGGCGATCGGTAATCCTTTCGGTCTTGACCATACAGTGACATCCGGCATCGTCAGCGCCAAGGGACGGCAGATTGGCGCTGGTCCATACGATAATTTCATTCAAACCGACGCTTCGATCAATCCCGGCAACTCAGGGGGGCCTTTGATCAATCTGCGCGGTGAAGTAGTGGGCATCAATACGGCCATCTTCAGTCAGTCCGGTGGCAACATCGGCATTGGCTTCGCGATTCCGACAAATTCGGTGAAGGAATTGCTGCCGCAACTCAAAGACAAAGGGAAGGTCGTACGCGGCTATCTCGGTACGACGGTGCAAAAGATTACGCCGGAAATCGCCGACTCGCTCGGCTTGAAACAATCCAATGGCGCGTTAGTGGCAGAAGTTTTAAAGGGCAGTCCCGCCGAGCGCGCCGGGATCAAACTCGGCGACATTATCACCGAGTTTAACAGTAAAGAAATCAAAGACTCAGCGGACCTGCCAGCACTCGTCGCGCGCGTGACACCGGGAATGACGGTCCAGCTGAAAGTTCTGCGCGATGGCAAAGAAGTGACCTTGCCGCTGACGGTCGGTGAAATGAAAGAAAATGAAATCGTTGCCTCGACCCAAGAAGGCGACTTAGGCCTGGTGGTTCAACCCGTGACGCCGGAAATAGCGGAAAGTCTGGGGATCGACCGCGCTGAAGGGCTCGTCGTTACTTCGGTGGTTCCCGGCAGTGCCGCAGACGAGGCGGGTTTAAGAGCCGGCGATCTGATTGCGCAGGTCAATCGCCGTCCAGTGAAGAGTCTCGCCGAATATAACGGCGAAATAGCGCGAAGTGAAAAAGGCAAATCGGTGCTATTTCTAGTCCGCCGCGGGCAGGGAAGCCTATTTCTGGCGCTAAAGCGCTAGCTCAATAGCGAATCATCTACCACTCCCGCTCAGCTTTCGGCGGCTCTATTTTTCCGCCGTTCTGAAAGCTGAGCGGATTTTCTTTATCTCGTGCCCTCACAGATCTAACTTCAGACGGATTTCATTCGGATAACTTTTCCTGGTAGATTGCTTTCTTTGACTGGAGTAAACGGGAGAGAACTAAATGAAAGTGGGTCTGATCGGTCATCGAGGCGCGGGGAAAACAACCATATTCAACATGTTGACGGGGCTTCAAGCTCACGTTGGCGGCTTTGGCGGCAAGGAAGAAGTTCATCTCGGCGTGATCAAAGTTCCCGACCTGCGCATCGACAAGCTGTCGGAGGTTTTTAAGCCGAAAAAGACCACTTACGCCGAAATCCGCTTCACTGATTTTCCGCCGAGCGAGACCGAGGAGAATCTTAAGTCGAATAATGCGATCGTTACACAGATGCGCGAAGTCGATGCCATTGCGCTGATATTGCGTGACTTCGACAGCGACGCCAATCCTATAAAAGAACTAACCAATCTGCTCGCCGAAATGATTCTCACCGATCTCGCTGTGGTCGAGAATCGACGCAGCCGTTTGAAGAAAGAAAAGGCGCGACCTCAAGAAGAGAGCTTGCTCGAGCGCTGCGCAAACGCGCTGGAAAACGAGGAGAGCTTGAGAAATCTGAACTTCAGCGCCGACGAAGAAAACCTGGCCGCTGGCTTCGGCTTTCTCAGCCGCAAGCCCTTGCTGGTCATCTTCAATCAGTCTGACGAAAAAGCCGGAAGGCCAGTCGATGCAGCCTACCAAGAAGACCTCGAGCGGCGCGGATTGGAAGGGCTCGCTCTCGCCGGCAAAGTAGAAATGGAAATCGCGCAGCTCGATGAAAGCGACCGGATGGCATTCCTCAAAGAGATCGGTATCGAGGAGCCGGCGCGTGACCGGTTTATCCGCGCTTCCTACCGACTTTTGGATTTGATCAGTTTCTTTACGACAGGCGAGGATGAAGTCCGCGCTTGGACGATCGCTCATGGCACAGCCGCAAAGAAAGCCGCAGGCAAAATCCACAGCGACATCGAGCGTGGATTTATTCGCGCCGAAGTGATCGCGTACGACGAGTTCATCGCATACGGCAGCGAGGCGAAGTGCAAAGAAGCGGGCAAGCTCCGCCTGGAAGGCAAAGATTATCTCGTCAAGGACGGCGACATCATCCATTTTCGGTTTGCGGTCTAACTGATCTCGCGGCATTTCTCGTCCAGAACTCTTTCAAACTGGAGTTTGAGGGAAGTCGTAAAATAGACTATTATCCGCCGCTGCCAATGCTCCAGAAGGAGATCGCGATGAGGAAGGAATTGCATTGTCATGCCGGACTTCGTTTGAGCCCGTTGCGAAGAATTGCGCGGTTCTTAAATGCGTCGCTGTGGCTGACGCTGGCGATCCTAGGCACCCACAGGATCGCCTCCGCCAACCCCTATCTCGCGAAGCCGGGTGAACGGCCGACCCATATTCGCATTGCAACCTGCGCGGTTTCCGGCGGCTTTGCTCATCTGTACACAGCGTTGGAAAACAATCTCTTCGATAAATACGGTTTCAAAGTGGAACATGTCTTCATTCGCGGCAGCGGACCGGCGCTTGCGGCATTGATGGCGGACGAGATTCAGTTCCTTTATTGCGTAAAGAGATCCGCAGGCTCGAGGATCTTAAAGGCAAATCCATCGGGGTGGCGCGGGCTGGCGACCTAAGTGATCGGCTATCGCGTATGGTGGCGAAAAAGTTCAACATCCCTGACGTTGCAATGCGGCCCATTGGCGGCAGCCAATCCGAGCGCTACCAAGCGATGGCGGCCAATATCGTCCAGGCAGTCGTGATCACTCCGCCGCTGGATGTCCGGGCAAGGAATGACGGCTTTAACGTGCTTTTTCGCTTGATCGATTTGGATATTCCTTTTATCTACAGTTCCCTTCACGCAAGCACGCGGACGATTCGCGAACGGCCGGAGATGGTGCAGCGGATGGTCGCGGCGTTCGGCGAAGCGATTATCTATGCCGATAAAAATCCGGCCAAGGCCAAGGCGGCGATCTCGAAAGTCATGCGGGTGAAGGAAGAAGAAGCGCTCCAGGTGGCCTACAACGTTTATACCAAGGACATCGTCGATCGGCGCATGATCGTGCC
>WNFU01010384.1_pt1 | contig 10306 bp, 10 predicted proteins | sample 5400121 | NCBI WGS metagenome assembly WNFU01 (sample SAMN13153360, study PRJNA577476) | soil metagenome | isolation source: 100 cm soil or saprolite under grassland replicate 1 | place: USA:California | collected 2016-06-15
TCAGGGCGCAAACCGCGCCGCGAGTACATAGGCCAGGTTCGCGGTCCCATCCATGATCGGCTCGTTGGTGGAATAGTCCCCCACATCGTCGTGGTACACGATGAACCCGGTGTTGAACGGGGCGTACTCGTCCGCCTCGAGCAACCGGATCCCACGCAGATTCTGGAAGATCGAACGATAGACGGGGCCATCCACGAGCCCGCCCGTGAGCTGCAGGTGCAGCTGCTGCGCGACGACCGAGTGGGGCGTTCGGGGATAGTTGTCGCCGAGACCGATGACCATGGACACGCCCCAGGGATTGGTACCGAACAGCCAGTCGAGGGCCGCGGTCTCGTACTCGACGTAGGTCGAGTCGCCGGTCATCCGTCGATAGAACGTGGCCTGCGTGGCGAACGATGCGAGCAGATTGTTCGAACACCAGATGAATGGGATGCCGATGCGAAACCCGTTGTGCGCCCTGCCGGCCACCGCCTGGAGCCCGCGACGGTAGTACTCGGCGACGAGTCGCTGCGCACTATCAGACCCCCGCCCCGCCCGCCAGATCTCGAAGTGGCCGTTATTGTGCCAGGGAAACCACTGGTAGTGGCGGGCCGTGTCTTGTCCCATCCATGGAGTCACAGGCTCCTGCGCGGCGTACTGGACCGCGGCGTCGAAATACGCCGACTCACGTGTCAGAGTGTATAGCTCGACAGCGCCGAGCTCCATGTCGTCGGTCCAGTTGTCCTCCTCGTAGAAATACGGCGAGCGGGCGGGCGCCGTCTGGCACACGCCGGGATGCGCGGCGCCGAGCGCGTACACCGCTAGCGCTTTCTCGGCGAGTCGGCGGGCGAACGCGCTGTCGCGCCCGGTGAACACCTCGGCGCCCAGCGCGAATGCCGCGGCATATTTCCCCGCCGTCGACGCGAGACCCGTGGAGCGGTTCTTGTTCTCGAACAGCCCCTGCGGCTTCCCGGTGCAGGGGTACACCGGTCGCCGCACTCCCCGCCCCCACCCGTAGTCCGCCGAATCGTTGACCGGCAGGTCCCAGAAGGTGTGATCGCGATCGTCCCCGAGCTGGTTCAGGAGCAGGTCGTCTTCGGGATACATCTTGATCAGCCAGGCGAGTCCCCAGCGCGCCTCGTCGAGGACGTCGGGGATGCCGTTTGTGCCGGGAAGACCGTTCGCCTGAAACCGGTCGGCAAACGCCTCCGGGTGATCCCGGTACGCGAGCAGCAGCATGATTGTCGCGTGCGCCGTGGTGGCGCCATACTGCAGATAGTCCGACGCATCGGCCCATCCCCCGCTCACCGGAATGAACTCGCCACTGCGGGTCGGATGATCGACGAGCACGCCGTCGCTGTGCTGATGCACGGAATCCCGGAACACCGGGTTGTAGCCGGAGCGCTGCTCGCGCATGTAGGCAAGGAGCGAGTCCGCCGCGCCGCGGTAGACATCGTCCGCGATCCGCACCGGCGGCGAGGTTATGCCCGCCGCCACGATCCGATAGACGCCAGGTCGTCGCAGCGCCCCGAAATCGAGCCGATACGTGGCCGCGCAGGGCCCGAACGGCCCAGCGGCGTCCGCGGTGCGCGGCCCGAACACCGTCCGGTTGCGCGCGTCGATGATGCGGAAACTGCTGATCGTGCTCGGTGCGAGCACGCAGACGACGGCCACTTTCGGCGCGTCGGGGAGGTAGCCGAGCTGGTTGACGCGAATCGCGACGCCAGTGTCTCCCTGCGGGGCGGGCGCTCCTCGCCCCGCAGGGTGGGAGCCGCCGAGGAAGACGAGGAGCAATGCGGCGCCAGTCATGCGGCGAGTGATGGGGCCAGTGGTGAAGTCTTGCATCGCGCCCGATAATGGCGCGAAAGCTGAACGGCCGCCACGAAATTGGCGACCCTAAAGAGCCGCCTGTAGAATGAACGAGTGATCACCCTCGATTGGCTCCACATCATCGCGCTGTTGGGTGCCGTTCAGGGCCTCATTTTGGCCGGGGTGCTGGCGGTCAGGCAGCGCAATCACACCGCCAATCGCATCCTGGCAGTCGCGATGCTCGCGTTTACCATCTACCTGATGACGACGGTCTATCAGGCGGCGGGGTTGGAAGAGATCTTTCCACATTTCATCGGGGCGGCCTACCTGATGCCGCTGCTCTTCGGACCCCTCGTCTACCTCTATGCCGTCACGGCCAGTGACAGCTCGCGTCGGGTCACGGGGCGGGACGCGCTGCACCTCGCGCCCTTCGTGCTCGCGCTGGTCGCGTGCCTGCCGATTTACCTGCTGAGCGGGCCCGACAAGATCGCGTTCTACCGCGCACTTCAGCGGGGAGAAGTCCCGTTGGTGATCCGGGTGATTGATCCGCTGAAACTGCTTTCCGGCATCACGTACGCTACGATCACGCTGCTGTTCCTGCGGCGCCACCGCGCCAGAATAAAAGACAGCTACTCATCGCTCGAGCGCGTGAACCTGCAGTGGCTGGTGCGGCTCGCGGCGGCAGCGGCTGCGATCTGGGTGCTGGCGGTGGTGTTTCGGTTGACCGAGCTCCTGCAGAGAGCGGAGTTCCAGCGCGGAGACGACATCATCACCCTCGCCGTCGCCCTGCTGGTGTACGGCATCGGGTATATGGCGCTGCGGCAGCCGGAGGTCTTCCGGTTCGACGCAGCGGATTATCCCGGTCGTGCGCCGGCGCCGGCGCCGCCGTCCGCGATCGCCCCGGAGTCCGCGGAATAGCGCTACGAGCGATCGGGACTCAGCGACTGGGAAGCCGCCGCCGTGAAGAGCACCCTGCTGGGCGTCATGGACAAGGACCGCCCGTGGCAGAACTGCGACCTCACCCTCGCCGACTTGGCGCAGCGGCTCGCGACGACACCGCACAAGTTGTCGGAAGTGTTGAACTCCCAGCTCGAACAAACATTCTACGATTTCGTGAACGGGTACCGAGTGCGCTACGTCCAGAGTCGCATCGAAAGCCAGGACGCCAGAAACCTCAAGCTCTTATCGCTCGCGCTCGACGCTGGCTTTGCCTCGAAGTCCACGTTCAATGACGTTTTCAAGAAGCACACCGGCAAAACTCCCTCTGACTACCGGAGGTCCGTAGCCGCCTAGCAACCCTTCCCCCTTCCCCCCTCCCCCCTCCGCTCCGAAGTCCGATCCGATCGGCCCGGCTGTCCGGAACGACCGGCCCGGACGACTCGCCTCTTCCGCTGCGGTAACCTGACCCACGCGAACAGCGACCAGATCAGCGGTCGCGCAGTGGACCTCAGGATGTGGAGGCGATTATGGCAGCACCGAAATGGATTACCGCCGCGAGTTTGGGGCTGGTCGGGTTGGGGGGTCTGGCCTGTGAGACGCTGGATCCGAACGCGGCCGGGAACCTCGTGCCCCCGACGGTGGCGGAGGACGCGAGCCTGCCGGCCATCGAAATGAACGGATCCCGTTTCCACCTGGAGACGTTCGGGAACCCGGCGAATCCCGTCATCGTGTTCCTGCACGGCGGCCCGGGGACCGACTACCGGGGGCTGCTCAGGTTGGCCGAGCGCCGCAACGGCTATAGCCTGGCCGACGAGTACTTCCTGGTCTTCTGGGACCAGCGCGGGACGGGCCTCTCGATGCGGCAGGACAAGGGCCTGCTGACGACGGACGTGTACGTCAACGACCTCAACACGCTGGTGGACCGTTACTCGCCCGGGCGGCCGGTGTTCCTGATCGGCGAGTCGTGGGGCGGCATGTTTGCCACGCGCTACATCAATCAGTACCCGGAACGGGTGGCCGGCGCAGTGCTGATCGAGTCCGGGCCGCTGGACGGCGCCACCCAGGAACGTCTCAAGGACGACATGTTCGATCTTGACCTCGGATCGGAGTGGCTCAACGACTACGCGTGGGCCAGCCAGTTCCTCTCGCCTGACGACCACGCGCGCATGGACTACGAGCGCATGCTCGGCGCGCGGGACGGGCAGCCGAAGTTCCACCAGAGCACTGTGGATCCCCAGCCTGTATGGCGGCTGGGTGCCGCCGCCAGCAAGTACATCACGGAGGACGGGCAGGACGCGAACGGCGTCTTCGATTACGACTTCACCACCAACCTCGCGGCGTACACCACGCCCGTGCTGTTCATCGCCGGCGCGTGGAGTGAGGTGCTGGGTCCGTCGCTCCAGCAGGAGCAGGTGCTGCGCTATCCCTCGGCGTCGCTCCAGGTGGTGGACGGCGCCGGTCACGACGTCGCCTGGGTCAAGGCCACGGAAGTCCTCACGGCCGCCCGGGCATATCTCGACGCATTAAAAGGAGGCTCCCAATGATTCGGAGCTTGCAGATTGTGGTCGCCCTCGTGGTCCTGGCCCTTGGGGCCCGGGACGTGGCGGCCCAGTGGAATGCCGCGCGGTTCGGAGGGGGCGCGACTCGGAATCAAGTGTACACCACGTTCGGGCTCGATCCCGCGCTGGTCGGCTCCGTAGGATATGCGCGGGTTGTGCCGTGGGTGGGCCGAGAGTGGCAGCTCGGGGCGGAGGTGGGTGTCGTCGCCGCCGAGTTCGACACGCGGGATTTCCGGGCGCGGGTACAGGCGCGCACAACGGTGGTGCGCTGGCGGTCCGTGCGCCTGGTAGGCAGCGCGGCCTTCATCACCCGGGGCACGGAGAACTCGATTTACCGCGCGCTCGACTTCGGCGCTGACGTCACCGGGGCGCTGGGTGTGTACCGCCCGCGCTGGTTCGTGGCGGGGGAGTTCGGGCGGGATAAGGCCATCATCACGCACCTCACGCACAGCGATTGGTATCGCCAGAACTTTTATCGGGACGCGAAGGATGGGTGGTATCTCGACGCGGGCGGGACCTATCGCTACGGCGTGGCGAGTGGGGTGGCGATCGGTCGCACGGAGATTGGGGTGCGAGCCGGCTGGCAACGAACGGAGGATTTCAACGACATGGCGCCACCCATATATGCGAGTTTGGGCGTCGGGTTCGGGTTTTAGCCGCCCGCGCCAACGGCGAAGCCCCATATCGAAGCGATGTGGGGCTTCGTCTGTTTCAGCAGACACTCGTGTCAAGTCCGCTTCGCTCCCGACTTTTCCCAGTTCACAAACAGGAACCCGCCGGGCGCATCGAACTTCGGCTCGCCCGGACCAGGCAGAATTTGCAGCTGCAGCTCGTCGATCGTGTTCTTCGAGCAATTCCAGCACGCAAGCGCGAAATCACCGTCCCGCCGGGTGCGCGACAGGAGCATCACGTGCACCATCGCGTTGTCCGTCACGAGCGCGCCGTTCCTGTACAAGTGCCCGAACGCCCACAGTGCCACCGCGCTGTTGATCGTGGGCACGAGCGGCGTGTGCACGGCAGTGTTGCCGTGGTAGTAGAGCCCGAGAATCACGCCGCCGAAGCGCGGGTGATGCGGCACGTCTTTCGTCTGGACGCGGTCCAGCACCAGCTTCCAGCGTGCGCCATCCTGCGTCGCAAACTCGGCGAGCCCATCCACCGAGTCGCGCGTCGCGCCTTTGTCCCACGCCGTAAACGTGAAGGTCCCCGCGGCCTGTGCCACGTTGTTCGAGTAGGGGCCGTTCTTCACCTGCGACTCGAGCCCTTCGCGCTCGTCGCCGAACTGCGCGAGGATCGGGGCCGCGCTGTCCGGAAACGGAAACGGTCCCGGCAGGATCTGGATGACGGGCCCCCCGCCCGTCACCTGGATCGCGTGGATGTTCGGCGTGGGCGCCTTCATAGCCTCACGATCGTAGTCCAGCGCCGCCGCACTCGTAGCCGGGACGACTTTGAGATCAGTCTGCATGCCGAGCTTCTTGTGCGAGTCATTGCCCACGGGGCAATACACCTCGTAGGTGCCGGGCTTGAGCGTGAGCGTCAAGGTGGCGCTCGCGCCCGGCTCGATGACGGCGGTCTCCTCCTCTATCCCCTGCCCCTCGACCTCCAAGGCGTGCGGGATGCTGCCGGCGTTCGTGACCGTGAATGTCACGCTGCCCGCCGTGATGGTGCGTTGCGACAGCTCGACCTTCCACTCGGACAACTTGGCGCTCACCGCTGGGCTGCCCGGGACGCGGGGTGCGGGCCCAAACGCCAGGGCCGCAAACAGGAGCCTGGCGACGTTTCGAGACGAAATAGCGTGCATGAAGCTCATACGTGATCTTCCTCCAGAGAGAGTGCGACGGCAGTGTGGTCACTGCCGGAGACTCCGCGCGCCGCCGGGTTATTCCGCCGGGAATAAACCCGCCGTCCGCGGAGTCTCTTCCTGAAGGCTCCACGACATTCGAGAGGGCTGGGGGCGGTTGGAGTCAAGCGAGCTGGCGCGATTCGAAGCCGTCGTGTTACCGCACCTGGACGCCGCCTACACGCTGGCGCGCTACCTGACGCGGAACGCGCACGACGCCGAAGACGTGGTGCAGGACGCCTGCCTGCGCGCGCTCAAGTATTTCGACAGTTTCCGCGGCGACGAGGGGACGAGCGCCCGCGCCTGGCTACTCACGATCGTGCGCAACACAGCATTCAGCTGGGGTCGCCGTCAGTCCCCGGACGCGGCCGCGCTCGAGTTCGACGAAGTGCAGCACAGCGGTGCGGTGGCGGATGAGCATCCGGAGGCGGCGTTGCTCCGGCGTGACGCGAAGCAAACACTCGCGCGGGCGCTCGACCGCCTGGCGCCAGAATTCCGGGAGGTAATCGTCTTGCGCGAGCTGCAAGGGCTTTCCTACAAGGAGATCAGCGACGTCGCGGGCGTGCCGGTCGGCACGGTGATGTCACGGCTATCGCGCGCGCGCGCGCGTCTGCGGGAGGCGCTACGTGACCCATCCGAGCTTTGAGGCCCAGGTCGATGCCTATCTCGATGGCGAGCTCGCGACGGTCGACGCGCACGAGCTCGAGGCGCACCTCGCCCAATGCCCGGATTGCACGCAGTTCCGCGACGGACGGCTCGCCTTGCGCGCGGGAATCTTGGCGGGTGTCCCCAAATTCCAGGCACCAGCCGCGCTGCGCGAACGGATCCGGGCAGCAGCCCGAGCCCGCTCAGGTGCGCCGCGGCGCTTCACCGTACAGAAGCTGTGGCGTCCGCTGGCCCTTGCCGCGTCAGTCGCCGTTGTCGCGCTGGGCAGCTGGACGCTCGCGCTGCAACGCGCCGCCGGCGAGGCACTGGCCGACAACGTCCTCTCGAGCCACATCCGCTCGCTGATGCCCGGCCATCTGACCGACGTGCTCTCGTCGGATCAGCACACCGTGAAGCCGTGGTTCAACGGTCGGCTCGACTTCTCACCTCCCGTATACGACTTCGCCGGGCGCGGCTATCCGCTCCTCGGAGGCCGGCTCGACTACGTGGATGGGCGGACAGTCGCCGTGCTCGTGTATGGCCGGCGTCAGCACGTGATCAACGTGTTTCAGTGGCCGGCGGCGCGCGGCTCCGCAGGCGGACCCTCGGCGCGTACTCGCCAGGGCTATCACGAGCTGCACTGGACGACGCCGGACTACACGTACTGGGTGGTCTCCGACCTGGGGTTGGCGGAGCTCCAGGAATTCGCGCAGTTATTGCGCCAGGCGGACTCGGCAGCCGGCGTCCGCTGAGCTCGGCTACTCCGGAGTCTGGAGCGGATGCCTGCTCCGCTCATAGAACTCATTCTGCAGCCGCAGGCTCTCCTGGTCCGCTTTGACCGCCTTGATCGCCTGGACGACGCTGTTGATCCACGTCCTGGCCTCGAAATCGCCCAGCTCGCGCGATGCGACTGCGCCTTCCCCGGCGTAGTGATTCGGAAAGCGCGCATACCACCAAATACCTGTGTAGAGACCCTCGGGCAGCGCCTTGAGCCGCCCCTGATCCGCTCCAGATTCCTGCTTCGCGCGATCGAGATGCACCAGATCGGGCCGCGCGATCATGCTGACCGACGTTTCGCTCTCGCCCGCGTGCATGTCCGTCGATCGGTCGGACTTATGCTGCGGCTCCCCCGGGGCGCTGCGCGCGATGCTCTGCACGTAGACCACATAGTCGTGCGGCGTCTCCAGCTGTGACTGCGCGAAGTACGGCAGCAGGCTGTTGTTGCCGCCGTGCCCGTTCACGATGATGATCTTCTTGCACCCATTGCGCGCCATCTCATCAGTCGTTTCCTGCAGCAATTGGAGCTGCAGGCCCCTGCTGTACGCCACCGTACCGGGTTCGTGCTTTGCTTCGAAGATTTGCCCGAAGTAGTACTCGGGAAACACGATGGCATATTCTTGCTGGGCGGCGTTGATCGCCACATATCGCACGTTGAGCAGATCGTTGCCCAGGGGGAGGTGCGGCCCGTGCTTTTCCATGATGCCGAACGGGAGCACGCACGTGCCTTGCGCACGGGCGATGCCGTCCTTGAAGTCGGCCGCCGTCAGCTCCTCCCAGTGGACCGAGAGCTTGGTTTGTGCGGGTGACTGCGCCCACAGGACCGAGGCGCCGAATACGTTGATGGAGATGAGCAGCGATCTGTACACGTGTCCTCCCGAAGCAGACGTCGAAGGGAGTGTCAAATGGAATACGTCGAGAGAAGGGCGTCAACGCTGAGAGGCGCGCTTGTTGTCCTAACGCTGCTGAGCGCCGCGTGCAGCCATGCCTTGAATTCTGGTCCCCCCGAACCGCAAGCGGCCACCACCCTGGAGGTGCAAAATCGAAACTTCCTCGACATGAACGTCTATGTGTTGCAGGGTGGTCAACGCATCCGCCTGGGCACGGTCGCGGGGCTTTCCTCTCAGGTGTTGACGATCCCCGCCCACATCGTGCGGAGCTCGCCGCTACGATTCGAGCTCCACCCGATCGGCGGTCGTACCAACCCGCGCACCGAGACGATCACGGTGCAGCCGGGGGACCAAGTGGTATTGACGATCCCGCCGCAGTGATGGCACAAGATCCCGTCGATCAAGAAGGCGCGCTGTCGATTTCGAGGAGCCTCGTTCGACGCATCTCTTGAGAGCGAACGATTCGATTCCCTCAGCCGGAAGGACTGATGAGAAAGCTCATTGTGCACGAGTTCGTAAGCCTGGACGGCGTGATGCAGGCGCCGGGGGGCAAAGACGAGGATCTTGATGGCGGGTTCAAGTACGGCGGCTGGACGGGGCCGTATTGGCATGACGATATCGGCAAGGCCTTCTTCGACGTAATGCGGGACGTCGACGCGTTCTTGCTAGGCCGGCGCACCTACGTGGGGCATGCCACGGCGTTCGAGCCGATGCCCAAGGGCGACCCATTTGGCGACGTGATGAACGCGCCCAAGAAGTACGTCGTCTCGAAGACCCTCCAGCGTCCAATCTGGCGCGACACGACGATCATCCGCGACAAGGTGATCGAGTCGGTGCGCGCGCTAAAGGCGCAGCCCGGCAAGAGCATCGTGACGGACGGGAGCAGCCAGCTGGTCCACGCGCTGCTCGCCAGCGACCTGGTGGACGAGTTGCATTTGACGATGTATCCGCTGGTGTTGGGCAGCGGCAAGCGCGTGCTGCCGGAGGGGTTGCATACGACATTCGGTTTGCGATCCGCGCACCCCTACCCGACCGGTGTCGTGGGCTTGCACTATGTGCGTGAGCGTGCCACAGCGTGATGGACTAAGGGCGCGCGCGTAGCATCAACGCCACACGCGCCGCGCCGCGGCGACACGTCTGACACATCTGGACCGCACTCACCCACCCAATCGCATTGCGACACCGGGTATGGAACGTGCGCTCGCGTGCGGGCACTCACATGCGTACGCAACAGGGAAGACTCGCCTCCCTCGCCGTCGCACTCATCATCGGTTGTAGCGTCGGAAAGCTCTTCGACGCACCCCCCACCAAGGTGATCGACGTCACGCCGTCTCTGGTCATGGATTCGGCGCCGGCTGGCAGCCGCGCCAAGCAATCAGCGGCTCTCGTAATCTCCACCGCACAGCACGACGCGGCGCCGACGTGGTCCGCGCACCGCGCCGCAAGTGCGCCGTGGCTGACGCTCGCCGCCACCGCTGGCTCAGCGCCTGACACCCTGGGGTTGGCACTCGATCCCACCGGCCTGTCCAGCGGCATCTACCGCGACACGATCGTGATCGTGCCGGACGACGGCGGCACCGCGCGGCTGCGCGTACCGGTCGAGCTACGAATCCTGTCGCCGCCACCGCCGCCGCCGCCGCCGCCGCCGCCGCCGCCGCCGCCCGCGACGAATCTCGCGTTTACGACACAGCCGCAGTCCACGCAGGCGGGGCAGACGATGCCCGCGGTGCAGGTCGCGGCACGCGACGCATCGGGGAATGTGGTGACCGGGTTCACGGGGGTCATCGCGGTGGCGATTGGGGCGAACCCCGGTGGCGGCACGCTGTCGGGGACGACGAGCGTGAACGCGGTGAGTGGAGTGGCGACCTTCT
>WNFU01018803.1_pt1 | contig 10306 bp, 10 predicted proteins | sample 5400121 | NCBI WGS metagenome assembly WNFU01 (sample SAMN13153360, study PRJNA577476) | soil metagenome | isolation source: 100 cm soil or saprolite under grassland replicate 1 | place: USA:California | collected 2016-06-15
GGTGCTCCTGCACCAGCCGCTGGACGTTCGAGAAGCCGGCGATCATCGGCGCGATCATGACGGTATCGATGCCGGCGGCCACGGCGGCACCGATTTGGCGGCGCATGCGGTCGAGATCGCCCGAGAGGCTCGGCACGTAGCGGGCGCGGCCCCCTGCCCGCTCGACGGTGCGCAGCGCCGCCGCGATCGCTTCGACGCGCTCGGCGAACGGCGAATAGGCCTGGTCGGCGAGGCCGTGGTCGTCCTTGATGTAGTCGATGCCGCCCTGAGCGAACCGCCGGGCCAGCTCCGCGAGCTTGGCGGCAGGCAGGCCTTGCGGCTTGAGCGCCGAGCAGGTCAGAGCCCGCGCCCCCGCGCCGACCCGCCGGCGCAGCTCGTGCAGGCCGTGGCGCGGACCGCCGAACGCCGCGACGAGCTCGGCCGGGAGCTCGACGTCGTGCAGCACCACGTCCTCGTGCAGCGACGAGTTGCCGAACAGCATGTTGAGGAGCTGCCCGGCATCCGCCCCGACGGTCTCGGCGGCAAGCGCGATGCGGACTTCGAACAGCGCGCCGTCCAATTGCTCGATCGCCTCGACCCGGCCGACGATCTGCGAGCGGACGACATCGTCCTCGATCGCCGCGACCGGCATCTCGACGCTTTGCTCGACCGCGATGGCGCGCGCGCGTTCCTCGATCGAGCGCGCGTCGCTATGGATGTGATAGATGGCCTGCAAACGAGGATGCACGGACCGCGGCTCTGACCAAGCAACGGCTTGGCTTATGGGCGATAGCCTATCACCTGGTGATCGAGCGTGCCGAGCGTCCTCAACGGCCACCACACGCGCCTGCCGATCAGGTCGAAGCTGCCGACCGCGGCCGCAAAAACACCGACAGCCGCCAGCCCGATGAGGAACGCACCCGACAATGCAACGAGGACGAACCCCGAGAAGCCGGCAACCACGAGCGGCCGCAGGCCAACGCGGAACGGCTCGGGCTTCGCGATCGGCTCATCGCAAACCGCATCGAAGATCGGCAGCGGCGAGAGGTCTCGTGCCGATCGCGCGGTCCCGCGATCCCGAAGCATGACGTTGTCGTTGGCCGCCGTATTCTCGGCCGGCACTGGTCGTTGCATCATTGGGTGATCGCTGCGCTGGATGTCCGGCCCGGCTTACGCCACCAGGGTAATCACAACCAACGACTGACTGATCGGGGAGGAATAATAGGCGATTCGCGTAGCGACGACGAGAAGATGTCGCTGCCGGTCGGGAAGTCGTCACCACCGTTCGCTCAGCGGCGCGCCGCCGAGCACCTCGCCGATGCGCGCCCGGGTGCCCGCCGTGGTGTCGCCGGGCAGCTCGCCGAGGGCGAAAAAGCCATGCGCGACGATCTCGTGATCGGGGATCGGCGCGGCCGACTGGCGGAAATCCCGCACCACGAACAGCGCCACGTGGTCGCGCCGGGAATCGCGGTCGTTGAAGAAGACCTGGTGCAGCCGCGGCGGCGCGCTCAGCTCGATATTGCCTTCCTCGCGTAGTTCTCGCGCGAGTGCCTCAGTGAGCGTCTCGCCGGCCTCCACGCCGCCGCCCGGCAGATGCCAGCCGCTCACATAGCTGTGCTTGACAAGAAACACCCGCCCCTCGCGGTCGATCACCAGCGCCCGCACGCCGAGCGTCATGGTCCGCGCGAAGCGCCAATAGAAGTGCAGGACGCGCCGGATGGCGGGCTCGAACGCGCGCCGCGCAGCCTCGAGAGTCATGCCTGCTCACCCCTGCCTCACGGCCGACCGCGCTCTCATAGCAAGCGGCGATCGATTTGACCCGTCGCGGGCGGTGGGGGCGCGCCCGTGGGCGGCTCACATGGCAGTGGATCAGGGCCCCGGTTTGTTGTTTAGAATATTTCTAATATATTGGGTGATCCGCCTTTCGACCACGAGGCCCCCGTGAAACGCTTCGCCGACCTCTCCGAACAGGAAATCCTCGCGCTCGCCATCACCAACGAGGAGGAGGACAGCCGCATCTATCGTGGCTTTGCCGAGGGCCTGCGAGAGAAATACGCCGCCTCGGCCAAGGTCTTCGACGAAATGGCGGACGAGGAGGTGCGCCATCGCACCATGCTGTTCGACCTCTACCGGTCGAAGTTCGGCGACTATCTGCCGCTGATTCGCCGCCAGGATGTGAAGGGCTTCGTCCAACACAAGCCGCTCTGGCTGTTGCGGCCGCTGGGCCTCGATGAGGTCCGCAAATACGCGCAAGACATGGAATTCGAGGCCGGACGGTTTTATCGCAAGGCCGCGCAGTCGGCGCGCGACGCCTCGGTCCGCCAGCTGCTCGACGAGCTTGCCGAGATCGAAGCCGAGCACGAAAACCTCGCCCACAAGCTCGGCGAGCAGATCCTGACCAAGACGGCGCGGGCGAAGGAGGACGAGACCGCGCGGCGCATGTTCGTGCTGCAATACGTGCAGCCCGGGCTTGCCGGGCTGATGGACGGCTCGGTCTCGACCTTGGCGCCGCTGTTTGCCGCCGCCTTCGCCACCCACAACACCTGGGAAACGTTCCTGGTCGGCATGGCAGCTTCGGTCGGCGCCGGCATCTCCATGGGCTTCGCCGAGGCGCTCTCCGACGACGGCTCGCTCACCGGGCGCGGGGCGCCGGTGGTGCGCGGTGCGGTCTGCGGGGTGATGACGGCGATCGGCGGGCTCGGCCACACCCTGCCTTATCTCATTCCCAATTTCTGGACCGCGACGATCCTTGCCATTGCCGTGGTCGTGGTCGAGCTCGCGGCCATTTCCTATATCCGCTATCGTTTCATGGACACGCCGTTCCTTTCGGCGGCGTTCCAAATCATGGTCGGCGGCACGCTGGTGTTTCTCGCCGGGATCATCATCGGAAGTTCGTAGTGCCGATGCGACACGCGATCTCTCCATCGTCATGGTCGGACTTGTTCCGGCCATCCACGTCTTTTAGGTAGCGAGAGACATTAAGGACTTGGATGGCCGCCACAACGGCGGACAATGACGAAAGCCATGTTCACCCTCGCGCATTTGTCAGACCCGCATCTCGGACCGCTGCCGCAGCCGCAGTGGCACGAGCTCCTCGGCAAACGGGCGACCGGCTACCTCAACTGGCGGCGCCGGCGCCACCTGGTCCACCGCGGCGAGCTTTTGGAGCGTATCGTCGAGGACATGAAGGCGCAGGCGCCCGACCACATCGCGGTGACCGGCGATCTCATCAACATCTCGCTGGCGGGCGAATACGCCCAGGCGCGCGGCTGGCTCGAATCGCTCGGGCCCCCGTCGGACGTGACCCTGGTGCCGGGCAATCACGATGCCTATGCGCGGCCCACCGCGCAGCATCCAGGGCTACATTGGGGCGATTACATGCGCGGCGATGACGGCGCTTCGTTTCCGTTCGTACGCCGGCGCGGCCCGCTGGTGCTGATCGGGCTCTCCAGCGCGGTGCCGACGGCGCCGTTCATGGCGACCGGACGGCTGGGCACCGATCAGCTGCAAAAACTCGCGGCGGCGCTCGATCGGCTCGGCAGCGACGATTTTTTCCGCGTCGTGCTGATCCACCATCCGCCGGCCAGCAAGCGCTCCAGGCATTTCAAGCGGCTGCTCGATGGCGCGGCCTTTCGCGACACGCTGGCGCGGCACGGCGCGGAGCTGATCATCCACGGCCACGATCACGTCCATTCGCTGACGTTCATCGAGGGACTCTATCGAATCGACGGCGGTGCCGGCGCGTGGCGCTGCGAAGCGGTCTCGCGCGGCCTTTCGCGCGACGGCGAGCGCGTCATCGAAATCCGGCGAGCGATGCTTGTGGGAGATTAAGATCTCGGCCCGAACAGCAGCGCGGCGGCGATCAAGGTCGCGAAGCCGGCCAGCAGCCCGAACAGGAAGGCCTTGAACGCGCGCCGGCGCCGCCGCCGGCGCTCGAACCGCGCTTCGTATTTGAGATCGCGGATGACCGGCATCGAGCCGTCGGCGAGCGCGCGCTCCCGCTCGATCATACGCTGCGCCAGATATTTGGTCACAGCGTCGACCATCTCGGAAATGTTCACGCTTTCGGCAAGCACCTTGCGGCCGTAGCGGGTGTCCTGCAGGAACCGGTAGATGCGTTTGTCGCGGCCCATGGCGACGTGGCCGACGGCGTCGATCCACAGCCGCGGCGTCTCGCCCCGGCTGATGCCGCGGTCGAACAGGTCGACCTCGCCCGGGATCTCCTCGAACAGCGGATCGAGCGCCTCGTTCAGCAATTCGAGGCGGGCGACCTCGGCGTCGTGCAGGTCGACGACGACCCCGGTGCGCTCGGCCTGATCGACCCGCGCCTTGCGCAATGCGTCCTTGAGGCGCTGCGGCTGCTGCCCCTCGCTCGGCCTGGCCTCGTCGGCCACCTGACGTTTACGACCCCACATAGCCCGCAAGCTACCAATCGATGTGGCCGAGGCAAGGCAAGGGCGCGGACATCCCCAGCGTTTGGCGCTGGACTGTGGCCAACGGGTCACATGTAGCGCCCACCATGAGGCGTGTCCCGGGCGCAGCGCAGCGCAGGCAGACTGTGGCTTTCGGCAGAGGACAGGGCCCGCGGTGCGTTGCAGACCCGGGACCGTTACGGACTGTGGCGGTCCCGGATCAGCTGGTGCACCGCTTCGCGCGCTCGCACGCACGATCTGCGACCACTGCTCAGCTTGCGCTCCGCGCTGCACCGCATCCGGGACGCGGAGAGCCTAGCGGCCATGCCCCTCGGTTCAGCCGCCCGCGCCCGCAAGCCCTTCGGGGAAGAACATGTCGCGCCGCATGAACGCATGCCGGCAAGCATCCGATGTCGGTGTCGCAAAAACAAATCGATGTCGCAAAACACTTATTGCACTAAACCGCTATGGCGGTAGGGAGTCCGCGGATAGGGGAGTGCGCGACTATTCGATCAACTCGTCGGCGCGCAGCAGGAACGACTCCGGGATAGTGAGGCCCAGCGCCTTCGCTGTCTTGAGGTTGATCACCAGCTCGAACTTGGTCGGCTGCTCGACCGGGATATCGGCGGGCTTCGCCCCCCGGAGAATCTTGTCGACAAAATCGGCGGCGCGCCGGAACAGGTCCGGATAATTTGGTCCATAGGACATTAAACCATCCGGTTCGAGGTGATCCTTCGTATAGTGCAACGTCGGCAATCGCGCCGCGAGCGCCAAGGTGCTGATGCGAGCGTGGTTGGCGTTTACGAGCGAGTCGGCACAGGCATAAAGTGCATCCGCGCGGCCCTTGAGCGCCGCTATGGCGGGCGCGATGTCTTCGGCTCGCCGGATTTCCAATCTGGTGACCTCGAGGCCGAGCGTGCGGGCCGACGCCTGCATCTCGCCGATCTCCAGCACGGCGGCGGGATAGTCGACATTGGCCATGATCGCCAATCCGCGGAGACCGGGGCGAGCCTCCCGCAAGAGTTCGAGCCGTTTGCCGGCAAGATCGGGCGCCAGGATCGACAATCCGGTGACGTTGGCGCCCGGTCGCGCCAGGCTCGCGACGAGGCCGCTGCCAATCGGGTCGTTCGCCACCGCAAAGACGATCGGAATGACCGATGTCGCCTGCTTTGCCGCAGCGACTGCGCTTCCGACCGTGACGATGACATCGACCTTGAGCCGAACGAGCTCGGCGGCGATCTCAGCGTAGCGCTCGCCACGTCCCTCCGCCCAGCGATACTCGATCGCGACGGTACGGCCTTCGATCCAGCCAAGCTCGCGCAGCCGCTGCACAAAAGCGGCGGTCCATGGGCCCCAGGCAGAAGCCGAGCTCGCCCCCAGGAACCCGATGGTCCGCACCTTCCCCGGCTGCTGCGCGCGCGCGGCGAGCGGCCAAGAAGCCACAGCGCCGCCGATGAGCGTGATGAAGTCGCGGCGTTTCATGCGATCACCTCGTCGGCGCGCAGCAGGAACGCCTTGTGCATGGGCTCATCGCTCATCCGATCACCCCGTCGGCACGCGAGGTTTGACAAAGTAGCTTCCGGTAGCTACCTTAACGGCATGCGTGCTGTCGGCTTGAAAACGCTCAAGAACAAGCTGAGCGAATACGTCCGCCTGGTCGCAAACGGCGAAACGGTTCTGGTGACGGACCGTGATCGCGTCGTGGCCGAGCTCACGCCGCCCCGCGCCGGCCGAAGCTTGCTGCTGGCGGATGCGATGCTGGCCGAGGCCGTGCGCCGGGGATGGGTTACGCCGCCCGCGCTGGCCGGCGGCGCCGCGCCGCCGCGCAAGCCCATCATGGCTTTCCAGGCCCTCATGGAGGAGCTGCGGCACGACCGAGACGACCGATGATCTATCTGGATACCTCGGTCGCACTTGCCCACCTCTTGGCGGAGGATCGCTCGCCGCCCGACGCTTTGTGGCAAGTGCCGCTGATCGCGAGCCGTCTCCTCGAATATGAGCTCTGGAATCGGATTCACGCGCGCGGTCTCGGTCAATCGCATGGCGAGGAGGCCAGAGCTTTGATTGGCCATGTCGCGTTGATCGAGTTGGCCCCACCGGTTCTCGCACGGGCCTTGGAGCCGTTTCCAATTCCGCTGCGCACGCTCGATGCGCTTCACTTGGCGTCGGTCGAGTTTCTGCGCGGCCGCGGTCAGACGGTCGAGTTGGCAAGTTACGACGAGCGGATGCTCGCCGCGGCGCGGGCGCTCCGGATCCCGCTTTTCGCGCTGTAGCGGGTCTCATTCGATCACCTCGTCGGCGCGACCGAGCAGCGCGAGCGGCACGGTGAGGCCGAGCGCTTTGGCGGCTTTCAGGTTGAGGATCAGCTCGACCTTGGCAGGCGTGCTCGCACCCAGGAAGCCGATGGTCGGCAGCTTCGGCCGTTGCGCGCGCGCCGAGCGGCCACGCGACCGCCGCGCCGCCGAGGATTGTGATGAACTTTCGCCGCCTCATAAGCTTGTCCATCTCGTAAGCTTTCGGCAGTTCAAACTATATCAATTCGGCGGGCAGGGAATATGGCTCAACAGAGCCAACCACGATACGTGGCATAAGATTACTTCGCGACCCTCTCATAGGGTCAGAGCTGCCTTGGCCGTCAGGATCGCGACACGACCCCGTAACCGCGCGCCCAGCCTAGGCCGTCCTCGGTTTTTCCGCGCGGCCGGTATTCGCAGCCGATCCAGTTGCCGTAACCGAGACGATCGAGCGCCTCGAACACCGCCGGATAGTTGATCTCGCCCTCGTCGGGCTCGTGCCGCGACGGCACCGCCGCGATCTGCACGTGGCCGACAAGCGGAAGATGCTTTTCGAGTCTCCGGATCAGATCGCCGCCGACGATCTGCACGTGATAGAAATCGAACTGGATGCGCATATTCGGCCGCCCCGCCTTGGCGATGATGTCGGCCGCCTGCTCGGCGCGGGTGAGGAAATAGTCCGGCCGGTCGCGCGGGTTGATCGGCTCGATCAACAGCGTGATGTCCTTCTCGGCGGCCGCATCGGCGGCGCGTTCGAGATTCCTGATGAAGGTCGTCTCCGCCGCCGGCCGCTGCTCGGGCGGCACCTTGCCGGCGAGGCAATGGATTTGCCGGCCGCCGATCGCCACGATGTAGTCGAGCGCCTGCTTGAACAGGGCGGCGAATTCCTGCTCGCGGCCCGGCACGGCAGCGACGCCGAACTCCCCCGATTTCGTTTGCCCGGGCGCGGTGTTGATCCCGAGCATAGTCAGGCCGTGGCGGTCGAGCTCGGCTTTCACCGCCGACGGCGCGTGGTCGTAGGGAAATTGCAGCTCGACCGCCTGGAAGCCGGCGGCGGCCGCGGCGCCGAAACGCTCGATCAGCGGGCGCTCGGTGAACAGATAAGCGAGATTGGCGGCGAAGCGGGGCATCGAAGTCCTCTCGAACATCGCTTGCGGCGGCGCGGCGAAACGTATTCATTAGCGCGCTTTTCGGCGGCAACGCCACCGTGCCGCACCGGGACCTTCGCATGCTCGCCAACGACGCCTTCCACATCGCGGTGCTCGCCGGCGACGGCATCGGGCCCGAGGTCATGGCGCCGGCGCTCGAGGTGCTGCGCCGGATCGAGGCCACGACGCCGGGCCTGCATTTCCGCTTCACCGAGGCGCCGGCCGGGGCCGGGCACTATCGCGACACCGGCAAGTCGATGCCGGAGTCGACCGTGAAGCTGTGCGAGGAGGCCGACGCCATCCTGCTCGGCGCCTGCGGGCTGCCGCATATCCGCTATCCCGACAACACCGAGATCATGCCGCAGGTCGAGCTGCGCTTCATCTTCGACCTCTATGCCGGCGTGCGGCCGTGCCGGCTGATCCCGGGCATCCCGAGCCCGATCGTCGGCGCCGCCGAGCGCGGCATCGACCTGGTGGTGATCCGCGAATCGACCGAGGGCCTGTTCGCCTCGATGGGCAAGGGCGTGGTCACCGACACCGAAGCGCGCGAGACCCTGCTGATCACCCGCAAGACCTCGGAACGCCTGTTCGACTTCTCGTTCCGCTACGCGCAGCGGCGCAAGGCGCGCGGCGCGCCCGGCCGGCTGACTTGCGTCGACAAGGCGAACGCCTTCAAGGCCTATGCCTTCTTCCGCAAGCTGTTCGACGAATGCGCCGCCCGCTATCCCGGCGTCGACACCGACCGGCTCTACGTCGACGCCTGCTCGGCCATGCTGGTGCGGCGGCCGTGGGACTTCGACGTCATGGTGATGGAGAACATGTTCGGCGACATCATCTCCGACCTCACCGCCGGCCTGATCGGCGGCATGGGCATGGCGCCGTCGGCCGACATCGGCGACAAGCACGCGGTGTTCCAGCCCTGCCACGGCACCGCCCCCGACATCATGGGCAAGGGGCTGGCCAATCCCACCGCCATGATCCTGTCTTCGGCGCTGATGCTCGACTGGCTCGCCGACCGCCACGGCCACGAGGGGGCGGCGCACGGCGCGCGAACGATCGAGGCGGCGGTCGACCGCGCCTTTGCGTCCGGCCTCAAACCGGCCGAATTCGGCGGCCCCGACGGCACCGCGGCGGTCGCCGGCGCGGTGCTGCGGGCGCTCGACGGCCGGCCGGCGGCGTAATTTTGCCGGACCACGGTCCGCTGCCCACACTCTTGTGGGACGCGTCCCACGACCGTATATTTATTCCGTGATGGCCACAATCGGCCCCAGCGGTTTCGGCGCATGATCTTGAATAATTTCATGCTTTCGCGCTTCGGGGCGGCTGCCCATTAATCGTCCCACTTGGCTGGTGGGCTGTTTTGTGGTTGACGCAAATTGACGCGCTTGGTTCGCTGCACTCGGCCCTGCGCGGCGCCAGCCGTCGCAAGAACGTCGGGCGCAGGGCCGGAGCGAAACCCCAATCGAGGCGTCGGCCATGAACGCCCAAGAGCTATTGCAAGAAATCGCCGATTACTGCCGGCACACTGGCCTTGCGGAATCGACCTTCGGCCGCCGCGCCGTCAACGACGGCAAGCTGGCGGCGCGGCTGCGCAACGGCGGCCGCATCACCACCGAGACGCTCGACCGCATCCGCGCCTTCATGGACACCAATCGGACCGCCACGCCGGCCGCTCGTCCGACCATTATCGAGCGCGCGCGCGAGCCGCGCCCGGCCGCGGGGCCGGCGCCGACGCTGGCGCCCGGGGCCGACGGCCAACGCGACCCGCAACGCAATTTCCGCTTCTTCGACAACCGGCAAAAGTATCTGCTGTTCGTCAATACCTGCAGCGAAAAGTGGGTGATCGCCAGCCGGGTCGGCCTGGAACTCGCCAATATCCATCCGCGCCCGCCAGCGGTGCGCCTGTTCGATGCCGGCGTCGGCGACGGCACCGTGCTGCTGCGCGTGTTGCGCGCGATGCACGACCGCTTCCCGCACATGCCGTTCTACGTGGTCGGCAAGGAGATCAGCCTCGAAGACGTCCGGCTTGCGCTGCAGAAAATGTCGGATCGGTTCTTCGAGCATCCGGCCACCGTGCTGGTGCTGACCAATCTCGCCTATGCGGATGCGCCTTGGCTGGCGGTGAAGTCGCTGAGCGCGGCCTCAAGCCTGGTCTGGCACGAAATGCCGCTCACCGGCAATTCGGCCTATCGTTTTGAGCAGCAGATCACCGACCTGGTGCCGTTCCTGTCGCAGAACTGGAAGGCCGGGGTGAGCCCCAAGACCGGCAACCCGGTCTACGAGCGGCCGGTCGTGCTCGTGCTCTACCGCGAGGACCACAAGTTCCTGCTCGATCCGATCATCCCGCGTCCCGGCGGGACGGTCGCCAATTACGATCTCGTCATCGCCTCGCAGCCCTATCGGGCGCGCGCCTCGCTCGACTTCAAGGCCAAGCGGGTGATCACGCCGCTCGCCAAGGCGATCGGTCCGGGCG
>WNFU01022424.1_pt1 | contig 10305 bp, 9 predicted proteins | sample 5400121 | NCBI WGS metagenome assembly WNFU01 (sample SAMN13153360, study PRJNA577476) | soil metagenome | isolation source: 100 cm soil or saprolite under grassland replicate 1 | place: USA:California | collected 2016-06-15
GTGACCGGATGCGACAGGTCGCGGACGTCGAGCGAGCGTTCGGCGAACGCCCGGCGCCAACGAGACCCTGCCACAACGACCTTCTCGCCGAGAACTACATCGACGATGGAACGCAGCTCTGGATCCTCGATTTCGAGTACAGCGGGAACAACGACCCATGTTTCGAGCTTGGTGACACCGCACAAGAATGCGGCTTCGACCAGGAGCTCCGTGCCGAGCTGTGCGACGCCTACTTCGGAGAGGTGCGGGCCGACCTGCTCGGAAGGATGAACCTACAAGCCGTGATGGCGGACGTGGGGTGGACCCTGTGGGCCGCAATCCAGGCGAGGATCTCACCCATCGACTACGACTTCTGGGGCTGGGCGGTCGAGAGATGGGACCGGGCAGCCAGGGCGTTCGACTCCGAGAACTTTCCTCGATGGCTTCGGGACACAGCTGGGGGTTGACGGTGTCTGCTGAGGACAGCACTCTGGAGAGGTGAAGGTCGTCGCCAACCCTGAGGTCGTCGAGTTCGTCAGGGAACGCGGCGGCTGCCTGTTCGTCTGGACCGACCGGTTGGCCTCCTCCCAGAACGTGGCGTACATCGAGGCTTCCACGCAATCCCCAGGGGCGGATCACGAGTTCCGTCGCCTTTTGGGCGGAGGATTCGAGCTCCTGATCGACGCCGGGGGAGCCGACCTGCCGGACGAGCTGCATCTCGACGTCAAGGGGTGGCCTACGAAGCGGATCCGAGCCTATTGGAACGGCCAGAACTACCTGCACGACCACACCCTGCCACAAGGTTAGGCACGGTCCTGATCGCGGCTTGGCTCGGCCGTCCGCCGTCAGGACCGGATGCGCTCGCCCTTCGGGTCGTAGAGAGGCTCCCGGGCAATCTCGGCATCCACGCGCTCTCCGAACACCTCGACCGCGAGCGAGGGGCCTGCCGATGCGAGGTGGGTCGGCAGGTAGGCGAACGCGATGCTCTTGCCGACGGTGTATCCAACGCCGCCCGATGTGACGCGGCCGACGACCTCCCCCTCGGCGAACACGGGCTCGTTGCCAAGAGCCACGGACCGGGGGTCGGCCAGCACGAGGCAGGAGAGTCGTTTGTTGGGGCCCTGCGCTGCGATCAGCCGCAACGCATCCCGGCCGGTGAACTCGCCCTTGTCCATATTCACGGCGAACCCCAGCCCCGCCTCCAGCGGGGTCTCTTCCGGCGTGATGTCGGCGCCCCATGCCCGGTAGCCCTTTTCCAACCGGAGAGAGTCGATGGCCCGGTATCCCGCCGGGACGAGGCCGAACGGCCGCCCCGCCTCGAGCACCACGTCCCACAGCCTGAGAGCGAACTCGGTCGGTGGGTACAGCTCCCAGCCAAGCTCACCGACGTAGGTCACCCGAAGCGCGAGGCACGGTACGTCGCCGACCACGAGGTCTCGCTGGCTCATGTATGGGAAGCCTTGGTTGGACAAGTCGGCCGGCGTCGCCGAGGAGAGGATGTCCCGCGCCCTCGGTCCCCACAGGGCCAGGCAGGCCAGGCTCGACGTGACGTCCCGAACGTCCACGTCATCCTCCGGCCTTGCCTCCCCCCGGATCCACGCCAGGTCGTGAGGGCCGAAGGCCGTGCCGGTGATCAGCAGGTACCGTTCGGGGTCCAGGCGCGTCGCCGTAAGGTCACATTGGATCCCACCGCGGTCGTTCAACAGCTGTGTGTACACGACCCGACCTGACGAGACGTCCACGTCGTTCGCGCAGATTCGCTGAAGGAACTGGCACGCGTCCGGGCCGGTGACCTCGATCTTGGCGAAGCTCGTCTCGTCGAACAGGCCGGCCCGCTCCCTGGTGGCCAGGTGCTCGGCGGGGATGGCGGTCGACCAGTGCCGGCCGGCCCAGCCCCGAGGGCGGAGCTCCTCGAACCGCTCGTCCTCGTTGGTCCGGAACCAGTTCGGACGCTCCCACCCGGCCTTCTCGCCGAACTCGGCGCCCAGGCCGGCCAGGCGGGGGTAGGTCGGCGCCATCTTCAGCGGGCGACCCGCCCGTCGCTCCTCACCCGGGTAGTGGATGTCGTAGTAGGTGGCGTAGACCTCGAACGCCCGGTCCTTGGCGTAGGTCCGGCTGCGGTAGTGCCGCCCGAACCGACGGAGGTCCATCTTCCACACGTCGAGCTCGGGGCGGCCGCTGGCGATCCACTCCGCCACCACCTTTCCGACGCCGCCCGCGCCCGCGATGCCATGCGCGCAGAACCCGGCGGCGACGAAGAAGCCTCCGACGTCCGACTCCCCGAGGACGAATTCGCCGTCCGGGGTGAAGGCCTCCGGGCCGTTGATCATCCTCACGACGCCGGCGGACTGCATGGCGGGGATCACCCCGAAGCATCCCTCGGCGAGTGGCTCGAACCGCGGCCAGTCTGCAGGCAGGAGCTCGTTGTTGAAGCCGGCCGGTGGACCCTTCTCGTCCCAGGCCCACGGCGCCGGGCTGCGCTCGTAGCCCCCGGCCACAAGGCCTCCGCCGGCCTCGGCGCGGAAGTACACGAGGCGATTGGGGTCGCGGAGTGTGGGAAGGCCCGCATGGACGCCGTCGACGGGCTCGGTCAACAGGTATTGGTGGGCGAACGGCACCACCGGCACCTCCACGCCGGCCATCCGCCCGAGCTGGTTGGCGAAGATCCCGCCGGCGTCAACCACGACGTCCGTGCTGATGGGGTCCCGCCCCTCGAACGACACGCCGCGCACCCGGCCATCGCGCACGTCCATGCCGGTGACCCGGGCGTCGGTGAGGATCCGGCACCCCCGCCGTCTGGCCCCCTCGGCCAGGGCCATGGTCAGGCCGCTCGGGTCCACGTAACCGTCCGTGGGAAGGTACGCCGCGCCCTGCACGTCCCTCGGATCGAACAGCGGGAAGCGGTCCAGCGCCTCCTCGGTCGAGACGACCTCCAGCGGAAGCCCGAAGGTCCGCCCCCAACCCGCAAGGCGCTGAAGCTCCTCGATTCGCTCACCCGAGGAGGCCAGGCGGAGCGATCCCACCTCGTGCCACCCGGGGTCGACGCCGGTCTCCGCCTGCAGCCGCCGGTACAGCTCGACCGAGTACATCATCATCCGGGTCAGTGAGACGCTCGACCGGAGCTGGCCGACCAGGCCCGCGGAGTGGAACGTCGAGCCGGAGGTCAGGTCGGAACGTTCCGCCAGCACGACGTCGGCCCAGCCAAGATCCGTCAGGTGATAGGCGATGCTGGCGCCCGCCACACCGCCTCCGACGATGACCGCTTGCGCCTCGTCCACGTCGCTCGGATCCCTCCGCTCAGTTCCCTATCGCTCACATGCCCGTCGCCGCGTCCTCGAGCCAGCCGGTGAACCGGGCATCGCCGGCGCTCTCCAGGCACCTGGCGAAGTGACGTCCCGCATAGTCGACGTAATCGAAGTCCAAGGTGGACAAACCCTGCTGCACGACGCCCCACATCGCCTCGCGGAAGTCCGACATGACCCGCATGAGCTTCAATCGGGCCACGTCGGCAGAGGTGACCCGGCCGAAGTACAGCTCGAGGAGCAATATCTGGGCTTCCTCGCTCATGCCGTTGTTAATGGAGAGGTTCCCCAAATCGAAGAACAGGTCACCAATCCCCGCGTACTCGTAGTCCACGATCAAGACCCGTCCCTGCTTCACCAGGAAGTTGGCGTTCAACAGGTCGTTGTGGCACGGGCGGGGAGGGACCAGAGCCCGGCCAAAGGCTCGCTCGATCCGGTCGGCGAACGCCAGCGCGGATCCGTACTCGTGGGGCACCCGCACGCCGTGCTTCTCAGCCACCGTGCGGTAGTCGCGGACGACACCGAACGCGTCGAACGTGGACGTGATGTGGCCCATCGCGTGGATGGCCTTCACCGATCGCACCACCTCCTCCAGGACCTCACGCCGTTCGAGGTCCTCCGGCGGCAGCGGATCGGCGTCCACGAACCTGGTGACCAAGGCACGAAGCTCGGGTAGGTACTCCACGACCTCAGGGGCCACGCCGGCGTTAGCCGCGGCCGTCGCCGCCTGGTGCTCCGCCGCCCGATCGATCCCGAGGAGCTCGCTGTCCTTCCCGAACAGCCGCACGACGAAAGACTGGCCTCCGATGTCGACGCGGAAGTTCCTGTTGGTGATGCCGCCGCCGAGCGGGGCGACTTCCGGCTCGAGGCCGGACCAGGCTGGCACCGCGGCCACGACCGAGGCAAGGTCGGGGTCGAGGGCCTGTGCCACGGCGCGAAGGCTACTCCCATAGGCTAGGCCGGGCGACCCGGCGGAAGGCACCGACGTGCGTATGTCAGGCAGGGCCCTCGTGGTTGGCGCCACCGGCATGGTGCTGCTGGCGTTCGGGTCGTCACTCGGCCCCACCATCGCCCACGCTCAGGCTGCTCCCACCCTGAAGGTCGATCCGTCGTCAAGCGGCGTAGGGACCACCGTGCAGATCGCTGGCCGAGGGTTCTGCGGGAGCCCGGCGTGCTCCTCGGTCCAGGTCTCCTTCGCCGGCATCGTCGTTGCCGATGGCATCGGCGTCGGGACCGACGGCGGCTTCGCCCTGAGCGTGACGGTGCCCGGTGGGATCCCGCCGGGCGAGAAGGCGGTGGCCGCCACCCAGACCAACGCTTCAGGGCAGCAGCGCGTGGCCATCACGACGTTCCAGCTGACGCTGGGCGGAGCTACGGCCACTCCCACGCTACCGGTGGCGGCGGGAGCTCCACCGGATTGACCCTGGCCATGGTGGTTGCGGCGGGGGTGTTCCTGACGGCCCTGCTGGGCATGGCCTACGTGCTGTGGCGGTCTCGGGCGATTCCGGCGCTACCCCCATCTCCGGTGGGCCCGATCGCCCCGCAAGACGAAGCGGCAGCCGACATCCCCCATGGTCGCGCCGAGGGCGAGCCACCGGTGCCGAGCTCGCAGCCGCCGGTGCCCAACTCGGAGCCGCCGGTGCCCAACTCGGAGCCGCCGGTGCCCGACCCGGAGCCCCCGGTGCAAAGCTCGGAGCCCTCGGAGCTCTCCCCGCCGTCGGAAGGCTCGGGTGAAGGGCAAACGGCGGGTTGACAAGGGACGATGCGTCCCTACACTGAGGGGACCATGACCGCCGGAACGAGGTCTCGGGAACCGCAAGCTCTCGTACTTATTCGCTAGGCGCGGGGCCGGGCCCACCGGGCCTCTCCCGCGCCGACACCCTCCGCCAAGCGGGGGGTTTTTTCTACCCCGAGAACGACCGATGGAACCAGGAGCCCGTTTTCCCAGGAAGGCTGAGAGGACCGAGGGAGGAGAGGACGAGATGCGATACGAATTCGAGCGAGGTGGCCGCACGGTGGCCAGCGTGCTGTGGGAAGGGCCGGCCCAGGTGAGCATCGACGTAACCGATCCGGCCGACCGGCCGCAATTCGACCGGTTCTTCGGCTCGGAGGTGACATACCTGTCGGCAGGGTTCGATTTCGGCGGGGCCGAGGACGAGCTGACCTCGCACCGCCGGGACTGGACGCCGTGGGAGTTCGAGCGCTCGTGCCGCAACCTGGCCCACCGGCTGGGGTGCACGGTGCGGCGGGTGCAGACCGGGCCGGTCGAGGCTCGGCCGGGGGAGGTGGCGGCTCGATGAAGGTCAGTGGGGCCCAGGCGCTGTTCAAGGCCCTCGAGGGCGAGGGCGTGGACGTCGTCTTCGGCATCCCCGGCGGAGCCATCCTTCCCGCGTACGATCCACTGCTCGACTCGTCCATCCGCCACATCCTGAACCGGCACGAACAGGGAGCCGGCCACGCCGCAGAGGGTTACGCCTGGGCTACGGGCAAGGTCGGCGTGTGCATGGCCACCTCCGGGCCTGGAGGCTGCAACCTGGTGACGGCGCTCGCCGACGCGAAGATGGACTCGGTGCCGGTGGTGGCGATCACCGGCCAGGTGCCGACCCCGGTGGTGGGGAACGACGCGTTCCAGGAGGCCGACATCACCGGGATCACCATGCCGGTGACCAAGCACAACTTCCTGGTTACCCACGCGGCCGCCGTCGCGGAGACGATCCGCGAGGCCTTCCATATCGCCCGCACGGGACGGCCCGGGCCCGTGCTCGTGGACATCCCCAAGGATGTCCTGCTCCAGGAGGCCACGTGGAGGTGGCCGGAGCACGTGGATCTCCCCGGCTACAAGCCGAACACGAAGGGCAACCTGAAGCAGGTTCGGGAGGCGGTGCGGCTGATCCTGGAGGCCGAGCGCCCGGTCCTGTACGTGGGCGGCGGTGTGATCAAGGCCGACGCGACCAAGGAGCTGTTCGACCTGGCCACCGAGGGCAAGCTCCCGGTCGTGACCACGCTCATGGCCCGCGGCTCCTTCCCCGACACTCACGAGCTGGCTTTGGGGATGCCGGGGATGCACGGTGGCTATACGGCGGTCACGTCGATGCAGCGTGCCGACCTGCTTGTCGCGCTGGGCGCCCGATTCGACGACCGAGTCACCGGGCAACTCGCGTCCTTCGCCCCGCACGCCAAGGTCGTCCATGCCGACATCGACCCCGCGGAGATCGGGAAGAATCGTGCGGCGGACGTCCCCATCGTGGGCGATGCCAAGGACGTGATCGCCAAGATGGTGGCGGAGCTTCGCCTGCGACAGGAGGAGGCCGGCGGGCCGCCCGACCGCTCCGAATGGCTGTCGACCCTGCGGGGGTGGCAGGCCCGGTATCCGTACCGATACGACCAACCCGAGGACGGGCCGCTGAAGCCACAGTTCGCCATCCAGCGCCTCTACGAGCTGACGAAGGGCGATGCCATCGTGGTGGCGGGCGTGGGCCAGCATCAGATGTGGGCGTCGCAGTTCTGGAAGTTCACCGAACCGCGGACGTGGGTCAACTCCGGTGGACTGGGGACCATGGGGTTCGCCGTCCCGGCGGCGCTCGGTGCCAAGACCGGCCGGCCGGACCGGCGCGTCATCGCCATCGACGGCGACGGCTGTTTCCAGATGACGGCCCAGGAGCTCGCTACCTCCACGACCGAGAAGATTCCGTTCGTCACGGCGATCATCAACAACGCGTACCTGGGGATGGTCCGCCAGTGGCAGGAGCTCTTCTACAACGAGCGTTACTCGCAGGTGTACCTGTCGCACGACACACCCGACTACGTGAAGCTGGCCGAGGCATACGGCGCCGTCGGCCTTCGAGCCGAGCATCCCGACGACGTCGACGCGGTGATCGAGAAGGCGCTGTCGATCGAGGACCGAAGCGTGGTGATCGACTTCAGGTGCGATCCGAAGGAGATGTGCTTTCCCATGGTCGCCGCGGGCAGCTCGAACGACGATATCGTCCTCGGCCCCGGCGGCGTTCGGCCGACCGAGGATCCGGCGGAGGCCCCGATCGCATGAGCCTGCACACCATGTCGGTCCTCGTGGAGGACAAGCCTGGCGTGCTGACCCGGGTGGCAGGCCTGTTCGCCGCGCGGGGGTTCAACATCGATTCGCTGGCGGTGGGCCCCACCGAGGAGCCCGGACTTTCGCGGATGACCATCGTGGTCGACGTGGAGAAGAAGCCGCTCGAGCAGGTCACGAAGCAGCTGAACCGGCTGATCAACGTGATCAAGGTCCTGGAGCACGAATCGGGCGATGCAGTGGAGCGAGAGCTCGCGCTGATCAAGGTCCGGGCCGAGGGCGACGCCCGGGCCCGGGTCCTGGAGATCTGCGGGGTATTCAGGGTCCGGGTCCTCGACGTCACGCACAAGACGCTGACCATCGAGGGGACGGGCCCCCCGGACAAGCTCGAGGCCCTGACCGAGCTCCTCTCGGACTTCGGCATCGTTGAGCTGGCCCGGACGGGTCGGGTGGCCCTGGCCCGGGGCGACCGGGGCATCCGCGAGCGGGTGCAGCGCCGGCTCGCCGCCGGGGCGGAGGACGCCGCGGAGTGGACCGGCGGAAGCGTGTGAGCGAAACGGTCTCTGGCGAGGCCGGATGGGGTGAAGGAGGCGGGCCATGGCCACGATCTACTACGAGAAGGATGCCGACCGCTCGGCTCTCGAGGGCCAGCGCGTCGCGGTCCTGGGGTTCGGCAGCCAGGGACACGCGCACGCCCTGAACCTCAAGGACTCCGGGCACGACGTCCGGGTTGGCCTCCGGGAAGGCTCGACGTCGTGGCCCGCGGCCGAGGCGGCCGGCCTCCACGTGCTCCAGACGGCCCAGGCGGTCAGAGAGGCCGATGTGGCCATGGTCCTGCTCCCCGACACGGCGCAGGCCGCCTCCTACGAATCGGAGATCGGCCCGAACCTGGAACCGGGCAACATGCTGATGTTCGCCCACGGGTTCAACGTCCACTTCGGACGGATCCGACCGCCGGACGGGGTGGACGTCACGATGATCGCGCCCAAGGGTCCCGGCCATCTTCTCCGGCGGACGTATGAGCAGGGCATCGGGACGCCCGCGTTGGTTGCCGTGCACCAGGACGCCACCGGAAAGGCCCTCCAGCGCGCGCTGGCGTACGCGGCGGGGATCGGCGTGGCCCGGGCAGGTGTGATCGAGACGAGCTTCAAGGAGGAGACCGAGACCGACCTGTTCGGCGAGCAGGTCGTGCTGTGCGGCGGGGTCACCGAGCTGGTCCGGTCGGGGTTCGAGACGCTGGTGCGCGCGGGGTACCAACCCGAGATCGCGTACTTCGAGTGCCTCCACGAGCTGAAGCTGATCGTGGACCTGATGTACGAGGGCGGCATGAGCTGGATGCGGTACTCGATCTCCGACACGGCCGAGTACGGCGACTACACGCGGGGCCCGCGAGTGATCGACGACGAGGTGCGCGCGGAGATGCAGCGGATCCTGGACGAGATCCAGAGCGGGGAATTCGCCAAGGAGTGGATCACCGAGGCCGAGAACGGCTTCCCGAACTTCCGCCGGCTCCGGAGCCAGGCCCGGACGTCCCGTGTCGAGGACGTCGGTCGCGAGCTTCGCCGGATGATGCCGTGGCTGGAGTCGGAGAAGAAGGTGGTGCCCGATGCCTGACGACGTAGTACGCATCTTCGATACCACCCTCCGCGACGGCGAGCAGGCCCCCGGGATCGCGCTCACCAGGCCCGAGAAGGTCGAGATCGCGGAGCAGCTGGCCCGCCTCGAGGTCGACATCATCGAGGCGGGCTTTCCCGTCTCGTCGGAGGGCGAGTTCGAGGCCGTCCGCGAGATCGCCTCGAGCGTCCGCGGCCCGGTCATCGCGGCCCTGGCCCGGGTGGTCCCCGGCGACATCGACCGGGCTGCCGAGGCCCTGAAGGGCGCCGAACGGTGGCGGATCCACACCTTCGTCTCGACGAGTGACATTCACATGAAGGACATGCTCCGGATGTCGCAGCCCCAAGTGCTCGACGCCATCCGCGACGGCGTGAAACAGGCCGTCGGCTACACGGACGACGTCGAGTTCTCGGCCCAAGACGCCACGCGCACCGAGCTTGGCTTCCTGCTCGAGTGCTTCCGGATGGCCGTGGAGGCCGGCGCGACGACGATCAACGTCCCCGACACCGTGGGCTATGCCATGCCCCACGAGTTCGGCGAGCTGGTGCGACTGGTGCGCGAGGCGGTCCCCGATCACATCGTGGTCTCGACGCATTGCCACAACGACCTCGGGCTGGCCGTGGCCAACTCGCTGGCCGGCATCGTGAACGGGGCCCGGCAGGTCGAGGTGGCCGTGAACGGCATCGGCGAGCGGGCCGGCAACTGCTCGCTCGAGGAGATCGCGATGATCGTGCGGACCCGGGGCCAAGCCCTGGGCGTCGGCCACGGGCTGAACGCGAAGGAGATCATGCGGACCTCCCGCCTGGTCTCGATGACCACCGGCTACTCGGTGCAACCGAACAAGGCCGTGGTGGGCTCGTCGGCGTTCGCCCACGAATCGGGGATCCACCAGCACGGCGTGCTGGCCAATCGGGCCACGTACGAGATCATGGATCCCCTCGAGATCGGACTGGAGGGCAACCGGATCGTCCTGGGCAAGCACTCCGGCCGGCACGCGTTCGCCGATGCGTTGGAGAAGCTCGGCATCCGCCTGGATCCAGAGCACCTGAACCGGGCCTTCGCCCGGTTCAAGGACCTTGCCGACCGCAAGATCCAACTCACCGACCAGGACCTCCAGGCCATCGTTTCGGAGGAGATCGGTCAGGCCGAGAAGGACGTGTTCGTGCTGGAATCGCTGGTCGTTGCCGGGGGGACGAGCCAGGAGCCCCGGGCCACGGTTCGACTGCGGAAGGGCGTGGAGCCGATCGAGGAGTCGGCCATCGGCGACGGCTTGATCGATGCGGCGATGGGTGCAATCCAGCGGGCCGCGGGCGTGGAGGCCACGCTCGTCTCGTTCAACGTCTCCGGCGTGACCTCCGGATC
>WNFU01025712.1_pt1 | contig 10305 bp, 10 predicted proteins | sample 5400121 | NCBI WGS metagenome assembly WNFU01 (sample SAMN13153360, study PRJNA577476) | soil metagenome | isolation source: 100 cm soil or saprolite under grassland replicate 1 | place: USA:California | collected 2016-06-15
ATCGGCGTGGCCAAGAACGACAACATGGTGGAGCTGGCCCTCCTCGAGCACTGCCTCCGTGAAGACCTCAACAAGCGCGCGCGGCGCCGCATGGCCGTCCTCCGCCCCCTCAAGCTCATCGTGGAGAACTATCCCGAGGGCAAGGTCGAAGAGATGGACGCGGTCAACAATCCCGAGGATGCGTCCGCGGGCACGCGCAAGGTGCCGTTCAGCCGCGAGCTCTGGATCGAGCAGGACGATTTCCGGGAGGACGCCCCCAAGAAATACTTCCGGCTGGCCCCCGGCGCCGAGGTGCGCCTGCGCTACGCCTACATCGTCCAGTGCACCGACTTCAAGAAGAACGCCGCGGGGGAGATCGTCGAGGTGCGCTGCCAGTACGATCCCTCTACCGTCGGGGGCGACAGCAAGGGGCGGAGCGTGAAGGGCACCATCCACTGGGTGTCGGCGGCCCATGCCGCGGAGGCCGAAGTCCGCCTCTACGACACGCTCTTCGCGCAGGCCAAGCCGGACGACGCGGAGGATTTCAGGACGGCCCTGAACCCGCAGTCCTTGACCGTGCTCTCCGGGTGCCGCGTCGAGCCGGCGCTGGCCGCGGCCGCGCCGGGCGAGCCGCTGCAGTTCGAGCGCACCGGCTATTTCTCGCTGGACGCGCGCGACTCCGCGCCGGACCGTCCCGTGTTCAACCGCACTGTGGGGCTGCGCGACACGTGGGGCAAGATCGAGAGAGCCGCCGGCTAGCGGGTGGGGGTCAGGTCTTGCATTACGGCATCCTACCGACCGCAGGAGCCGCCCGGCGCTCCCCGTTGCACCTGAATGTCGCAATGCAAGACCTGACCCCGGCTAGGGGATGAGGGTTTCGGAGGTCCAGGTGGCGCCGCGGCGCTTGAAGAGGTGGCGGTCGTGCAGGCGATCGTCCGGCGAGCTGTGCCAGGCGTCGATCTCCGTGGGCCAGAGGCAGACCCCGCGCAGTCCCGCGGGCGGGGGCACCGAGGCGGCGTCGGGAAAGCGGCGGCCGAGCTCGGCGATGCCGTCGAGCAATTCTGAGCGCGAAGCGACCGGCTCGCTCTGGGGCTTGTAGGCTTCGTAGTAGTGCTCGAGGAGCCGTGAGCCCAGCCCCTTGCGCTCCCACCAGAAGCGCAGCCGCTCCGGTTTCATCGGCCGAAGCTCGCCGTACACGCGATACTGCCGGCCCACGCTCGACCAGAGAATGGTCAGCGAGCACTGCCCGCCCGCCTCGATCTGCCGCCACTTGGGACTGTGCGTATTGAGGAGGAGGCCGAAGCCGTCGGCATCGACGTCGCGGAGCGATACCGGTCGCGCCTCGGGACGTCCGCCGGCGCCCGTGGTGGCAAGGAAGCACACGTCGACGTGGACGTCCTCGCGGCGCCGCGCCTCGTCACGCACGGCCACGATCTCCGCGATGGGATCGGCCGTCACGATTCGACCGACAGCGCGCCCCAGAGCACGGGCTCGGGCTCGAGGCGGACGCCGAAGCGTTCCTCGACGCGCGCCCTGATTTCCCGGGCGAAGGCGGCCACGTCGGCCGCGCGCGCGCCTTCCCTGCACACGATGGCCAGGCTGTGGCGGGTGGAGAGCGCCACCGGCCCGGGGCCTTCGCCGCGGCGAAACCCCGCACGCTCGATGAGCCAGGCCGCCGAGAGCTTGACGCGCCCGCCGGCATCGGGCCAGCGCGGCATGGCCGCGTCTCCCACCGCCTGCTCCACGCGCGCGAGCCCGGCCGCGTCCACGATGGGATTGAGGAAGAACGACCCGCAGCTCCGGCCATTCGGGTCGTCGGGATCGAGCACCATGGACTTGGATCGCCGGATCGCGAGCACGCTGCCGCGCACGTCGGCGAGCGAGGGCCGGCCGATGCCGCGCGTCTCGAGATCACGCTCGAGATCCGCGTAGCGAATCGTGGGGGTGCCGTCACGGGTGAGCCGGTAGGTCACGGCGAGGACGACGAATCGGTCGGCCTCGCCGCGCTTGAAGCGGCTCGTCCGGTAGCCGAATCCGCACTCCGCCGCCGAGACGGTGACGATCTCTCCGGCGCGCCGATCGAGGACGCGGATGGCCGTCACCGTCTGCGAGACTTCCTGGCCGTAGGCGCCCACGTTCTGGATGGGCGTGGCGCCGACCAGGCCCGGGATGCCACTGAGACACTCGAGCCCGCCCCACCCCTGGGCCACCGCCTGCTCGACGAAGGGATCCCACGGCTCGCCGGCCGCCGCCGTCACCTCCACCGCGCCGCCGATCTCGCGCGAGGAGACCCCGCGGAGGGCTACCTTCACCACGAGCCCGTCGACGCCGGCGTCCGCCACCACCACGTTGGACCCGCCACCGAGAATGCGCAGCGGCACGCGGCGCGAGGCGGCCCAGCCCACCGCGGCCGCGATGGTGGCCTCGTCGGAGGCCTCGATGAAAAAGCGCGCGGAGCCGCCGACGCCCATGGTGCAGCGTGACGCCAGGGGCACGTTCTCGAGCGGACGGAAAGTCGCCGACACCCGCGCCGCGCTCGCCGGGTTACTGCACGCGCAGGCGGGGATCGAGCAGGTCGCGGAGCCCGTCGCCCAGGAGGTTCAGGCTGAGGCTGGCCAGGGTGAGGGCCACCCCGGGGAAGAGGCTGACCCAGAACGCCTCGCGGATCACGTTCTTGCCGCTCGCGATGACATTGCCCCAGGACGGCACATACGGCGGCACGCCCACGCCCAGGAAGCCCAGGATGGCCTCGGCGAGAATGGCGTAGGCGAAGACGAAGCTGCCCTGGACCAAGAGGGGGCCGATGCAGTTGGGGAGGATGTGACGCAGCGCGATCGCCGCATCCTCGCGTCCCAGGGCGCGCGCGGCCTGGACGTAGTCGAGCTCCCGGATGGACAGCACGGTGCTCCGGATGAGCATGGCCGTGCGCGGCATGTAGACGATCGAGAGCGCGAAGATCACGTTCCACACCCCGGGCCCGCGCACCGCCATGAGGGCAATGGCGAGCAGGATGGCGGGGAAGGCCATGAGCCCGTCCATCACCCGCATCACCACCATATCGAGCCGGCGAGCGTAGCCCGCGACCAACCCCACCACGATGCCGCCGACGGACGTGAGGAGCATGGTGGTCACGCCCACGAGGAGGGAGATGCGGCTGCCGTAGAGGACGAGGCTCCAGATATCGCGCCCGAACTCGTCGGTGCCCAGAATATGGTCTGCGCTCGGCGGCAGGAGTCGGGACGCCGGCACGAGGCGCGTGGGATTGTGCGTCGACAGCACGCCGGCGAGGAGCGCGGCGAGGACGAAGACGAGGAGGATGAACGCGCCCGCGACGACGCTGTGGTTGCCGAGCAGCCGGCGCAGCCAGTGGGGGCGCGTCGACGGCGCGGCGGCGACGGCCGCGGGCACGAGGACGTCGACGGTCGCTTCATTCATAGCGGATCCGCGGGTCGATCAGCGCGTAGAGCAGGTCCACGCCCAGATTGATGAGGACATAGGCAGTGGCCGTGACGAGCACCACTCCCTGCACCACCGGATAGTCGCGCCGGAGAATGGCCGAGATGATGAGCCGGCCCAGTCCCGGAATGTTGAAGACGATCTCGGTGACCACGGCGCCGCCGATGAGCACGGCGGTGGTGATCCCGATCACCGTGACCACGGGCACGAGCGCGTTGCGAAAGGCGTGGACCCAGGTGACGACCAACTGGGAGAGGCCCTTGGCCCGCGCCGTGCGGATATAGTCCTGCTGGAGCACTTCGAGCATGCAGGAGCGGCTGATGCGGGCGATGAGGGCCGACTGGTTGAAGCCCAGGGAGAAGGCCGGGAGGACCATGTAGCGCAGCCCGGCCACGGGGTCGGTGAAGATGGAAACGTAGCCGGCGGCGGGCAGCCAGCCCAGCCGCACCGCGAAGAAGTAGATGAAGTTGAGGCTGAGCCAGAAGCCGGGGATACAGACACCGAGGAGGGAGACCATCATGAGCCCGCGATCCCACGCCGAGCCCCGATGCGCGGCCGCGATGGTACCCGACGGCACGCCGATGGCCACGGCCACGCCGAGCGAGCAGAGCATGAGCACCAGCGTCGGCTCGGCCCGCTCCCACAGCGCCCGGCTCACCGGCCGGTCGAGGAAATAGGACTGGCCGAGATCGCCGGTGAGCACCCGCCCGTAGAAGCCGAGGAGCTGCTCCCAGATCGGGCGATTGAGGCCGAGGGCCTGGCGCGTCGCCTCGATCTGGGTCGGAGTGGCGTCGGGCCCGAGCATGACGCTGACCGGATCACCCGGGATCAGGTGAATGAGGAGAAAGACGACGGTGACCACGACGGCCAGCACGGGCAAGACCGCGACCAGCCGCCGTACGAGGTAAGGCCCCACGTACTACGTCCCGGTCTTACTTCTCCAGCCAGACGTTGTAGAAGCGCACGCGCTCGGTCTTCTCGTTGAAGTCCTTGACCGTGTTGCGCGCCGCGCGCAGCCCGAAGAGATCGCCGTAGCGGATGACCGGCACCTTCTCGTAGAACTGCCGCGTCTGCTGCTCCCAGAGGGCCATGCGCTTCTTGGGATCCGTCTCCCGCGCCAGCTCCGCCTGCAGCTTGAGGATATCCTCGTCGGAGGTCCAGCCGGGCCAGTTGTTGGTGAGATAAATGTGGTGCGTCGGGTCGTAGAAGGCGCCCATGCCGGTCGTGAAGACGTCGTACTCCTTGGCGTTGTTCCGCCGCTTGACGAGGGTGGCCCAGTCCACCACCTGCAGGTCGATATTGAAGCCGATGTCCTCGAGCTGCTGTTTGGTCAAGAGGGCGAAGTCGTACATCCACTTGTATTCCTGCGTGGTCATGAAGCGGATCGGCTCCTTCTTGTACCCCGACTCCTGGAGCAGCCGCTTCGCCTTGTCCTTGTTGTGCTCGTTCCAGGGCAGCCCCGCGAGCTTGGTGTGCCACGCCGTGATCTCGACGGGCGCCAGGCTCGAGTCCATCCGGAAGAACTCCGTTTTGCCCCCCGCCACGTTCTTCATGATGGGCTCGATGTCGATGGCCGCCTGCCAGGCCTGGCGAAGCTTCTGGTTCGTCATCAGGCCTTCCCGCTTGTTGAAGACGGCGACGAGCCAGTAGTAGGGCTTGGAGACGATGGGGCGCGCGTTGGCGTTCTTCTTCAACCGATCGTAGGAATCCAGGTTCAGGTCGTCGGCAAAGTCGAGCTCGCCCGTCTCCACCTGGGCCACGCGCGTCGCGACCTCGGGCACCGGCACCCAGCGGATCTCGTCCACATACGCGGTCTTGCCGCCCCCGTAGCAGTTCGGCTTCTCGTTGCGAGTCTTGACTCCGTGGCCTTCTGCTCCGGCGGGTACTTCTCGGCGATCTCCTTCGGATAGATGGCGCCGAAATTGTTCGGCACGGCCAGGGAGATCAGCACGATGGCCGATTTCTCCTTGAGCTTCATCTCCGCCGTGTACTTGTCGAGCGCCTTCCAGTCCGCCACCTGGGCGAAGAGCGCCTTGCCGTACACGGATTGCTTGCCCCAGCGGGCGAGGGAGGCGACCACGTCCTCCGACGTCATCTCCTTGCCGTTGTGGAATTTGACGCCCTGGCGGAGCTTGAAGGTGTAGACGAGGCCGTCCTTGCTGATCGTCACTCCCTCGGCGAGCATGGGGATCGGCTTGTTGCTGCTGTCGAGGCTGTAGAGTCCTTCGTAGATATGGTTGGTCAGCGTCTCGGTGATGCTGGCGGTGGTCCAGTGCGCGTCAAGCGCGGGGGGCTCTCCCAGGTTGCCAACCCGGATCACCCCACCCTTGCGCGGGGTGTCGGCCGCGAGGGCGGCGCCTCCGGCCACGAGCAGGATCCCGGCCATGGCCAGCAATGCCTTCCGAACGGGCACCGAACGCCTCATGCGTGTTCCTCCAGGGAGGGGTATGGCAGCGAGTGCGTAGACTTTGCTCCGGCGCGGGAACGCTTGTCAACGGCCGCGTCGGGCGGAAGGAGGCGCGAGGTCGGAGGAGAGATGGAGACGAGATACCGCGCCGAAGGGGCGGGCCCGCCCCTTCGGCGCGTGGAGGAGGCTGCTGCTTACGGCACGGTGACGGTCGTGCCGTCTCCGGTCGCGCTGACAGTGAACGTCCCCGCCCCGGCGTTCGGCGTGTACGTGTATGAGGTGCTCCAAGCCGGCGAGCCACCCGGAGGCGGTACCGGGACGGAGCCCATGAAGGGACCCGCGAGCTGGTTCAAGCCGTTGGTAACCTGGCCGGTGAGGTCGGTCAGCGCGGTGGGCAGCGCGCCCATGTGGGCCGCGTAGATGCTGATGGCGGAGCCAAGAGTACGTGTATCAGCCTGTGCCTTCGCGATGCGGGCACGGGTCTGAACGTTGGCGTAGAGAGGAATCGCGATGGCGGCCAGGATGCCGATGATGGCCACCACGATCATCAGTTCGATGAGCGTGAAGCCGCGCTGATTGCCGAACACCTTCCGCTTCGCGTGCCAGACCTTCAACATAGTGGTCGCTCCTTTTGTCCTGGTGGATAAGTCGACGTAGGAGCTTTCAGGAATGCATAGCCGGTGCCACAGGGGCACTCCGGGCACCGGGACCTTGGAGAGCCTCCTCCGACCCTTTTCAAGGGCCTGATCCGGTCGAGATGACCCACAAGCTCGGATTGAACCGCCCAGTCCAGAGGGCAGCGCCCGTCGGCCGGCAGGGCGTGTCCACGGGCTGACGAACAGTGCCGTCCGGTTGACGGAGCGTCAACCTACGGAAATACCTGCCGATATGCAAGACGCGCCCGATCCCCGGCCCCGCCGAAGCGGGCCTCGTAGTCTTGCGTCATGGCCTTGAGCGTCTCGGAGGCCGCGAATTCCCGGAGCGACTCCTCCGAGTCGAACTCGTAGACGACCATGTACTGCCAGGGCTCGGAGCCTGCGTGGACGCCCACGTCCAGAGACACGGGTGCGTAGCGTCGCATCGCCACCAGGCCCGGCACCTGCGCTGCCTCCGCCGCGCGGCGCGTGTTGTACCACTCGTTGAACGCCGCCTCGCGCTCGGGGGCTATGGTCGCCTTGACCACGAAGAGCGCGGGGCGCGGCACGCGTCAGCCCCGGATCTCGCGCGTATGCTCGCCCGGCGTGGGGGGAGCCCGGCGGATACCGGGGCGCGCGCCGTCGAAGGACAGGGGCAGGGCCACGAGCTCGTAGTCGTCGCCGGGCACGGGCTGTATCATGCCGATGGCCTCGGTCTGAGGCTGCGACACCGCTTCCGGCAGCGTGTGAATGGGCCCGCAGGGCACGCCGACCGCTTCGAGAAGATCGATCCACTCCCCCTTCGAGCGCGTGAGCAGAATGCGCTCGATCTCCGGCAGGAGCTCGAGCTTGTGGTCGACGCGCGCGCCGTTGGTCGCGAAGCGCGGATCCGTCGACCACTCCGGATGTCCCAGCACCTGCGCCAGCTTCCCGAAGAGCCGGTCATTGCCGGCGGCGATGATGAGGGGCCCCGTCTTCGTCTCGAAGCCCTGGAAAGGCACCACGCGATGACTGCCCGTCCGATGGCGCTCGGGCACTTCTCCCGAGGCGCGGAAGCTCGCGAAATGACCCTTGAGCCAGGCCAAGCCGGTCTCGAAGAGCGAGGCGTCCACGATGCAGCCGCGCCCCGTCTGCTCGCGCTGGATGATTCCCGCGAGCGCGCCCATGGCCGCCCACATGCCCGTGCCGTAGTCGAGGATGGAGGTGCCGATGCGGGTCGGCGGTCCGCCGTCCTCGCCGTTCATCATCATGAGCCCGGAGAAGGCCTGGACCATGGGCTCGTAGCCGGGCTTGAGCTTGAGAGGTCCCGTGCTGCCGAAGGCCCACACCGAGCAGTAGACCAGCCGCGGAAACCGCTCCGTGAGCGCCTTGGCGCCGAGACCCATCTCTTCCAGCGAGCCGGGACGGAGGTTCTGAACGAGCACGTCGGCGCGGCCGATGAAATCCAGGAGCCACTCCACGTCGTCGGCCTTCTTGAGATCCAGGGTGATACTGCGCTTGTTGGCGTTGACGGCAAGAAAGCCGGGGGACACGCCTTTCCAGAACGGCGGGCCCCAGCGGCGGGCGTCATCGCCCTCCGGCCGCTCGATCTTGACCACGTCGGCGCCCATGTGAGCGAGGATCTCCGCGGCGATGGGCCCGGCGAGGTTCTGCGCGATCTCCACCACCGTGATTCCCTGGAGGGGCAGTGTCATATTTTCCCTCGATTGTTCATGATCGCTGCATCGCCATGCTGCGCCCCTCACCGCACGCCCCCTCACTCAACCCCCCCTGGGGGCGAGGGGTTCGATCGATCCCCTCTCCCTCACCGAGGGAGAGGGCAGGGTGAGGGTGCCGTGCTAGCGAGCCGTGAGGTGCGGCCAGAGCGCATCGGCCCCGCGTCCCGCCACTTCCCGACCAAGCATGACCGCCCAATAGGGCTCCGCGCCGAATTCCGCCCGCCACGACCAGAGCCGTCGCGTCACGAAGTGCAGCGTGTGCTCGTACGTGAAGCCGATGGCGCCGTGGCATTGATGCGCGATGCCCGCCCCCAGGCCGGAGGCTTCGCCCGTGCGGATCTTGGCCACGGCGATCTCGAATCCCGCCTCGCCGCCGTCCATCGCGGCAAAGGCCTTCTGGGCTGCCATGCCCGCCGCGGCCGTGTGGCCGGCGAGGAGAGCGAGCTGATGCTGGATGGCCTGGAACGAGGCGAGCGGCCGGCCGAACTGGACGCGCTCCGTCACGTACCTGACCGATTGCGCGAGCAGGAATTCGAGGCCACCCGCCATCTGGGCCGAGCGGGCCATGGCGCCCGCGAGCATGAGGGCATCGGCGGGAAGCCCCGCGCCGACAACGGCCGCGGCGAGAACGGGCGCCTGACTCCACGTGAGCGTGTCGCGCGGCTCCTGCGCCAGGTTGACGTCGGGCTCGGCCTTGGCCGTGCCGCCCTTGACGAGCGCGACCATGAACTCCCCATCGCCTTCGGCCAGCACCACCACGTGTCCGGCCGAGGCGCCCCACGGCACCCGGCTCGCGCTGCCGCTCAGGCGCCAGCTTCCGCCGTCGCGCGTGAGAGTGAGACTCTCAGCGGGCCGCACGGGCGCCACCGTGATCGGCCCCATCGGCACGTTGAGCCGGCTCGCCGAGAGCAGCCACGCGCCGACCATCGTCTCGGCCACGGGCAGCGGCACGGCGAAGCGACCGGCCGCGGCGAGCACGACCTGGGCATCTCCCCATTCGCCTCCCGCGCCACCGTGCGCCTCGGGAATCTGGGGCAGCGTGAGCCCGTTCTCCTCGAGCTGCTGCCAGAGGGCGGCGGGCCATGTTCCCTTCTCGGCGGATTCGATGAGGGCCGGCGTGACCTGATCCGTGAACAGCCGCGTGCAGGTATCGGCGAGGAGGGTCCGTGTCGGGTTCATGGCTAGCGGAGCCCCAGTCCGCGGGCGATGATGCCGCGCAGGACCTCGCGCGTGCCTCCGCGCAGCGAGAAGGACGGTGCGTGCTCGACCAGATAGCCGAAGGTGCGCTCGAACTGGCTGCCCGAGCCGAGTCGCGGCTCGATGCCGAGGAGGGCGTGCACCACCTCCGGGATCTCCTGCTCGAACGTGGTGCCGAGATCCTTCACCACCGCTGCCTCGAGATTCGGATTCTCGCCGGCCTGGAGCATCATGGCGACGGACAGCGACATCTGTCGGAGGGTGGCGAGGTGAGCGGTCAGGCGGCCGACCACCGCCGCCGAGCGCTCGCTCGGCTCGTGACCCACCTCGCGGATCAGCTCGATGATGAGCCGGATGGAAGAGAGATAGCGCTCGGGGCCGCTCCGCTCGAAGGCGAGCTCGGTGGTGACCTGCTTCCACCCGTCGCCCTCCTTGCCCACCAGCATGTCGTCGGGCACGAAGCAGTTCTGGAAGTGCACCTCGTTGAAGTGATGCCCGCCCGCGAGGTCGATGATGGGGCGGATGCCGATGCCTTCCGACGTGAGGTCCACGAGAAATTGCGAGAGCCCCTCGTGCTTCTTGTCCGGCACCACCTTGGTGCGGAAGAGCGCGATGGCATAGTCGGAGAGATGGGCGTTGCTCGTCCAGATCTTGGTGCCGTTGACGCGATAGCCGCCCTCCACGCGCTCGGCGCGCGTGCGGATGGAGGCGAGGTCGGAGCCCGAGTCGGGCTCGCTCATGCCGATGGCGAAGGCCAGCTCTCCCCTCGCGATGCGGGGGAGGAAGCGCTCGCGCTGGGCCTCCGTGCCGAAGCGCAGGAGCAGGGGGCCGCTCTGCCGGTCGGCCACCCAGTGCGCGGAGGTGGGCGCGCCCGCGGCCAGCGACTCCTCCAGGACGACGTAGCGCTCCAGCG
>WNFU01034070.1_pt1 | contig 10299 bp, 7 predicted proteins | sample 5400121 | NCBI WGS metagenome assembly WNFU01 (sample SAMN13153360, study PRJNA577476) | soil metagenome | isolation source: 100 cm soil or saprolite under grassland replicate 1 | place: USA:California | collected 2016-06-15
TCGCGCCGCCCCTGCGACTCGGAGGCCTTGGCCACCTCGTCGTAGCTGACGAACTTGGCCAGGCCCCGCTCCGCACACACCTTCGTGAGGGCCGAGGTCAGCGTCGTCTTGCCGTGGTCCACATGCCCGATCGTCCCAATGTTCACATGCGGCTTGCGCCGCTCGTATTTCGCCTTCGCCATAACGTCCCCCTAATCCTCCCCTGGAGGCCTCGTGTCTCCCGGCTCGTGTAATCGAAGTGCCGAACCCAGCAAGCCCACGGGAAAAGGGCCTGTCCCGACAGGCCCGGGGTGGGCGGGTGTAAGAATGGAGCCCACGACGCGGATCGAACGCGTGACCTCGTCCTTACCAAGGACGTGCTCTGCCAACTGAGCTACGTGGGCGCTCCCGTCGTTAATCGTTAAACGTGAAACGTTAACCGTGAAATGCATCAAAGGCATAGAGCCGAGCTTGCAATCCGATTCACGATTAACGTTTAACGAATAACATCTTGTTCATGGAGCGGGCGACGAGATTTGAACTCGCGACAGCCAGCTTGGAAGGCTGGAGCTCTACCCCTGAGCTACGCCCGCTCGTGCCATGTCGCAGCGGCATGACCCCCTGTCTCTCCAAAACCCCCTGTATAAGGTGACCCGGTCGCGCCCACCAGCGCTCACTGTCCCCCGCCCAGCACGAGTGGTGTGGTGGGCAGGCCAGGATTCGAACCTGGGAAGGCGAAGCCACCTGATTTACAGTCAGGCCTCGTTGTCCACTTGAGTACCTGCCCACGATTCGCCCCCTAAGAGAGTCCGAGAAGAAATATACCCTAAGCAAGATAGAGGATTCCTGCCATTCAGGCCTGATCGCGCATACCAACTGCTTCCCGGGGGAAAGGCAAAGACGCGGTAACCCTCCGCCGAGTAAATACGGCTCTCTTCCCCACAACCTAAATGGATTGGGTGAACCAAAAATCTATCAAAACAACATAGTATATGAAGAAGAAGGCATCCTGTCAAGCCAATTTCAAGGATTTGAATAAATGTTTCGTGGACTTAGCGAAGGAGGACATGGCGAGAGGTTTAGAGAGGGGACGACGGCTCTTGGTCCACGCTTAACCGCCGTTTGAGGTAGAGGATCAATGCGACCCCTGCTATCAGAGCAAGCAACGCCCAGCCAGAGCGGCTCATGACAATCAGCAGGAGGGGCAGATTCACGGCAAAGAAGAAGGCCAACAAGGAAATGGCCGTGACCCAGGTCACGGCGCCCAAGCAGTTAAACACCAAGAACCGGCCCCAGGGCATCTGGGATGTCCCCGCCACCAATGCCCCGATCACCCGCACCCCCGTGATCCAGCGCTGGACGAAAATCGTCTTGTCCCCATGCTTGTGAAAGAAGCGTTCCACATAAGCCAGTCGTTTCTGCGTGATCAGCAGATAGCGGCCATACTGCTCAATGAACGGACGCCCGAGGCGCCGCCCGATATAGAAGCTGACATTGTCGCCCAGGATGCAGCCAACCGTCGCCAGCAGGATGACAGAGCCCAGATTGAGATGTCCATGGTGGGAATAGAACGAGGCGATGATCAAAATGGTCTCTCCGGGGACTGGCAAAGACGCGTTCTCTGCCATGACCCCCAGGAAGAGGACCAAATAGCCATAATCATCGACATACGGTCGGAAGAGCTCGATCCACTGGATGACGCGTTCATGCATACGGAGCGCGGGACCGTACCACGGCATCCTGGGCCAGTCAAGGAGGGGAAAGACTCGCCTTGACAGCCCGGGGACTCGCCAGTACCATCATGGCCACTGATGCCGAGCGTCTCCGTCCGCACGAACAGCACCGGCCTTTCGTGATGCATCCCTTCAGCGCCCTGGCTTTCTTTTTCGCGCTCTCCATCGCTGACCCGACCTACGCCCAGGTTGCCGTCACAATTCTGCACACCAGCGAACATCACGGCACCATTCAGCCGATCGAACACGGCCCGTTCGCCGGATTCGGGGGAGTAGAACGGCGTGCCGCCCTGATCAAACAGATCCGACAGGAAGTCGAACATCTCCTCGTCGTGGACAGCGGAGACCTCTTGATGGGAACGGCGATGTCCTCAGTGTACCGCGGCGAAGTGGACATCGCCGTCATGAACCTGATGAGCTATGACGCCGTCGCCGTCGGCAATCATGATTTCGATTTCGGCACGCGGCATCTGAAAAACCTTCGCAAGGAGGCATCCTTCCCATTTCTCTGTACCAATGTACGGCCTCAGGACCCCGACGTATGCCAGCGGCATGCCATTAAACACCTGGGGCATGTGCGGGTCGGCCTGATCGGCCTCATCGGGAAGAAAAACTATCCCGACGCCTTCAATCGCGCCGTCGTTCGAGAAGTCGAGTTCGTCGATCCTATCGTGGCAGCCAAACAAGCGGTCGGGGAACTACGCGAGCGCGTGGAGATCCTGGTTGCGATCACGCACCAAGACACGGAAGAAGACCTCGCGCTCGCCAAGGCGGTTCCTGGGCTTGATGTGATCATCGGTGGACACACCGAGGGTTTCGACGGGCTGGTCCCCCCGGGTCAAACGAATCCGGTCGAGCGTCGTGTGGAACTGACCGGTGTCGGCCCTGTCTTCGTGAAGACCCATCGGCAAGGCCGAACGCTCGGACGTCTGGATCTCCTCTACCACGATAAGACCATCATGGTTGCCGACGCCCACAATCTGCCGGTCTCTGCGGCGGTCTCCTCGGACCCGGACATAGCCAAGCTGGTCCGGGACTATGCCCGGCGATTGGACGAGCAAACCAATCAGGTCAGAGGCGAAGCGGCGCACGCGTTCGAAGGGGAAAACCGCGACATCCGGACCAGAGAGACGAACCTGGGCAACTTGCTCGCGGATCTGGCGCGCCAACACACCGGGACCGAGATCGGCCTTGTGAACTCCGGGATGATCCGCAGCAGCATACCCGCCGGCCCAGTCACCTTAAAACGAGTCATGGAAGTGCTCCCCTTCGATTCTTCCCTCACATCTTTTACCGTCACTGGCGCTACCTTAAAGGCAGCTCTCGAGAACAGTGTCAGCCGTCTGCCTCAGGCGTCCGGACGCTTCTTACAGGTGTCTGGGTTGGCCGTGGTCTTTGACCCAACAGCTCCCAGCGGCACCCGGATCACTTCTGTCCAGGTGAACGGAGCGCCCCTGAATCCTGCCCGTCGATACTCAGTCGCGGCTGATAACTTCATCGCGGAAGGCGGGGACGGTTATACGATGTTCCTCCAAGTCACCGACAGGCGCGATCACCAGATCCCCTTACGCGATGTGCTGCTCTCCGCGCTCAAAGCTGGCCCCCTGGCCGCCAAGGTCGAAGCGAGGATCACACCCCGCGCGTCCGTCTCACCTGGCCATTAAATTTTTAGGAGGCGAAAAGGCCGATCTGCTCCGGCCGGGGTCGGCGGAAGGTTGACGGGAGAGGCGGGTCCTGTTGCTTTTCGCTTCGCGGTCAGGAACAGCTGGTCCAGCATCTCCCCATAGGGACCCTGCCCGCGGTATCGATCGAAAAAACGCGAGGTGTTGAGCACGTTGCCCCGCACTTCCTGCAGGCGGTGGGCGATCTTTTTGATGCGATCCGGGAACGCCGCCGCCATCCGCTCAAGAAAAACAGGCTCAACGCTGCCGGGCAGTCGCAAGAGGCTGTAGAAAGCTGTCCGAGCCCCGGCGTCCCGCGCCTTCTGAAGAATCTCGAACATCTGGTCGTCGTTGAGTCCCGGGATGACCGGTGCAATCGAGACGCCGGTGGAAATGCCGGCCTCAGCGATCGACTTCAGCGTCGCCAGGCGCTTAGTGACGGAAGGCGCTTGGGGCTCCACCTTCCGGGCCATCGGATCGTCAGCGAAGGGGATGCTCAGGAATACGCGGATCGCGGCCTCTTCGTGGAGCTGCCGAAGGAGATCAAGATCGCGCAGGATGAGCGCCGCCTTCGTGATGATGGCGACCGGGTTGCGAAACTCGGCGCAGACTTCGAGACACGCGCGGGTCAGGCCGAAGGACGCTTCCACCGGCTGATAGCAGTCGGTGACGCCGGAGAAGACGACGAGCTCGCCCGTCCACGACGGCTTCAGAAAAGCCTCGCGCAAGAGGGCCGCGGCGTTCCGCTTGACCACCAGTTTGGACTCAAAGTCCGTCCCCGCCCCGAATCCCAAGTACTCGTGAGACGGGCGCGCATAGCAGTACGCACAGGCATGGAAACAGCCCCGGTACGGATTCACGCTCCAGCGGAACGCCAGATCGGGACTGTCGTTGTGGCTCAGGATCGACCGGGTGTCGTCCTCGTAGATCTGGACCTTGACGGACGGCGGGGGCTCCAGAAACTCCCTGTACTGGGACTCAAAGGGATTCGGCGGGTTGCTGACCAGTTTCACTGGTCGCATTGTAGCAGAATCGGCTGCGGTTTTCTCTTGCCTCGAGGCCCGATTCTCCGTAAGCTTCGCACGCGGCTGGGAGCGCCGGCCGCATCTCGTCAAGGAGGGGGTGGACATGACGGTCGCATTCGACGGCCCGGTTGTGCTGGAAACCCGGTTGGAAGGTTTACGGTTGAAGGCCCGTGGGAAGGTCCGGGACATCTATGACCTCGGCGAGTCGCTGCTGATCGTCGCCACCGATCGCATCTCCGCTTTTGATGTCGTGCTGCCGGACGGCATTCCCGGCAAAGGTGCGGTCCTGACCCAGCTCTCGGCCTTCTGGTTCCGGTGGCTTTCCCAATACGAAGACGTCCTCTGGAACCATTTCATTTCGACCGACGTCGCGGACTTCCCCGCGCCGTGCAAGCCGCACCGCGCCGTGCTGGAAGGCCGCAGCATGCTCGTCCGGAAGGCCACCCCCCTGCCCGTCGAGTGCATCGTGCGCGGCTACCTCTCGGGGTCAGGCTGGGTTGATTACCAGCGAACCGGCGAGATCTGCGGGCAGCCCCTGCCCAAGGGACTCGTCGAATCACAGAAACTGCCAGAGCCGCTCTTTACCCCTTCCACCAAGGCTGAGCGCGGCATGCACGACGTCAACATCCCGTTCGCGGACATGGAAGCTCGGCTCGGAGCGGACACGGCCAAGCTCATTCGCGAGGTCAGCGTGACGCTGTACTCGCGGGCGGCCGCCTATGCCGAACGCAAAGACATCATCATCGCCGACACGAAACTGGAGTTCGGACTCGACCCCGCGTCCGGCCAGCCCATCTTGATCGACGAAATGCTGACGCCGGATTCCTCTCGCTTTTGGCCGCTCAACCAGTACGCACCGGGCCGCCCCCAGTCGAGCTTCGACAAGCAGTTCGTCCGCGACTACCTCACGTCCCTCAAATGGAACAAGCAGCCGCCCGCGCCCCACCTCCCCGCCGACGTCATCGCGCAAACGAGCGCCCGGTACCGCGAAGCGTATCGGCTGCTGGCGGAAGGCCACGACTGAGCCGTGGCGGCCGCCTGGGTCTCTAGCCTCATCTTCCTCGCCACCATCGCCGTCCTCCTGACGGACTGGGTCCACCGGACCATCGTCGTGTGGGTCGGCGCTGCCGTGATGCTCGCCGTGGGATTGGCGATGGGGTTCTACACGCAAGGGCAGGCGCTCGCCGCCATTGACTTCAATACGTTGGGGCTGCTCCTCGGCATGATGATGCTCATGGCCATGTTCCGAAATACCGGCGCCGTCGAGGCGCTGGCGATCCTCGCCGCCCAAAAAGCCGGAGGCAGCCCGGTGCGATTACTGGCGATCTTGGGCGGACTGACGACGATCATTTCCATGCTGTTAAATAACGCCACCGTCATTCTTCTGCTCGCGCCGGTCACGATCAAGGTTGCGGCTCACCTCAAGATCAACCCAGTGCCGTTGCTGATGGGCGAAGCGTTCCTGTCCAATGTCGGAGGGACCGCGACGTTGATCGGCGATCCCCCGAATGTATTGATCGGCTCCGCCGCCGGGCTCACGTTCAACGATTTTCTGATCGTCCTCCTGCCCGTCGTGCTCGTCGCCTACTACCCGACACTGTGGACGATTCGCTGGCTATTCGCCACCGCGCTTCAGGAACGCGCTGGCCAGCCTGCAGACCTCTCGTCCATGCGACCGCGTGACTCGATCAAGGACCGTGCCGGCCTGACCAAGCTGTTGGTCGTGCTGGGCCTCATGCTCGCGCTGTTCGCGCTCCAAGATTCGTTGCATCTCCAGCTCGCCGTGATCACCTTCCTGGGCGTCGCCTTAGCGATGGCGTGGCTCCTTCCGAATCCCGGGGATCTTCTCAAGGCAGTGGATTGGAACGTGCTGCTGTTTTTCACTTCTCTCTTCATCGCTGTCGGCGGACTGGAAGCGGCAGGCGTGTTGAACGCCGCTGCTCACGCCATTGCGGATTTTGCCGGGTCGCATGTCTTGCTGACTGCGGTGCTTCTCCTGTGGGTCGCCGCGTTGCTCTCCGCGGTCGTGGACAATATCCCGTTCGTGGTGGCCATGATTCCGATCATCAAGGGACTGGAAACCCAAGGCACGACCGTCGAGCCGCTCTGGTGGGCGTTGGCAATTGGTGCGGGCTTTGGGGGGAACGCCACACCCATCGGAGCCAGCGCCAACATCCTCACGATCGCGCTGTCCGAGCGCGCCGGGCATCCCATCACGTTCCGCATGTGGCTCCGGTCAGGAACCATCGTCACCCTTGTGTCGTGTGCCGTCGGCACGATCGTGTTCTTGGTGATTTTCGGACTGCTAAAGCGGTAAGCTCGCGGCTGTCGTGGGCTGGCTAGATGACAACCGGGTGCGGCTGGCCGCACGAACAGGCGGCGCCGTTCGGTTTATCTAGGACGTGGCAGCGGGGATTGCTGCCGGATCGTAGTTCAGGTTGGGACTTAGCCAGCGCTCGATGGCTCCTAGGTCCATTTGTTTGCGCCGCGCATAATCCAGTACCTGATCGCGCCCGATCTTCCCCACCGCAAAATACTTGGCTTCCGGATGCGCAAAATAGAGGCCGCTGACCGAGCTGGCCGGGAGCATCGCAAAGGTTTCGGTCAGCGTGATACCCGCGTGCTTCTCCGCCTGTAGCAGATCGAAGAGGATCCGCTTTTCGGTGTGGTCCGGGCAGGCCGGATAGCCGGGCGCCGGACGGATCCCGCGATAGCGTTCACGGATAAGATCTTCATTGCTGAGCGCCTCCCCCTTGCCATAGCCCCACTCCTCGCGCACCTTCTTGTGCAACAGCTCGGCAAAAGCCTCCGCCAGCCGGTCGGCCAACGCCTTTGCCATGATCGAGTTGTAGTCGTCGTGCTCCTTCTCAAAACGCGCGCAGATCGTTTCAACGCCAATGCCGCTCGTGACCGCGAACGCGCCGATGTAATCCTTGAGGCCCGTGGACTTCGGCGCGATGAAATCGGCCAGGGCGCGGTTGAATTGCCCCTCAGGCTTCGGCGTCTGCTGGCGGAGCGTATGAAAGGTCATAAGCACCGACGCGCGCGATTCGTCCCGGTACAGTTCGATGTCGTCACCCACGCTGTTGGCCGGGAAAAAGCCGTACACCCCGCGTGCCGTGAGCAGCTTGCCGCGGATGAGCTTGTCCAGCAAAGCTTGCGCGTCGTCGAACAACTCCTTGGCCTTCGCGCCGACGGTCGGGGCCTTCTCCCCGCGCTCCTGGTGCACGTGCCGGACCTGCTCCTGGTCGCGCCGGTTGCGATCCGCGAAGGTCGCCCGCTGCTCCGGGCTCATGAGCGCGCCCACGACGCCCACCGCACGGGACGCGTCCAGCACGTGCACAACCGGCCGCTCGTACGCGGGCGCGATCTTCACCGCCGTGTGCGCTTTGCTCGTCGTGGCCCCGCCGATCAAAAGCGGCACCGCGAAGCCTTCCCGGGCCATCTCCCGCGCCACGTGCACCATCTCGTCCAACGATGGCGTGATCAGGCCGCTGAGGCCGATGATATTTACATGGCGCTCACGGGCGGTCGCGAGGATCTTCTCGCAGGGCACCATCACGCCAAGGTCGATCACCTCGTAGTTGTTGCAGCCGAGGACGACCCCCACGATGTTTTTGCCAATGTCATGCACGTCCCCTTTCACGGTGGCCATGAGGATCTTCCCCTGCGCCTCTCTGCGTCCTGTGCGTTCCTTTTCCGCTTCCATAAACGGCTGCAGATACGCGACTGCTTTTTTCATGACGCGCGCGCTCTTGACGACCTGTGGCAGGAACATCTTGCCGGAGCCGAACAGATCCCCGACGATGTTCATCCCAGCCATTAGCGGGCCTTCGATCACCTCGAGCGGTTTCGCGTACTTCCGTCTCGCTTCTTCAACGTCCGCTTCAATGTATTCCACGATGCCCTTCACCAGCGCGTGCGAGAGGCGCTCCTCGACCGGGCCCTGTCGCCAGCCATACGATCCCCATGTCGAGGCCGGCGCGAATCGCGTGATACAGGAAGGCGGAGTGCATCGCCTCCCGCACCGCATTGTTGCCGCGGAACGAGAACGAGATGTTGCTCACGCCACCGCTGACCTTGCAGCACGGCAGCGTCGCCTTGATCCTGCGGGTCGCCTCGATGAAGGCCACGGCGTAGTTGTTGTGCTCCTCGATGCCGGTGGCGACGGTCAGGATGTTCGGATCGAAGATGATGTCCTGCGGCGGAAACCCGATCCTCTCGGTCAAAAGCCGGTATCCTCGCGTGCAGACCTCGACCTTGCGGTCCAGCGTGTCGGCCTGCCCCGCCTCGTCGAACGCCATGACCACGACCGCCGTCCCGTAGCGTCGGATCAGTTTGGCGCGCTCGAGAAACGCCTGCTCGCCTTCCTTCAGGCTTATCGAGTTGACGATCCCCTTGCCCTGCACGCACTTGAGCCCGGCTTCGATCACCTCCCATTTGGAGCTGTCGATCATGATCGGCACGCGGGCGATGTCCGGCTCGGACGCGATGAGCCGAAGGAACGTGCTCATGGCCTCCTTCGAGTCCAGCATGGCCTCGTCCATGTTCACGTCAACGATCTGCGCGCCGCCGTCCACTTGCTGCCGGGCTACGGCGAGCGCGCCTTCGTAGTCCCCGCCGAGGATCAGCTTGGCGAATTGAGGCGAGCCGGTGATGTTGGTCCGCTCCCCGATGTTGACGAAGTTCGTGTCCGGGCGGATGGTCATCGGCTCGAGGCCGCTCAGGCGCGTATACGGCTCGGGCGTGGCGCGCGCACGGGGCGCGAACTCCCGCACCGCCTCCGCAATCGCCTTAATATGTTCCGGCGTGGTCCCGCAGCAGCCGCCGACGATGTTGAGCCAGCCTCGCTCCGCGAACTCCCGGAGATCGGCCGACATGATCTCGGGGGTCTCGTCGAAGCCGCCGAAGGCGTTCGGCAGCCCGGCGTTCGGGTAACAACTGATGAACACCGGCGCGACGCTCGCCAACTCTTCGAGGTAAGGCCGCATCTGCTTCGCGCCGAGCGCGCAGTTGATCCCGACGCTCAACAGCGGCATGTGGGCGATCGAATTCCAGAACGCCTCCACCGTCTGGCCGGAGAGCGTGCGTCCGCTTCGGTCCGTGATCGTGACCGAGACCATGACCGGCACGCGCCGTCCCTTCGCCTCGAAATACTGGTCGATGGCGAACAGCGCGGCCTTCAGGTTCAGCGTGTCGAAGACGGTTTCGCACAGGAGTAAATCTACGCCGCCGTCCATCAGCCCCCGAACCTGCTCCGTGTAGGCGGCGACCAGTTCGTCATACGTCACCGCGCGGAAAGCGGGATTGTTGACATCGGGCGACATGGAAGCGGTGCGGTTGGTCGGCCCCATGGCGCCGGCGACGAAACGCGGGCGCGTCGGGTCGGCGGCCGTCACCTTCTCCACGGCCTTGCGCGCGACGCGGGCGCCCGCAACGTTCAGGTCGTACACCACGCGCTCCAGATGGTAATCCGCCAGGGAAATAGCCGTGGAGTTAAACGTGTTGGTCTCGATGATGTCGGCACCGGCGTCCAGGTACTGACGGTGGATCGCCTCGACGAGCTCCGGCCGGGTGAGGCACAGGAGGTCGTTGCACCCTTTCAGGTCATACGGGTGGTTGGCAAACTGGCGTCCGCGAAAGCCCGCCTCATCCAGCCGATGGGCCTGAATCATGGTGCCCATCGCACCGTCAAGAATGGCGATCCGGCTCCGCAAAATGCGCTCCAGATTGAGGAAAACTTCGGTTTCCATCACTAAGGGACTATACCGGATAGGTGCTTCCTTGGCAAGGTTGCCACCTTGACAATCCAGTGACTGCTCCGTAGGATTTGCAAAACCCGGAGACCGGAGATGAGAACGATCGTGCTGCTAATCGCTGGGGTCGTTGCCTGGGTCATCG
>WNFU01021736.1_pt1 | contig 10298 bp, 9 predicted proteins | sample 5400121 | NCBI WGS metagenome assembly WNFU01 (sample SAMN13153360, study PRJNA577476) | soil metagenome | isolation source: 100 cm soil or saprolite under grassland replicate 1 | place: USA:California | collected 2016-06-15
TTCCGCGGATTACGGCTGCGATCGTTACACATACACATTCCGACCACTATCTTGGCCTTGATGACCTGGGCAGTGTTGTACAGAATGCCGGCTGGCTGAATAAAGGCCTGCTGCCGATCTATGCCACGCCCGACAATTGGTCGCGGATCGAAGCGACGTTCGCGCATCTGTTTCTCCCCGGTATGTTTTTGCGCTTCGAAGCGCGCACGCTGCTGATCGACGCCGAGCAGACGATCGCCGGCTACAGCGTGCGGCCGTTCGACGCCAGTCATACAATTGACATAACCACCGCAATGCTCGCGTTCACACTGAACGGCAAGCGGGTGATTTACGCTCCGGATCTCAAGGTGATGCCGCACGAGGTGTTCGAAGGCGCCGATGTAGCAATCATCGGCGGTACGTTCTACCAGCGCGATCACCCGGCGCACATGCCGCTGCTCAAAAGCATCCGCACCTGCAAGCGGCTGGGCGTGGGGCGGATCATTGTGACCCATGTCGGGCACCTGGAATGGAGCAACGCCGAGCTGTGGGCGCTGCTTTCCGAGCAAGGTGCCGACCTGGCTTATGATGGGGCGACACTAGCCTTTGATGTATAGCGATTGTTTTGAGATGGATATCTATCTTTTACAAAGTCTCGCTTGGCCGTGCCAGGGCAGATCGAGTGACGATCCAGGGAGGAGGTTGACGTATGGCGCCACGAGATCCTGGTTTCTGGGCTGAAGCGCGCCAAGCCCAGGATAAGCTCGCGCAGCAGTTCCTAGATCATCCTGATATGATGCTCATCGACATTGGCCACGGCGGCGAAGAAGACAACGCCTCAGAGCAAATTGTCTTGCGCATCCACGTGCGCGAACGCTGGTTCAAAGCCAAACCAGAGGAACGGATCGCCTTTCCTGAACAAGTGAGCGGCATTCCAGTTGTTGTCATACGTGGCGAATATCAAGTGGGGGAATAGGTTAACCAGCCATCGCAGGATTCACATGGTCCGCAGCATAGCCCATTTTCCTCGGAAGCAGATCGATCGTCAGTGCCCCGGCATTGATGGCGATTTAGTGCGGCCCTAAAGTCACGATATTTCCATGATTGGATTTGCTACCATACAGAAAATTCGGCGGTAGTAAATAGGTAGTGGGTGTTGGGTATTGGGCAAGCGGCGTTGCGAAGCCCAATACCCAACACCCAACGCCTGCGCTGAAAGCGCCCTAGCAAGCTGTTGCCTGCTCATTCCCCCGTGCCCTTCTCTACCGGATTTCAACCCCAAAAGCCCTCTATCCCCCGTTCTATAGAACGTAGGACAACACGATCGCGCATTCCTCATCCGAATTCTCACGCTACCATTCGAGCCAAGAGGTATGCTGATCGTCGTTGCTCCGGCCAGGACGCCGAGGTAGGGCATACTTCTGGTGTCAGAACGAGGAAGGTCGTGGCAATGTTCGGAAAGGACCTACGGGGAAGCATCTCATCACGACTTGATATAGATCTCGCGGACGGCTGGATTGATTATCGTCAAGCGCTCGACTTGCTCGCACAATGCGATTGGTCGCGCTCGTTGATGTTGCTGGCAGAGGCAGAGACGACTTTTCGCACGGTCGACGACCATCAAGGGCTGTGGCGGGCGCTGATTGGCCAGTCGCTGTTGCACTGGCGCGATGGGGCGACAGCGCTGGCCATCGCGCGCGCGATGGCGGCGCTGCACGCCGCGGAAGCCGCCGACGACGGCTTTGCTTTCGGCTGTGTGGCTTGGCAAGTCGCGAATATGATGATCGAGCAGGGCGAGTATCGCAAGGCGGCCGATTTCCTCGATCAGGCGCAGCTCGCGCTTGATGCGGTGGGTCTGGCCCCGCTCGGCGGAGCGCTCGCCGCCGCGGCGCAGCTGTGTGTCGAGATCGGGCGCTGGCAGCAGATGCGTGAGCGTGGGCAGATCGGCCAGCGCGAAGCAGAATCGGCGATCGTCGAGATCCAGCATGACTTAAGCTGGCGACTCAACCAGGCCACCAGCTCGATGCGCTCTGCGCCAGTCGATATCACGAGCGTCGGCGCAGCGGAGGGAATGTTCCTGCTGCCTGGACCACCCGCGATGCTGGCGATGCCGGAATCGATCGGGCCGGCGATTGGTCTCAGCGGGTGGCTGTCCCGGCTGTGGCAACGGCTGATCCATGGCGATGACGCGCCAGACGCCGAGCCACTGACGCGTCTGCCAGTGCCGGCGTGCCCGCCGATCACGCCGGCCGATGTGGATTCCTACGATGCGCGCGCGGAGGAGCCGATCGTGGAGGTTGTGGCCCAGGCCGAGCCTGAAATTGTCCCGGTCGCGGATATCAGCAGCGAGGTGGTGCTGCAGCCGCGCATTGCACACGACCGTGCCGGCGCGGCGCATGCGAGCGGCCTGGCGATCTATTGCTTCGGTACTTTTCGTGTGTATTGCAACGATGTGCTGATCGATCGCTGGGAAAGCGCGCGCGGCCGGACGATTTTCAAATACCTGGTCGCGCGGCGTGCCACAGCGGTGCCCAAAGAAGTATTAGCCGATATGTTTTGGCCCGACTCCGAGCCGGAGCTGGCGCGCCGGAGCTTGCACCAGGCGATCTACTGTCTCCGGCAGACCTTTAAGCGATTTGCGCCGGATATCCAGGTGATTCGATTCTCCAGCGATCGCTACCAAATTAACCCCGAGATGGCGATCTGGGTCGACTCGGAAGCGTTCTGCCATGAGATCGAGCAGGCGCACGCGCACTACGCGGCCGGCAGGATCGAGCAAGCCATGCAGGCGTACGCCATCGCCGTCGATTTGTACCACGCGCCATTCCTGGCGGAAGATCGCTACGAAGAATGGACGGATGAGCCGCGACGGGCGAATCAGGCCATGTATCTCGAGGCATTACATCGGCTAGCGCGCCATCATGTCGAGCGAGGCGAGCACCCGGCGGCGATCTTGTTGTGCCAGCGCGCTCTGGTAGAAGAGAGCTGCGATGAAGAGTCGCACCAGATGTTGATGGCTTGCTACATGGTGCAAGGCTTGCGGCATCTGGCGGTGCGCCAGTTCCAGATCTGTGCGAATGCGCTCAAGACTGAGCTGGGTTTGACCCCATCAGAAGAGCTTGAAGCGTTCTACCGCCGCGTGGTGGCGGCCGGGTAACACGATAAGGAGAACCAAATCATGTATGATGTCGTTATCGTCGGCGGTAGCGCCGCCGGCCTGAGTGCGGCACTGGTGCTGGGCCGATCGCGGCGTAAAGTGCTTGTGTGCGACACAAATCAGCCGCGTAATGGGCCGTCACCCACAGCTCATAGTATTTTTACCCGCGATGGCACACCGCCGGCTGACCTTCTCGCGATCGGTCGTGGGCAGCTTGACGCCTATGGTGTTGAGGTGCGTTCGATCGCCGTAACCCACGCTCAAGCAGCGGACCAAGACGTTTTTCTACTCGATCTGGCGAATGGTGAGCAGGTTCGCAGCCGAAAGGTGCTGTTGGCGACCGGAGTGCGGGACGTTCTGCCGCCAATTGCGGGGATCGAACAGTTTTGGGGAACCAGTGTGCTGCACTGCCCCTACTGCCACGGCTGGGAAGTGCGCGATCAGCCGATCGCTGTGCTTAGCTCTTGTGAAACGGCTGTCTATCTGGCGTATCTCTTACGCAACTGGAGTCGCGACCTGGCGCTCTGCACCAATGGCTTTGGGCAATTGAGCGAGGCGGAACGCGATCGGATCGCGTCTTTGAATATCCCGATCTACGAGCGGCCGATTGCGCAGCTCGAGGGCGAGCAGGCACAGCTGGAGGGTATCCGCTTCGCCGACGGAACGCTGCTCAAACGGCGATCACTGTTTGTGCGGCCGACACAGGAACAGCGGAGTTACCTGGCTTATGATCTCGGCTGTGAGCTTGGCGAGGGCGGCATTATCAAAGTTGATGAACAAGGCCAGACCAGCGTTATGGGCGTCTATGCCGCCGGCGATATGATGCGCCAGATGCAGCAGATCATTTTTGCGGCCGCCGATGGAGCGCGTGCAGCGATGGCGATCAATCACACCTTTGTGCAGGAAGAGATGTGCTTAGCGGCGTGAACACTATTTGAAGGTATATTTCAAAACCAGCAGAATCATCTCACACACAAGCAGCGCTTGTCTTTCGAGAGACGAGCGCTGCTTGTGTGTTTGGCAACACTATCGGACATCTAAAAACCATTTCGTTCGATCCGCCAGATTGTTTGAGCCTACTGTGTGCGGCATGGACTGTCGCTCCAAGTCGGCACAAATTCTGATACAGCGCACAACGGCCGCTCATTATCTGGCGTTCCCGCGCCGATATTGGTGGCGCCACTCATTTGGCTCACAGCCACTCATCACTGTATCTGGACGCCAAACTTGTGCGCCCCTTGAGCCGAGTTTGAGCGCGATCTGAGCAGCCGATGAGCGGTGGGTTGTAGAGTTCGGCCCATCGAAGGCGACGCAGCGAGCGACGCCAGTCAATCAACTAGCGAAAGCTGGTAAGGAGTACCTACTGTGACTAGTGCAACACGCAACTCCCGTGGTTCCGTAACCGTGAGCGCACCCTCGCGTGCCATGCAGCAGGCCGCCGCCGCCGCCGAGAGCGCGCTGACTCCCCGCGTGACAGCCGCGGATGTCAAGGCGCACTACGAGGCCAAACTGGCCTCTGCGCTCGAGCAGAAGCTGGCGGGCCCGCCCAGCGCCCAGGTCGCCGAGCTTCAGCCGTGGTGGGATGTGATCGCGATCGGCCCCATCCAGGTCACCACCAACCCGCCCTTCGCGCCAAGCGACGTGATCCGAGCCGGCGAGCCAGCGTTCGTCGTGACGATCATTCTGCTGAATCCGGCCCCGATCCTGCCGCCTGGAATCTCGCCGTGTGACATCCTGTCCAAGTTCGCGCTGCCCTACGAGGTCACGTACCAGACCGGCAACCTCACGACCTGGCAGCCGGCCGGGTTCCCGCTGACCTCGGAGCACGATCCCCTGTATCTCGTTCCGGGCCAGTGCTTCTATATCGACGTCCTGGAATTCGTTCCTGAGGATGAGGATGAGGTCATGTACGAGATGAACGTGTCGGCGCGTATCTTCGGCTGCGACGAGAACTATGCGCCCCCGTTCGCCGGTTTCGCCCGCGAGGTGGTCGATATCGACTCCAGCTTCTTCAGCCCGCCTCCAGGGCTGGTGAACGCGCCGATCCGCTTCCTGGTGTATGGGGATAAGCCGAAGGAGATCTAGCTTGTAGCCAGCGGCTTTACTCAGCAACGCCGGCCCGGCCGCCACAGGCCGGGCCGGCGTCGCGTTGCTTAAGGAGTAACATATGCACATCGACACAATCACAATGGCGCGCGCACGGTTGGCGATGCGCGAAGCAGTTCGCTACCACCTGTTCGATCCAAATGTCGGCCTGGTCGATTTCGGCCATCCCGAACATGATGGGCAAATCGCTTGGAATGAGCTGGCGGTTCGCATTCATGTGAAGAAGAAACTCGACCAGCCGGCGCTCGAAATGGCGTCCGCACGTGGGATGACCAGTCCGATCCCACCGTTTATCGGCGGCTTTCCGACTGATGTTCCCGAAGGCACCTACCGCCCGCACGCAACCGGCTGGGGTGGATGGTGGTCCCCACGCGCGCCGAATCTTCACCAGTCGCTCAATTCTCCCATGCATGGTGGGATTAGCATTTCCGACGAGTTTCATAACGCCGCCGGCACGCTAGGTGCCAAGGTGATCGATCGCGCCACCGGCGCCGCGATGATTCTTAGCAATTGGCATGTTCTGGTGGCTGAGTGGACCGCGCGGCCCGGCCAGCGAATCTACCAACCTGGCAGGCTCGATGGCGGTACGTTCGCGAACGTCATCGCCACGCTCACGCGTGATGCCATGTCGGTCAACATTGATGCGGCGGTCGCTACGCTAACAGGCAGCCGCGACTTGATGAGCGACCAGCTTGAGCTTGGCGCGGTTACTGGTGTTGGCCAAGCGACGCTTGGCATGGAGGTGCATTTTGCCGGCAGTGACTTCCCCGAACGTGGGCTGGCGATCGATTTGCTATCCGTACTCGACGCGCTGAATGTCGACCTGGCAATTGATCGACCGCCAGTCGCTGCCCGGTCGTTCACTCCTGCGCCGGCCACTCGTGGCGCGCCGGCCGCAGTTCGGCACGTCAGCCGGCAGGAAGAAGAGCTGGTGACGCGATGAAGCAACCGGATCAAGCATGGTGGGCCAAGGCGCGCGCCGCCCGCGATCGCCTTGAAGCCGCGATTATACACGACGCGAACGTGCGGATGATCAGTATTGGGCTCGACCCCAAGCAGCAGAGCGACCTTCCGGTGCTGCTCGTCCATGTGCGCGATAGCGGTGCGGCCTCGATCGTTCCGACTGAAATGGATGGCATTCCGGTGCGCGTGATCTATGGCGACTATCAACTCGAACAAGGTGGGTTATGAGTCAAGAAAAGAAGATCAAAGCGCGTGTCAACCGCGGTACGCGCGATCAGCCGCAACTGGCCGAATTGCCCGCCGCTGCCGCGCCCAAGCAGCTGGATGAATCGAAGTGGCACGAGCGTGCAGCTTTTCAGGTCGCCTTCGATCACTCGGTCGACGCCGCTGGCCAGGTGATCTGGCAGACGCGCGCCTACCATGAAGAGGCCGATGGTCGCACGATCTGGCCCGGTATCGCAGGCGCGGCGCTCATGACCTGGATGCGCGAGCGCGCTGATCTGCCAGCCGAGACTCACGCGCTGAGCGCGCCCGCCGCGCCAGCGGAGCAACAGTCGCCCGACGATCGACTGGCCGCGGCGCCAGCCGCCGACGATCACGGCACAGTGCAGATCACGATCGATCAGTTGTCGCTGGAAGCTGCCCTGGCGGAGCAGCAGGTTGGCGGCGCTCCAATCGAGCCACGGCTGGACGCACGGGTCAGCTTTCACCTCTCCGGTGTGCCCGCGTATCTGGCGATCACGAATGAGTCATCCTATCTGATTCAGATCTTGGCTCACGATCTGGCTCAGAATCATGTGGCGATTCTGGCGCTGGAGGGACAGCAACTCCAGCCCGAGCTGATCGAGTATAGTGTGGCGCTGAGCTTCGAGCCGCCGCCGGTCGGCGAATACCAGATCATGGCGCTGGTGCTGTTGCCCGAGCAGGCGGTATCCGCGACTGAGCTAGGGCCGGTGCTGACAGTCGTGCCGTCAGGCGTTGGCGATTCGCTGTGATAGATGCCGCAGAGCACACGGAGCGTACGATTTGATCAGGCGCTCTGTGTGCTCTGTTGGTAACGCAAACCCTACATTAATCGTCTGCATCAATGACTCGGCCTTCGGCCGCGCGAAGGAGCCGATCCCAGATCGCCAGCCCGATGCCGGTGCGCTCGACCCCACGCACCAAGATACGCTCTATGCCCCGTCGATCGAGCTCACGCATGCTGGCGAAGATGCGCCGGCCGATCTGGCTCATGTCTTCGCGCGGGCCGAGCGGAATGATCACCACCGCCAGATCGGCGAAGGCGCCAATCTCCTGGTTTGGCGCCATGACGCCGACGATCAGGCCGGCCGCGATAGCCTCCTGGGCAGCCTGGCGCATACGCGCGACCGCGCGCTCGGGCGGCCCGGCGAACAGCAGCAGCTCGGCGCGCGGCGAGTAGTGCTTCAGCAGCATGCCGGGCGACGCGGGCGTGGGCGCGGCGGGATTGTGTTCTACGTAGCGCGGCACAAAGATCAGATCTGGGATGTGCTGCCGAAGCGCCTCGATCGATACACCGCCTGGCCGGAGCAGCGTCGGCTGCGCGCTGGTCAGATCCAGCACGGTTGATTCGAGCCCAATTGGCGTCGGGCCGCCGTCGTGTAGCAGATCGATCCGCCCATCGAGATCCGCGAGCACATGCGCGGCGGTGGTGGGGCTGGGGCGCGTGAACAGGTTGGCGCTGGGCGCGGCGATCGGCACGCCGGCGGCGCGCGCCAGCGCGAGCGGCACCGCGTGATTGGGGATGCGCACCGCCACCGTGTTGCGCCCGGCCGCGACCGTGGCCGGAATGGCTGGGCGGCGCTTCAGTACCAGCGTCAGCGGGCCGGGCCAGAATGCCCGCGCCAGGGTGTGCGCCAGCGCTGGCACATCCTGGGCCACGCTGTCCAATTGATCGAGCGCGGCGATATGCACAATCAGCGGGTCGGAGGCTGGCCGGCCTTTGGCGGCAAAGATTCGCTGCACCGCCGCCGCATCCAGGGCGTTGGCGCCCAGGCCATAGACTGTCTCAGTTGGAAACGCAACCAGGCCGCCGCCCAGCAGCGTCGCAGCGGCCTGCCGGATCGCCGACGCATCGGGGGCGATCGAGTCAACGCGGATGATGATAGTTGCTGTTTGGGAATGTGCCATAGTTCTGTTTTGCGGCTATTTTGGCTTCAGCACATTCTCGTTCGAGCGGCCGGACGCGAAGTCGCTGATGTTGCGAATGGTCGTCTCGGCGATCGTGGTCATCGCCTCGTGCGTGAAAAAGGCCTGGTGGCCAGTCACCAGCACGTTCGGGAACGTCATCAGCCGCGCGAAGACCTCGTCGGCCATGATTTTGTCCGACAGGTCGCGGAAGAATAGCCCTTCCTCTTCTTCGTACACATCCAGCCCGACCGCGCCAAGCCGGCCGGCTCTGAGCGCTCCCAGCAGCGCCTCGGTGTCGATCAGCCCGCCGCGACTGGTGTTGATCAGCATCGCGCCCGGCTTCATCAGGGCAAGCGTGTTGGCGTTGATCAGGTGGTGCGTAGCCGGCATCAGCGGCACATGCAGGCTGACGATATCGGCCGCCGACAACAGTTCCTCCAGCGTGGTGTAGCGGACGCCCGTCGCCACGCAGGCCGGGTTCTGCGCAACATCGTAGGCCAGCACAGTGCAGCCGAAGCCCTGCATGATCCGCGCGAACACTGCGCCGATCTTGCCGGTGCCGATCACGCCGACGGTTTTGCCGTGGATATCGTGCCCGAGCAGGCCGGCCAGCCGGAAGTTGTTCTCACGGGTGCGGTTGAAGGCGCGGTGGATCTTGCGGTTCAGCGTTTGCAGCAGGCCGACCGCGAACTCGGCCACCGCGTAGGGTGAATAGGCGCTGACGCGCATCACAGCGATGCCTAAGCGCTCGGCCGCCGCCAGATCGACATTGTTGAAGCCGGTGCAGCGCAGGGTTAGCAGCCGTGTCCCGCCTGCCGCTAGCTGGCGCAGGATCGGCTCTGAGCCATCGTCGTTGACGAAGCAGCAGATCGCCGGAATGCCCTGGGCGAGCGCCGCCGTCTGCGTGTCGAGCGCCGCCGCAGTGTAGCTGAACGCGTGGTCGCCGCCGGCCGCATCCAGAAACTCGCGGTCATAGGAGTGCGCGTCGTAGACAAGGACTTGCATCGGTATCTCTTCCTTGTTTTGGCAGACACAAGACACAAAACACGAGACACGAGATTGTAACACCGATCTCGTGTCTCGTGTCTCGTGTCTCAGTTACTGCTACTCGTGCTCTTGTGCCCAGTGCTCCGGCGAGCGCCACAGGCTCGAGAGGATGAGCTCACGCATGTAGATCAGCTCTTTGGGCAGCCGGTCGTACAGCTTGATGAACAGCTCTTCGTGCGAGAGTATTTCTTGCTGCCATTGATCGCGATCGACCGTCATGAGCGCCTTGAACTTGGCCTCCGAGAAGCCCTCGATGCCGGTCCAGTCGATATCCTCGTAGCGTGGCATCCATCCCAGCGGGCTTTCGATGCTGACTGCGCGGCCGTGCGCGCGCTCGATGATCCACTTCAGCACGCGCATGTTATCGCCAAAGCCTGGCCATAGGAACTTGCCGTTCTCATCGCGCCGGAACCAGTTGACATTGAACATCCGTGGTGGGTTGGGGATCTGCCGGCCGAACTGTAGCCAGTGGTTGAAGTAATCGGCCATGTGGTAGCCGCAGAACGGCAGCATCGCGAACGGGTCGCGCCGAACCTGGCCGAGGTTGCCGGCCGCCGCAGCCGTCGTCTCCGATCCCATTGTTGCGGCGGCATACACGCCATAATTCCAGTTGAAGGCTTGGTAGACCAGTGGCACCACGCCCGCGCGCCGCCCGCCGAAGATGAAAGCCGAGATCGGCACGCCCTGCGGGTTTTCGGCCTGCGAGTCGATCACCGGGCACTGGCTGATCGGCGCGGTGAAGCGCGAGTTGGCGTGTGCCGCCTTGCGCCCGCAGTCCGGCGTCCAGTCTTGTCCAGTCCAGTCGATCAGGTGCGCTGGCGGCGCTTTGGTCATGTCCTCCCACCAGACATCGCCGTCGTCGGTCAGCCCCACATTGGTGAAGATCGTATTCTTG
>WNFU01010393.1_pt1 | contig 10297 bp, 9 predicted proteins | sample 5400121 | NCBI WGS metagenome assembly WNFU01 (sample SAMN13153360, study PRJNA577476) | soil metagenome | isolation source: 100 cm soil or saprolite under grassland replicate 1 | place: USA:California | collected 2016-06-15
GTGCCGCCGTTCGGTCACTTACAAAAGTTAGAAACCTATTTCGATGAGGACTTCCTGCAATATGAAACCATTTGGGCCGCGGCAGGCACGCCCAATGCAATCTTTGAGGTAAAAACATCTGATCTGCAAAAGATGACAGGTGCAAACACCGCGAGAGTGAAGTGAAGGATATATACAATTATCAATTTCTCAACGAGAAACTTTCCAGTAGTGGAATGCCCACTGCCGAGCAGATGAAAGAAGTTGCAGAGGCGGGTGTGCAAGTGGTGATCAACCTGGCGCTTACCACTTCGCCGGGGGCACTACCGGATGAAGACAAAGTGGTTAAGTCGCTTGGTATGAAATACATTCATATTCCTGTGGAATGGAACAGCCCAACGAAACAAAATCTAGATGATTTCTTTACCGTGATGGACAAGTATACAGAGGATAAAGTGCTTGTCCACTGCCAGGCAAATTATCGGGCAAGTTCTTTCGTTATGTTGTATCGTGTCCTAAGGCTGGGATGGAAAAAGGAAGATGCCATTCCAGTCATGGAAAAAATGTGGAACCCTGAAGACTTCCCTGTCTGGCAAAAATTCATTGACGATAATATGGCAAACCATTCATAAGAAATAGTTTAGAAACACCTTATCGCTCAAGCCGCCGTTTGCGAAGCATCCCTGTGGGACCCCGGCAGCGAGTATGTAAATAATCGAGCGCCAAAGACGGCGTTGCGAGCGCGAATAAGTTCTTGAACTCATCCTGAACTTAAGTTCAGGATGAGTTTATTGATTACCTAATTGCAATCAGACTTCCTTTGTCGTAAAATCTTTATAGAGTGCCGCATAATTTGCTAAACCAAAATCAAAGATTTAGCCTGCATTTCGCCCCAATGTTTAGTAAATTCTGAAACAAGCGGCGATAGACCAAACGAAGGAGGCTGAATGGCTACGACTGTATCCAAACCCGAAGCCGCGTCTCGTCCCATGACCGAGGAAGCGGATTTCCTGCAAATCAAATCCATTGACCATGTCCATTTTTACGTGGGGAACGCCAAACATGCCATGTATTACTGGTGGAAAGCGTTCGGTTTCAAGCCAGTTGCGTATTCCGGGCTTGAGACTGGAAACCGTGCTTTTGCTTCGTACGTTCTTGAATCGGGGCAGGCACGGTTTGTTATTTCTGCTGCCTACGCGCCGTCCAGTGAGATTGCTGCCCATCATATGGTGCATGGCGACGGCGTAAAAGTCATTGCCCTGGAAGTGGACGATGTTGAAAAAGCCTGGCAAGAGACCACATCGCGCGGCGGCAAATCGGCATGGGCGCCGCGCGAAGAGAAAGACGATCACGGCATCTATCGCACCTCTGCAATTCAGACCTACGGCGAAACACTTCACGTTTTCGTTGACCGCGCCGATTACAAAGGTGTTTTTGCTCCCACATATAAACCGATTAGTTATGAGGCCGAGTCGACAGGACTCGCAGCGATTGACCATATGGTCGGCAATGTACCACTTGGAAAGATGAATCACTGGGTAAATTTCTATCATCAAGTCATGGGGTTCCGCCAGTTATTGCATTTTGATGATAAGGATATTTCCACGGAATACTCCGCGCTTATGTCCAAGGTGATGCAGAACGGAAATGGGCGCGTCAAATTCCCGATCAACGAACCTGCCGAGGGCCGCCGCAAGAGTCAGATCGAAGAGTACCTCGATTATTATCTCACCCCTGGTGTCCAACACCTCGCCATCATTACCGGCGATATTCTCTCAACGGTCGAAGAACTCCGTAAACGCGGCGTGGAATTCCTGCGTGTGCCCGATACGTATTATGAGATGCTCCCCGACCGCGTTGGCAAAATCAAGGAAGATATGAAGGACATTCACGATCTGGGTATTCTTGTGGATCGCGACGATGAGGGCTATCTCCTGCAAATCTTTACACGCCCTATTCAGGATCGCCCCACCATGTTCATTGAAGTCATCCAGCGACACGGTTCCCAGGGATTCGGCAAAGGCAACTTCAGAGCCCTGTTTGAATCCATCGAGATGGAACAGGAACGACGCGGGAACCTTTAAAAGGAATATGTCGTTGCGAGGAGTGTAGTGACGACACCTGCACTGGCACGCAGGTGCAAGTGAGCAATCTCCAATGAAACGGGTAACACTCCTCGACAAGACACTTTCACCAAACGGGAGATTGCTTCGCCTGTCGGCTCGCAACGACATAAAAGAATATTATGAAATTTGCCACCGTCTCCACGCTGCGCGCCTCGTCCCAGCCTGCTCTCGTGATCGATGACCGAGTCCATACCCTGCCCTATCCCGATATGCAGGAAGTCATTGCCGCAGGTGCGGAAAAGGCTGCAAGCCGGGCATCGAAGGAAGCTCTCTCATTTGATGAAGTTACATTCCACGCGCCGATCCATCCTGCCACTCTGCGCGATTTTTATGCCTTTGAAACGCATGTCAAGACTGCCAATCGCAACCGCGGACAAGAGGTGCCAGAGAACTGGTATAAGTTCCCTGTCTTTTATTTTTCCAACCCGAACAACAACTATGGTCATGAAGACGTCGTTCCGTATCCTTCTTACACGCAGGCACTGGACTATGAGCTTGAGATTGCCGTGGTGATCGGGAAACGCGGAATGGACATTAGGCCCGAAAATGCACCGGACCATATCTTTGGCTACACCATTTTCAATGATTGGTCGGCGCGTGATTTGCAGGTGCAGGAAATGAAGGTGAATTTTGGTCCCGTCAAATCGAAGGACTTCGCCTGTTCATTTGGACCTGTGATCGTCACGCAGGAAGAACTCACCGATAAATCGGCAGGACGCCCTGGCGTATATGATTTGTCCATGGTAGCGAGAGTTAATGGTGTTGAGATGTCACGCGGCAACTTTAACGATATTTACTGGTCGTTTGGTGACATCCTCGCACGGGCATCTCAATCTGTGATGTTGAATCCAGGGGACGTTATCGGTTCAGGCACAGTGGGCACAGGCTGTCTTTACGAATTGACCAAGAATCAAGGACCTTGGCTAAATCATGGCGATGTTGTGGAGTTGGAGATCGAAAGGATCGGCGTCTTGAGAAACACGATTGCTTAGTCATTTGAAACCAACATCGAAGGCAAAAGGTCTTTCCTGTCACCAAACTCCTTTTATTGCCAGGAGTATATGAGAAGAAATGAAACGAAAACCACAAACATTATTTGAAATAGTTGGGGTGGTGATGGTTACCCTGGCATGCTCGCTGTCCACCCTGATACCAGTAACGCCGACCCAAGTAGATCAGGTAGGTACCATTGTCGCCACGACGATGCAGGCACTCACGGCGGTACCAAGTCAAAGTGTTTCCACCCCAATTCCAAACCAAACAGGTGGAATCCCTGTATCCTATGAGAACGTTTCCTTTGTTATTCCAAGTGGAATGGCAAGCAGTGCAAATACAGAGACAATGACATCCGTTGATACAAATAGCAGTGCACCCTGGGAAATTGCGCCCACGCATTTGAGGTTTACATTGACAGGATACCCGCTGCAAGGAAAATTCTTTGAACCCCAAATCTATGTTTACCCGGCAGATGAATATGCCCAAGTCAATTCTGTGGCGAGCGAACAAATCGAACGCCTTAAAAAAGCCCTGGCAGGTTCGCCTCTTTTGAAAGAGACACTCCCCAATGTGCCGTTCTTTAACGCCGGTCATATCATCGCCGCGAACATACAACTGATCAAATTCCAAAATGGCAGTGGCGTGCGTGAGTTAACCCAATACGACCAGTATCCCGCGCCGATCAATAATCACGAATTGTTTTATCACTTCGAAGGACTCACAAGCGACAGTAAGTATTACGTGATTGCCATACTGCCAGTCACGGCCCCTATTCTTCCGGAGGATGAAAAACCGGAATCCTCTGTCCCGGCGGGAGGCATTCCCATTCCAACCAGTGTGGGGCCAAATGATACCTATTATTTTTCTGTCACCGAGAAGCTGAATTCACAGGCTCCAGATTCGTTTACGCCCTCTATGACGATGTTGGATGCATTGATTCAATCTATTCTTGTGAAAACCCCTTAAGGAGGTAACATGCCCTTCTATCACAAACTTGGACAACTCCCCCACAAACGCCATACGCAATTCCATAAACCAAATGGAGGAGGTCTCTACCGTGAAGAACTAATGGGACTAGAAGGATTCTCGTCCCTTCAATCTATCTTGTATCACAACTTCATTCCGCCGCGCGTCAAACAAGTGGAAGATCTCGGCTCACGCCTGCCCGAAACGGTGGACTTCGGCCCTATCCGTCATCGCGCCTTTAGGACCGCGGATGCCCCACTGGGAACAGATCCCGTTTCCGCGCGGATTCCACTGTTAGCCAACCGGGATGTAATCCTGGGCGTTTCACGCGCCTCGCAAAGCATGGATTATTTTTATCGCAACGCGCAAGCTTATGAAACCTGGTGGGTACATGAAGGCAACGGTGTCTTGAAATCCCAATTCGGAAATTTAAAATTCCGCAAAGGCGACTACATCGTGATTCCCTTTGGGACAACTTGGCAAATGCAGCTTGACGGTGAGGAGGCACGCTTTTTTACAATCGAGAACCCCTCTCAAATCGAACCCCCGAAACGCTATCGAAACGAATTCGGTCAATTGCTCGAACATGCGCCATACTCTGAGCGCGACATTCGCCCGCCGGAAGAGCTTGAGACACATACTGAGCGCGGCGATTTTGAAGTGCGCATCAAGGTACGCGACCGGCTTACTAAGCATATCTTGGATTACCATCCGTTCGATGTCGTTGGCTGGGATGGTTATCTTTATCCGTGGATCTTCAACATCGAAGACTTTGAGCCAATCACGGGACGCGTCCATCAACCGCCGCCTGTCCATCAAACCTTCGAGGCCCATAATTTCGTGGTTTGTTCATTCGTCCCGCGTCTGTTTGATTATCATCCCGAGAGTATTCCTGCGCCGTACAATCACTCCAATGTCAATTCAGACGAGATCATCTATTATGCGGAGGGTGATTTCATGTCGCGCAAAGGGATCGATCGCTGCGACATCAGCATGCATCCTTATGGGCTTGCACATGGTCCGCAGCCTGGGATGACAGAAGCCTCCATTGGGAAGAAGGAAACCAAGGAACTGGCTGTCATGGTGGATACGTTTTATCCATTAAATCTGACCAGCCAGGCTCTCGAGTATGAGAAGCCAGAGTATATGTCCACGTGGTTGGAAGGTACTGGCGAATAATAAACAAGGGCAGGCGCAAAGTGTCCTGCCCTGTTTGTAAGACGAAGGGGGTAGGCCCTATCATCATAGCATGACTGGATTGGAGAAACATGGTCGACCTACTTCCGTTCCTTACAAGCATTATTGGCCTGCGGGATCCGCACGGCAAAGCACATTCGAATCACGTAATGGGGCTATCCTCTGCCTTCGGCCAAAAAGTTGATCTGACATCTGCCCAAATAGAGACCCTAGCCTTTGCCGCTGAGGTCCATGATATAGGCAAGATCGCGATCAACGAATTTATCATCAACAAGCCAGGACGTTTTACTGAGGCTGAATATTTTATGGTCCAGCATCACGCGCAGTTAGGCGCCAATCTGATGGAAACCCTAGAGATAGATCCCATTATTCCTTTAATCATCCGCCATCATCATGAGAATTTTGACGGAAGCGGCTATCCGCAAAAACTCAAAGGTAATCAAATCCCTTTGGAAGCTAGAATTATTCGAATTACAGATACGTATGACGCGTTGACTAGCAATCGAGGCTATCGGGCTGCCTATTCCCACAAGCAAGCACTCTCGATTATGGAACAAGATAGCGTTTTCTTCGACCCCCATCTACTGGAAGTTTTTTTCAAAATGCAGCACGGCAAGAAACAATAACCAAAACGTTTCCTGCTCACTCGGTTCAGAGTGATATAAAATTGGATGGCTCTTCAATATTCCAGTATGTAAAGGACAAGCATGAATCTTTCAATATCGCACATCACAGACCCCACATTCAAAAAGATCGCCCAAAAGATCGTCTCGGAAATGAAACGCCTCGACGTGCCGGGTGTGGCAATTGGAATCTGGCATGCCGGAAACGAATATGCTGAAGGTTTTGGTGTGACCAGCCTTGAACATCCACTTCCTGTTACGGCTGATACGCTCTTTCAAACAGGTTCGATTAGCAAAACGTTTACCGGCACAATGCTCATGCAATTAGCAGAGCAGGGAAAAGTTGATCTCGATGCGCCTGTGAAGAAATACCTTAGGGACTTCAAATTACGCGATAAAGACGTAACAAAAAAAGTAACCGTCCGCCACTTGCTCACGCACATGGGCGGATGGGTCGGCGATTACTTCAACGATTTTGGCAATGGTGAGGATGCCTTAGACAAAATGGTGAAAGACATTGCGAAGCTTCCCCAAGTCCAACCGATGGGCACGATTTGGTCTTACAACAATACGGGGTTCAATGTTGCTTCTCGTATTATTGAAATCGTCACGAAGAAACCGTATGAGCAAGCCGCGCAGGAAATGTTGTTTGATCCGATTGGGTTAAAGATGTCTTTCTTTTATCCGAGCGATCTTTTATTTACGCATCGCTTTGTTGTTGGGCATCAGAAGGTGAAGGGCAAAGTCCGGGTAGCGCGTCCTTGGGCAATTGGCAGAGCGGGGAACGGCGTAGGTGGAGTCGTGAGCACCGTTCGAGATCTGCTGAAGTATGCACGCTTCCATATGAGCAATGGGAAGAAGAACGTGATTACGGGCAAGAGCCTGAAAGCCATGCGAATCCCGCAAGTGGATGCAGGTGCACGCGGATTGATGGGAATCACATGGTTTATCCGCAAAGTTGGTGAACTGACCACGTATTCGCACGGCGGCGCGACCAATGGGCAGCATGCTCTCTTTAGCTTCATTCCTGAAAAAGATTTCGCGCTTGCCATTCTGACCAACAGCGACGATGGCGGAATCATTAACAATGGCATTTTCAGTTACGCGCTCGAACTCTTTTTTAATGCGAAATCAAAGTTACCAAAGCCCATTAAGACTCCTTCGAATGAATTAAAACAATATCTTGGCAGATATCGTATTGGTACGGAATGTTTTGACCTCAAAGTGAAAGGTGAGCATCTCATCTATCATCACATCCCGCTGGGAGGCTTTCCTAGGCCGGATACACCTCCAGGCCCCGCCCTGCCGCCGATGCGTTTTTCATTCTATGAAAAGGATAAGGTCATTGGGCTGGACGAGCCATACAAGGACGCTCTGGGAGATTTTCTCCGAGATGAGAAGGGTAAACTCCGATTCTTCCGTATCGGAGGCCGTGCCCACAAGAAAATCAAATAGACCTATAATTGGGATATGAACCTTCGATTGAAGCTCAGCTTCCCCGCGTTGATTTTGGTCGCAGCGATTCTCGCCTGTAACACGCCGGTTGAACAAGTCCCTCCGCCCAACGATATCCAGACTGCCGCGGCGTTGACGTTGCAGGTGATATTTACTCCCTCCGCGGCTGCCACTGAATCAACTCCTCTCGTGACAAATACAATCTCTCCTCTTATCACACAAACATTATCGACTGCTGGTTCACCTACTGTGGCAATCACTCCTACTTATTCTGTGCCCATGCTTACGGTTCAAGAATCGACCAATTGCCGCACGGGTCCCGGGGAGGAGTACGAGGTTGTAGTTACCTATCTATCTGGGAAGAAATTGGAAATTGCTGGTCGTTACGATCCCGGGAATTTCTGGCTTGTCAAATCGAACGAAAGCCCAACAGGCTCCTGTTGGCTGTGGGGACAATACGTGCAAGTGATCGGAAGCTATTGGACCGTAGCAAGTGTTACTCCGCCAGCTACAGCAACCAGCGCGCCGCCGCGTGGACCAGGGATCGTAAAATGGGAATTCTTCTGTAGCGGTGGAACGTTGACCTTCAACGTTACCTGGGCAGATAATGCAACGAATGAAACAGCCTATCGAGTTTTCAGGAATGGGGAACAGGCGGCTGAATTACCAGCGAACTCAACCAGTTACACAGATAACTTTGCCGTGTCTCCAGAGCAAAGTCTGGAATATTATATACAAGCCTATAGTTCAACTGGCACGGCGAATAGTGGGGTGATGAGAATGAAGTGTTCAACTCCGTAGCAGACAAAACAGGTCTCGGAAAATCCGAGACCTGTTGTTTTAAGTTTTCTATAATAGGATATGCTTTGGTGGCTGCGCTTCGACTGCGCTCCTCTACGAGCATTCGTTACTCCGCTCACATTGTCCCGGTGCTCTTCGGGAGCGCGATACTTCTAGCTTACGCTTCTTCCAACTGCTCTTTGATTTTCTTGGTTTGCTTGCCACGTTCTTCCGTAGCGAGAATACGCTTGCGGATACGATACGATTCTGGCGTGACCTCGAGCAGTTCATCGTCAGCCAGGTATTCGACCGCTTCATCGAGGGACATCTGTCGAGGCGGCGTGAGGCGGATTTCCATATCGCCGTGCGAGGAACGAACATTGGTCAGATGCTTCTTCTTGCAAACGTTGATCGGCATATCCTGTCCGCGCGAGTTTTCGCCCACAACCATCCCTTCATAAACGGAAACGCCCGGACCATAGAACAAGGTACCGCGCTCCTCGGCATTTTTGAGAGCATAAGCTGTTGTTTCACCCATTTCCCATGCGACCAGCGAGCCGGTCGTGCGGGTGGACATGGGTCCCGCCATTTCATCATATCCGTGAAAAATGGTATGCATGACTCCCGCGCCGCGCGTGGAGGTAAGGAATTGATAACGGAACCCCAATAAGCCGCGCGTGGGAGCAATATAAACCATGCGCGTCATTCCCTGACCTGCATCGTGCATTTCCATCATTTGGCCTCGTCTCGACCCAAGCATCTCTACTACCACACCGACCGTTTCATTGCTGGTTTCAACATGGACTTCTTCGTAGGGTTCGAGCAATGCGCCATCATCCGCTTTGTGAAAGATCACTTCGGGGCGCGAAACCTGGAACTCATATCCTTCACGCCGCATGGTTTCGATCAGAATACCAAGATGCAATTCACCGCGCCCGGAGACTAAGAAATTTTCAGCCGATTCGGTCTCTTCTACTCGCAGCGCAACATTGGTGCGTAATTCTTCAAAGAGACGCTCGCGCAGATTACGGGAGGTACCCCATCTGCCTTCCTTGCCTGCAAATGGAGAAGTGTTCACCCCAAACGTCATGCGGACAGTTGGTTCCTCCACTCGGATTGTAGGCAATGCAACCGGGTTTGTGGGGTCCGCCAGTGTTTCTCCAATTGCAATCCCCTCCAAGCCTGCCAGCGAGACAATGTCGCCGGCGCTGGCTTCTTCGATCTCGATTTTGTTCAAACCTTGAAAGGTATAGAGGTACTTTGCGGATTCGGGAAGAGTGCGACCATCCCTCATCAAACGTGCAAGACGCTGACCCGCTTTGATCTTCCCTGCAAAGACACGCCCGATCGCAGTGACGCCCCGATAATCGTCATACCCAAGCATTGTGACAAGCAGTTGCAGAGGCGCCTCCGGATCTACTTTTGGCGCAGGTACATGTCGAAGGATTACATCAAAAAGCGGTGCAAGATCAGGTCCCAGGTCGGGGGAAAGACCAGCGCGTCCTGCCGTCGCCTGAGCGTAGATGATAGGGAAATCTGCCTGTTCTTCCGTGGCGCCCAATTCGATGAAAAGGTCAAACGTTTCGTTGAGGACGCGTGAGGGTTCAGCATCTTTGCGGTCCACTTTGTTGATCACTACAATGGCTTTGTGCCCCATTTCAAGTGCCTTCTTGAGCACAAAGCGCGTCTGAGGCATGGGTCCCTCCGCGGCATCCACGAGGAGCAGCACCCCATCCACCATGTTCATGACGCGTTCCACTTCACCACCAAAATCGGCGTGGCCGGGTGTATCCACAATGTTGATCTTGACAGGTTGATTTGTCTTAGGGTCAACCAATGTAATGGCAGTATTTTTTGCAAGGATCGTAATCCCGCGCTCGCGCTCGAGGTCATTGGAATCCATCACGCGCTCCGCGACTTGTTGGTTCTCGCGGAATGTATGCGATTGGCGCAGGAGACCATCCACAAGGGTGGTTTTGCCATGGTCAACGTGCGCGATGATGGCGATATTTCTTAGGTCAGTTCGTTCAATTTGCATTTGTTACTCGATACTCGTTATTAGAAATTCGGGACTATGGATCGAACTTTATCGTCCACGGTCTATTGTCTATAGTCTGGCACACAAAAACCCCCGACGGGGAGGCCGAGGGTTTTACTTGAACAAGATAAGGCGTT
>WNFU01027705.1_pt1 | contig 10296 bp, 15 predicted proteins | sample 5400121 | NCBI WGS metagenome assembly WNFU01 (sample SAMN13153360, study PRJNA577476) | soil metagenome | isolation source: 100 cm soil or saprolite under grassland replicate 1 | place: USA:California | collected 2016-06-15
GTGACTCCGTACTCAGCGAGTAATTTCGCATCGATCTCACTCCACAAAGGCTCAGAGTCGGCGAGCACGCCGTCGAGATCGAAGATTACAGCGCGCATCTGCGAGTTGATAGTTGATCCGTCTCCGCCAGGGCTATGGCGCGCGACAGAGGAGTTGAGGGTTCTGCTTGTATGACGCACAATAAGGTTATGGATACGGTATTGCCATTGGATCGGATGACGGTCGAAGAGAAGCTTAAGGCAATTGAAGTGCTCTGGGACGATTTGTGCCGGAATGAAAAACAGCTTCCGGTCGCCGACTGGCAAAAGCAGCTGCTTGACGAGCGAGAGCAACAGATCCAAACGGGCGAAGCGAAATTCTCGGATTGGGACGCAGCAGAAAAGCGAATCCGTGAGCGGACCTCGTGACGGTCGAGATTCTCGACAAGGCCGAGGACGACCTTGTTCACGGATTTCAATTCTATGAGACGCGACAGCCTGGCCTTGGTTCGTATTTCCTCGAAAGTGTATTTGCCGACATGGAATCGCTGCAGGTTCACGGGGGCGTTCATCGCGTTGTTTATCGCAATTATCATCGCGCCTTAGCGAAACGATTTCCGTTTGCGATCTTCTACACGGTTTCGCGCGGCACCGTATTCGTTGATGCAGTTGTTGATTGCCGACGCAAACCGGCATGGATCACCAAACACTTGAAGTAACAGTTGTTCTATGCCTACCGCTCGACGCCTGATCGCAATCGTCTTCGTGGTTTTGGGGCTTGGGCAGGCTCAGGCACGCGGGGGAGAGTTCGATTCGATTTTGCGCTGGAGGAACATTGGACCGTATCGCGGCGGGCGGACGCGCGCGATCGCCGGGGTTCCGTCGCAGCCGAATGTTTTCTACATGGCGCCGGTGAACGGCGGCATTTTCAAATCGACCGACTACGGTCGGACGTGGCAGCCGATCTTTGATGATCAGCCGACCGCATCAGTCGGTGCGATCGCGGTTTCAGTTTCAAATCCGAACGTCGTTTACGTTGGCAGCGGTGAAGGACTGCATCGGCCTGATCTTTCGGTCGGCGACGGCATTTACAAATCGACTGACGCTGGAAAGACGTGGACGCATCTCGGATTGCGCGACGGTCAACAGATCCCGCAGTTGGCTGTCGATCCGAAAAATCCCGACCGCATCTTTGTTGCCGTAGTCGGTCATCCCTACGGGCCTAACGAAGAACGCGGCGTTTACCGATCGCTCGACGGAGGAAAAACATTCGAAAAAGTTCTTTATCGAGATGAGAACGTGGGCGCGAGCGATGTGCAGATCGATCCGAACAGTCCACAGGTTGTTTACGCGGCACTGTGGGAATCGCGCGAAGGACCGTGGGAAAACGGAGTGTTCAACGGAGACGGCGGTGGCATTTTTAAATCCACCGACGGCGGCAAAACGTGGCGACAATTAACCAAAGGGCTGCCAAGCAGCATCGTCCAGGCGAACATCGCGATTGCGCCGAGCGCGCCGGAAACATTGTTCGCCGCAGTCCGGACAAAGACGATCGCCAAACTTTATCGCTCGGACGACGGCGGTGAAACCTGGAGGGGCACGACCGATGATCCGCGGCCGGGACTTGGAATCGGCGGTGGCGATCTCCCGGTGGTGCGGTTCGATCCAAAAAATCCGCAGATCGTGTACTCGACGAGCGTGGTTTGTTGGAAATCGACTGACGGCGGCAAAACGTGGGCCGGCTGGCGCGGCGCACCCGGCGGCGACGATTATCAAAATGTTTGGATCAATCCGAATAATCCCGACATCATTCTTCTCGGTTCGGACCAGGGCGCGATCGTCACCGTGAACGGCGGCAAGAGCTGGAGCTCGTGGTATAACCAGCCGACGGCGCAGTTGTATCACGTTAGCGCGGACAACACGTTTCCGTATCGGCTTTACAGCGGACAACAGGAAAGCGGCTCGGTCGGAATCAAAAGCCGCGGCGATGAGGGCGAGATCACGTTTCGCGATTGGCAGCCGGTCGCGGCAGAGGAATATGGTTACGTCGTTGCCGATCCGCTCGATCCAGGCATTATCATTGGCGGTAAGCTGACGCGATTCGATCGCCGCACGGGTCAGGCGCAAAATATACTTCCGGTGCCGGTGCAAACAGAAGACTTCCGGATGTTGCGGACCGAGCCTGTTGTCTTTTCGCCCCTCGATCCGCATTTGCTCTTCTTCGCTGGGAACACACTTTGGCAAACACGCGATCGTGGCGACAACTGGGAAAAGATCAGTCCGGATTTGTCGCGACTGAATTACGAGTTGCCGGCGAGCATTGGAAAATACAAGGAAGATGCAACAAAAGAGATTCGTCGGCGTGGCGTGATTTACACAGTTGCGCCGTCACCGATCGAAGCGAACCGGATCTGGTGCGGGACCGACGACGGTTTGATTCATCTCACGACTGACGGCGGGAAAAACTGGACCAATGTGACGCCGCCATCTGTTTCCGCGTGGCAAAAGATTTCGCTGATCGAAGCCGGACATTTCGATTCGAACACCGCTTACGCAGCGGTCAACACCTTGCGAATCGACGATCTGCGGCCGCACATTTTTGCGACGCACGACAGCGGAAAAACGTGGAGGGAAATTGCGAATGGAATACCGGCCGGGCAAATCGTCAACGCAGTGCGCGAAGATCCGAAACGGAAAGGCCTCCTGTTCGCCGGAGCGGAAAAAGGTGTTTACGTCTCGTTCGATGACGGCGCGAAATGGGAATCGTTGCGATTGAATCTGCCGGCGAGTTCCGTGCGCGATCTTATTATCAAGAACGACGACCTCATCGTGGCGACGCATGGTCGCGGGTTCTGGGTCCTCGATAACATCGCGCCGCTGCGGCAATTCGCAGCTGTAGCTAGGGACGCCGGCCCCGGTGCACATGCCACGTCAAGCACAGCCGCGGTCAGCACCCGCGGCTACAGCGAGAACCTGTTGTTCAAACCGCAGACTGCGTTGCGTGTTCGCGCAAACCTGAACACCGATACGCCGTTGCCACCGGACGAACCGGCTGGCGAAAATCCGCCGGACGGCGCGATGATCGATTATTTACTTTCGAAAGATGCGAGCGGTCCCGTAACGATCGAGATCAAAGACGGCAAAGGCCAGTCAGTTAGAAAATATTCGAGCGCGGACACGCCGGTCGAGGCGAACCCGAAGCGGCTCAAAATTCCGAGCTACTGGATTCGGTCGCCGCAATCGGTTCCCACGAAAACGGGACTGCATCGGTTTCTGTGGGACCTGCATTACACACCGGTCCCGCATGTCGAACCGGAGTTTCCGATCTCCGCGACGTATCGCAACACGGCACCGAGGGCGACATCACCATGGGCCGCGCCCGGCGATTACACGGTTACGTTGACGGTTGACGGCAAAACTTTCAGCCAACCTATGACCGTCGCAATGGATCCGCGCGTTAAAACGTTGGCGGCCGAGCTCCAGGAACAATTCGATCTCTCGTGGCAATTATATCAACTGCGGCTCAAGCTGGCGCCGATCGGCAAGAAGTTCGACGAGATCGCCGAGCAACTAACGAAACTCAGAGCACAGGCCGCGGAGCGACCTGACATTACGCAAAAACTAGAGGCCTTTGCTCAAACACTGACGAAGTTTGGGCCACCGCATCCGCGGCCAGGTGCTCCACCCTCGCTTTTCGTTTTGGAATCGACAACGCACCTGTTCAATGAGATCGAAGGCACAGACGCTGCGCCAACAGCTGCGGTCAAGGCCGCAGTCGCGGATCTCCAGACAAAAGTCGAACCGATGATGGACGCGTGGCGCAAATTACTCGAATCCGATCTTCCCGCGTTGAATCAGCAGTTGAAGCAATCGGGTGTTCCGGAAATCAAAAACAGAGGTTAAGTAAGGGGCCGCAGTCAGCGACAGCGGCTACAGTTTTTGACGCTTGAGGTCTGCCCAGAAGTAAAACATAGTATTACGTCATGACGAAAACGATTACCAAGGTCGGCAATTCTCAGGGCATCATCTTCGACGCGGCATTAATGGACATGGCCCGGATAAAGGTCGGCGATCAAGTTAATGTCACTGTTCACGAAGGCGGCTCGATTGTTCTGACACCGGTGCGCCCGACCATCGATCCTAAAACAGCGGCGGCCGCGGCGAAACGATTGATCAAGAAGAATTCTGTGCTCTTTAGACGCCTGTCTTGAGCCGACCAATCAAGCACCTCACGGTGTCGGCCGTTAAAGCCATTCATGCGGAAGTATTGGCAGCTCATGGAGGCGCGCGCGACATCCGCGACCAAGCGTTACTGGAATCGGCGGTGGCAGCGCCGCAAGCGTCGATGATGGGGCAACCACTCATCTCCGATCCGGTGGAAATCGCAGCTGCTTACCTTTTTTATCTGTGCCGAAATCACCCCTTCATCGACGGAAACAAACGGACCGCGCTTGCTGCCTGTTTGGTTTTCCTCCAGGGCAATGATTTGCTGCCGAGCACGAAATTATCCACAGATGAGTGGGAAACTTTTGTTCTCGATGTCGCAGAGAGCCGACTGACCCGCGATCAGACGACCGCACGTTTGCGCAAGCTACTCAAGCGGCAGGAACCCCGGAGATAACTGAGAGTTGATTGTTGAGAGGTGAGAGACCGATCGCGCGAAAAGATTGATTTTCGCGGCAATCAAGCGATCGCGGCTGACTCGCCAAAAGAGTTCGCGAGCAGGCAGGTTACAGTGCTACGGCGTGGTGACCTTGTTTTCGACAAGCGACAGGTACGCTTCGTAACCTCTGTCTTTCATGTCTTCGACTGGAATGAAATGGAAGGCCGCCGAGTAAACGACGTAACGTTGTCCCGTGGGCGATTTAGGATCGGGAAACACGTAGCCAAGGTGGGCGTTACTTCGCTTGGCGCGCACTTCGGTGCGCTGCATATCGTGCGAAGTATCCAGGCTCTCGACGAGCAGATCTTTTGAGATCGGCTTGGTGAACGTGGGGAAGCCGACGCCGGCGTCGAATTTGTCGACGACGTCGCTGGGGACCGGCCGGTTTGGATCGAAAGTTGTGGTCTCCTTCTTTTCTTTTTGCGCGAGAAAGAAGAAGTAGAGCCCACCGGCGATGAGCAAGATTGCGATGCCGACACCCACGTACGTGCTGATGGCCGATTTTTGCTCGCCGGTAATTCGCCCCCCGTACATCAGCGTCTATCGAATCAGAGACTGGCGACATCCGTCAAGACGGAACAGGGCTGCGAAGCGCTACGGATGAGGGTATTTCTTATCAGCGCCCATGATGTCGATCGTCACAACCTATCTCGAGATGCATTCGCCGGACCAGCTTCGCCCAAAGCGATACGCGGATGGGCGGTTTCAAATCCGGGAGAAGAAAGAACGCGACTGGCGGTTCAATCGGGACCTCTATTTAGCTGTCGGGCAGATGTGGTCGTGGAACGACAAACGTGCGTGGACGGACGAGCAATGGAAGGAGTACGGGCTTGCACCTGAGCTACGAACCTTTGCCGCGTATTACGAGCATTCGCTCGCAGGCTATTATGAACTGCGCCGCGACGATGGAGGCGGCAATGAGATCGCCTACTTTGGTTTGTTACCGGAGTTTATCGGTCGCGGACTGGGAGGAGCATTACTAACCAGCGCAATCGAAGAAGCCTGGCGGACGTCGCCTTCCATCACTCGCGTCTGGGTGCATACTTGCACGCTTGATCATCCCGGTGCGTTAGGCAATTACCAAGCCCGCGGCATGGTGATTTATAGACAGGAAACCACAGATAGCTGACTGCACCTGACTTCGTTCATGACCAAGAAAGCCGCAGGATTCGTGGAAATCCTGCGGCTTTTATTAGTGGTATCCGAGGCTGCGGGCTTAATCGACAACGACGTGATCTACCATCCGTGAATCTCCCGTGCTTACGTAGTATACACGCACGTGCGTGCCGGGTTTGATCGCGGTACGGATCACGTTGCCTTTCTTGTTCACAATGCGACCCGGTCCGTTGAGGACATAACTGCCCGAAGTATTCGAGCGGTCCTCACGAACAACCAGAGTTTTGACCGGCTGGTAATTCGCCGCCGACCCTTCTCCAGTTGTCATTTTAATGATCGTTGCGGTTACCGTTATTGGTTGCTCTGTGGCAGTGGTTGTTTGTCTCTTATGTGTCGAACGCGTCTGGGCAAGCGCCACCGGCGTAATGAGTGCGCCGCAGGCTAGAATAACAATTGTCTCCTTGATCATGATGGCCTCCTTTGTCGTTACTCACGTTTACGCCCCTTAGACAGGTTTCTTAAAGTTGCCGTTCAAGACTCGTTAGGCGACACTGTCTTTACCTGGTAACAAAGTTGTTACCAACCCATGACCGGAAGAAAGGCGTGTTTCCACCTTAGGGCGGACGCGTTCTGCGGCGAGCCTATTTTTCGACCAAGTATGCGATTCTCGATAGTCGACTTTCGCTAGTTAGACGATGTACAGCCGCAAAGAATTGTTGAAGCCCTGCGAAGCGTTCTTCTCCTTCGATCTTGATCAAGGCATCTTTATGGCGTTGCCGCGATTCGTGCCAACGTCCCGAAACCAGAGCGGCATTTGCCGTAACATCTTCCTGCCTTAACAAACGTAACCCTGCCGCCTCGATAAGCCGTTCGTTGACGCCCGGCGGCACAAACAGGAAAAGACCGATTGAACTCCTCAGCGCCAATTCGTCATTAGTTACCGGCCCGGCTATGACCACAGGGTCGGTAAAAACGGCGCGCCGACCAGGGCGAAGGACGCGGCGCCATTCCTGGAACACCTTCAGTCGCTCGGGAAAATGATTCATCGAATCGATGCAAAGGACCGCGTCGAACGAATCATCATCAAAGGGCAACCGGGAATTCGCGTCTGCCACGGCAAAGGTTACTCGATCTGCTTGATTGGAGTTGGCTGCCCGTTGAGTAGCCGTAGCGACTCCGGATTCATTTGCGTCGATGCCCGTAACTCTGCAACCCAAGCGATTGACGAGATAACATGCCGGTCCGCCGGAGCCGCTAGCCACTTCAAGAGCGTGATGCTCCGGTCGCAGATCAAGCCACGAAAGGAAGCGATCGTATTCGTCGACCGTATTCCAACTGTTCTGACCAATGTCCTGACCAAATGTTTCCTTGCGGATCGTCTCCAGGACTTGTTTCGTGAAATGGCCGTACGTGCTATCGAAGAGATCAATGCGCTTTGCCACTGTGAAGGGACCTTTCAATCAATATAGTCTGAAACGAAGATGGCGTGTGAGGTTTCATTGGCGAGTCTAAGCCTGACACCTGATCAAAAGACAAAGATGAACGCGGCCATGGAGGAGCATCACAAGGCCGGCTGCACCGAGGCCAGTGAAGCCAAATACATGGAAACGGCAAAATCAATCCTTACCCCAGAGCAGTACGGGAAGTTCGAAGCCCAATGCAAGAAAGGCGAGAAAGCCAAGACGCAAACCTGATCGCGGATTTCAATCAAATCAAAGCTTCGCGCCGAGAGCAATCTCGGCGCGTTTTGCGTACGGAATTTTTAGGTGCCTATTGAAGCCGTGATTCCTCTCGGCCTGAAAGTTGTCTACACGCTTTTCGTTTGTGCGCTGGTGCCGATCTATTGGCGGGAGAATGCGCTTCTTGTCAGCATGGATGGCCATTCCAGTAGTTTTCTTTGAAGCGCTCTGGAATATCGATTTCTTTTTCCGTCTCGCGACTGGCAAGCCGTTCATCGGTTTGAGCGCTTATATGTTCGATCAGAAGATCCCGTTGTTCATTCGCGGGCTATCCGGCTTCCACATCGTCCTGCCGCTGCTACTTCTCTGGATGCTCCACCAGCTCGGTTACGATGAGCGCGCCTTTCTCTGGCAGACAATTGTCGCGCTGGTGGTCCTGCCCCTCTCTTATCTAGTGAGCAATTCGCAGGACAATGTGAATTGGGTCTATGGGTTCGGCCAAAATCCGCAGCGGATTTTGCCCGCGCCGTTGTTTGTGATTCTTCTAATGCTGCTGTTTCCGCTCGCTGTTTATCTGCCGACGCATCTTCTTTTCGCCAGAATTTTTCGAGGCGCAGGGTCGTAAAGGCGACCGAGCGACTGCTAAGACGACATTCGACATAAAATCTTGTCAGCAAGAACCGCGCATGATTTTCTAGGGCCGCGTCATGGCCAGAGAATTCAAACCGGTTCGTTTTTTCGTGATGATGGCTTTGGCGGCGTTTGTCGTGTGTGGAGTTACAGCGTTCTACACTCATCGTGCGGCCCATGGTAGAACTGCAGACGAGCGGGCGGCTTATGCAATCGGCTTGAAAGTGGGAGAGCAAGCTCCGCCGGGAGCAACGTTACCAACCGATGCCGACTTAAACATGATGGCTCAAAAATATTTCAAGCAACAGGGGTCCGGCAACCAGCAGAATTGGGACCTCGCATTCGAAAACGGTTACACGGACGGATTCAATAAGACGCATCCCCGGCAATGAACCCGCCACCTTTGCCGATTCGGAAACGTTTCCCGTGGATTCTTTATTGGATTGTACTCGTCTTCATTGTTCTCTTCGCGTTTGCGCCGGTAGGATCGGTGATCACGTGCGCTTGGATCGCCAATTCCCATGGCTGCAAAGTAGACGAAGGGTCGGTGCATCCCTGCATCATCAATGGAAAAGATTATGGCCAGCTTTTGTATACGCTGGGTGTGCTGGGCTGGTTGATGCTTGTTACCATCCCCGGCGGACTGTTCGCCTTCGTGATTTGGCTGATCGTTCCTCGATGCACAGATCCAAGCTACGGAAACGAAGCCCGCATTCGTTTTCGATGGCGTCGGTTATTTGCACCGCTGGTCGAGCAACACTCAACACGAATTCACGCCTGAAGGTCACGAAGATCTCGAGAAATGGTCGGACATGATCACGGTGAACGTTTATCCGGACGCCCACGATGCCGATGCGCTGGCAGCAAAGGCCAACGCAGTCTTGGAAAACTACAAGAGTCACCACGGGATGGTGCTCAGAACCAATTCACTTCCTCGGACACCGGATCGCCCCGCAGAACATTTCATCGCGGTGGCTTTTGGCAGGCCAAATTTTATCGAAGCGGCATTTGCTCGCTTCAAACTCGTGGAGGGCGTCGGCTGCTCGATCGTCTATTCACATCGCATTTACGGTGAGAAAGTGGGCGACCAAATGAGCCCGTGGCTCGATCATAACGGCGCGAAGATCGAAAGGACGCTGATGGATTGGAGCAGCGTGCCGTCTCCAGCTTTACTTGATAAGCTGCCCCGCAAAAAATGACGGTTTAAGATGATCGTGGTCGCCGCGTCGATCACGGCTACAGAATTTTTTGCGGCTGACACAGCCGCCGCTACACGCGAAGATTCGCACAAATGAAAGATCTTACCCAAGGTTCGGTCACCAGGCATTTGCTGCATATGTCTGCGTTCCTAGCCATGAGCATGGTGGTGCAGACCCTTTATTTGTTGGCCGATCTTTACTGGGTGGGACATCTGGGGAAGGAAGCGATCGCTGCAGTCGGTGTCGCGGGCAACGTCACGATGATTGTGCTGGCGCTCACCCAAATGCTGGGCGTGGGAACAACCACGTTAATCTCGCAAGCCGCCGGCAGAAAAGATCAGCCACACGCTGAGCTGGCTTTCAATCAGTCTTTTGTCATGTCGATCGTGATCGCGGTCGCCCTCGGCGTTGTCGGGTTCATTCTGCGCCCGGCCTATTGCGATTGGCTGAGCGCGGATGCAGAGACTGCGACACTGGCAAAAGCATATCTGCTTTGGTTTCTTCCCGGACTGTTACTTCAGTTTCCCTTAGTGGCACTGGGCTCGGCGCTGCGCGCGACCGGCATCATCAAACCGGCCGTAGGATTCCAGGTGCTCAGCGTGCTGCTCAATATTGTGCTCGCCCCTTTGTTGATTTTCGGAATTGGTCCGTGGCCAAAACTTGGAGTGACTGGGGCGGCGCTCGCCACATTCATTTCCATTCTCGTCGCCGATGTGCTGATCGTGATTTATTTCGAAAGAAAATATCATTATCTGCGTTTTCGCTTTCCGCTGTTTCGCCCGCAAACAAAAATTTGGGGAGGAATGTTGCGGATTGGTGTGCCAGCAGGCGCAGAGTTTTTGCTGCTCTTTGTGTATATCATGATCGTTTACGCGATCATCCGAGGCTTTGGACCGGCGGCACAGGCCGGCTTTGGAATCGGTGCACGCATAATGCAGGCGCTTTTCCTGCCGGTGGTAGCCCTTAGTTTCGCCGTTTCACCCGTGGTCGGTCAAAACTTTGGAGGCCGCCGCGCGGATCGAGTCCGGCAT
>WNFU01010399.1_pt1 | contig 10293 bp, 8 predicted proteins | sample 5400121 | NCBI WGS metagenome assembly WNFU01 (sample SAMN13153360, study PRJNA577476) | soil metagenome | isolation source: 100 cm soil or saprolite under grassland replicate 1 | place: USA:California | collected 2016-06-15
CAGTTTCGGCAGCAACTCACGGACGACATGCTCGTCAATGATGGTTTCCACCGCCACCCATCCCGTCTGGCTGAGACTCGAGATGGTCGGATTACGCAGCGCCGGCAGACTTTTCAATAATTTCGCAAGGTCCCGTTCAGCGATGTTCATCTTCAAGCCGACCTTCGCCTCCGCGTCAATCGCGCCTTTCAGCAGCAACGCCAGCGTCGCGATCTTTTGTCGCTTCCACGGGTCCTTCCACGCGGCGTGATTCGCAATCAATCGCGGTGTTGACGTGAGCAACGTGTCCACGATCCGCAGCTTGTTCGCGCGCAGCGACGAGCCGGTCTCGGTGACCTCCACAATGGCGTCCACGAGTTCGTGGGCCTTGACTTCGGTCGCGCCCCAGGAAAACTCCACCTCCGCTTTCACGCGATGCCGGCGAAGGTAGTTTCGGGTAATGTTCACCACCTCGGTGGCGATCCGCCGGCCATTCAGATCCTTCACCGATTTGAGGGGCGAATGCTCCGGCACTGCCAGCACCCAGCGCGTCGGCTGGCGGCTGACCTTGCTGAAAATGAACTCGCTGACTTCGTGCACTTTTGAACCGTTCTCGACAATCCAGTCGTAGCCGGTAATGCCGGCGTCCAGATAACCATGCTCGACGTAACGGCTGATCTCCTGAGCGCGGATCAAACGCGCCTCCAACTCCTCGTCGTCCACGTAAGGTATGTAGGAGCGCTCGTTGATTGAAATGTTGAATCCCGCTTTGGCCATCTTTTCGATCGTGGCCTCCTGCAAACTCCCCTTGGGCAGCCCCAATTTCAGAATGCGCTTACTCTTCATTCCGTTGTTTCCCACGCTCCGCCTGGGTCCGCTGACGCGAATAAGCCCGGGCCGACAGCTTCACGCGCGTCACCGGATTGATCGTCCAGGTGCGGCGCGGCAGCGAAGGTGTTTGCTTCCATTTCTTCATCTCTGCTCAGGAACGTCGAGCGGTACGCCGGCCTTGCACCAGAAATTCCCCGCGCAGCACGGCCGCGATCGTTGCCGGATACAGAGCGCGTTCCGCTTGTTGAATGCGCTCGTGTAACGTGGCGGGTGTGTCGGAGTCGAACACCGGCACCGTTTGCTGGGCGATAATCGGTCCGGTGTCGATCCCTTGATCGACGAAGTGCACCGTGCAGCCGGTGACCTTCACGCCGTACTCCAGCGCCTGCTTCCAGGCTTCCAAACCTGGAAACGACGGCAGCAAAGCGGGGTGAATATTCACGACCCGCTGCCGGAAAGCACGGAGAAAATCACCCGTCAAGATGCGCATGAATCCCGCGAGCACAACCAGATCGACCTGGGCCTGTTGCAATGCGTTCCTGTAAGCGCTCTCTGCCGCCTCGTCCAGTTTCGTGCGAAATTTTCCGGGCGGCACGAATTCACCGCGAATTCCCCACTCCTTGGCCCGGCGGAGAATTCCCGCGTCGGCCACGTCGCTGAGAATGATCGCGATCTCCGCCGGCACCTGACCCACCGCGCACGCCTCGGCGAGGGCGACCATGTTCGAGCCCTTGCCTGAGCCCAACACGCCCAGCTTGAACTTCTTTCCGCCGTTCACGTGCCGCTTTTAGTAACAGCGCCCGGACCTGGTTCAAAGTGCAAAGTGCAAAGTTCAAAGTTGAATGTCTTGTTTTGTTGAGCTTTGAGCTTGTTCGTTCTTCCCTTTGCGGCGGGCGCTTTCGCTGTTATAACGCCCGCACCATGAGCACCAAAAAACTGGAAGGCACAACGGCCCTGATTACCGGCGCCAGCAAGGGACTCGGTAAAGCGATGGCGCTCGCTTTGGCCGAGGCCGGCGCGCGGCTCGCTTTGGTTTCGCGTAACCTCGAACAACTGGATGCGACGGCCAGTGCCGTCCGCGAACTCGGCGCCGACGCCGAAGTTTTTCAGGCCGACGTAACCGACGAAGGACAAATCGGCCGGCTGGAGAAAGGCGTCGTCGAAAAGTTCGGCAAACTGCAGATCCTGATCAACAACGCGGGCATCAACATCCGCAAATCGGTCACCGAGTTCGCGCTCGACGAGTGGCGCCAGGTGCTGGATACGAACCTCACCAGCGTCTTTCTCCTGTGCCGCGCGTTCGTCCCGCAGATGAAGGGTCAGGACTATGGCCGTATTCTCAATGTGACGTCGATCATGAGCCATGTCGCCATTGCCGGGCGAACCGCCTATTGCGCAAGCAAGACCGGCCTGCTCGGCTTCACCCGCGCGCTCGCGCTCGAGCTGGCTCCGGACAAGATCACGGTTAACGGCATCAGCCCCGGGCCGTTTGCCACCGAACTGAACGCTCCGATTCTCCAGAATCCGGAACTCAACCAACAGTTCATCTCCAGGATTCCGCTTGGCCGCTGGGGCCAGGTCGAGGAAGTCGGCCAACTCGCCGTCTATCTCTGTTCCAAAGAGGCCAGCTTCATCACCGGCACGGACGTACTCATCGACGGCGGCTGGACGGCACAATAGTCGAGCAGCGGGCCCGTGCGGCCGGCGCAAGGCTTTGGGAGCATTGGCGGCGCGTCGGCGGCGCCGTTGCGGGCCTTGGCGACGGAATCGTCACGAGGGTAAGCGCGCCAACGGCTACCAGGCCACTGCCTTGCCCTCGACTCGCGGATCGTGCGCGCCAACAAAACGCTTTTCGACCGGGTCCCAGCCTACAGCTTGGGTCGCGCCCAGGGAATCCAGCCGCTTCAATTTGTGGCCGCGCTTCTCCAGTTCGCGGAAGACAGTCTCGCCAACACGTTTCTCGATCACCAACTCGTCCGGATTCCATTGGTGGTGAAAGCGCGGTTGAGCCAGGGCGGTCGCGAGTTCCAGTTCGAAATCAACCCTGTGGAGGATCGCCAACACCGCCTGGCTGATGATGGTCGGACCCCCAGCCGCCCCGACCGCGAAGATCGGCTGTCCATCCTTCAAGACGATTGTGGGGCTCATGCTGGAGAGCGGACGTTTTCCCGGCGCCACCGCGTTCGCATCCGCGCCGACCAGTCCGAAATAGTTCGCCCTCCCCGGTTGCGCCGAGAAGTCATCCATTTGGTTGTTCAGCACCACCCCGGTGCCGGGCACGACGACTTTGGAGCCGAACGACATGTTAACTGTTGCCGTGCAGGCCACCCAGTTTCCTTCAGCGTCCGCGGTTGAAAAATGAGTGGTGTGTTTGCCGAAAACGTCACTGTCAGCGTGTTCCGGCGTGTCGTGTTTCGCGACCGGTGTCGCCCGATCCAGGCGAATCCGCCGGGTCAACGCCGCCGCGTAATCCTTCGACACCAGACCGCGCGGAACCTTCGCGAAGTCGGGATCGCCCAGCCAATACGCCCGGTCGGCGAAAGCAAGCTTCATGGCCTCAGTCACCACGTGGATAAAATCGACGGAGCCCGCGCCCATTGACTTGAGATCAAAATGCTCGAGGATGTTCAGAATTTGTGCGACGTGGACGCCGCCCGAACTCGGTGGAGGAAAACCAACAATCGCGTAACCGCGATAGGTGGTGCGAATCGGCTCGCGAACTTTGACCTCGTATTTTCGAAAGTCGTCCCCGGTCAGCAGGCCACCGTTTCGCTTCATCCACTCGGCGGTGGCTTGAGCAAACTGATCGCGATAGAACCAGTTGATCCCCTGCTCGGCAATGGCCCGGTAGGTTTTCGCCAAATCAACTTGCCTGAGCCTGTCTGCCACCCGCCACGGCTCGCCTTCGGCATTCAGGAAAATGACGCGCGCACTTTCGAATTGGCGGAGTCCCGTCGCTGTTGCTGCCAACCGCTGCGCATAGTGCCGATTGAGCGTGAAGCCCCCTTCGGCAATTTTCGCCGCGGAGAGCAGCAGGTTCTCCAACGAAAGCTTCCCGCAACGCCGCAGCGCCTGGTCATAAGCGGCAAGTGCGCCTGGGACCCCGACCGCCAGCGCGCCGGTTTGGCTGAGTTGCGAATCAACCTTCCCGTCCCGGACGAACATCTCTCGCGTCGCCCCCGCGGGCGCGGTCTCACGTCCGTCGATAGCGATGACTTCGCCGTTGGCCTGGCGAATCAGCAGAAAACAACCGCCGCCGATTCCAGAGTTGTGTCCATCCACGACACCCAGCGTGAGCGCTGCGGCAACCGCCGCATCAATCGCGTTGCCACCCTGCTTGAAGGCTTCAACCGCCGCGTCGCTCGCCAATGGGTGTACAGACGCAACGACGGCGTGTTCGGGCCCTGCCGGTGCGGAATATGCCGCACCAGGTGCCGCTGCCTGACAGAAGAGCAAGAGCAGTACCGCAGCTACACTTGTTCTCGGATTAGGTATTATCATCAGGCGAATCATCAACGCCTTAGCCATCAAAGACAAGGCGGCAGTCGCCGGGTTGAGCCGCCCTTACGACACCTGATTCGTAATGAGAACAATACTTGCTTGGCAGTTCCACGTATGTTCGCGGGAAACATCAACCAGCAAACGATTATCTCGGACCAGCCAGTGATTGTCGTTGATGGAGAGAACATTCTTAACTCCTTTTCGGGGGTTGGTGAGGCCACTCAGTTTCTCAAGCGGTTCAGAAGCGAGACGGCGCTCATTTTTCGACACAATGGCTCAAATTGGGACATTTGCCGCTCAGGGCAGAATGGTACCCTGGAAAAAAAACGCTGACTCGGTCCGAATCCGTAAGTAAAGACGACGGCTCCCACGCGGAGCCGATTCGTGTGGGCGGCTGCGTCTCTGGATCAATTCAGTGTCAACGAGCAGGCAATCCAGCAGGCTCTCAGTTGCTGCCGTGCTTCGCGAGGAATGGATCAGGCCTCGTGCAGACAACTCACCAGATTCTTGGCAACCGCCACCGGGTTCCTCGCTGGAACGCAAGCGCGGGTTCTCAATCTCGCCATGAACAACTGGCTGGGCCGCTTGCCTGCCCGACGGCTCGTTCGGACCGGTGGATTTTCGTGGTGACAAGGCCTGCCGCCCGACCATCCGGCAGGCCGCATGGAGGGTAACCAATGCTTTGTGGGTAGTCAGGTTCAGTCCAACTCGGGCGTGAAGATGCTCTTCGGCGCGTTGCGGCGGAGTTCGACGTGAGTATCGACAAACACCGCGTTGGCGCGGCGTTTCTTACCTTTCGGTCCTTTGATGCCCCGGTCCGTGTCCGAACTCTTTTCGGTGCCACCGCTGTGCCGATAGCAGACATTGGCAGTCGGATCACCGTCCGGATAGAGGCAGGCATCCCATCCGTCGGTGTCAGCGTAAAGCACGGTGCCGGCCAGGTCCTTCACATGACGTGAGCCAAGGTCTCTACGGCCATTGTTGATGTAACCGTTCTGCGCGTAGGCCAGGAATCCCCAAAAGCCGCCCTCACGCAGCGGTCCAGTGCCCTGATCCGGCACGGCTTTTTGCAGGCTCGAAGGGCAGATGAACACACCACGTCCAGACTCGTTGGTCTTGCGGCCCAGGTACGGCTGGAGTTGCCGATACCAAATCGGGAACAGCGGCCCGCTGAAGCCGTCCGCCGGCGGCCAGCCGATCGGATAGACCTGATGATCTTCGTCGTACATCATCGCCGCCAAGGCGAGCTGGCGGAGGTTGCTCTGGCACTTGGCGGTCCTGCCTTTGTCCCGTGCGCGCGCCAGCGCCGGCAGCAGCAGGCCCGCGAGCAGAGCGATGATGGCCACGACGACGAGCAGCTCCATCAAGGTAAAGGCGGGGCGACCGGAGCGTCGGCGCTGCCGCTGGAAAGCATTGCTCATCGTTGGACCCGCGCACCGCCGCCTTTCATCAGTTTCTCGACTTCGTCCATTGAAGCCATCGAGGTGTCGCCGGGTGTGGTCATCGCCAACGCGCCGTGGGCCGCGCCGTAATCAACCGCCTTCTGTGGATCGCCCGTGGTCATCAGGCCGTAAATGAAGCCGCTCGCAAAACTGTCGCCCCCGCCGACACGATCGAGAATTTCGAGGTTGGGATACTTGTGGCTCTCGTAGAACTTGCCGTTCGTCCACGCGATGGCCGCCCAGTCGTTAATCGTGGCGGTCTTCGCCGCGCGCAGCGTCGTGGCCGTGGCCTTGAAATTCGGATAGGTTCTCACCGCTGTTTCGATCATCTTCTTGAATGCGGTGACATCGATGTGGAGCAGATGTTCGTCTGCGCCTTCGACGTGGAAGCCGAGACAAGCAGTGAAATCCTCTTCGTTGCCGATCATCACATCGACGTATTGGGCGATCTCCTTGTTGACGGCCTGCGCGCGTTTCTGGCCGCCAATGCTCTTCCACAGGGAGGGACGATAGTTGAGGTCGTATGAAACAACGGTCCCGTGTTGCTTTGCCTTCTTTACGCATTCAATCACCAACGGCGGCGTGGTGTCACTCAAAGCGGCGAAGATGCCGCCCGTGTGAAGCCAGCGCACTCCCAGCCTGCCGAAAATGTCGTCCCAATCAAAGTCGCCAGGCTTGAGCTGGCTCGCGGCGGTGTTGCCGCGATCCGGAATTCCCACTGCGCCGCGCACACCGAATCCGCGTTCGGTGAAGTTGAGGCCATTGCGGACGACACGCCCGACACCGTCAAACGGCACCCACTTGACAAACTCAGTATCCACACCGCCTTGCAGGATAAAGTCCTCGATGAGCCGGCCCACGTCGTTGTCCGCAAAGGCCGTGGCGATGGCCGTCTTGAGTCCAAAACAACGGCGCAAGCCGCGGGCGACGTTGTATTCGCCGCCGCCTTCCCACACTTTGAATTCGCGCGCGCACCGGACACGGCCTTCGCCCGGATCGAGCCGGAGCATGATTTCTCCGAGCGCGATCAGGTCATATTTGCAGGAGCCGGCCGGTTTGATGTCGAGAGAGGCCATGGTTATCCGCCAAATCGTTGAATTGTTAAAACGCTAATGGCATGAAGCAAATTTCGAGTCCAACAGCCGGGCGAAATGGTCCCGGTCCGCAGCCAGTCCGACCGGAATGAATGAAAAACCGGTCTGGACGGGCGGCCAGATTGTGGAAACGCACCCCGAAACTCAACATTTTTCTCCGCATCACCGCTTTTCCGCCGGTCCAACGGTGCGGCGCTCGAACCACCCGGCGAGTGCGATTTGCCAGAAAGCGGCGAACGTTTCTCCCTCTCCCCCAGGGAGAGGGCCGGGGAGGGGCGGGCAGGGAGAGGGAATAGCCCGAGGCGCGCTGCGGGTTTTTGAATATTAGCTCGACCGCCTCCGCGTGGCTGCAGTAAATGAGGAGCCCAGGCGCCCCGCGCGAGGCGCGTGCGCCCCCCACGGTAAACACCAACCCGGCGGGTCGCCTATGCTACCCCAAACGGTTTTTCAAACACGCTCTCAGTCAACTTTCGGTGGCCCTGCCGTAAGGGGCGGCTGCAAGGTGCGTCGGTATTCCGCTCTCGCCCGTTCGATTTCGGCGATGAGCTCGGAGCGAAGTGAGACCAGGCGCCGGCACGCGAAGGGAACGCGAAACAAAATGACGGCCGTCCGAAACGCATCGCAAAGCCGGAATATTTGGCGAGCGTAATAATGGGAAATCAAGCCAGCGACCGGAAGCGCCAGGGCGTACCACACACTGGCGGGCCAGCCAAACCACCGGTGCACCAGCCACACACAGAAGAGGTAAAACAGGCTGAAGCTGATCAGCCCGGCCAGCATCGACGCGTGCGGCGTCTGCGCCTTGCGCGCTCGCGCATCGGTCCAACTGCCCGCGACCCAGGTCACGAGCGCCCCCGGAATCAGTCGGTGCACCCAGCCGAACAAGGCAACCGGAAAGCCAATGACCGCCACCAGCGCCCCACCGAAACTGGCCACCGCCAAGCGGCCCGTTTGAGCAAAGTGCTCGACCATAGCATCCGAGAGGCTGAATCGTTTCAACCACCGCTCGTACTGATCGAGTTTGCGGATAAACCTTGAAAATCGTTCCGGCTGAGTTCGGTTCACATGCTCGACGGCGCTGGCGATGGTTTGTGACAGAACCAACGCTTCCGCTTGCGGCGACACAGGCTCCTTGACGACCACATTTCCCAGCTTCAGCCGGTCCAGGTAGAGCCCTTTGACCGCTTCAACGACGCGCGCTTCTTCGAGCCTTGGCAAATGGAGGATCAACGACTGGATGCGTCGCTCGATTTCCGAGCTCAGCTTCTGGATCGCCTCTTTGCGGGCTTCCGCGTAGCCGGCTACGAAGTCCGAAACACAAATCGGCTCGTCGAAGTGGACGAGCACTTCGCTGCGATACCGGTCCTTGGCCGAGTAAGTCAAGCCGACGGGAGCGATCCTCAAGCCGAGTCGGCCGCCGTGACGGTGCTCCAGTTCCAGCGCCATGCGCGCCGCGCCAGTTTTCACGGATTTCAGTTGCGAGTCATCGTAGGTGATGCCTTCCGGGAAAATGCCGACTGCGCCCCCCGGTTCGAGGACCTTGAAGCAGGCCTCGAATGTGTCCCTCACCGAGCGCATCGCGCGCGGATCGTCTTTGAGCCGGTTGATCGGAATGATGCCGCACTGCATGAGCAGCCACGCCAAGGGCGCAAATTTGAAGAGCTGGACCGTGGCGACAAAATGGACCTGGCGTGGCACCGAAGTGCCGATAATGAAAGCATCGGTCACCGACCCGGGATGGTTGGAGGCGAACAAGACCGGCCCTTCCAGGGGCACGCGTTCCGAATGGAACCGCTCGATGCGCCGAAAGTAGAATCCCAGCAGCACACGCAACAGACCTTCGACGACGTTGGTGAGGCACTTACTGAGGACATTCATTGGCCGGTTGGCACATCAGCATGCACAGACGCGGCGCAAAATCCATATCCAATACGTGAACGGGATTAATGACCGAACCCGACCGCAAGGATCACCGGATCGACGATGAATGGCAAAACGATCGTGACTTCCAGCAACCACGTCCAGCGATTGGTCGGATCGGGTTGAACCGATGGATATAAAGAATCGAGGACTTTGAGCTTCCCGTCGGTCGTCTGTCCATTTGATGAGCGTCCGCGACCGGCTCAACTCTAGGTGTCGGGCCAACCGCCTGATAATTGCGCCTCGCTGCGGTATGGCAGGCGGCTTGCTAGACAGTCAAATCGACCGAACTAAATGCGTCTCAAGTATCAAAATCAGACACTGCTGACTGAAATCACGCCCTCAAACGGCAGTTGCGAATTCAAAGTTGGAGTCGTGACGACGACAGAGGGCCGAGGAATATCCCAAGAAGTCCCTTATGACCATCGATCAGGCTGAACGTTTATCCCACGCATATCAACAAGTACTCGCGGATGAAGAAAAACGGGGTGGCCGCCGCAGTCCCGACCTGCTGCCCGCCTCGAAGGAGCAGGTCGTCCTGGCGTTAAAGCTCGAAATTGCCCAACTGTTCTTCATCCAGGCCGAAGTAAATGAAAGCCTTTGCAAACCGCTGATCAATGCGGCGATGTTTATCGACAGCTTCAATGAGCTGCCAATGGATGCCGGCACGTACATTCAGTCCATGCAGCAACGCCAACACGAGATGGAGAACTTCATTCTCGAATTATCGAAGTTGGAACGGAATCACCCCTTCTATTGGCAACGGGTTTACAGCATCCTTGGAATCACTTCCGAAACCAAGACCACCTCCTTCTTCGAGGGCTTGAAACAAAGGCTTCGCCTTGGACAAAGGCCCGTCGATTCGGAAGAATACGCGTTCCGGCAGCCGGTCGGCCGTTTGAAAGTCGATTAAACCGACGTCTCAGCGCGGTTCATCCTCGAAGCAGGCGCGACCCCAAATCGAAGGGACACCAGGCGGCCACGGACCGGCGGCCTTCGCGCGCCTGGGTACCCCATTTCATGAATGCCTGCTTATCGCCGTTCGGCCGTCCAGCGCCGGATCACCTCGTGGCACACGTCTCGCGCTGCTGAGGGGCGCCCCAACTCCTTCGCCGCCTGGGCCAACTCTTCGAGCTTCTTCGAACCGAGCAACTGTTCGACACGAAAGGGCAGGTCCTCGATTCGATTCACCTTCACCGCCGCGCCGCGTTCAAGAAGGAAATCACTGTTAGCCGCTTCTTGCCCGGGAATCGGGTCCAGGATGAACAACGGCTTGCCCATCGCCAGCGATTCGGAGGTCGTCAACCCTCCAGGCTTGGTAATAATCAGATCACTCACCGCCATCAGCTCGTGCATGTTGCTGATAAAACCGAGCACGCGCGTTGGGTGACGAAAATCACTGGCGGCCAGTTCGCGGCGCAACTCTTCGTTCCTCCCGGCGACGACCACCGTCTGGAACGAGGCCTCGACCCGCTCGAGGGCGTCGAGAATTGCGGCCACGGGCCCCATCCCAAAACCGCCGCTGA
>WNFU01010401.1_pt1 | contig 10293 bp, 13 predicted proteins | sample 5400121 | NCBI WGS metagenome assembly WNFU01 (sample SAMN13153360, study PRJNA577476) | soil metagenome | isolation source: 100 cm soil or saprolite under grassland replicate 1 | place: USA:California | collected 2016-06-15
TTCGTGCAGCAGATGACCAAGCTGGTGCTGGAGGCCGGTCTGGAGGCGGAGATGACCTGCCATGTCGGCTATGACCGGCACGCGGTCGAGGGCCGCACCGGGGGCAACTCCCGGAACGGGACCCGGGCCAAGACAGTGCTCACCGAGGTCGCCCCCGTCGACATCGAGCTGGCTGCTGTACGCCGTCCAACCCAAGAACGCCCGCCCCGGCCTACGGCCCGGCGCCTGCAAGGGGGCGGCGCACCGGCCACACAACCTCGGCTACGGCGGCCGCCGCGTCCTGGTCTCCCGCTGGTGGTCCGGCAAGACCCTCACCGACCACCGCGCCGACCGGCGCGCCTTCGCCCTCGCGATCCTGGCCGAACAGCACGCCGACCAGCGCCCCGCAGACGCCGGACTACCCGACCCGAACGGCGAACCCGACCGCTACACCTGGGAGTACGCCAAGTCCGGCGACCCGGACGTGCCGCCTCTGGCCGAACGCATCGGCCGCGCACTGTCAGAACGCATCCGCTGGTGAGGCTGCCTCGCTGCGGCGCGCGCCAGCTCGACCGCGCCGCCTGATGTGGCAACGGCCGGCACCGGACCGCCCGGAAGCTGAGCCGAGCACGGCGTACCAGACAAGCCGCACCCGAAGCTGACGGGCCGGCCGGCCGGCGCCGCGGCAGGCACGCTCGCGCAGCGAGCAAGCGCCGTGGGCCGCGGAACGCCAAGGCCAAGGCCGGCCGCCGCCGGCGCCAGCCGGCGGCCTTGATCTGATACAAGCCCAACTCGGCAACAGAGTGTGAAGGGCCTGGCGAAGTAGGTCACCGGGCGAGCATCGTGGCTAGCGGCGTGCGGATCTTGGGTCGCGGCGGAGCCCGCGGCATCCTGGTGCGGATGGGCTTAGCTGAGTTCGCCGGCTCTGATTCCTGCCACGAAGCATGCCCACTCGTCGGCGCTGAAGCTGAGGATCGGGCTCTGGACACCGAGCTTGGAGTCTCGGACAAACACCTGGCCGCCCTGCTGGGCGATCTCAACGCATCCGTTGTTGCCGGAGCTGTAGCTTGCCTTATGCCACGCCAGGTGTTGTGCCTCGGGTGTCATTCGTCCACCCCACTTCCGATCTCTTGGATGATGGACTGGATCTTGACCACCGACTCGGAGGGCGGCAGGGCCAGTGCCCGTAGGTGGTTGAATGCCAGTGTATGCCACCCGACGACCTGTGGATCTTCGAGGTACAGGTTCTCGGTCGCGGTCTCCACGTAGACGACCGCCTGGTCTGTGCGCTCAGTGAAGGTCAGGACACTGAACGGCGAGTCAACCGCAGGGTGCGGTCCAGCCGCGAAGGGCAACACCTGCAAGGTGACGTTGGGCAGCTCGGCGCGCTCCGTGAGGCTCCGTAGCTGCTCGGTCATCACCTCCGGACCGCCCACCTGCCGCCGCAACGCGGCCTCCGACAAGATCACCCATAGGGCGAGCGGATCTTCGCCCGTGAGTCGGCGCTGGCGCCGCATCCGCACCGCAACCCATCGATCGATCTCGTCTGGGTCCGCCGCGGGTAGGCCGGCGCGCCGGAGCGTTCGGGCGTACGCCTCAGTCTGCAACAGGCCGTGTATGAGCTCTACCTGGTAGGTCTGTAGGGCGGCTGCCTCGGTCTCCAAGCCGACGTACAGGGCGAACGAGTCGTCAAGGCCGTAGCCAACCCACCAGCCCCTCTTCCGCGCGTCCTTGGCGAGCTGCACCATCTCGCGGCGTAGATCCTCGGTGACAGGCGCGCCGCGCGAGCCGTACAGCTCAAGCATCTGGATGACGTTGCCTGCCGAGGTGCCGCGGGTGCCGGCCTCGATCCGGTGGACCGTGGTCGTCGCCCACTCAAGCTCGCGGGCTGCCTCTGCCGGGCTGAGCCCGGCCTGCTCACGAAGGTCAGTCAGGAGTCGGGCCAGGCGTCGTCGCCGCACTGTCGGACTGCGTTCAGCGGGCGTCACGGCGACAGTCTTGTGCGCGCGTCTCCGTGGTGTCACGTCGGTAGACTACCTGTCGCCCGCTTGCATCTGGCAGCCTGCCAAGTACAGTACGGCCACGAGGGCCTTTCGGAACGTCGCCGGGCGGTGCTGCCGCCTCGCGCCGCCCGGTTGACAGCCGGGGCCGGACTGGCTGCCCCCGCGTCGGGCGGAGGCGGTCCCGCAGCCAGCCCGGTCCTTCGTCGTGGGGCGCGGCACGGGTTGAGATCCAGCGCGGGCGCGCGCCCCACCCCCACAGCGCGGTGTGGAGGGTTGTTATGGACAGGTCGATAGGTCCGGCGGATATCCCGGAGCTTGTGGAGATCCGGAAGGCTGACGCGAGGTATCGCGAACTGACGGGCAAGGGGTATTTCTCGATGGCCAGCCCGAGCGCCAATGGTGAGCGGGTCCTGTTCCATTTCGAGGATGGCGTGGTGAAGCACACGCCGGTGTCCGCGCTGGCACACATGCTGCGGACGCTGCGGACGGCTGAGGATTCCGAGGCTGTTCCGGAGTGCTCCGGTTAGCCCCTGCGTTGATTGCCTCCGGCGTGGTCGTGCCTTGTCGGTGGCTCGGTGACGGCTGCAAGGGAGGCGGGCGCCAGTGACAACGCCGCCAGTGTTCGGGAATGTGCGGCTGGGTCGCCGGAACGCTGATCGGCTTGAGTCGTGGCGCCGGCTAATTGTCGAGCATTGCAGGCGCGAAAGGCTGCGGCTGGCCTCGGTGATGGTCGATAGCGGTATGTCGGAGGCGAGGCGGCCGGGCTGGACGAGGCTGTTGGATCGGGTTAGTTCGGCCGGCGGCGACGTGGTCGTGGTGTTGTTGACGCTGGACCAACTGTCGCGGAATCCAGTGCGGCAGGCGGAGATGCGGGCGCAGATCTACGCGGCGGGTGGGCGTGTGGTCCAGGTGCCGCCGGCGACGACTGGCCGAGCTGCGCAGACGCGGCGGGCTCGGCGGTGACGGTACGGATGCAGCTTCCGGAGTCGTTGCTGCTGCTGGCGACGACGGATGCGGCGGTGGGCTGCGCGCGGCGTGAGGTGCGGCGGGTGGTCGGCGCGTGGGAGTTGCAGGACATCGCGGATGTGGTCGAGCTGGTGGCGTTGGAGCTGGTCTGCCTGGCGCTGGGCCGGCGGCCGGTGGGTCGGCTGCGGTACCGGGACGCGGCGCGGCTGTGGCTGGTCGGGCTTCGGTTCCAACGGGCGCCACGTGGCGTGGTGATCGCGACCTGGGATGACGACCCGCGGCGGCCACCGGTACGCCAGCCGGGGTACGCGGACGAGGGTGGGCTGTATTGGGTGCCGAGACTTGCCGCGGAGTGGAGCTGGTTCTACTCGGCCGGCGGAAAGGTTGTGTGGTGTGAGGTGAGCGTGCTGGCGGTGGGTGCCGGGAAATTGCCGCGGAGGTCTCCGACATACCCGCTCGCAGAGGCGGCCACGTGCACGGTTGACTTGGCGACGCTGGAACGGGTCCGCGCGGGCCTGCGGCGACTGTGAGACCGGAAAGGCTGAGGCAGATCATGAGAGGTCGGAACGCCGCCGGAATCAACACGGGCGTGCCGCAGGATGGGGGAGCAAGTGGTACGTGGGCCGGAGACAGGAGGTCGTCATGGCTGAAGTGAGGCGGGCGCTGCGCTCGGCAGTATTCCGGCACGAGAACGACTTCGGGATCGACCCTCGATCCGAGGCGCTGCGGTTGCCGGCGTTGAGCGTGTCGTGTGTGGTTCCGTATTACGAGACGGGGGCGCTCGCGTGGGCATGTGTGGACAGGCTGGCGGCCGCACTCGATCGCTACGTGAGCGCGCACGCGGCGACGCCGGCCACGCAGATCGTCGTCGTTGACGACGGGTCGGGCCGGCGCCCGTTCGTGGCCGGCGCGCGCGACGTCCGTGTGGTCCGGATGCCGGAGAACCAGGGACGTTCCGCGGCACGGAACGCCGGTTTGAGGGCATCGGCCGACTTCGATGTCACGCTGTTCGTCGACTCTGACGTGTTGGTACCGGGCGATCTGGTTGTGCGGGTCTGCGAGCTGTGGGACTCGGGCGCGGAGCGACTGTCGGCGCGGGCTGCGGTCGTGGCGGGTTTGTTCGTCACAGTGTCGTCGTGGTTGGCGTCAACTGATGTGGAGGCTGTTCTCGCTGCTGCGTGTGTGACGGCTGATTGGCGCTGGCGGTGTCGGTATCAGCCGTCGTGGATCGGCACGCCCAGCGACTGGCTGTATGTCGACCAGGTCTTCGAACTCGTGCGAGGAACGGACTTCTTCCGTCAGTGGTGCGGGATGGTCGGGCCGTGGGCGCTGCCAAACATGGTTCTCGGAGGATGTTTCGGGGTGCCCACTCGGTTGGCGATCGACGTCGGGGGCTTCGATGAGTCGTTCGCTGCGTACGGGTTCACGGAGACGAGCTTGGTCGCGCGGTTGATCGCTGCAGGCGTTCCGGTCATTCCGCAGGTAAAGGCCGCGGCTGTTCACGTGGAAGCCAACCCAGCGCACCATTCGCGCGGCGAGCGAAATGCATTGTTCAGGGCAGCGCATCGTCGGTTCTTCAGAGAGTTCATGTCCCGATGACCCCGATTAGGCACGCAGGGCTGATGACGAAGTATCTCCATCGGCTGCACGGTTCGATCAATCTGGCGTTCCATGACATCGTTCGCGCGCCAGAGGAGCTGCGGACTGAGTATGACGTTCGGCTGCGCTCGTTCACCGAGATTGTCGACCGCTGCCGACGCCTGGGCATCGCAGGTCGGGTCCGGTTGTACTTCGACGATAATCACCGTTCGTTGTACGGCAACATCGTCGGCGAGGTCGACGTTAGCGACTTTCAGGAGATCGTGGCGGCAGTCCCGCTTACCTCGCTCGGCAGTGACGGTCGCGGCACACTGGCCGATGTCGAGCACGCTCGCTCGGCTGGCGTCCGGATCGTCCCGCATGGCTATTCGCATGTCCGACTGGCCAGCTACGACTCGCGCGGGAACCTGTTGTCGACGCCGCTGCGCGGCCCGTACGCGGACAGCCGCGCCGTCGGCCGCCCGTTGAGCGAGAACGAAGTCCTGTTCCAACTTGTGGAGTCACGTGGCGCCTTCGACCAGGACGGGCCGGCTGAGTTCGTCTTGCCGTACGGCTGTTACAACAGCACGACGCTGGCATTGAACGAACGACTCGGACTATATGACGTATTGACCACGTCTGACTTCGAGGTTGACGTGGGTCAGGAGTTGAGGCCGCGGCTTCTGGTGAAGGCGACGGATACCGCTCACGACATCGAACGGCGAATCCTGAAGGAAGTGACCGCAGCATGAGCGCAGGACGGATGATCGCCTTCGAAGGGCTGCCGTTCACCGGGAAGTCCACCGCAGCCGCGAACCTGGTGCGCGGGTCCAGCGGGGTGGCCGTCGTCCCGGACTATCACGAACTGATCGCGTCGCACGACCGGCGCTGCATGGCGACATTGTCCGACTCGGCGTCCGATCAACGAGTCCGGGTCGGCATTTATCGGAGTCTCGATGACGAGCGGTGGAATCTCGCCCGGGAACTCGTGCGGCCGGTCGTCGTGTTCGACAGGTGTTTCGTGTCCATCGCCGCCTACCGGCTCGCGTTGCAGCGCACGTTCGGGGCGAGTCGATGGGGCCAGTCCGTGGATCCGGAGACGGCCGACACGCGCTGCGAGCGGCCGGTGCCCCGTGAGATTCTTTACTTCGACGTTGATGTGGACGTCGCTGTTGAGCGGCACCGGCGGCTGTCGATCACTATTGACCCGCTGCTGCGCACGCCCGCGTTCCTGTCCAGCCTGATCGACGCCTACGGCGAGGTGCTGAAGGACTGCGGCAGCGAGGTCGTCAGCATCGACAGCAACGAGCCGCTCGGCGCGGTGGTGGACAAGGTCAATGAGTACGTCCACGGTGCCTGACCTGCTCGCCGCGGCCGTCGCGTGGGCGTGCGTCGCGAGCGGCGTCTGGAACACCTACTGTGCGCACGCCAGCCTCAGCCGGCTCCAGACGGCGACGCGCAGCCGGCGGGTGGGCCGCGCGCGTGTCGACGACGACCCCGCGAGCCGACCCACTATCGTCTTCGTGGTGCCGATGCTCTGTGAGGCGGACCGGGTCAGCCAGTTTGCCGCGCACTGGGGTGCGCTGCTGGCAGGACACCCGCAGTTGCGGCTGTGCGTCGTCACGACCGAGCGGGAACGAGTAGAAGCGCCGTCGCGGCGACACACCTGGGACGTGTTGGCCGCGCATCCGGCCATGGCCCAGCTCCTGCACGACGGGCGGGCCGAGGTCTTGCACTACCCGGCGTTCAACCGCACCTACGGTGAACAACTCGGCTGGGCGCTCGACGAACTAGCCGGCCGACCCGCGCCCGACGCATATGTCTACGTCACCAACGCCGACTCCCGCCTGTCGGCCGAGGCGTGCGCGGAGATCATCGAGCTGGCGTGCGGCGGCGTGGAGTGCGCCCAACAATCGAGCCTCTTCTTCGGCAATCTCAAGGATGTGTCGTGGCTCGCGGCCGGGGAAGCTTTCTACCAATCCCGCTGGACTGTCGAGGTCGAACTGTTCCGCTACCTGGTCGGCAGCGGCCAGATTCGGTGGGTACCGGCGTGGCTGCGCGCCCGGTGGTATCAGCACGCGGTCGGTCACGGGCTGTTGCTCTCGGTATCCTACTACCGTGCTCTTGGCGGGCTTCCCCGGCCCACGTACGGACTCGAAGACGCCGCTCTGGGCTTCGCGATCCGCTCCCGAGGCGGGCACATTCACCCCTTCGTCACGTTGGAATGCGGCGATGCGCCCAGGTCGTTCCGCGAGCTGCAACGGCAACGCGCGACCTGGATACGCGGACCGCTGTGCGCCGTTGAGTACGCCTCGCGGCCACGCCACGCCGTGCTGGCCGGCCAGGGTCTGTTCAACGGTCTGAAATGGGCACTCGGCGTGCCAGTGCTCTGCGTGATGCTCTACCTGCTGCCGTGGCCGGACCGGCTCATCGCCGTCGCCGGGCTGCTCCTTGGTCTGTACGGGCCGATCCTGCGACTGCTGGCCGGCCTCGACCAGTTGGAGTTCGTCGACGCCAACCGGCTGCGTCCGGCCGACATCGCTCGCGGGTTGAGCGCCTACCTGCCCGCAGCCATCAACTGCTGGCTCGGCGGGCTGCGGGGTCTGGCCCGGCTGCTCGTCGAGGTGGTTACGCGTCGCCCAGGCGTCCAGCAGCGCACCAGGGAGGCGGTATGAATCGCGACCAGTGGACCGGGCAGTGTGTGCTACGGATCTTCGACGTCTTCGTGTTCGTGGACTGGTTCGGCACCCTGTCCACCGCGCGGTTCTGGGACAGGATTCTCCTCAACGCACGGCACCCACTGTCCGCGCAGCTAGCAGACGCGCTGGAAGGTCTGTTTCGGGGCCGGAAGGAGTTCGTCCGCGCCTGGATGCGCGGGGAAGTTCCCGAGGCTGAAGTCATCGACTCACTGCAGATGCGCCTGCCCAAGCGGTACCGCAACGACTACCTGTGTCGCGAGCTACTGCGCGACTGTAGAGACGCGCCGATCGACCCTGATATGTCCGAACTGGTCCGTGGCCTGAAACGGCAGGCGTTCGTCGGGATCGCCAGCGACAACATGGACTGCTTCATCCGGGCGACACCGAAAGTCCTCAACGGCGAACTCACCATCGACGAGCTGATCGTGTCGTCCGAGGTCGGCTCACTCAAGGCCGAAAGTCCCGAACGATTCTTCGGCCCCACGCTAGAACGGTATGGCCTGGAACCGCGTAACGCCGTGCTCATCGACGACTGCCCCGACACCTGTGCCCGCTTTCGCGAATGGGGCGGCCACGCGTTCCACTTCACCGACGTGCCCTCCCTGCGCGCCGAAATGCGCGACAAATGGCCAGTACGACTGACTGGCGCTAGCCTCGACTTCGCGTGATCCTGAACCGTGGTCCATCGTCCCGGACCAGCCGTCCCCGACCCGGCACCACAGCGGCACTTCACAGCTCGGTCGCCTTACCGGTACAGAAAGACCAGACTCGAAAGGCGAGGCCGAAACCCAACCGAACCCGGTACCAACCCTCGTCGCCGCCCCGTATGCAAAGCAACCCACCACCGGGCTTACCGACCTGCTGGAACCGCGACAGCCGTACCCAAGGAAGAACGACGACCCGGGAAGGACTCACCCCAGCCCCGGCACCCCCCGCCTGCCCGCCGCTGCATCCAGGCCCGGTGGAGGTAGGCGTTGCGGTCCTGGCCGAAGTACCACCGGGCGCTTCGCAGATCGGCCATCGTGCTTCCAACCGTCGGAACGTGGATCTAGTGCAGCGCCTCACAAGTCCTTGCCGGGTCGTGAGTGCGTGTGGCTGTCACTGTTCGTGATCGGCTAGGTGGATGATGGCTGCGGTGTCTAGGGCGTCGTTGGGGTGCCCGGTGGGTTGTCCGGTGCGTAGTGTCGCTTCGGTATAGGTTTCGGTGGCTGGGTCGTAGATCGCGAAGCCCCAGTGCTCGTCGTCGCCTAGGTATTCGATGCGGCACAGCGGGATCTGTTCGTCGGTGCCGTCGTGGTCTTCGGCCCAGCCGGTCAGGTAGCCGTAGGAGCCGCGCCAGCGGATGGTGACTTCTTCTAGGGCGGGCCAGGCCTGGGAGGCGTGGTGGTCGACGGTGCCCTCGATGAGGTCTTTGAGGCGTTTCGATGGTACCGGCATGTCTTTTAGTGTTGCCTGGCTGCGGGATGGCCGGACGCCGGGCGGCCGGGACACGCAGGCGGCCCGGGGGTCCGGGGGTTTGTGGCGTTCGTGCGGCATTCTCCGCTGATCATCGAATCTGATCATGCAGGAGGCGGGGGTTATGCCGGGCAGGGCCGGCGCGGCGGTGATCCGGCTGAGCAGGAAGCGGTGCCGCAAGCTGGAACAGATTGTGCGGGCGGCAACCAGTCCGCAGCGGCTGGTGCTGCGGGCGAGGATCGTGCTGGCGGCCGCTGGCGGCGCATCCAACGCGGCGATCGCCGCTGACCTGGGCTGCAGTGTGGCCACGGTGCGCACCTGGCGGGGCCGGTTCGCCCGTCGCGGCGTACCGGGCCTGTTCGATAAGCCCCGCTGCGGGCGGCCGGAAACACACGGGCCCAGCGCGCGGCTGGCGGTGCTGGCCACCGCCACCTCCGTCCCGCCCGACGGCGAATCGCAGTGGTCTCACCGCGGGATCGCGGGCCACCTAGGCGAGCGTGGCCTGGCGATCTCGCCGGCCACGGTGCGCCGGGTGCTGGCCGAGGCGAAGGTCCGCCCACACCGAGTCCGCGGCTGGCTCAACCGGGCTGATGACCCGACCTTCTGGGTCAGGGCGGGGGCGGTATGCCGGCTGTACCTGAACCCGCCGCCACACACCGTCCTGGTCAGCGTCGATGAAAAGACCGGCATCCAGGCAAAGTCCCGCAAACACCCTGAACTGCCGGCCAGGCGGGGGCGTGATGCCCGACGGGAGTTCGAGTACGTCCGGCACGGCACCATCTCCCTCATCGCCGCGATGAACGTCACCACCGGCGAGGTCATCGCCGAACGCATCACCCGCAACGACTCAGCAACGTTCACCGCGTTCCTGACCATGCTGGACCAGTTGACCCCACCGCACCTACGCATCCACCTGATCATGGACAACGGGTCCAGCCACACCTCCCGCGCCACCCAGGCCTGGCTGCAAGCCCACCCCCGGTTCAGCGCGACCTACACCCCCAAACACGCGTCCTGGCTCAACATGATCGAGCAGTGGTTCGGGGTCCTGACCCGCCGGCTGCTACGCCGCGGCGACTTCACCTCCCGCGACGACCTCGACACCAAGATCACCACGTTCACCATCCGACACAACAAAAACGCCCGCCCGTACAAGTGGAGCTACAACGCTGACGCCGAGCACGCCCGCTACCTCGCCCGCCACCCACAGCCAGACACCGACCTCCCGAAAGCCGCATGACCACCACACACAGTAACCCCAGACCCGTAAGGAACTTACGATGCGCTGCACTAGGCCGTGATCGCGGCCTATGAGACAGGGTTCGTGGTGCCCGGCTCGGCCCATTGGCCGTGAGTCGATGAGACCAGTTTGGACAGTCGGTAGACCTTCCACCCGAGGATGAGGTGGAAGCCGGTGAGTGCGAAGATGCCAAGCGCGGCCACCGACGACTTGGGATCGATGAGTACTATTATCCCGGCGGCGAGCGCGGCGGTGCCGAGCAGCATGCTGAGCCGGGCGGCCCCTTTGCCGAAGGCGGGGTCGGTGTGCATGGCCACACCGAGGAGGACGATGCCGGTGGCGGTGAGGAGCAGACCGGCCAGCAGCAGCGCGT
>WNFU01012305.1_pt1 | contig 10293 bp, 9 predicted proteins | sample 5400121 | NCBI WGS metagenome assembly WNFU01 (sample SAMN13153360, study PRJNA577476) | soil metagenome | isolation source: 100 cm soil or saprolite under grassland replicate 1 | place: USA:California | collected 2016-06-15
GACGCGCTCCGCGGCGAGTAGCCACCCGCGTGACGTCTACCCGTCGCGGTCATCATTGCAGGTCAACGGCCACAAAATGACAATCCTGCTCCTGCTGTCATCCACTGTGTGTCGCCGTCGGTGATGAGGCCGCCGCCGCCGTTGGAGTCCTGGTGCTGGAAGATGCCGTCGATCATGTAGGTGACGGTCTCGAAGCCGCGGTGGGGGTGCCAGGGCGTCCCCTTGGGCTCGCCGGGGCGTAGTCGACCTCGCCCATCTGGTCCATGTGCACGAACGGGTCCAGCGTCGGCAGGGGGACGCCGGCGAAGGCGCGCCGCACGGGGAAGCCCTCGCCCTCCAGCCCAGAGGGGGGCGGTGGTGACCGAGGCCACCGGGCGGTCGGCCGCTGCCGGGTCGGGGTCGGGGATGCGTGGCAGGGTGAGGGTGTCGGCGCTGATGGCGGGCATGGGGGCTCCTTGCGTGGTGGACGAGCGCAGGCGTGTCGTCCACTGCAAGGATACTTGTGGGTGCAACATTCCTTCGGCCTGTTGGTCCACGGCTACGCCGGCCAGACGCCCGCCGGGCCGCTGCCGCCCATCGAGGCCTCCCTGCGGGGCCAGGCGGAGGGCTTCCTGGTCGAGCTGCTGGAGGCGCCCGGCCGGGGCTGGCGGTAGTCCGGTGGCGGCGACGGCGTACTGCAGCTGCTGGTCGAGGAGCTCACCGGCGGCCGTTCGCGGCGTTCATGCGTGCCGACTGGATGGCGCCCGCCGCGGCGAGCTGCTCCGCCGAACCGCCGCCACCATGACCCGGGCTGGTGGCAGTCGCTGCGTGTCGTCGGCCGGTGCGCCGCCCGTCAGGGACCGCTGGTGAGCTGATCGGGCGCGTTCTTGATGACCCTTCGTACCGTGATCTCGCCGTCGCCGAAGCTGGCCACGACTTGGGAGTGCTGGATCGCGGCGGCGACCAGCGGGAGGTCGCGCAGCGCATCCGGCATCAGCCGCCCGAGCACGACGTAGTCGATGTCTCGCCATCCGTTCCTGTACCTGGCGCGGACGGTGGGGTCGAGGTCCAGCTTGTAGAACCAGACTGGGTTGGGGTTGAACCCCCTGCGGACCAGGTCGGTCCAGAGGTTGTCGTCCACCAGCAGGATCGACCCCTGCGGGACGTGGGCCAGCACGTAGGCCAGCGCCTGCCTCGGCGGCTGGCTGTGGTCCTCGGTCACCGCCTGCTGCACGCCTCGGCCCCACGCCGGGCCGACGACGACCAGGCTGACGGCGATTGCCACGACGACGGCGAGCCGGCCGGCTCGCCTGGTCAAGACGGCCAGCCACGTGTGCGATCTCCCGGAGCGCTCCGGGCCCTTGCACAGCCGGTCGGCGAATCCCGTGATCGTCAGCGCCGCGAACGGCAGCATGGCGATGACGTAGGGGAACGGCAGGTAGCCGTTGCGGCACAGCATGACCACCTGGATCGCCAGCGCCAGCGCGACCGCCCGGATGCGGCGCATGAGCAGGCCGAGTGGGATGAGGAGGACGCCGGCACCGAGCAGCAACGGGTCGGTGCCGAGCCACGAGCGCGCGACCGCGTGGGTGTCGCTGCTGGGGTCGAGGAGGCTGCCGGACGGCGGGCGCTGGAAGAGTTGCCACTTGATCGCCCAGACGAGGCTGACGTGACCTGGGCCCTCGAACAGCTCGTTCTTGAGGATCGCGTACAGCGGATAGAAAAAGGTTAGCGATCCCAGCAGGGTCAGGAACAGTGCGATGCGGTAGCGCCTGGTCTTGGGGCTGGTGTGCTGCCACAGCAGCAGGAACAGGGCCGGGAACAGCACCGCGATCGTCTCCTTGCTCAGCACGGCGATCGCGAAGCAGGCCGCGCTGCCGGCCGATGCCGCCAGGCTCCTTCTGGGCGACGCCGCCAGGGCGAGCGCCGCCAGGGTCCACATCACCGCCAGGTTGTCCAGGAAGACCATGCGCTGGAGTGGGATGGCGAGGGGGCTGAGCCCGAAGAGCAGCACCGCGCCCGCCGCCGTGAGCCGGTGGTAACCGAGCCGGCGCGCCAGCAGGTAGATCATGGCGGCGCTGACCAGGTTGACCCAGACCATGAACTCGCGGCCGGCGGTGACGGCGGTGGGGAGACGGTCGAAGGCGTCGGTCACCCACGTGTAGGCGGCCATGGTGATCCAGCCGGCCGGTGGGTGGTCGTACCAGTAGGTGTAATGGGCCAGCGAGTGCCACTGCTGCACCGCCCACGCCTGGGACACATAGGTCCCCTCGTCGTCGTTGATTCGGCCTGGGAAGCGGTCGTAGCCGATCCAGTGGGCGAGCCCGACGGTGACGAGCAGGCCGGCGAGGACCACCAGGCTGAGCCGGTGCGACCGGGCCCACGCCAACCATCGACCTGGTCGGTTGGGCGCGATCGTGGCGTCCCCGAGCGCCACGGTGCTCCCGGGCTCGTCGATGCCGTACCAGCTGTCCGGCATCGGGTCGACCAAGTGGAGCGTGACCGGACCGGCGTGCAGGGCGGTCGCCTGCTGCCCAGCCCGCCTCGGGTTTCCGGCCGGACGCCCCCGCTGGGCAGCGCGGCGACGGGTCTTCGCGCTCATGCGGTCCTGTCGGTCAGGTCAGCCCAGCGGCCGACGGCCACGGCCCGGGCGGGCTCGGTCCGGTGCGCTCCAACGTGTGCCGTCTTCTCCCAGCTCCGGTTGCCGACCAGTTCCCTGGCGACGGCCCGCGTCGCCGCGAAGGCCAGCAGCGCGTGGTAGGGCAGCGTGCCGAGGACCAGGCGCAGGTAGTCGCGCCATCGCGCCCGGAAGCCGTAGTTGCGGCAGAACTCGCCGAGGCCGACTGCCTCCGTGACGAGCACGGCCAGCATCGGTACCAGGGGCACGAACGAGATGAGCGCGGCCAGCGTCGGGGCCTTGGCGAGGATGGTCGTCGCAAGCGACACCGGGATCAGCAGCCCGATGAACGCCTGCAGGAACGGCATGGCCAGCGTGTAGCGAGCCAGCAGCCGCTGGCGCCTGGTCGGCAGGCGGCGCCACTCCCCCTTGCGGAGCACCTGCAGGAACCCCTGGTTCCAGCGGGTGCGCTGCTTCAGCAACGCCCGGAGGCTGGCGGGGGTCTCCTCCCGGGTGACCAGGATCGGGTCGTAGGCCACCGCGACCGTCGCCCCGAGAGAGCTGAGCCGGACGCCGAGCTCGCAGTCCTCCGCCAGGCAGTCGGGATCCCAGCCGCCGACCGCACGCAGCACCTCGGTGCGGACGAAGACGGTGTTGCCGCCGAGCGGGATGAACCGCTTCTTGCCGTGGAAGTGCAGGCGGCTGCGGAACCAGAAGTAGTACTCGAGCACGTTGCGCACCGAGTACCAGTTGGAGTGGTAGTTCATCAGCTGCACGCCGCCCTGCACCACCGCGGCGCGGGTGTCGGTGAAGCGTGCGTCGACGTGACGCAGGAGCTGGGGGTGGACCTCGTCCTCGGCGTCGATGACCCCGACCACGTCGCCGCGGCAGGCAGGCAGCGCCGTGTTGAGTGCCTTCGGCTTGTTCTTGCGCGGGTTGGTGTCCGTCAGGACGTGGATCAGGCCCGGATGGCGGCGGGCCGCTCGCTCGGCGACGGCGGCGGTGGCAGGGTCGTCATGCCCCACCACGACGAGGATCTCGAAGGCGGGATGGTCGCTGGCGGCCAACCGCGCAAGGGTCGCTCCCAGGACCGCCTCCTCGCGGCGGGCCGGCACGATCAGGGAGAAGGACAGGCGCGGTTCGGCCGCCGGGCCCAGGAACCCGGTCTCGTCCAACGACTCGGGCGTGCGCCACGCGTGCAGCATCCACCACAGGGTGGTGCCCCCGATCACGGTCAGGACCAGCGAGAAGATGCCGAACAGCAGGATGACGGCGAGCTGGGCCGGCGAGAGCCGCTGCAGCGCCGCGGTCGCCTCCCTGACCACGTTTTCTGGTAGCTGTCCTGGTCCGCCGTGAAGCAGCTTGTCGAGTGCCTTGCGTGGCGAGGCCGCCCACGCTGCCGGTCGCCGAGGTGGTCCCAGCTGTGACGGCTCGGAGAGGCCGGTGGCCGCGCTGCGGCTCGCGGTGGTGGAGGGTCCGCCGTTGCCGGGGCCAGCCGGCTGCGCCGAGGCGCCTGCGCTCGACGAGAGGAGCGCGGACGTTCGGCCGGTGCTCGGGGGCGTGGTCGTGGCGGCGCCGGAGCCGACCACGGCGGTACTCGGCGGTGGCGTCGTCGGCTGGATGGTGGTCGGTGTCGTGGGTGGCTCGGTGGTCGCTGGCTGGGTCGTGGGCGGTGCGGTCGTCGGCGGTGCGGTCGTCGGCGGTGCCGTGGTCGCCGGTGCCGTGGTCGCCGGTTCGGAGGTCGTCGGGAGGGTCGAGTCGGGCGGTGTCGCCTCCTCCGCCGTGGCGGTCCGCAAGCTTGCGGAGCCAAGCAGCAGGAGGCCGGCGGTCAATGCCACGACGAGGCTCCCTACCGCCCGGCTCGCGCCGGCCAGGTCCCTTCGCGCCAGGTGTCGCCCGGGTTGGCGGAGATGCCGAGGCCGTTCGGCGAAGAGGATCAGGTTGAAGATGGCGAACTTCCCGACCCAGAGGACGCCAAATGCCAGCAGCGCCGAGGCCATCACGATCGCGGTCGCCATCTGATGGGAGACTGCCACCTGCCGGGCCACGGTGCTGCCGAAGTCGGCCGCCCAGGTGGAGAACGCCAGCCCGACGAAGGCGAGCGTCCAGAACGGGACGACCTCCCTCCAGAGGCTGGACGTGCCGCCCCTGCCCCATGTCCAGGTTCGGTTCAGGTAGTAGGACGGCACCGTCGCCACCGCGCAGGCGATGACGTTCGACAGGCGTGCCGTCCAGTGCAGCATGCCGAACGCGACCATGAGCACGGACTGGGAGATCGCGACGGAGGCCAACGACACCAGGCTGTAGCGCACGAACTTCGGCGCCCAAGGACCGGCTGGCGACGCCCTGTGGGAGGTGGAGGTGTATCGGCTGGTCGGTGTGCGTCCAGCGTTGGCATCGCCGCGGGCGGCGACGGCGGTGTGGTCGACCATGAAGCTCCCCTGGAGCTGGCGCAAGGGCGGGGGCGGAGGGGGACAGCCGTCAGGCTATTAGCGTGGCCCGCGGTACTTGCGTTACCGATGAGCTTTGCTCGGTTTGCTCCTGAGTAACGGTCTAGGCCGGAACGCGGGCGTAGCGCCGGATCGCCTGCCTGACGAACTCGTACAGCTCGCCCGAGGCCGCCAGGATGGTGTCGTCCATGAAGCTCATGGCGAAGAGCCCGTCCTCGGCGACGTCGGCCAGGTATCGGTCGGTGAGGATGGCGCGCAGATCGGCTGCGACCACGGCCCTCGACCCGTTGTCGGGCTTGTAGTGCGCCAGCATGACCGGCCCGTACACGCCGAGGGTCCGCACCATGGCCCGGATGTCGTTGAGGTTGCTGTCGGTCGCCATGGCCTGGAAGCTCTGGAAGTCCGACGCCCGCATCACGTCTTCGAAGTGCCGGAACAGCGAGCGCCCGGCACCGGTGGCCTGATCGTCCCAGCGGGTCTGCCAGCCGCCCCAGCTCAGCGAGACGCGAGCGTTCGGGGCGAGCTCGTGGAAGATCGCCAGCGCCGCGCGGTAGCGGTCCTTGAGGGCACGGTAGTAGGCGTTGGCCGCCGGGTTGGCGTTCCAGGCGTTGTCGCTGCACGGATAGGTCTGGAACTCGGTGAACAGGCTGACGTACAGCCGGGGACCGCTCGCCGCTCCGGCGAAGATCCGGGCGAGCTGCCGCATGTCGTCCAGGAAGCGGCTGGAGAGGGGATAGCGCCGTCCGCAGGCGTCGCCGTAGCGGCTGGCGATCGGCCCTTCCGGGTCTCCCGCGTACACGATCAGGTGCAGGGCATAGCCGGCCGCGTAGGACCTTGGGACCAGGTCGCGCTTCCAGCCCGCCATCCAGGTCAGGTCGCCGGGCCCGTTGTACCAGCTGGTGAGCATGCGGACCGGCGCCTGTTGGACGAGCCGGACGTTGCGGGCATCGTTGGCCTCTGGCCCCATGCCGAACAGCAACCTCGGTCCTGCCGGCTCCGGCCTCTTGCCGGCCGTGGTGGCCGGGGCGGTCGTGGCCACGCTCGTAGTCGGTGCGGGCTTGGTCGGGTGGGACGTGCTGACGGCGGGCTGATACGTGCTGGCAGATGCGTCCTCGGCAGCACGTTCTGGTTGACAGGCCGAGACCGACGCGACGAGGACCGCGGCCCCGATGGTGAGGGCCGCTACGCGCCGGTGGCAGCGCATGACGCCATCGGCTTGCACATCCGGACTGATGGGGGGACGTCTCGGGACAGGGATTCTGGCGATCACCTCACCCTGCGGTCAACCGACGGCGCCTCGCCCGTTCCACCGGTGGTCATACCTGCGCGTCAGCGGCACCTTTACGCTGGCACAATGACAATTCGGCCCCCGCTGTCATCCACTGGGTGTCGCCGTCGGTGATGAAGCCGCCGCCGCCGTTGGAGTCCTGGTGCTGGAAGATGCCGTCGAGCATGTAGGTGACGGTCTCGAAGCCGCGGTGGGGGTGCCAGGGGGTGCCTTTGGGCTCGCCGGGGGCGTACTCGACCTCGCCCATCTGGTCCATGTGCACGAACGGGTCGAGGGTGGCCAGGTCGACGCCGGCGAAGGCGCGGCGGACGGGGAAGCCCTCGCCTTCCAGGCCGGAGGGTGCGGTGGTCACCGACACCACCGGGCGGTCGGCCGCCGCCGGATCAGGGTCGGTGATCCGCGGCAGGACCATGGTGTCGGCACTGATGGCTGGCATGACCGCTCCTTGGTGCTGGACGAGGTCGCGTGGGTGTCGTTCGTTGCAAGGATACTTGTGGCCACAACATTCCTTTCGGGCAGCAGGAAGCCAGGTTGTGCACGAGCATGGCTCCGCATGCAGTAGTAGTCCTTCCACCGCAAAGCCTGTCATCCATGACCTGGGTGTGGTCGAAGACCACGCGGCCGAGGAGGCGGTGGCACTCCTGGGCATTGATGCAATGGAAGCGCTCGACCATTCGGGAGGCGAAGCTCCGCGTTCCACTGAGCGTCGTCGACACCGTTGTTCAACACGCGCCGACCGGTGTCGGACGTAGACGAAGCTCGCGTCCAGCACGATACTTGTCTTTTCCGTCTTGTTGCGATGCGACGCCGACTTCCGGAGGTGCGCGGTGGTTCCTCACGACGTTGCCTCTGAGGCGGTCGAGATCCTCGCCCGCCTGTTCAGGGAGTTCCCCGATCAGCTCTCGAACGAGGCGGCCCGGCGCCTGACCGATGCAGCGGTCAAGAAGGCGTTCGTCCTGTACGAGGTGATCCGGAGCCGGCTGTCGCCGGGGCGTGACGTGGTGCTGGATGACGTGAAGCGTCACCCAGACGACCTCGCCGCCCGCAGGTCGCTGCGCGAGGAGCTGACGGCCCTCATGGCCGAGGAGCCCTCCTTCCTCGCCGAGTTGACCGGCGGTGTCGTGCAGTACTACTCGCAGGTCAACGTCGAGCCCAGCACGACAGTGACCGTGACGGGTGACGTCAGCTACGGCACGGGCCACGAGGTCAGGGTCAACGTGGACCAGCCCACCAACGTCTACCAGATCCACCGGTGGCCGCGGGGCGCAACCCCGCCGGCGCAGTTCGAGCCACCGCCGCCCGACTACGTTGGCCGCGGTGCCGAGCTCGCGGACGGCGCCAGGATCCTCGGCAATCGCGAGAAGAGCGCGCCGGTCCTGCTGGTCGTGGGCGAGCCGGGGATGGGGAAGACCGCCTTCGCGCACGTGCTCGCCAACCGGCTCGGCCGGCGAGGTTACCGCAACGCCCACCACCTGGAAGTACGTCTAGGCGGCGAAGGCCAGCCGGAGATGTCGGCCGAGGAGGCGCTTGGATACCTGCTTAGGGAGCTGCACGTTCCCGACGACGAGATCGAGTCCGGCGTCCGTGCCCGAAGGAGCCGGTATCTAAGCCGATGGTCAGAGGTTCTGCTCGTAACTGGCGGTGAGGGATCGCACCAAGTGAAGTAGCCTCGCGGGTCGCTGAAGCCTTCCACAGCACAGCCGACCCGACGAGGCCGCCGCCAGTATGCGTCCCCCCAGCGTCTACGCCAAACCCTCCTGCCCCGCCGGCTGCCCCTGCGACCTGCTGGGCCTGCTGCACGGCCCGCACCGGGTCGGGCTGCGCCTGGTCATGATCCTGCTGTCCCAGCACGGCCTGCCGGCCGCCACCATCGCCGCCCTGCTGGGCTGCGACCCAGCGACGGTGCGCCGCTGGGTCCACCGCTACGACGCCCACGGCGCCAGCGGGCTGGCCGACCGGCCCCGGGCGGGCCGGCCCCGGCTGGGCAGCCCCCGCCTGGGCGAGCGCATCCGCCGGCTGCTCGCTCGGCCCACCGCGTGGACGGTCGGCCGGCTGTGGTCCCAGCTCGGCCGGCCACAGCTCAGCCAGCGCACGCTGCGCCGCCGCGTCCGCGAGGTCGCCGCCTGGCGGCGGCCCCGGCTGGTCGCCAAGGGCGACCCCGACCGCGACCAGGTGCTGGCCGGCCTGCACCAGCAGCTCAGTGACCTCCCCGCCGGCGCCGTGGTGCTGGCCGAGGACGAGACCCACGTCAACCTGCTGCCCTGGGTCCGCTCGACCTGGGTGGTGCGCGGCACCCGCCAGCAGGTCATGACCCCCGGGAAGAACCGGCGCCGCACCATCTTCGGCGCGGTCGACCTGGCCAGTGGCCGCTTCTGCTACCAGGTCGCCCGCAAGGCCGTCAGCGCCAGCTTCACCGCGTTCCTGGCGCAACTGCTGGCCGCCTACCCGGCCGCGCCGGTGGTCGCGGTCATCTGCGACAACGTCATCATCCACCACTCCAAGATCGTCCAGCGGTGGCTGGCCGCCCACCCCCGCGCGGTCGTGCTGCACGGGGCGCGCTACAGCCCGCACGACAACCCGGTCGAGCGCATCTGGGCGGCGTTGAAGGCGTGGCTGGCCAACTCGCCCACGCTGACCATCCAGGGCCGCGTCCGCCAGGTCCACGCCTTCTTCCGCGCTCGCAGCCCGGCCCAGCTGCTGGCCACCGCCGCGCCGTCCAGCTCACCGTGGCTGCCCGAGGGTTACGTGCAGAACTTCAGGCAGGCCGCTTAGCGCAGAACTTCAGGCAGGCCGCTTAGCCGAGCTGGGTCGCAAGCCGGCCCTGGTGGTGCTGGACGGCGCTGTGTCCGCGGCCCAGGTCGAGCAGCTGCTGCCGCCTCAGGGCTCGGGCGCCATCGTGACCAGCCGCTCGGACCTCGGGGAGTTATTGGAAGGAGGGGCGCGGCGCATCCGGCTGCGACCGCTCACCCGCCTCCAAGCACTTGGTTTCCTGACCCGGCGGCTTGGTCGAGACCGGGTGATGCGCGAGCTGAACCACGCGTGGGCGATCGTGCGGGCGTGCAAGGGACTGCCGGTGGCTCTCACGACCCTGACAGGACAGCTGCGAACCGCCGCCGGGGAGCACCTGCCCCTCCGGGAGGTGCTCAAGCGATTAGAGGACCCTGTCACGGGGTTGGACGAGTTCGGCGTCGGTGAGATTTCTGTCCAACGGGTGCTGAAGAGCAGCTATGACGCGCTGACCAAGGAGCAGCAGCATATCTTCGAGGTCGTCGGGATGCTGGATGTGCCCGAGGTCGACGCCGAGGTCGTGGCCAAGGCCGCCGAGCTGCAGGTCGGGACGGCCAAGGCCCGGCTCGGCGACCTGGCCAACGCCAGCCTGCTCGAGGTGGCGGGACGGCCGGGGGACCGCTGGCGCATGCACGACGTGATCCGGCTGTTCGCCCGTCGCATGGCCGAGCAGCACCTGACGCCCCAGGAGCGGCAGGCGGCGGTCGACCGGGCCATCGGCGTTTACCTCTCGCGCGTCCGTTCATGGCGGGACGTGCTCCGCTCTGACGCCGTGCGGCTCGACCCGGAGCTTGCCGCAGAGGCGCGAGCCCAGCTCGAGCGCGAGGCCAAGCACCTGGTCGCCCTGCTCGATGGAGCGGTCAGCCTACAGGTCGGCGTGCTCGCTTGGGCACTCGGGGAACTCCTAGAGGCGCTGTTCGACGCCATCGCCTTCTGGCCAGAGATCGACAGCAGCCGGGAGGCCGTCGACGCGGTCAACCAGGCGGCGCAGCTTCGCCAACACCTGGGCCTCCAAGCCCGGGCCCTCTACGGCCTCGCCCTCCACGAGGCGCTCCACGGTCGGCAGGACCAGGCCCACCGGCTCCTCGGCCGAGCGCTTGTGCTCGCTCAGCAGGCTGGCGACGGCGCATTGCTTCAGGCCGTCGGCATGGCGCTGTCCCGACTCGACGGCC
>WNFU01010403.1_pt1 | contig 10292 bp, 7 predicted proteins | sample 5400121 | NCBI WGS metagenome assembly WNFU01 (sample SAMN13153360, study PRJNA577476) | soil metagenome | isolation source: 100 cm soil or saprolite under grassland replicate 1 | place: USA:California | collected 2016-06-15
CGGACTGGTTCAGGAGTGTTCGTGAGCCGCGCGACAGCCGTCGCCATCTCGGTGTCGCCACCGAACGGCGCCCGACCCGTCAACATCTCGTAGAGGATGAGTCCGAGCGCGTACACGTCGGCGCGCCCGTCGACCGGCTTGCCGTTGACCTGCTCCGGGGCCAGGTAGCGAGCGGTGCCGACGACGGTACCGGTGCGCGTGAGGTCGTCGCCGCCCGCGGCCTTGGCGATGCCGAAGTCGGTGACCTTCACCCGACCGTCCGGCTGCACGAGCACGTTGGCCGGCTTGATGTCGCGATGTACGAGGTCTTGACGGTGCGCGTGCTCGAGCGCGTCGGCGACCTGCGACGCGATGTCGACGGCCTGAGACACGGGTAGCGGGCCGCGCTCGTCGATCAGACGCCGCAGCGTCTTTCCCTCAACCAGCTCCATCACGATGTACGCGGTGCCATTGTCGTCGCCCGTGTCGTACGTTGCGACGATCCCGGGGTGCGTGAGCTTCGCGGCCGCGATCGCCTCGTTCCGGAAGCGCACGCGCAGACCTTCGTCGATCGCGAGCTCGGGGTGCAGCAGCTTGACCGCGACGCGACGCGACAGCAGGGGATCCTCCGCGATCCACACGGCGGCCATGCCGCCGCGCGCTAACTCGCGGTCGAGGCGGTAGCGCCCGCCGAGGACGCGTCCTGCCGTGGCTGGCTCCGGCACGTCCCTCGACGCTAGTTGCTGTTCGTGCGGCGCTCGCTTCGGCGGACCCGCACGTCAGCTGCTGGTCTGGAAGGTCACGCCGATGACGCGGGGGCCGGCGTGGGTGCCGATGACGGGGCCGATCTGCCCGACGACGATCTCGTCCCGAGAGGCGAGCGGCTCGAGCAGGTCGAGCAACTCGTCGAGGTCGGGCGCGTTGCCGTGCAGGACGGCCAGGTTCTCGAACGGGCCCTCCTTGACGCGGTCGACGAGGAGTCGCAGCGCCTTCGACCGGGTGCGGACCTTTCCCGCCTCCTCGACCACCCCGTCCCGCAGCTCGACCACCGGCTTGATCGCGAGCATCGAGCCCAGCAGGGCGCGGGCGTTGCCGACACGGCCGCCCTTCTTCAGGTACTCGAGCGTGTCGAGCGTGCCGTACAGCTTCGTACGGTTCCGTCGGTCGGTGACGTTGGCCACGATCGAGTCGAGCGAGTCGCCGTCGGCGGCGCGCTCGGCTGCGGTGATGCACAGGTTCCCGAGTCCCATCGACGCCAGCAGCGAGTCGATCACGACGACCGTGCACTCGTCCTCGACGGCTCGGGCGGCGACCTGCGCGGCCTGCATCGTGCCCGACAGCGCGGACGAGAGATTGATGCACACGATGCCGGTGGCGCCGTCGCCGGCGAGGCGCCGGAACGTGTCCTCGAACGCACCGGCCGACGGGGCCGAGGTCTCAGGGAGCACGTCGGACTCGGTGAGGCGGCGCCAGAACTCGTCGGTGCTCAGCTCCTTGCGGTCGACGAGCTCTTCGTTGCCGAAGCGGATCGTGAGCGGGACGACCTCGATGTCGTGCCGCTCGATCAGGTCGTCCGGTAGGTCACACGCACTGTCGGTGACCACTCGAACCGCCATGGCAACCCCCTGTCCCTGCGACGCTTCGGACTGGCGACGGGACAGCATCGTTACACCGTTCGGCCCTCTCTGTCGGCCGGACCACCGATCGTCGCCGCGGGGGCTTCCGCCGGCCGCAGGTTGCCGTTCCGTCGCACCCGTGGCGCGAAGAGCGACCAGAGGTCGTCGAGCTCACGCATTCGTAGCGCGGCGGTGACGGCGAAGTACTCCGCGAACCCGACGGCGGCGCCGGCGAAGGTCGTGCCGAGTGCCACCCAGGGGCCTGACCATCCGAGGCCGCGCGCAATCAACCACGTCGCCAGAGCGACGAGGAGACCGGCGAACAGCGAGCGCGTCAGCGTGTCGGCGAAGCGTCTGCTGTCGAGGTCCCCGATCCTCCGGCGCAGCACGACGAGCGTGAGGACGGCGGCGCCCCCGTACGCGCCGGCGAACGCGAACGCCAGGCCGGGCACTCCGAACGCGTAGTAGAGCGGGAACGCGAGCGCGATGTTGAGAGCGTTCTCGACACAGTTCAGTGCGAACGGCGTGCGCGTGTCCTCCAGGGAGTAGAACGCGCGCAGCGCGAACAGATAGATGGAGAACGGAACCAAACCGACCGAGAATCCGGCGACGGTCTGCGCGACGACGGTCGCGTCCGCGCTCGAGAACGCGCCCCGCTCGAGCAACGCCACCACCATCGGGCGGGCGAGAGAGACGAAGATCGCCGAGCACGGCACGATCACGAACGTCGTCAGCCGGAGCCCGAACGACAAGCGCTCGCGCAGCGCGGCGAGGTTGCCCCGCCCGGCGGCGCTCGCCATCTCCGGCGCGATCGTCGTCATGAGCGAGACGGCGAGCAGGCCGTGCGGGAGCTGGAAGAACGCGTACGCGCTGAGATAGATGAACGGCCCGCCGTCCCGGCCGTTGGCGAGGATCAGGACGATCCACAAGGCGATCTGGTTCGCGATCACATACCCGACGGTCCAGCCGGACAAGCGCGCCATCGTGACGACGGCGCGGTGGCGCCACGCCAACACGAAGCGCAAGCGGATCCGGGCCCACCGCAGCGCGGCGCCGAGCGCGATCGCGACCGCCGCGATCCCCGCCGTCGTGCCCAGCCCGAGTGCGAGCAGCAACGTGGTGTCGTCCCGGACGCGGTCCAGGGTGATCGGGCCGTCGAGCAGGCGGGGGAGCGACACGAAGATGGAGATGACGACGATGTTGTTGAGCATGGGCGCGAACGCGGCCGCGGCGAACCGGCGGTGCGCGTTCAGGAGTGCAGTTGCGAGCGCGGTGAAGCCGTAGAAGACGATCTGCGGCATGAACAATCGCACCAGCGTCGTCGCGACGTCTTGCTGTGCAGCTCGGCTGGCCCCCTCGACCCGCAGCGTGAAGAGCTTCACGATCCAGGGCGCGAGCAGCACGCCGGCGACCGACACCACCACGAGACCGGCGATCGCGACGGTCATGATCGCGCTGACGGCTTCGTCGTCCTCGCGCTCGACGTGCCGGACGAACTGCGGCACGAGTGTCGCCGTGAGCACGCCGCCGAGCAGCAGCTCGTACAGCATGTTGGGCGTCTCGTTGGCGTAGCTGTACGTGCCCGCGAGCGCTCCGGCGCCGATGGCGTACGCGATCGCCGCGACGCGAAGGAAGCCGGTGATCCGTGAGAGCGCGGTGCCGACGCCGACGACGGCGCTCGACCTCAGCAAGCGGGTGGAGTGTTGGCCCGCGTCCTCTACCGCGTCGCTCACTGCCGCGCACCGGGCGCGGCGTCGGGCTCAGCCGAGGTGGCGGTGTCGGGCGCGGCCTCGGCCTGGGCGGCGTGCCGCTTCCGGCGCCTGCGGATGTCGTTCCCCCACCACAGGGCGAGGAAGAGGATGGCTCCGACCGTGAGGAACAGCCCGACGTTGCTCACGAACGTCGAGCGGACCTGCACCTTGGTCTGCTGGATGGACAGGCTGCCGTCCGGCGACGTGACAGTGAGGGTGAGCGGGAACGTCCCCGAGCTCCGCGTCTCGACCGTGAAGCGGACAGTGGTGCTGCGGGGGGCGAGGTCGAGGACGCGCTCGTCGCCGTCCGGGAACAGCAGCTTGTCGCTCTGCAACCGGACGCGGACGCGCAGCGTCTGGTCGGTGTCGTTGAGGAACGTCACCGGGATCTGGCCCTTGCGCGCGGTCAGCGTGATCGTGCTGTTCCCGGCAGGGACGTGCAGCTGACCGACGAAGCTGTTCACGCCCAGGGTCACCTTCCCCAGCTCGGCGCGGGCGCGGGCGCGGCCGCTGGGCCCCGTCCATGTCGACGACAGCGACACGAGCAGAGCGCGGTTGCCGGCATCGGACAGCGAGTTCGGCGGAGGCACGAACGCGTCGAACGACTGGAGCTTGGCCTGCGCGTCGTCGAACTCACCTTGAGTGACCGGCGGCGCGGGCACCGGCGTCGGCACGATTTGGCGCTCCACGAGCGTGTTGCCGTTGGTCGCCGGCGGGACCGAGCCGAGGAGGTCGTCCACGGTCTGCGGCTGGAGCAGCGGGTGGTCGGACGGCAGCCCGGCGAGCACGGAGGCGACCAGGTCGCCGTCGCCGGTCCAGTCGTCGGGTTCGAGCACGACGACCCCGCGCTGAACGTTCGGCTGCTCGAGCGCGACGACGGACAGCTCGGCGAGGAACCGTTGGGCACGCAGCGCCGGCGGGTCGTTGCCGTCGAGCAGGCGCTGGAGACCCGGATCGGATCCGAGCGCGGTGACCTGGCCCTGCTGGCTGCGCACGACGAACGGCTGCGCGGGTGTGAACTGCTCGTTGCTCGGCACGAGATCGGCGCCGTCGAGGATCACCCGGTCGACGCCGGCATCCCGGAGTCGCGCGAGCGACGCGTCGTTGGCGGGGCGGGCGATCTCGGTCCTCGGGTCGACCCGCGTGCCGAGCAGCGCGCCGAGCTTGTCGGTTCCCTGCGCGAGCTCGAGCCCCACCTCGGTGCTCAGGCCGCCGCCGACAAGTGAGCGCACGTCGACCGGCACGTATGAACCCGCGAGCACCTGCGACCGGCCGAGCGCGTCGTTCATTGCGTCGAGCGAAGTCGCGAGCGCCGGGTCCTCGCGCGCCAGCTGCGTCCACGACTCGAGCGTCTCGGGCCCGGGCGCCAGGGTGACCGGGACGCCGGAGTTGGCGATGGCGATCGCCCGGCGGCCGAGCCGGCCGTCGGGTTGCAGCTGGGAGACCACTTCGGGATCGGGCTTGCCGTCGACCTGGTACGCGGGCCGGGCGAGCATCGGCAACACCCACGTGACGCCGAGGCGTTTCCCGATCGTCGGGTTGCCGTTGGCGCCCGGCGCCACGGCCACGGCCGGCGTCACGAACCCGGTGATTCGGGTGCCGTCGGGCTGACGCAGGTCCACGTCGAGCGGGTACACGCCTGTCCGGCGGAGGGGCAGGCGCGCCGGGTCACGCGGCCCGTCCTCGGGTTGGAGCCCGAACGTGAGCGTGCGGCTGCCGTCGGCGTCGGCGGGGAAGAGGTCGAGCGGGAGCTCGGCCTGGCCGAGGACGGAGCCGAGATTCCTGCCCTGCAGCGCGCTTTCGTACCCGGACCGGGAGCTCACCGCCTCGTGCGCGGTGACGCTGACCGTCAGACCGGGTGTCCCGGCAGCCGGGCCCTCCACCTGGAGCCGCAGCGGGAGGTTGCCGCCGACCGTGACCCACGCGGGCTCGCCCGTGAGCAACAGGCGGTTGGCGCCGGGTGCGGTGGTGGTGGTGGTCGGCGGGTTCACCCCGGCAGCCGCGGGCGCGGCGGTGACGACGAGCGCGGCGCCGGCCGCCAGCAGACCCAGCGCGGCCCGCATCGCCTGCGTCACAGCGTCCGCCCGAGCACGCACAGACCGACCGGCAAACGCTGGAAGCCGCACGACTCGTACAGCGCGAGCGCGGCCGTGTTGTCGAGTTGGGTGTTCACGAGCGCGCGCTCGGTGGCCCGCCGGCGCAACCACCAGAGCGCATCGGCGACGAGCGTCCGACCGACGCCGCGATGGCGCGCCGCCGGGTGGACGGCGATTCGCTGGAGGTATCCGTTGCGCCCTGCGCGTCCCGTGACCGCGTAGCCGGAGACGCGAGTCGCGGTGCTCCTGGTGACGCGAAAGCGCGTCACCGGCGTCGCGTGCAGAGCCTCGGCGAGGCCGTCACCATCGAGACGCCAGTTGCCGTCGAACGCGCTCGCGTCGAGTGCCAGGACCGCCCCGCGGTCGTCGCGGCGGGCGCGCCGGGTCGGGCCGGCGGGGCGAGGGAGCTGGTCGAGGTCGTGAGCGAGCAGGTGCAGGCGCTCGCGCACCCCGAAGCCGGCGTCGACGAACGGGAGCGAGTCGGCGGGGCTGAGGGCGCTGGTCACGACGGCGTTGTAACGGCCGGCCCGGAGCAGACCGAGGCACCGCTCGATCTCGGTCGGCGTCGGAGGCACCTCGACACCGATCGTCAGGTGCGCGACGTCGGAGCGCGACCGCCATGGGCCGACACGCGCCCATCCACCTTGCCAGCGGAGGGTGTGGACGCTCATCGATCCAAGCGAGAGACGGGAGACGCGATGCCGAAGTGTCTCATGGCGACGCGCGAGCGTAACCGCCGGGTCGCGCGGCGGCCGAGCACCGCACGAGCGAGAGACACACCGGTACCGTGACGGGCATGCTTCTCGTCGGCGCCGATCCGCGCTTCGCGGACCACGATCCCGGCCGAGGCCATCCCGAGCGGCCGGCCCGCCTCGAAGCCGTGCACGCCGGGCTCGCGCAAGCCGCGCGCGACCTGGACGGCGCCGACGCCGACACGTTCCTCGCGCCGCTCCCGGCGCGCGACGCCACGCCCGAGGAGATCGAGCGGGTGCACACACCTGCGCACGTCGCCCGGCTCGAGGCCCTGGCCGAGCGGGGCGGTGGCAGGATCGATCCCGACACGGCGATGTCGGCCGGTTCGTGGGCGGCGGCCGTGCGGGCAGCGGGCGCCGGCCTCGCCGCGGTCGACGCGCTGGCGGACGGCACCGACGCCGCTGCCTTCCTTGCTCTGCGACCACCCGGTCACCACGCCCGGCCCGAGGGCGCGATGGGCTTCTGCCTGCTCAACAACGTCGCGATCACGGCGGCCGCGTTGGCCGACCGAGGCGAGCGCGTCCTGGTCGTCGACTACGACGCGCACCACGGCAACGGCACGCAGGAGGCGTTCTACGACGACGCGCGGGTCGCGTACGTCTCGCTCCACGAATGGCCGCTGTACCCGGGAACCGGCCGCCTCGACGAGGTGGGCGCGGGTGGAGGACTCGGCACGACGTGCAACGTCCCGGTGCCCGCCGGTGCAACCGGCGACGTCTACATCCGTGCGTTCGACGAGGTCGTCGCACCGCTGAGCGCGCGCCACGCACCGGACTGGGTGCTGGTCTCGTGCGGCTTCGACGCCCATCGCGCCGACCCGCTCACAGGGCTCGGACTGTCGGCGGGCGACTACGCCGCGCTCGCGACCCGCGTGATGCAGCTCGCGCCGGGTCCGGGGCGTGTCGTCGTCTTCCTCGAGGGCGGCTACAACCTGGATGCGGTGCGCGACGGCACGGCGTCGACCGCGGCCGCGCTCGTCGGCGAGACGGTGGCGCCGGTCGAGGCGCCGACGTCGGGCGGTCCCGGACGCGACGTGGTCGACGCGGCGCGCGATCTGTGGCGCGAGGTCGCGCGCTAGCCGCCCGACTCGGCGGGCTCCGTGTCGCGCTTCTCCCCGTCGCTCGACGGCTCGCGCAGCATCTCGGCCAGCCCGCCGACGGCGCCGAACAGGCCGCTCATCTCCGTGGGCAGGAAGATCTTCGTGGCCTGCCCGTTGGCCACCACCCGCAGCGCCTCCAGGTACTTCAACGCGAGGAGGTCGGGAGTCGGGTTGCCGTCGTGCACGGCCGAGAACACCGCCCGGGTTGCCGAAGCTTCGCCTTCGGCCACCGCGGTCTGGCGGTACTTCTCGGCGTCGGCCAGCCGTTGGATGGCCTCCGACTGCCCCTGCGCCTCGAGAATGGCGGCCTGCTTGTCACCCTCGGCGCGCGTGATGGCCGCCTCTCGCACTCCGAGCGCTTCGGTGACGACGGCGCGCCGCGTGCGCTCGGCCTGCATCTGATGGTGCATCGACTGCACGACATCAGGCGGCGGGTCGATGCGTTGGATCTCCACCCGCACCACGCGCACACCCCACTTGTCGGTGGAGTCGTCGAGGATGTCGCGCAGGTGCGTGTTGATCTTGGCGCTCGACGTGAGGGCGTCGTCGAGGGCGAGGTCGCCGATCAGGTTCCGCAGATTCGTCTGCGCGAGCTTCGTGACCGCGAGCTCGAAGTTGGCGACGTTGTACATGAGCCGCTTGGCGTCGGTCGCCTCGTGGTACACGATCGCGTAGACGCTGACCACGACGTTGTCCGACGTGATCACCTCCTGCGCCGGCACCTCCACGACTTGCTCGCGCATGTCGACCAGGTGCACCCGGTCGACGAACGGGACGATGACCCTCAGCCCCGGGTCGACGGTTCCCTTGTACCGGCCCAGCCGCTCGACGACACCGCGCTGGTACGGCCGAACGATCTTGATGCAGCTGAACGCGAGGACGAACAAGAGGAAGGCCACCACGGCCAGAACGATGATTGCTGCCATCGGACAGCTCCTTCGGCGACGACCGTCAGCCGGGCGCTGGCGGCGAGCCCGGCTCAGTGCGGCCGGGCGTGACTCCCCGCGGCGCGACGTCGATGCGCCACGGGCTGACGATGACTCGCGTGCCGGTCACGTGCGTGACGAGCACGGTGGCGCCGGCAGCGACTCCCATGCCGTTGGTGCTCTCGGCGCGCCAGGTCTCGCGGTCGAGCCGCACCATGCCGGTCTCGTGCTTGCCGGCCGGGATCTCGGTGACGACGGTGGCAGTGCGCCCTTCCCACCGGTTCGCGCCGACGGGGTGCACTTCGTCCCGCCCTTCGAGCCGGCGTCCCAGCGGAACGAGCGAGGCGAGGCTGACGGCGGTTACCCCGACGAACAGCGCCCACTGGATGACGGCTCCGCCGCCCACGAATGCGGCCACCCCCGCGGCGGCGGCGCCGATGGCGAACGATCCCATGAAGAAGAGGACGGGCGTGAACACCTCGGCGAGGGCGAACACGACCACGGCCACCAGCCAGATCCAGCGCCAGGTCTCAGGAGAGTTCACGTCCATGGCCGCGGCTCCTGCTGTCCTGCCGCGACGGTACCGCAGCGAACCCTCGTGGGACGCAGCGCGAACGCGCTAGCCGGGTTGCAGGACCAGGGTCAGCTGGCGCGGGCCCCGCGGAACGCCCGCTCGAGGAGCGGCGTGCGGGCGTCGAGCAGGTCGTCGACCTCGCTCCGTGCCCTCGCGGGGACCAGCTCGTCGACCATGGACTCGGGCCGGCGGTAGTCGAACAGCCGCCACCCTCGCGGAGGGCGGGTGGCGTCGGCGTGATGGAGGCAGAGGCGCCCGGTTGCCTCGGGCTCGTCGAGCGGGTGCAGCCAGACGGCTCGCCGCGCAACGTCGAATCCGATCGCTGCCGCTGCCGGTTCGTTGCAGCCAGGCCGCCCGCAGCCCCTCATGCTTCTCAACGTAGAGAACCCGTCCCACGAAGTGGTGGATGGTCGCGAGAATGAGCCTGTGACCCCGATCCCGCCGCGCTTGCGGCCGCTCCTCGACGCGGACTCCCCGGCGCAGCAGCTGGCGGGGCGGCTCGTCGCGGCCGGACGCCAGTGCTACCTCGTCGGCGGCAGCGTCCGCGACGCCCTCCTCGATGTGTCACCGGGCGAGAAGGAGTTCGACGTGGACCTGGCAACCGACGCCCGGCCCGACGAGGTCGAGCTCCTCGTGCGCGACTGGGCCGACAGCGTGTGGCTCCAAGGCCAGCGCTTCGGGACGATCGGTTGCAAGAAGGCCGGCGTCACTTTCGAGGTCACGACGTTCCGGGCGGACGTCTACCGGCCCGAGAGCCGCAAGCCCGAGGTCGTCTTCGCCGACGACATCGAGACCGACCTGTCGCGGCGCGACTTCACGATCAACGCGATGGCGCTGCGTCTCCCCGAGCCCGAGCTGGTCGACCCGTTCGACGGTGCGGCGGACCTCGCGGCCCGTCGCCTGCGCACACCGCTCGCGCCGGAGGTGTCGTTCGTCGACGACCCGCTGCGCATGCTGCGGGCGGCGCGCTTCATCGCCGCGTTCGACATGCAGCCCGACCCCGAGCTCGTCGCCGCGGTCGAGGACCTGCACAACCGGCTGGAGATCGTGAGCGCCGAGCGCATCCGCGACGAGCTCGCGAGGCTGCTGACGGTGCGCGACCCGTCGGCGGGTCTGTGGTTCCTGTGCCGCACCGGCCTGACCGACGAGTTCCTGCCCGAGCTCAACGCGCTCCAGCTCGAGCAGGACCCGATCCACCAGCACAAGGACGTGCTCGCGCACACCATCGCGGTCGTGAGCAAGACCGACCCGGACCTCAAGGTGCGTCTCGCCGCGTTGCTCCACGACATCGGCAAGCCCAAGACCCGCTCCGTCGGCCCCGGCGGCGTCAGTTTTCACCACCACGAGGTTGTCGGCGCGCGCATGGCGGAGGAGCGGTTGCGCGCGCTGCGCTTCCCGAACGACGTCGTCGACGACGTCGCTCGGCTCGTCTATCTCCACCTGCGCATCCACACGTACGCGATGGGTTGGACCGACCGTGCGGTGCGCCGCTACGCGC
>WNFU01010404.1_pt1 | contig 10292 bp, 7 predicted proteins | sample 5400121 | NCBI WGS metagenome assembly WNFU01 (sample SAMN13153360, study PRJNA577476) | soil metagenome | isolation source: 100 cm soil or saprolite under grassland replicate 1 | place: USA:California | collected 2016-06-15
CGTCCAACGCGCGCCCGCGCGTGATGCGCGGCTGAAGCCGCGGCTCGGCGCGTACCGCTGAAGCGGCAGAGCCTACGTCAGTTTACTGACACGTGCCGAGTCGCGGGTTCACCCGCGGACTCGGGGACGACAACACATCCGTTCGCCTCTGATGACGTCCAACGCGCGCCCGCGCGTCATTGCGCGGCTGAAGCCGCGGCTCGGCGCGTACCGCTGAAGCGGCAGAGCCAGCGTCAGTTCACTGACACGTGCCGAGTCGCGGGTTCACCCGCAGACTCGGGGACCGGTGCGTGCTTTGAGCGTGGCGCTTACTGTGGTGGCCTGAGGTCAGCGACGACAGCTACCGCAGATCGAACATGAAGTGGTGCATGTAGTCGATGGTCGCCTGCTGCTCACGCACCTGGAAGGCGAGCACGTCCCCGATCGTGATGACTCCGGCGAGGCCGCGGTCGCTCACCACGGGCAGGTGGCGGATGCGCTTCCCGGTCATCATGGCGGCGCATTCCTCGACCGGCGTGTCGGGGGCGCAGGCCGTAACGGGCGTCGTCATGACCTCGGCGACCTTGGTCGCGGCGACATCGCGCCGCTGCGCGACCACACGGCGCAGGATGTCGCGCTCGGTGAAGATGCCGACCAGCCGCTTGCCCTCGGTCACCACGAGCCCCCCGATCCCGCGCTCGCTCATGAGCTGGGCCGCGTTGAGCACGGTTTCCCCCGGCTTCACGGAAATGACGTCGCTGCCCTTCCGGGCGAGGATATCCTGGACGGTCGGCACGGTACCGCCTCCGGGCTGGGGGTTTCCTCGATACTACCGCGCTTTCGGGGCGGGCGCCACCTTACCCGGTCCTCCGGAGGCGCCCGATACCGACCGTGATCCCGCTCCTCGCTGCCCTGGTTATGCCTGTCCTCACACAGGCGAAGGACTCCCAGCCCCCAGCCCCCCCGCCCCGCACTATTCCCGAGCTCGAGTCCCGGATCCGCGCCGTGCTCGAGCGCACGCACACGCCGGCAATCGGGATCGCGCTCGTCACGCGGGACTCGGTCCTCTGGGTGGCGGGGCTCGGTAAGGCCGACGTGGCGAGCTGCCGGGACGCGGACGCGGAAACGCTGTTCCGTATCGGCTCCACATCCAAGGCGTTCGTGTCGCTGCTCGTGCTGATGCTCCAGCAGGAGGGAAAGCTGCGGCTCGACGATCCGGTGCGTCGGCACGCACCGGAGATCGAGTTCCAAAACCCGTGGGAGGCGACCGACCCGATCCGCATCGTCAACCTGCTGGAGCACACCACCGGCTGGGACGACTTGGCACTGCGCGACTACGCCAACAACGATTCGACGCTGACGCTACAACAGGGGCTCGGCTACACGCCCCGCACCCGCCGGTCGCGCTGGCGACCCGGGACGCGAGTGGCCTACTGCAACTCGGGTCCGCCCGTGGCGGCCTACATCGCCGAGCAGCTCGGGGTGACGCCCATATAGTAGAAGGGGACTCTCCCCAGCGGAGGTGCAAGTATGGCGCGGGCGCCACACCAGCGCGACCAGCGTAGCGGCCGGTGACGCGGCGCACGGTATGCTGGGTATCCTCTGTATCAGGGGATCCCTACCGAGCGAGGTGTCGCATGACGAGGCGCGTCGTCTCTCTCTCCGTTGTCCTGCTCACCGTCGCCGGAACGGCGCCGGCGCAGAGCATCCCGATCCAGACGGTTCCACTCGTTCCCGCAGACCAATTCGACATCTTCCCGTCCTCCACGCTCGCCATGGGCGGGGTATCGATCGCGGTGCCGGATACGCTGCACGACCCGTTCGTGAACCCGGCGAAGGGGGCGAGGCTCCGGGCCGCCCGCTTCTTTAGTTCCCCGACGTTCTACAGCGTCTCGCACGACGCCGGAGCGGGACGCACGCTGCCGCTTGGCGCGTTTGGCGCGGCCGGCTCCTGGTACGGCGGCCTCGCGCTCGCGCTGCAACAGGTCGACGCCAGTCACCCCAGTTCGTCGTCCGTGAACTTGCCTCTCCGCGACACGGCCTTTGTGCTGGCCGGCAGCCTCGCACCCAGCGTAGCGGATGTGGGCCCCGGACCGCAGTCGCACGGCAACGCGCTCGCGTTCGCGATGATCGGCAAGGAGCTGCCGCGGTCCGGGCTCTCGATCGGCGGCAGCGTCGGCTGGGCCAAGCTCCGCGCGGTCGACGGCGTCGACCTGCTCTATCCCGGCAGCATGCGCGTCGACCAATCCGGCGAAACGGTCGATGCCCGGCTCGGCCTCCTGAAGGAATGGGGAGGAGACCGCTCATTCGAAGCGATTGTCCTGCACGAGCGGTTCAGGATGACGCACGACGTGACCTTTCTCGATTCGTTCTGGGATCCCGGCACCCAGCAATTTTTTCAGAGTCCCCGCGTGGCGCGCAACCGCGATTTCTCCAAGCGCTGGGGAGTGCACGTCAAATACGAGCGCCCGCTCACGACGTCGGGATGGCGCATTGGCTGGCTGGCGACCGCCAACCGCACGTCGCAGCCCAACATCCCGAACAGCGACGTGCTCAACATCCCGCAGGAGCCGGGGCGCGCAGCCGCGTACGAGCTCGGCGTCGGCGTCTCCCGCACGTCCGGGCCGTCGGTGTTCGGCATGGACCTCGTGTACCAGCCGATTTGGAGCACCACCTGGGCCGAGGCTAGCACGCCGACCGCAACCTCGGGTGGCAATCTGATCCCGGTGGGCGGCAGGACGGTCGAAAACGGCTTTCACTTCTCGAACGCGCTGTTCCGCATGGGCGTCAGTCGCGAGGTTCCGCTCGGGCAGCTCACCAAGACCGTCGCGTTGCAGCTCGGCCTCGTGGTACGCTCCGTCCACTACAACCTCGCACAGCGAGACTTCGTCGACGCTACCACGCGCCGTCTGGGCGAATCGTGGCTCGAATGGACGCCGACGTGGGGGCTGAGTTTCCGTTTTCCGGAGCTCGAGCTGCGATACCGCGGGCGCGTGACGCACGGGACGGATCGGCTGGTCGCGCCGTCGAACCAGTTCATCGCCCAGCCCATCGCGAGACCGGGGTTCTTTCCCCCCACGGGCTCTGCGATGACGCTCGACGGGGTTCACGTGGTCACGCACCAATTCTCCGTCTCGCTCCCGCTGCGCTGAGCCGGGTGACAGGAGGTGCACGATGATGACACGCATTGTCGGGACGGCGTACCTCGGTCTGCTCGCGCTGGCGAGCGGTTGCGACGGGTGGAAGACGCCCTCCGGACCGCCGGCGTCGATTGACGCCGAGCTGCGGCAGAGCCTGGGCAGATGGGGCGTGGTGCCGATCGGGCCGACGCCGGCCCAGCCGCCGGCGCTCGTCGACCTCGGCCAGGCCCTCATGTTTGACAAGGTGCTGAGCGGGAACCGCGACATCGCCTGCGCGACCTGCCACAGTCCGGTATCCCACGCCACCGACGGCCTGGCGCTGTCGATCGGCACGGGCGGGAGCGGGCTGGGGCCGTCGCGCACGCTGGGCCCAGGGCGCCAATTCATCCCTCGCAACGCGCCCACCCTCGTCAACGCGGGGCTCGGCTCGTTCTATCTGTTCTGGGACGGTCGCGTGTCCGGATTCGGGGCAGGACCGTTCCAGACGCCGGCGGGCGTGGCACTCCCCTCCGGGCTGCCCACCATCCTTGCCGCGCAGGCGATGTTCCCGGTGATGAACCGGGAGGAGATGCGCGGGGCGCGGGGCGACCGCGACCGCTTCGGCAACCCGAACGAGCTGGCGGATTTCGGCGACTCGGACTTCGTGTCCGTCTGGCAGGCGGTCATGCGGCGACTGCTCGCCATCCCGGACTACGTGTCGAAGTTCAATGCCGCGTTCCCCGGGACGTCGTCCAACGCGCTCGGCTTCCAGCATGCCGCCACGGCGATCGCCGCCTTCGAGACGCAGGCGCTCACCAAGACCAACTCGCCGTTCGATCGCTATCTCCAGCACGATGACGCCGCGTTGACGGCGGAGCAGAAGCGCGGCGCCGTGCTCTTCTTCGGCGACAAGGCCCGCTGCGCCGGCTGCCACGGCGGCCCATTGCTGGGGGGCGGAGACTTCGCCAACGCCGGCGTGCCGCAGGTGGGCCCCGGGACGGGGAGCGGCGCGCCGCTGGACTTCGGACGCGGCGAGCTCTTCAACCAGGAGTTTTACCGGTTCGCCTTCCGCGCGACGTCCCTGCGCAACGTGGAGCTGACGGCGCCTTACATGCACGACGGGGCGTTTCCCACGCTCGAAGCGGTGCTGCATCACTACAATGACGTACCGCGCGCGTTACGGGAGTACGATGCGTCCCAGCTACCGCCGGCGCTCCAGCAGATGTATCACGGCGACGATGCCACGATCTCCGCGGTGCTCACGAACCTGGACGGTCGCCTGTCGCAGCCGCTCGGCTTGAGCGACGTGGAGATCCGCGAGCTCGTGGCGTTTCTCAAGGCGTTGACGGATCCGGCGGCCCGGGACTTGACCGCGCTCATTCCGGCCAGGGTGCCGAGCGGGCTCCCGGTGCAGGAGTGACGCTTAGGGAAGCGCTGATCCGACGATCCACTTGACGAGCCGGCCCGGCTCGAGCGCCGTCTGCGGCTCGACCTGATTGATGAGCGCCAGCGTGGCGGCGGAGACGGGTGACGGCCGCTGCCGCGCCATCTCCTCGATCGTGGTGCGCTGGTCGAGTCTCACGATGTCCACCCGCTGCGGCTGCACCGCGAGCGCGGCGGGATCGGTGAGCCGGGCGAAGCCCTGCAGCACGCGCTCGGCGACCACCTGCACGGCGGGCCAGCGCGCCTCGGTGGCGTAGCCGACCAGCCGGTACACCGCGCCGCCGTGCTCCACGAAGAGCGCGGTGCCGCGCAGGGTCCCGCTCTCGGTTGCGGCGGCGAAGGCGGCGCTCACGGCAGGGAGCCCGCCGACGCTCATGCGCACCGGGTAGCCGCCCGTAAACCCGCGCTGCGCTAGGAACGCACGGGCCGCCGCGTCCGCGGTTGGCTGCTTCGCAAGGGACAGCTCGACCAGAGCATCCTTCTGGGGGCTGACCGCGACCACGGCCTGCTTGGTGTTGCTGGTGGTCCAACCCTCCGGGAACGTCACGCGGAAGCGCAACTCGGGGTGGAAGAACTGGCTGTCTTTGAAATAGCCTTCCCGGGGGTTGTTCCCGAACACCAGACCATCGAGGCGCCGCAGGTACGCGTCGCGGTTCACCAGGGTCCCGGAGAAGCTCTGTGGGAGGGCCCCGATCTCCTGCTCGATCCGTCCGCGGCGGTTCTCAGGGTCGGGGTGCGTAGCCAGCCACTGCGGGACGCGGCCGCCGCCCTGGGCCTGACTCACGCGGGTGAGCATCTCGAAGACGTGCGGCATTTCTCGGGCATCGTAGTTCACGCGCCGCATGTAGCGCAGGCCGAGGTCATCGGCCTGGCGCTCAGCGTCACGGGAGTGCTTGAGGAACAGGACCCCGAGCCCGGCGCTCGCGAGCCCTGCGAAGCGCTCGAACTCCGGGCTCGCGATGGTGCCGACGGCGAGGCCGATCTGCGCGAGCTGCTGCTTGCTCATCTGGCTGACGGAGTGGCGCGCGGTGACGTGGCCAATCTCGTGTCCCACCACACCGGCGAGCTCCGCTTCGGAGTTCAGGTGGGCGAGGATGCCCCGCGTGACATAGATGTAGCCGCCGGGGAGCGCGAAGGCGTTGACCACGGGGTCGTCTACGACATGGAACGTCCAGGGCAGGTTGGGCCGCTCCGACGTGGCGGCGAGCCGCGCGCCGAACTGCTGGATATAGCGCTGGAGCCCCGAATCTGCGTAGACCCCGATGGACGCGGCGACCTCTTGGTCGTACTCGCGTCCCATGGCGATCTCCTGCGACTCGCTGATGAGCATGAGCTGCCGCGAGCCCGTGGCGGGGTTGGTGGCGCAGGCGAGCGCGCCGAGGCCGGCGAGCGCGGTCAGCCGGGTGAAAGGAGTCATGCGAGAAAGATACCTGGGCCCGAGCTTCCGCCCGGCCCACCGCCCGTGTTATGGTGCGACCCATGAAGTTGACCGGCCGGACGGGGATCGTCGCCATCGGTGTGCTCGTCGCGGTGGCCGCGGGCATCCTGGGCTCTCATGTATTCACGCCGTCGAGCGCGCCGTCGGGCTTCCGTTGTCCCAACGATCCGCGGGTCGCGCTGGGGTGCTACGAGCGGCGGTACCGATCGATTGTCGCCGGGCAGGGCGTGGCCGAAGCCTTCGCCGACTTGAAAGCGGGTTACGGCGCCGATCCCGAGGTGCAGCGGCTGTGCCATGCGATCACACACGCGATCGGCCAGGCGGCGGTGGCGAAGTACGGCGCCGTCGCCGAGGCGTTTCGCTACGGCGACAACACCTGCGGCTCGGGATACTATCACGGCGTGATGCAGGGATTCGCCTTGACCCTGGGCCGCGAGAAGCTCTTGAGCGATCTCGATGCCGTCTGCGCCGGCATTCCGGGAAAAGAACGGAAGTCGCTCGACTACTTCAACTGCGTGCACGGCCTGGGACATGCGATCATGGCCGTCAGGGCGGACGAGCTGTTCGACGCGCTGCATGATTGCGACGGCCTGACGGGCTCCATGGAGCAGAATTCTTGCGTCAACGGAGTCTTCATGGAGAACCTGATCGTGGACGGCGCGCATGGCGGCCACTACAGCAAGTACCTGAGGCCGAGCGAGCCGCTCTATCCCTGCACTGCCGTGAGAGAGAAACACAAGGCCGAGTGCTTCGACATGCAGACCTCCTACGCGCTGGGTGTCGTGCAGGGTGATTTCGCCAAGGTGTTCGCGATGTGCGCGAGCGTGGGCACCCCGTTTCGAAAGAATTGCTACCAGAGCCTGGGGCGGGATGCCGCGACCCTCAGCCGGGACCAGGTGCCCGCTACGGTGGCGACCTGCAAGCTCGGCGCGGATCACGAGCAGCGGTCGTATTGCGTGCTCGGCGCCGTGCTGGACTTCGTGTACTACTACCACTCCGACGTGCAGGCGAAGGCGTTGTGCTCGGGCGTCGATCCGGACTTGCGGGAGGGTTGCCGCTCCGCCATCGCCGGGCTGGTCGGGCGGTTCTAGCGACGCTCGAGCATGCGACGCGCCACCTTCTGGTTCATTTTCGGCACCGTGCTGCTCGACATGGGGGCTCGTCGGTCTCGATTTCAATGCTCCCGTGGCGCCCTTGCCTGCGGGCGCGCGGCCCTAAGATTGGCGCGCATGGCTCGCGCCGGATTGCTCCTCGTCGCCGTCGGCGTGTCCTGCCACCCGCCGGCGCCCGGAGCTCCCGCCCCGCAGGGCAGCAGTGGCGTCGCGATTCGCGTCAACCAGCTCGGCTACCGGCCCCACGCGCCCAAGCGGGCCGTCGTGTGCGCGCTCGAGCCGCAGGTGATCGCGACGTTCCGCGTCGTGGACGAGCGCGACCGAACGGTATTGGGCCCGAGCGCCGCGGAGCCGGCCGGGCCGTTCGGGCCCTGCGCGGCCACGTATCGGCTCGACTTCTCGACCCTGCGCCGCCCGGGCGTGTATCGGATCGTGGTCGAGGGGGCAAGCTCGCTCCCGGTGCGGATCGCGGACGACGTCTATCGGGGCGCGGCGGACTCGCTCCTCGCCTATCTGCGGGAGCAGCGGTCGGGCTACAACCCAGTGTTCCGGGACTCCGTGCACCAGCAAAGCGACGGCGTGCTGGTCGACCATCCGACGCGCAGCGGCGAGTTCATTCCGGTGAGCGGGGGGTGGGCCGACGCGTCGGACTATCTGCAGTACGGCGCCACCACGGCGCACGCGACCACCATGCTGCTGCTCGCGTACCGCGATCATCCCGCGGCGTTTGCCGACCGGTTTCAGGCGAACGGCCTTCCCGGCGCGAACGGGATTCCCGACGTGCTGGACGAGGCGCGCTGGGGGCTCGCATGGCTCGTCAAGATGTATCCCGAGGACGACCTGCTCCTGAACCAGCTCGGCGACGATCGTGATCACGCCTTCTGGGACCTGCCGGTCCACGACTCGGCGGACTACGGATGGGGGCGCGGAGGGCGGCGCCCGGTGTACCCGTGCACCGGGAAACCGCAGGGCCTATTCGAGAACAAGAACCGCTCCACCGGCCTCGCGTCGACTGCGGGGACGTACGCGGCGGCATTCGCGCTGGGCTCAGGTGTGTTCACGGAGCGCGACAGCGTGTTCGCCCGCCGGCTCGCGCAGCGCGCTCGGCCGGTGTACGCGCTCGGTGCCGCGCATTCCGGCGTGTGCCAGACGGCGCCGGCCCGCGCGCCGTACTTCTACGAGGAGGATGACTGGGCGGACGACATGGAGCTCGGGGCCGCGGAGCTCTATACGCTGACCGCTGATTCGACCTATCTCGGCGCCGCGCTCCGATACGCCGCGCTCGAGCCCGTGAGTCCGTGGATGGGACAGGACACGGCGCGGCACTATCAGTGGTATCCCTGGCACAACAACGGCCACTACGAGATCTGGCGCGCGGGGCCCGACAGTGCGGGACGACTCGTGGCCGAGTATTATCGGCGCGGCCTCGAGGCGGTGGCCCGCCGGGCCAGGAATGGCTTCCGTATCGGAGTCCCTTTCGTCTGGTGCTCGAACAACCTGCTTGCGTCGTTCGCCACCCAGGCCCACTTCTATCGGCGCATGACCGGTGATTCGAGCTACCTCGAGTACGAGACCGCGGCGCTCGACTGGCTGTTCGGCACCAACCCGTGGGGCGTGTCCATGGTCATCGGCCTCGGCACCACCTATCCGCGGACGCCCCACTCGGTGGTCGCGCAGCAGCTGCACCTGCAGCTCACCGGCGGGCTGGTGGACGGCCCGGTATACCGGTCGATCTTCGAGCACCTGCGGGGGATCCGGCTGCTCGAAGCGGACGAGTACGCCCCTTTCAACACCGGTTTCATCGTGTACCACGACGACGTGGGGGACTATTCGACCAACGAGCCGATCATGGACGGCACCGCGAACCTGGCGTACCTGCTCGCGGCGTGGTCTGCTCCATGAGGTACCGGAGGCGTGTCTTGCGGCCTTCACGATTCCGCGGTAACATCGCCCTCTGGCGTCCGAGCGGGCCGCCGGCGCTTCACTCGATGTCCACCAAAACCCGTCACTCATTATGAAAAAAACAGTCGTCATGGTGTTGGTAGGAACATTCCTCGTTGGTGCCCGAGCGGTCGCACAGCAAAAGACCGTTACCGGTAAGGTCACCAGTGAGCAGGGCATGCCCTTGCCCGGTGTGTCGATCGTCGTCAAAGGGACAATCGCCAGCACCTCGAGCAACAACGACGGAAGCTATTCCATTCGCGCCGCGGTCGGCCAGGTGTTGCAATTCCAGCAGATCGGGACCGCGCTGGTGGAGCGTACGGTTGGCGCCGAGGATGTGATCGACGTCGCGCTGCGGCGGGTCGCGCTGAGTCTTGATGCGGTGGTCGTGACGGCGTTGGGTCAGACCACCACGCAAGGGGCGTTGGGATATTCTCAGCAGAGCGTCCAGGGCTCCGAGATCGCGCAGACGCAGCGCGAGAATTTCATCAATTCGTTGCAAGGACGTGTCGCCGGCGTCGACGTGACGAGCACCTCGGGCGTTCCGGGCGCGTCCACATCGATCACGATCCGAGGCGTCAGCTCCATCAGCAGCAGCAACCAGCCGCTGATCATCGTGGATGGGTTGCCGATGGACAACAGGACCCTCAATACCGGGGTGCTGGCTTCCGATTTGAGCTCCGTGACGGCGTTCTCGAACCGCGGGGTCGACTTCACCAACCGAGCCGCCGACCTGAATCCGGAGGATATCGAAACCCTCACCGTGTTGAAGGGGGCCGAAGCTTCCGCCCTGTACGGCATCGATGCGGCGAACGGCGCACTCCTCATCACGACCAAGCGTGGGAAAGCCGGCGGCGGCTGGCAGTACAGCAACAGCTTCCGGATCGAGACGAGCCGGGCCAGGCCCGAGCTGCAGCACGTCTATAGTCCGGTGGCCCTCACGGGAGGCGGCCTCGCTTCGTTCGTGTACTTCGGCAATCCGTATCCCGCCGGTACGCGGTTCTATGACAATATCGGCGGCTTCCTGAGGACGGGGACAACGCAGACGCACGACCTGTCCTTCAGTGGGGCGACGCCCGACAACGCCGTCAATTACCGACTGGCCACGTCCCTCGACAACCAATCCGGAGTGGTCCCGAATTCGGCGTATGACCGCGTCAACGTGACGGGAGCCTCCCAGGCGCAGATCACGCCCTGGTTGAGCACCGATCTCTCGATGGCGTATACCTATAGCAACAATGATCAGGTATACAAAGGAGA
>WNFU01010406.1_pt1 | contig 10291 bp, 8 predicted proteins | sample 5400121 | NCBI WGS metagenome assembly WNFU01 (sample SAMN13153360, study PRJNA577476) | soil metagenome | isolation source: 100 cm soil or saprolite under grassland replicate 1 | place: USA:California | collected 2016-06-15
ATGTATTCGCGCTCGGCCTCAGCGAGCGACAGCCCCCGCGGTAGCTCGAACTTGTCGGGCCGCGCGTCCGCGCGCGCCACGCGGCCGTTCTGCCCGAGCGCGGGCAGGTCGGAGCGTTTGAGGCTCGGCCCGTCGCTGAAAATCAGGGCCCGCTCGATCACGTTGCGCAGCTCGCGCACGTTCCCCGGCCAACTCCATGCTTGGAGCGCTTGCAGGGCGTCGGCGTCGACGGACGCGACACGCTTCTTGAACTCGCGGTTGAACGTCTCTCGGAAGTGGTCGGCGAGGAGCGGCAGGTCGCTCTTGATCTCGCGCAGGGGCGGCAGCGTCGCGGAGGCGACGGTGATCCGGTAGTACAGATCGGCCCGGAACGCACCCGCATCCACCTGTTGCTTCAGGTCGCGGTTGGTTGCCGTGATGAGGCGGAGCGCGACCTCGATTTCGTCGGTGCCGCCGAGCCGGCGGAAGCGGCGACCCTCGAGAAAGTTGAGCAACTTCGCCTGCAGCGTCGGGTTGAGCTCGACGATCTCGTCGAGGAACAGCGTGCCGCCGTCGGCCACCTCGATGAGCCCGCGCTTGGATTCGCGTGCGTCGGTGAAGGCCCCCTTCTTGTAGCCGAACAGCTCGGCCTCGAGGAGGTTGGCAGGCAACGCCGAGCAGTTGATCTCGACGAACCGCCCCACCGAGTGCGGGCTCGAATAGTGGATCGCGCGCGCCACGAGGTTTTTCCCGGTGCCGCTCTCCCCCAGGAGGAGCACGGTCGGACGCGGGACGGCCGCCATGCGGCCCACAAACGCGCGGACCGCGTCGATGTGCGGATGCTGACCGAGGATCGCTGCGACCGAGTACTCCTTCCCCCGGGCCTGCTCGAGCGAGGCGCCTGCCTCGAGCAGCGGCCGCTCCGCGAGCGCGCGGGCGAGCAGCGTGGTCAGCTCGTCGATGTTGACCGGCTTCGTCAGGTACTCGGTCGCTCCGGCCTTCAACGCGTCGATCGCGGTCGCGACGTCGGCGTGCCCCGTCAGGACGAAGATCGGCAGGTGGCGGTCGCCGGTGCGCAGCCGTCGCGTCACCTCGACGCCGTCGAGGTCGGGCATGACGAGGTCGGTGATGACCGCATCGGCGGGCTCCTCGGCATGATGGGCCAGGAGCGCGTCGGCGCGGTCGAACACGCGCGTCCGGAACCGCCCGGCGCCAAGGTTGGCGGCCACGAGCTTGGCATGCACCAGGTCGTCGTCGAGGATGTAGACTTTGGCACTCATGGGTCTAATATTGGTTCGGGCGCCCCGCTAATATGGCGCCAGCCCCGTGCGCAGCCAGGACCTATGGCCGCTACCCCTCCGGCAGCCTTGATCATCGACGACGATCGGGACCTGCTCCTCCTGGTGCGGCGCACCCTCGAGTTCACCGCTGGCTGGGAAGTGCGCACGGCCAGCAGCGGCGCTTCGGGCATCGAGCTGGCCAAGACGATGCGCCCCCAGGTCATCCTCGTGGATCTGATGATGCCGGAGATGGACGGCTACGAGGTGTGCCGACGGCTGAAGGCGGACGCGGCGACCGCGGGCATCCCGGTGGTGTTCTTGACCGCCCGCCGCGACCTGGACGAGCGACGTGTCGCCGAGACTGGGGCGGCCGGCGTGGTGTTCAAGCCCTTCCAGCCTGAGACCCTGGCGCAGCAAGTGCTAGAGTTGTGCCGATGACGGTGCCCGATCCGTTGGCCGAGGTCCGGGCCGAATTCGCGGCTGGGCTGGACAAGCGCATCGACGCCATGCAAGCGGCGCTCGGTCGGCTGCAACACGAGTTCCGTGTGGAGGACGCGCGGGCGCTGTATCAGGCTGCCCATGCGTTGACCGGGACCGCCGGATCGATAGGCGCGGACGGCCTCGCGCAGGCCGCGGGCGACCTCGAAGGGCTCGCCCGCGGGTGGCTCACCCGCGGCGAGGCGGTGCCGGAGGAGTGGCGCGTCGCGGCGGCCGCGGTGGGCGAGCTCGACGCGTCCGCGCGCGAATACCGGGCGACGGTACGTGCCGGGGCGCTGCGCACGCCGGCGGCCCGGCTGGCGGTGCTGGGGGAGCTGACCTCGCTGATCAACGCCGCCGTGGACATGCGCGAGATTTTTCAGGGCGCGATCCTCAAGGTAGAGCGCGTCCTCGATTTCCGGCGCGCCAGCGTGGTGCTCGTCGACGAGTCGGCCTCCCACTATTACCTGCACACGCTGTTCGACAAGGTGCGCGGCGGTTTCGTGCTGGGAGAGGCGGTGTTCCCGATCGCCCGGGGCGTTACCGGCGAGGCCATCCGCTCGGGCCGACCGATCCGCGTGGACGCGCTCCCGGGCACCGAAGGCATCCTGCTCCAGGACGGCGCGCGGGTCTCCGCGATGATCGTGCCGCTGCATGTCGGCGAGCGGGTGATTGGCGCGCTCAACTTCGGACACGAGGTGCCCGGACAGTACACCGACGAGGATCTCGACTGGGCGGTCGTGCTGGGTCGGCAGATCGAGACTTCGCTCTACTACTCGAAGCTGTTGAAGACCATCGCCGAACAGCGGGAGGCGCTCGCACGACAGCACGCCGCGGTGCGCCAACAACGAAACCAGCTCGAAGCGTTGATCGAAGCGAGCGACGCGGCCATCATGCTCGTGGGCTCGGACCGCCGCGTGGCGTACGCGAACCACGAGATGGCCCGCCTCCTCGGGATCCCCAGCGACGCGATGCGGGGCACGGGACTGGAGATGGTGCAGCGGTTTCTCGCGGGAGCGCTTAAGGACCCCGGCGCGCTCGCTGCCCAGGAGCAGGCGCTCGACGGCGCCGCCCCACTCAGAGACCGAGTGGAGTTCGCGTTCCCCCGCGTGGCTACGTGCCAGCGGGTCGTGGCGCCGGTCCGGGAGCCTGACGGGGCGCTCGTCGGGCATATCGTGCTGTACCGCGATGTCACGCGCGAGGTCGAGGTCGAACACCTGAAGTCGGAGTTCGTCTCGGTCGTGAGCCACGAGCTGCGGACTCCGATGACTTCGATCAAGACATCGCTGGCGCTGCTGCTGGCCGGCGCCGGGGGCACGGTCGACCCCGCCGCCCGCGAGATGCTCGAGATCGCGCTGCGCAACACCGACCGCTTGATCCGGCTCGTCAACGATCTCCTGGACCTCTCCCGGATCGAGGCGCGCCGGATGGAGTTCCAGCTCGAGCCGGTGCCGCTGGCCGACGCGATCAAGTCGAGCATCGAGGCGCTGGCGGCGTTCGCGGCCGACGCGGGCGTCACGGTCGAGACCGAGCCGCCGGCGGCGGCGCTGCGCGTACTCGGCGTGCGCGGCCGCGTGGAGCAGGTGGTCGTCAATCTGGTATCGAACGCGATCAAATTCTCCCCGCCGGGCGGACGGGTCCGGGTGCGTTGTCGCGGGGACGGGGACGGCGTCGTCGTGGAGGTCGCCGACGAGGGCCCGGGGATCCCGCCTGAGAAACTGCAGGTGACCTTCGAGCCATTCCGGCAGCTCGACAGCTCGACGACGCGCGCGCACGGCGGCGCCGGGCTCGGACTTGCGATCAGCCATGGCATCGTCCAGGCGCTCGGGGGGAAGCTGTGGGCCGAGAGCGAAGTGGGAGCGGGCTCGCGGTTCTTCGTGCGCTTGCGGCTGGCTTCGAACTAGCGGCCAGCGGCCTAGGTTTCCTTCGTCAATCGGGGCGAGTGGATTTGAACCACCGACCTCCTGGTCCCGAACCAGGCGCGCTAACCGGGCTGCGCTACGCCCCGAAACATGCGCCCAGGAGGACTCGAACCCCCAGCCTCTTGATCCGTAGTCAAGCGCTCTATCCAGTTGAGCTATGGGCGCGAGTGGGCGGTACTAGGCTCGAACTAGTGACCTCCACGATGTCAACGTGGCGCTCTAACCAACTGAGCTAACCGCCCGTTAAAAGTCGGACAGTCGGACAGCCGGACTGTCGGACGGTTCGACCGTCCGTCGCCTACCAGTCCGACCGTCCGACTGTCATAGCGGGGGTGGGATTTGAACCCACGACCTCCGGGTTATGAGCCCGGCGAGCTACCAGACTGCTCCACCCCGCGTCGCTTGTGGTGTCGGCGCCTCACTTCGCGCGCCGCTCCGTTGCCGAGAGCGGGAAACGGGACTCGAACCCGCGACCCCAACCTTGGCAAGGTTGTGCTCTACCAACTGAGCTATTCCCGCGTGTCCCGCGCTGCCAAAAGGTAACGGCTTAGGGCCCTTGAGGGTACCCGATGGAGGCGAGGGGGATCGAACCCCTGACCTCGTGAATGCCATTCACGCGCTCTCCCAACTGAGCTACGCCCCCCTTATATTGCCGCCCCGCCAAACTGCCCCCGTGTGCCGGCCGGGAACACGGGACGTTACCCGGGCGTTATAGCGGTGTCAAGCGAATCCACGTCTGCTCGTGAACTTTTTCGCCCGGCCGCGGTATACCGGGCGGAGCTCAAACACGTGCCCATGCGCAAGCTCATGAAGAAGAAGACGACCCGCCGTCCGGCCGCGAAGGCGCCGGCGCCTAAGAAGGCGCCCGCCGCCGCAGCCAAGGCGACTTCCGCCCCCGCGGCGGCGAAGCCGGGGCGCAAGCGCGGCCGTCGCAAGGGCATGCTCCATGGGCTGGGGTCGCACGAGCACGAGCGCGACATCCTCGACCAGTACCTCCACGAGGTGAGCAAGACGCCGCTGCTCACGCAGAAGGAAGAGATCGCCCTCGCGCGCAAGGTGCGCGCCGGCGACCAGGAGTCGATGCAGGAGCTGGTCAAGCGCAACCTGCGTTTCGTGATCTCCGTCGCGAAGAAGTACCAGAACCGGGGCCTCCCGCTCACCGATCTGATCGGCGAGGGCAACGTCGGGCTGCTGACGGCCGCCCGCAAGTTCGACCCCGACCAGGGCGTCAAGTTCATCTCCTACGCGGTGTGGTGGATCCGCCAGGCGATCCTCGCCGCGTTGGCGCGTCAGGGCCGCACGGTGCGCGTGCCGCTGAACCGCACCGCGGACCTCTCGCGCATCGTGCGCACGGCGGAGTACCTGCGCCAGACGCTGCGGCGCGAGCCGACGCCGGAGGAGATCGCCGACGCCACGAAGCTGTCGCTCGAGGTGGTGCAGTCGCTCGCCGCGCTCAACACCGGCGACGTGCGGCTCGACGCGCCGCTCGACCCCGACGGCGACCGCGCGCTGATCGAGCGCTTCATCGCCGAAGATCTCCCGGACACGGAAGAGAAGGCGATGGATCGCTTCCTGTCCGACGAGATCGAGACGGCCTTGAACAGTCTGCAGAAGCGCGACGCCAAGGTGCTGCGCCTCTACTTCGGGCTGGACGGCGGGCGGGAGCACACGCTGGAAGAGATTGGCGGCATGCTCGGCGTCACGCGCGAGCGCGTCCGCCAGCTGCGCGACCGCGCCCTGAAGCGGCTGCGCGAAGGCACGGTGGGCAAGGCGCTGGGGACCTTCGCAGCGTAAGTTGTAGCCCGTGATCACGGGCATCGGGCGCCGAGCCGTCGCGGCCGTCGAGGCCGTCGGACGGCTCGGTCATTTTGTGGGGGATATGGCGCGCGCCCTGCCCGACGTGCGCACCTGGGGCCGGCTCCTCGCCCAGCAGATGCGGCGCATCGGGGTGGACTCCCTCCCCGTCGCCCTGTTCATCGCCGCCTTCACCGGTGTCGTCCTCGCCCTCCAGGCGTCCTACACCTTCACCGGCGCCGTCCCGCTCTACTTCGTCGGCACCCTCGTCGGCAAGACGATGATGCTCGAGCTCGGCCCCGTCCTGGCCGGGCTCGCGCTCGCCGGCCGCGTCGGCGCCAGCATGGCCGCCGAGCTGGGCACCATGACCGTCACCGAGCAGGTCGACGCGCTCGAAACGCTCGCCTACGATCCCCAGAGCTTCCTCGTCGTCCCCCGCGTCCTCGCGGCCACGGTGATGTTCCCCGTCATCGTGACCTTCGCCGTGGCCACGGGCATCGTCACCGGGTGGCTCACCAGCCTCGCCATGCTGGAGCTGTCGACCGCCCAGTTCCTCAAAGGGCTCAAGATCTTCTACGTCTTCAAGGACGTGTGGTTCGGGCTGTTCAAGAGCGCCACGTTCGGGTTCACGATCGCGCTGGTGGGCTGCCGCGTGGGGCTCGGCACGCGCGGCGGTGCCGAGGGCGTGGGGCAAAGCACCATGCGGGCGGTGGTGCATTCGGCGGTGCTCATTCTCATGCTCGACGCGTTCTGGGCGGTGGTGCTGTTGTGATCGAGTTCCAGGACATTCACAAAGCCTTCGGCCCGAAGCAGGTGCTCACCGGGTTCACGCTGACGGTTCGCGACGGCGAGACGCTGGTGCTCATCGGGTATTCGGGCACGGGGAAGAGTGTGGCGTTGAAGCACATCGTCGGGCTGTTGCACCCCGACGCCGGGGAGGTCATCGTTGACGGCCGGGTGGTCCCCACGCTCGACCGCGCCGGGCTCACCGAGCTGCGCCGGGACATCGGCTACGTGTTCCAGTTCGCGGCGCTGTTCGACTCGATGACGGTGGCCGAGAACGTCGCGCTGGGACTGCGGCGCCGCGACCTGGCGGAGGACGAGATCGCCGAGCGGGTGCGTGAAGCGCTGGCCCTCGTGGACCTGACGGGGACCGACGAGCGCACCCCCGCTGAGCTGTCGGGCGGGATGCGCAAGCGCGTCGGGCTCGCCCGGGCGATCGCCCTGCGGCCGCGCTACATCCTGTACGACGAGCCCACCACGGGTCTCGATCCCGTGACGGCGGCGGTGATCGACCGTCTCATGGTCCGCACGCGCGAGCACCTGGCGGTGACGGGGCTCGTGGTCACGCACGACATGCGCAGCGCCTACACCGTGGGGGACCGGATCGCGATGCTCTACGAGGGCCGCGTGCGGCAGGTCGGCACGGTCGCGGAAATCCAGGAAACGGCCGACCCGGTCGTGCGGCAGTTCATCGAGGGGCGTCCCGAATGAAGCGGGAGAACGAGTTCGCGGTGGGGCTCGCCGTGATCGCCGCCTTCTGCGTCGTGGTCGGCGGCGCGCTGTGGCTGTCGGGCGCCCACCTCGGCCGCACCGAGGCGCTGTACACGGCCCGCTTCCGCACCGTGGGCGGCCTCGGCGTCGGGAACCCCGTGGTGCTGCGCGGGGTGCGCGTCGGCCGCGTCGAGGCGATCCGGCTGGCTTCGGGCAACTGGGTGGAGGCCGACCTCAAGATCTACGCCGGAGTGTCGATCCCGCCGCGGCCGGCCGTGATCGCCGCGTCCGCGTCGTTGTTCGGCGAGTGGGCGGCCTCGCTCTACTCGCTCGACGAGCTGCCGGACGACCCCAACGTGCGCCGCGACATCGCCGAGGCCCGGGCCGCGGGCGGCGGAGGCACGCGCTGGCCCGGGGCCACGCTCCCCGACATCGGCCAGCTCACCGCGCAGGCGAGCCGCATCGCGACCGACATCGCCACGGTCGCGACCCGCGTGCAGACGGCGTTCGATTCCACGGCCGTCAACGAGCTGCGGCGCTCGATTCGCGACTTCGGCCAGGTCGCCGACCGCATCGTGCAGGTGACCAACGAGCAGGCGGGGGTGATCAGCCGCGTCGGCACCAACCTGCGCACCGGCTCGGACGTGCTGGCCCAGGCGGCGAGCAACCTGCAGAGCACGCTGGGCCGGGTGGACTCCGCGACGAACCAGGGCCAGCTCGCCGCCATCCTCAACAACACCGCCGCGGCGAGTCACAACCTGCAGCAGTCGTCACAGGACATGCGGGATTTGCTCGACGCCGCGCACCGTAACCAGGAGAGCCTGGTGCGCGTGCTCGTCGCGGCTGACAGCGTGATGTCGCGGATCGCCAACCGCAGCGGCACGCTGGGTCTCCTCGTCGCCGACTCCGCGCTGTACCGCGAGACCACGCTCACCATGATCCAGCTGCGCCAGCTGCTGTCGGATATTCAGGCGAATCCGCGGAAGTATTTCACGTTCAGCGTGTTCTAGAAACAATGCGGAATGGCGAATGGGGAATGCGGAATGTCCGTGCGAGCGCCCGCGCGCGTGCCGTGGGCGTCACTCACCCCCACTGTTCCGCATTCCGCACTCCGCATTCCGCACTCCGGCGTGGGGTGGGCAGATGAAGGGTCCGCGCCCCCGCGCCACGCGCGAAACCAGCGCCGGCGGCGTCGTGTTCCGGCGCGGCGCGGACCGGGTCGTCCGCTTCCTGCTGATCCGCGATTCCTACCGCAACTGGGGGTTCCCGAAGGGGCACTTGGAGCAGGCCGAGCCCCCCGCCGAAGCCGCGGGGCGCGAAGTCACCGAAGAGACCGGGCTCGCCGACCTCGCGCTCCACGGGCCGATCCGGGTGATCGACTGGTATTTCCGCTTTCGCGGCAAGACCATCCACAAATTCTGCCACTTCTTTCTGTTCGAGTCCGTGACCGGGGAGCCCGCGCCCCAGGTCGAGGAGGGCATTACCGCCTGCGTCTGGCACGACTACGACGCGGCGTTGGACAAGATTTCCTACGACAATGCGCGCGGCGTGCTGAAGCGAGCGGCGGAGATGGTGCGCGCCCTCGATCAGGCGGGCGACGCCGAGGCGAGCGCGTGACCCCGGTCGTGCCGGTGTATCATCCGCGCCGCGAGGCGCGCCGGGCGGTGAAGCAGGGGTATCCGCGGCGGCTGGGCACCGTCCGGTTGTGCCGCAGCGGCGAGGGGGTCGAGCGCCTGCTGCAACGCCACCTCGTGGACGCGGTGGTCATCGACGTGAAAGCGGCGCCAGACCTCGCCCAGGCGCTGCCGGCCCGCTTCCCGCGCATCCCGATGTTCGCGCTCTCCGCGTTCCGGCCCGACGACGGCGAGCTGCTGCGGCGCTGTCAGGGGGCGGGGTACGCCGGCGTGCTGGTCGAGGGCGTGGACAACGCGGTCGCGGGGGAGTGGATCGCCGCGCGCACGGCGCAGGCGGCCCGCCGCCGGGCGCTCGCCGCGGCGCCGCGGCTGCTGCGCCTGACCGACCGGCTGCAGCTCGACGTGTGGGAGGAAGTGCTGCGGCGGGTCGCGCTGCCGACCAAGACGGCGCACCTCGCGCAGGCGCTGCGCGTCACGCGGGAGCACCTGTCGCGGCAATTCGCGGCCGGTGGGGCGCCGAACCTGAAGCGCGTGATCGACCTGGCGCGGACGGCCTGCGCGGCCGACCTCCTGGGGAACCCGGGCTACACGGTGCGCGGGGTGGTGCGCATCTTGGGCTACGCCTCGCCCAGCCACCTCGCGGCGGCGGCGCGGCGCGTGGCGGGCGTGGTGCCGCAGGAGCTGCGCGCGCTCGGGCCGGGGGGCGTGCTGGCGCGCTTTATAAGAGGAAGGACGCGATCACGAACGTAGGCGGAAGGGCGGACTGGCGGTCGGGCGGTCGGCCACTTACGCTGCCGCAGCGGCTACTGTTGTCCGCCTGACCGCCGTACCGCCTGACCGCCCGGTGGGGTTGGCGGGCGGCGGCGGCATGTGATATTTTTCACAAACTTCCACCCGAACCCCTATGGCCACCGACTCCATTCTCCGTCCCGGCGAGCTCAAAGAAATCCTGCTCAAAGAGATCCAGGCTGCGGACCTCGCGGACATTGACGTCCGGGAGGTCGGCACCGTCCTCGAGGTCAAGGACGGCATCGCCCGGGTGTACGGCCTCACCGCCGCGATGGCCGGCGAGATGCTCGAGTTCACCTCTTCGGAAACGGGCGAGAAGGTCACGGGCCAGGCTCTGAACCTCGAAGAGGACAACCTCGGCGCGGTGATCTTCGGGGATTACCTGCGGCTGCGCGAGGGGGATGAGGTGCGCCGCACCGGCCGCGTGCTCGAGGTGCCGGTGGGGCCCGCGCTGGTGGGCCGGGTCGTGGACCCGCTGGGGCGGCCGGTGGACGGGCGGGGCCCGATCCCGGCGGCGAAGAACCGCAAGGTCGAGATCGTCGCTCCCGGCATCATCAAGCGCCAGCCGGTGAAGGAGCCGCTGCAGACGGGGCTCAAGGCGATCGACTCGATGATCCCGATCGGCCGCGGCCAGCGCGAGCTGATCATCGGCGATCGCGGGACGGGGAAGACCGCGATCGCGGTGGACACGATCATCAATCAGAAGGGGCAGAGCGTCATCTGCGTGTACGTGGCGATCGGCCAGAAGAACTCGACCGTCGCCGCGGTGGTGGAGCGGCTGAAAGAGCACGGGGCGATGGACTACACGATCGTGGTGGTGGCGTCCGCCTCCGAGCCGGCGCCGCTGCAGTACATCGCGCCGTACTCGGGCTGCAGCATGGCCGAGTACTTCATGTACGACGAGAAGAAGGCGACGCTGTGC
>WNFU01011169.1_pt1 | contig 10291 bp, 8 predicted proteins | sample 5400121 | NCBI WGS metagenome assembly WNFU01 (sample SAMN13153360, study PRJNA577476) | soil metagenome | isolation source: 100 cm soil or saprolite under grassland replicate 1 | place: USA:California | collected 2016-06-15
GCCGGCACCGGCGATCTGCGCCCGAGGCCGCCGCGCTCCCCGCCGAGGTTCATCCGATACGCCCATAGATCAGCAACGAACCAGCCGGACGCTCGCGACGCAAGTCACTCAATCGCATGTGCGAACGACGGGACTAGCAGCCGCTCGTCGAGCAGGTGATGCAGGTCGAACCGGGCGCGGTCGAGCGAACCCGTCGGCGACGAGCTCACCACCGCGATGTCGGCGTCCCCGGCGGCCAGGCGGTCCAGCAGCGCCGGCGTCAGTCCCTCGACGAGCGACAGGGCCACCTCAGGGTGTGCGGAGCGGAACCCGGCGAGTGCCCGCGGTACCAGCGCCGCGACGGCGGTCGGGAAGGCGCCGACGCGCAGCCGGCCGCTGCTGAGGCCGTGCAGCTCGTCGAGATCTCGTCGGGCGGCCGTGAGCCGGTCGAGGACCGCCTCCGCGTGCGGCAGCAGCGTGCGCCCTTCCTCGGTGAGGGCGATGCCGCGGGGCAGCCGGTCGAAGACCCGCGCCCCCACCTCCGCCTCCAACGCGGCGATCTGCCGCGAGACGGCGGACTGGGTGAAGCGCAGGTGTCGTGCGGCCGTGGTGATCGAGCCGTACCGGGCGACGGTCCGGAACACCTGCAGGAGTTGGGTCTCCACGCTGCCATGCTATCCCCGCATGGGAGCGATGCCGGACATTCGTTGGTCGCATGTGCTGTTCCGCTCTAGTGTGATGCGCCTGAGATTCGTTGAATAAATCGTCCGAGAGATTCGATGATCTCTTCTGCGGTCTTCGTCCACACGAAGGGCCGTGGGTTGTCGTTCCAGGTGGTGATCCAGGATCGGATGTCGGCTTCCAGTGCGGCGACGCCGGCGCCCAGGCGGAGCGCATCTTCGAGATCATCCACGCGGTCCTCGCCGCGCACGGGGCCGGCTTCGCCGACGTCCTGCACATCCGCACGTTCATGACCGACCTGGACGACCTGCCCGCCTACGGCGCGGTACGGCGCCGGCTGTTCCCGGCCGACCTGGCGACCAACCCACCCGCCAGCACGACCGTCGAGGTCCGCCGGCTTTTCCTGCCCGGGGCGGTCCTGGAGGTAGAGGTCACCGCGGCGGTGCGGACACCGGCATGACCCGCCATGATGGAGGTGTGTCAGGCGTTCTCACCGACGCCGCGCGGCGGCTCCTCGACGGGCGCAACTTCGCGACGGTAGCCACCGTGGGCCCCGATGGACAGCCACATTCCTCCGTGGTGTGGGTCGACCGCGACGGCGACACCGTGGTGTTCTCGGTGACCGCCGACAAGCAGAAGGCGCGGAACCTCGCGCGGGATCCCCGGGTGTCGGTGTCGGTGTTCGACCTCGAGAACCCGTACCACTCCGTGGAGATCCGGGGAACGGCCGAGCTGGTCCGGGATCCGGAGAGGTCGCTGCCGGAGCGCCTGTCCCGCAAGTACCTCGGTGAGTCGCCGCCGCCTGAGCCGGCCCACGTCGTTCGTCTCGTCGCCAGGATCACCCCGGACAAGGTCAACGAGTTCTCCGCCTGACCGGTTGGCGGCGTCGGTTTGCGGGTACGAAACGCCCGTGGCGTCGGCGACGGGCGTGGAGGATGGGCGATGAGCAGTGCCCGTCGGGTTCCGGAGACGCGGTTGATGGGCGCGGAGGAGCTGTCGGCCGACCACGCCTGGCGGGCGCTGCGCCGGTACGGCGGCTGGCGGCTGCTGCGCGATGCGTTCCTCCGGTTCCGCTACGGCGACGGCTTCAGCCACGCCAGGGCGCTGGGTCTGCAGCTGTGCCTGGCGGCGGTGCCGTTCCTGATCGCCCTGAACGGGTTGGCCAGCAAGCTGGGTCTGCACCGGGGTGGCCGGGTGGTCGCCGACACGGTGCTGGCCCTGACCCCCGGCGCCAGCGAGTCGCTGGTCAGCCAGCTACTCGCGGACGAGCACCTGGGCGAGATCGGTGAGGTGGCGTTGTCGCTGGGCCTGCTGACCGCGGTCATCGCGCTGACGACCGCGGTCGGGCAGGTCGAGCGGGGAGCCAACCGGATCTACGGGGTGCAGCGCGATCGCCCGAGCGTCCAGAAGTACCTGCGGGCGCTGGTGCTGACGGTGGTCGCCGGCATTCCGGCGCTGGCCAGCTTCCTCATGCTGGTCGCCGGCGGCGCGATCGGCGCCTCGATGCAGCGGTGGTACCACTGGAGCCCAACCGTGATGACGGCGTGGAACGTGCTCCGTTGGCCGATGAGCCTCGGGCTGACCGTGGTGACGGTGTCCGTGTTGTTCCGGTACGCACCTCGCCGGCACCAGCCGGGCCTGTCCTGGCTGATGGTCGGCGCCAGCCTGTCGACGGCGTTGTGGTGGCTGGTCAGCGTGCTCCTCGCGTGGTTCGTGACGGCCAGCGGCGGCTTCGCCGGCACCTACGGCGCGCTGACCGGGGTGATGGCGCTGCTGCTGTGGGCCCACCTCACCGGAATCGCGCTGTTCGCTGGCCTCGCCTTCGCCGCGCAGCTGGAGGCCAGGCGGGTCGGCTCCGGGCCGGCCGCGCCGGACCAGTGGCAGTCGCTGGAGGAGCGCAGCGCCACCCGGTCGGCAAGGCGGACCTGACCGCGATCCCGCGCAGCCGCCGTTTGGCGGCTGTGTGCCGGCCTGTTCTGGGTATGACCCCGGTGGGCGCATCAGAAGCCGTGGTCGCGCGCCCGCGTAACAGGAGGTACGGAAATGCCGGGAAACATCGGGTCGTCGGGCGGGCTGCACGTAGCGATGGTGGCGCCGCCGTGGTTCACCGTCCCACCCGACTCGTACGGCGGCATCGAGGAGGTCGTCGCCGAGCTCACCCGGGCGCTGATCGCGCGCGGACACCAGGTCACCCTCATCGGAGCCGGCGACGACGGTACCGCGGCGACATTTCTGCGTACCTACGACGTGCCGCCGTCGGAGCGGTTGGGTGAGTCGCTGCCGGAGCTGCACCACGCCGCCGCCGCGGCGGAGCTGCTCGCCGACCTGGACGTGGATGTGGTGCACGATCACACGCTCGCCGGACCGCTGACCGCGGCCGGCCGCTCGGCACCCACGGTGGCCACGATGCACGGCCCGATGGACGGGGAGCTGGGTGACTACTACCGGCACCTCGGGAAAACGGTGTCCCTGGTGGCGATCTCGGATGCGCAGCGGGCGCTGGCGCCGGATCTCAACTGGGTCGCGACGGTGTACAACGGCGTCGACGTGGCCGGCTTCCCGTTCCGGGAGGCCAAGGAGGACTGGGTACTGTTCGTCGGCCGGTTCAACCCGGAGAAGGCGCCGCACCTGGCCGTCGACGCGGCCCGGGCGGCGGGGCGGCGCATCGTGCTGGCCGGCAAGGTCAACGAGCCGGCCGAGGTGGAGTACTTCGAGGCGGCCATCCGCCCCCGGCTCGGCGCCGACGTCAGCTACGTCGGGGAGGTCGACGCGACCGCCAAGCGTGAGCTGTACGCGAAGGCGGCGTGCCTGCTGTTTCCGGTGCAGTGGCCGGAACCGTTCGGGATGGTGATGATCGAGGCGATGGCCTGCGGTACCCCGGTCGTGGCGCTGGACGGCGGAGCGGTCCCGGAGGTCGTGGTCGACGGCGTCACGGGCGTCGTCTGCGCCACCGCCGAGGAGCTGCCGGCCGCGATCGCCAAGGCGGACCGGTTGCGGCCGGCGGCCTGCCGCGCCCACGTCGCCGGCCAGTTCGACGTCTCGGTGATGGCCGAGGGGTACGAGCAGGTGTACCGGCGGCTACAGGGGTACCGGTGAGGCGAGGTACGCCTGCGCCCGGGTGACCCAGTAGTAGTAGTCCGACGGGGTGCTCTGGTACACGCCGACCGTCTCCGGCACGCCGTAGGTGCCGGTGCCGGTGCCCGCGCCGAACATGACGGCCACGATCCCGGCCGCCGCCGCCTCGGGGATGTGCGAGCGCCACGTCACGGTGCCGCCGCTGACCGAGACCTTCGGGTCGGCGTCGGCGTTGCTGCCGAAGAAGGACAGGTAGTTGCCGCTCGTGGTGAAGCTGTCGCCGAAGAAGTAGCTCGACGCGGAGTCCTGGTACCGGTTGGCCGACACGTCGTCGAGGTCCGGGAAGCGGCCGCCGGCGTTCCAGTACGTCGGGCTGGGCGTCAGGGTGGAGTTCAGGTGGCCGCAGGCGATCTGCCAGAGCACGCCGGGCAGTCCCACCGCCTGCCGGATCGTCTTGACATACAACAGGTAGTTATTCCAGTGGGTGGCGTTGAGGTACCGCACGTTGCTCGCCGGGTTGGGGTCGCGGAAGATGCCGAAGTCCTGGCCCCACTGGTCGAAGGCGGTCAGGTCGGCCTGCGCGTCGACCCGGGCCGTCTTCAGGAACGCGGCGACCTGGTTGGCGAGGTTGACGATCGAGCTGTGTCCGGCGGCGATGCCCAGGGTGTCGGTGTCCTTGAGCGGGTTGCGCACCGCCCAGGTGTTGACCTGCCAACCCAGGAACGCGCTCGGGTTGTACTTCTTGATGGTGCGGTTGATCGCCTGAACCAGCCCGGCGAGCGTGTTCGGGTAGCTGGGGTCGTCGGCGCCGAGTACCCCCGAGCTGTACGCCGCTGAGGTGGCCGCCGGCATCCTGCTCGCGTCGTTGGCGTAGGCGCCGCCGTGCTGCTGCTGGATGTAGCCCAGCATGTCCGGTTCGATGACCCAGCCGACCGGCGTGCCACCGGCCGTGCTGGCGGCCGACTGCGCGCCGGCCTTGAGCGCGGTGAAGAACTGCGCCACCCAGCCGGAGTTCTGCATGTTGTTCCAGGCGGCGTCGACCCCGTCGACGTTGCCGTTCATGCCGTACTCGACCAGCACCGGGATCATGCCCAGCCGCTTGGCGCTGCTGACCTGGGTACCGGCCACCCCGGCCCAGTTCGACAGCTCGTTGCCGAGCAGGTACTTGTACCCGTAGGTGGGTACCGGCCCGTGCGTTGCGAGCTGGGAGAAGAACGTGTCGACGGTGCCGCCCGGCGTGTAGACGGTGCCGATCGCGAAGTGGTTCGGGTGCCAGGCGACCGGGGGCGGCGTGCCGCCCGAGGTGCCGGCGCGGAGCCGGTCGACGTTCGGGCCGCCGTTGGCCGTGGTCGCGGTCGCCCGCACGGTGTTGGTTCCGGCGGTGAGGGCGGTGCTGAACGTCTGGTCGGCCCACGTGTCCCAGTTGGCGGTGGGATTGAAGGCAAGCTCGTCGGCCACCAGCGCACCGTTGACCGTGATGTCCATCGGCCGGTTCGCCGTGCTGCCGTTGGCGTAGCGGATCTCGAAGGTGACCGTGCCGGCGGCGGCCGCGTTGACGGTCCATTGGACGTAGCTGCCGGCGACGTTGGTGTAGTCGACGAAGCCGGTGCCGGTGTAGCCGAGGTGGTTGGTCGCCACCGTGCCCTGCGAGATGGTGGCGTTCTCGGCCTGGTAGTCGGTGACCGCCGGGGCGACCTCGAAGTCGAGGTAGTCCACGTTGGGTCCGCCGGCCGCGGTGGTGGCGATCGCGCGGATGGTGTTGCCACCGGCGTTGACCGCGACGGTGATGGTGACCGTCGCCCAGGCGTCCCAGGTGCCCGTCGGGTTGAAGGCGAGTTCGTCCGCGACGAGCGCGCCGTTGACGGTGACGTCCATCGGCCGGTTGGCGGTCGTGCCGTTGGCGTGGCGGAACGCCACGGTGGCGGTGCCGGCGCTGGCGGCGGTGACCGTCCACTGCACGTAGCTGCCAACGAGGTTGTCGTAGTTGACGAACCCGGTACCGCTGAAGTTGAGGTGGTTGGCCTCCACCACGCCCTGGGAGATCGCGGCGTTCTCCGCCTCGTACCGGGTCGGTGCGGCGGAGGCGTTCAGGGCGGGCAGGACCAGGCTGGCGACCAGCACTCCGGCGAGCAGTGCCGCGACGCCGACGAGCCTCCTCCGTCCGCTCACGCCGACGGACATTACTCAGTCGCATCCGGCCGGAGGTGAGGTTGTAGGTGGCTTATTGAGCTGGATCGCTCCCCACATTCGCCTGACCGAGGATCGCCGATATTGACGGAAGCTACGAGGATAGCTAGGTTCCGTAATTACGAAGGTGTCTTAACAATTTGCGGGTGCGGCTCCCCCTGCGGGTCCCCCCCGCCGTTCCTCACGTCCCCGTCCTTGTGCATGGAGCGAAGCATGAAATACCGGATTACCCCTAAACGCCTGACCTTGGCCGCGGCGGTGCTGTTACCGGTTGGCACGGTCCTGGCGGTGTTGCCCCAGGCCTTCGCGGCCGTGTCGGTTCCGGTGCGGGTGAACGCGAACGGGCCCGCATTCACCGACTCAGGCGGGAAGTCCTGGTCGGCCGATCACGCCTACAGCGCCGGAAGCTGGGGCTACGACACGATCTACGGTTCGGCGTCGACGGCCAGCGCGATCGCCGGCACGAGCGACGACGCGTTGTACCAGAGCTACAACCTGTTCAACAACTGGACCGGGTACAAGTTCGACGTCGCCAACGGCACGTACCAGGTGACCTTGAAGATGGTCGAGGACTGGGCGAACGCCGCCGGCCAGCGCAAGTTCGACGTGCGCATCGAAGGTACGATCGTGCTGAGTGCTTTCGACATCTTCGCGGCGTGTGGCGCGTTCACCGCCTGCGACCGGACATTCACCGCGACGGTCGGCGACGGCCAGCTCAACGTGCAGTTCAACATGAACGGGGGCGCGAACTACGGCACGGTCTCGGCCATCGAGGTGACCGGGGGCGGCGGAGGCGGCGGGGACACCACGCCACCGAGCGCGCCGGCGAACCTGACCGTTACGGGTACCACGGCGTCGAGCGTGTCGCTGGCGTGGACCGCGTCGACGGACAACGTCGGGGTCACCGGGTACGACGTGTTCCGGGGCTCGACGAAGGTCACCACGGCCACCGGCACCTCGTTCGCCGACACCGGCCTCTCGGCGTCCACCACGTACACGTACACGGTCAAGGCGCGCGACGCCGCGGGTAACGTCTCGGCGGCCAGCAACCAGGTCTCCGCGACCACCCAGTCCGGCGGCGGTGGCGACACCACGCCACCCAGCGCGCCGGCGAACCTGACCGTTACGGGTACCACGGCGTCGAGCGTGTCGCTGGCGTGGAGCGCGTCGACGGACAACGTCGGGGTCACGGGGTACGACGTGTTCCGGGGCTCGACGAAGGTCACCACGGCCACCGGCACCTCGTTCACCGACGCGGGCCTCTCGGCGTCCACCACGTACACGTACACCGTCAAGGCGCGCGACGCCGCGGGTAACGTCTCCGCAGCCAGCAACCAGGTCTCCGCGACCACCCAGTCCGGCGGCGGTGGCGGCGGCAACCGGGTCCTCGGGTACTTCGTCGAGTGGGGCGTGTACGCGCGCAACTACCACGTGAAGAACGTCGACACGAGCGGCTCGGCCGCCAAGCTGAACGTCATCAACTACGCGTTCGGCAATGTCAGCAACGGCCAGTGCGTGATCGGTGACAGCTACGCCGACTACGACAAGTTCTACGACGCGGCGTCCAGTGTGGACGGTGTCTCCGACACCTGGGACGCCGGTGCCCTGCGTGGCAACTTCAACCAGCTGCGCAAGCTGAAGGCGAAGTACCCGAACCTCAAGGTGGTGTACTCCTTCGGCGGTTGGACCTGGTCCAGCGGGTTCGGGCAGGCCGCGGCGAACCCCGCCGCCTTCGCGGACTCCTGCTACAACCTGATCCACGACGCGCGCTGGAACGGTGTCTTCGACGGTATCGACATCGACTGGGAGTACCCCAACGCCTGCGGCAACACCTGCGACAGCAGCGGGTTCTCCGCGTTCAAGAACCTGATGGCGGCGCTGCGGGCCCGGTTCGGCTCCGCCCTGGTGACCGCGGCCATCACCGCCGACGGCACCAGCGGCGGCAAGATCGACGCCGCTGACTACGGCGGTGCCGCCCAGTACGTCAACTGGTACAACGTGATGACCTACGACTTCTTCGGCGCCTGGGCAGCGTCCGGCCCGACCGCCCCGCACTCGCCGCTGACCTCGTACAGCGGGATACCGGTCGCCGGGTTCTACGCCGACGCCGCGATCCAGAAGCTGAAGAGCAAGGGCGTCTCGGGCAGCAAGCTGCTCCTGGGCATCGGGTTCTACGGCCGCGGCTGGACCGGCGTGACCCAGAGCGCGCCGGGCGGTTCAGCCACCGGTCCGGCACCGGGAACCTACGAGCAGGGCATCGAGGACTACAAGGTGCTCAAGGGCAAGTGCCCGCCGACCGGTACGGTCGCCGGCACCTCCTACGCCTTCTGCGGGGGCCAGTGGTGGAGCTACGACACCCCGGGCACCATCAACGGCAAGATGAGCTACGCCAGGAGCCAGGGCCTCGGCGGCTCGTTCTTCTGGGAGCTCTCCGGCGACACCGGCAACGGTGAACTGATCACCGCGATGAGGAACGGTCTCGGCTAGCCGGCGACCGACGGCGGTGCCCGGGAAGGCGCAGGCCTTTCCCGGGCACCGCCGTTCCCGCTGACCAGGCGGGGGTTGTGCCGTCGGCGGGCTGCCGGGGAGGAGCTGTGGTACGTCGATTCGCCGACTACGACCGGGTCGCCGTCGTCACCGGGTCCGACTCTGTAGGAACTCCCGCGGGTTCCTCGTAGCGGCCGATCCTGTTCTTGAACTGGCCGGCTGGCTGCCGCCGGTCTACATGCGCCCTCAGAAAAAGGCGACCAGTTGTCGGGATTCCTGAAGGTTCTGTGGTATCTATGACATGTGGTCGTCTCTGATGAGCACATCGAGGGTCACCGTGCCGGCCACGTTGCCGTCTCGATCGCGAAGAATCGCGCCCGGCTGGCCGTTCATCTGGTGTGGCTCCACTCTTGCGTCGATGCGGACGAGCAGCGGGAAGATCGACGCGAGCACGCGGGCCACGTTGTCGGCACCGGTCACGCTCCTGGCAAACGCAGGCGCCTTGCCTCCGCCGTCGCCGACCATCTGGACGTCGGCGGCGAGCAACTGCCGCAGTGCCTCGAGGTCGCCATCACGCAGCGCGTCGAAGAACCGCGCCGCCAGCTCCTCGCGTTCCCGGCGGTCCGCCTCGAACCGGGGGCGCCCGACGTCCATGTGGCGTCGCGCCCGGACCGCGAGCTGGCGGCACGCCGCCTCCGACCGCCCCACCGCCGACGCGACCTCGGAAAGCCGAACCCGAACACCTCCCGCAGCACGAACACCGCCCGCTCCAGCGGACTCAGCCGCTCGAGCAGCAGCAGGGCCGCCATCGACACCGAGTCGGCCAGCTCGGCGGAGCGCTCCGGGTCCTGGTAGGGGTCGGTGAGCAGCGGCTCGAGAAACCATGGCCCGACGTACGTCTCCCGCCGGACGCGGGCCGAGCGCAGCACGTCGATCGAGACCCGGGTGACCACGGCTGAGAGGAAGGCCTTGGTCGACGTGGGCAAGGTCGGGGAGGACTCGTAGCGCAGCCAGGTCTCCTGGACCGCGTCCTCGGCCTCGGCCACGCTGCCGAGGATCCGGTAGGCGATCGCGAACAGCAGCGGCCGCAGCTGCTCGAACTCCTCGGCCCTGCTCACGCGAGTTCTTCCTTGAAGCCTTGCCGCCACGAGGGGTAGCGCAGCTGCCAGCCGAGCTCCCGCTTGGCCTTGGCGTTGGAGAAGCCACGCCCCTCGGTCATCATCCCCACCACCATCTCGCCGGCCAGTAGCCGGGCCAGCCACGCGGGGACCCGCCGCGGCGGCTTGGCCCCGGCGCACTTCGCGAGATAGGGCAGCCACTGGCTGACCGGAGCCGGCTCGTCGTCGACGATGTTGAACACGCCCTTCGCCTGCTGCTCCACCGCCAGGACGGTAGCGCTCGCCGCGTCGTCGAGATGCACCCACGAGAAATAGCCGGTGCCACCCCCGACGAGCGGGAACAGCCGCTTGCGCACCAGCTTGACCTGATCGTCGGTGGCGCCCGGCCCATAAAGCGAGCCGTAGCGCAGGACCGCGCCGCCAGCCTTGACGACCACCTCCTCGAGGTGGTTGATCGCCTTCGTCCCCGCCGCCAACTTTCGCGCCAGCGTCCCGGTCCCCAGGTCGAGCGGGTCCTCCTCGGTCTTTACCCATCCGCCCTCGCGGGTTCCATTGAAGATGGCGGCGCTCTGCGCGACGAAGTTGGTTACGCCGGTCGCCTCGGCCGCGGCCAGCAAATGGTCGGTTCCCTCGCTGCGCAGCCGGTTGGTGGTGGCGAAGAAGCGGTCGGGCTTCCTCAGGTTGGGCTTGCCGGCGTGCGCCTCGGACAGGGCCGTCATCTGGTTCACGATCGCGTCCGGCCGTGCCGCGGCCACCGCCTCGCC
>WNFU01015925.1_pt1 | contig 10291 bp, 9 predicted proteins | sample 5400121 | NCBI WGS metagenome assembly WNFU01 (sample SAMN13153360, study PRJNA577476) | soil metagenome | isolation source: 100 cm soil or saprolite under grassland replicate 1 | place: USA:California | collected 2016-06-15
GATCGCGGGCGCGCAGTTTCGCATACGTCGGATACGGATTGTTGTACATGTGCGCGGCGAGCGGATAATACGTCACACCGCTCTGCCACCACTCCCACGTCAGCAGCGCGCGAGTGATCAAGGGCTGAAGCCGGTTAAGTAGGGACATGGGCGTCGCAGCCTCCTACCGCAGGCGGGACTCCGCCAGCAAGCCATCGCTCGTGCCGAGCCCGCGAACAGGGCAGCCGCACGGGCCCGGCAACGACTGGGTCAGCAGCCATTAGCGGCGCAGCTTGAACTTCTGGTACCAGGTCGAATCAGCACCGGGGCCGACCGGCGAGACGCGCACATCCAGGAGATAGGGCTCGCCGCCGGCGATCACTTGCACCGCCCGTCGGAGTGCCCGCTCCAGGTCCTGTGGCGCAGTCACTTTAGCGCCATTCACTCCTTGGGCTTTGGCGAGCGTGACGAAGTCGATCTCGGGGTCGCCGAGGTAGACCTCCGGATACTTGTTCTGCTTGGCCATTTCCCCGCCCCAGTTGGCAAAGTTGGTGCGCACCGTCTGGTAATTGAGGTTATTCCACACCAGCGTGAGAATCGGCAGTCCATAGCGCGCCATGGTCCAGAACCCCGACGAGCCATACATCACCGCTCCATCCCCGAGGCTACACACGACCGGACGGTCTGGGGCGCCCAATTGTGCGCCAATGGCCGCTCCGATGCCATAACCTAACGAGCCGCCAAAGGTGCGGATCTGGCGCCACTGTCCCTTGTCAAACCCAAAGGGCATGAGGTGATCGGCGGCCCGGAAATTCTCGGAGACGACGACCGTCTCTTCCGGGAGTACCTGGCTGGCGACATAGGCCAGATAGTTGGGATGGATGGGCGTCTCGGAGGCCAGACTGCGCGTCTCCTCCTGGCGCTGCCGAACGCGCCACTCGCCTTGCTCGCGCAAGTGGGCGGCGCGGCGCTGGATGTGGGCGTGGCTGGCATATTCAGGCTTCCAGAAGCTGTTCAACGCCTGCAGCGGCGGACGGAGGTGACCCCAGACGCCGATGTCGAGCGCGAAGGTGTTGCCCAACATGGTGTAATCGTGGCCCAGGCCGACGATCATGCCCGCCTTCTGAAAGCGCAGGTCGACGGCGCCGCCACGACAACTCTGCCGATAACCCACGCAGCACACCACATCGTAGGGTTCCTCGGAGATATTTTCCACCGCGCCCACATAGTTCACGTGTTGGACCGGGAAACTGCCGTAGTCGAGCGTGGTGGTGGCGACCGGCAGCGCGAGACGCTCGGCCAGATCCAGGATCTCCCGCTCCGCATGGGCGGCGCGAATGTCTGGCCCGCAGACCAGCAGCGGGTGTTCGGCGTTCAGCAGGGCATCAAAGATGGTCCGCAGCACGTTCTCATCCGGCAATCGCCCCATCAGCGGCGCGGCCCCGGCTTGGATCGTTGCCTCCACATCGGGGGTATCCAGGGCCTGACCGGTATAGGCCACATACACCGGCGCCGTGGGCAGCGACATGGCCTCCTGGAAGGCCCGACGCGTCACAGTGGGAATGCCGCGGGCATCCCACACCTCCCAGCGGCGTTTGGTAATGTCTTCGACCACCCCCATCTGCGAGAAGCCGCCGGTCGAGCCCAACACGACGTGATCGCCGAACGACCCAGTGTCGCGCATGGCGGCGGTGACCACCATCGGCGTGCCATCGAAGTAGGCATTTTGGAGTTGCCCCGAGCCCTGCCGGGTGCCGGCGGCCAGATGGACGTTGACAAAGGCTGGTTTGCCGCTGCTCTTGGCATAGCCATCCGCCGCCGACGGCACCAGCGGCTCCGCGAGCAACAGGATGGGCTGCACGCCCGGGACGGCTTCCGCACTGCCCGTATTGGTGAAGGCATACTCGACCCCCTGCGCCAGCAACTGATGTACCAGGAGCTCGCCTCCCGTGCCGACTACAGTTTTGCGTTCCATAACGGTATCCTCTCTGTGCCCCTGCAATGGTGTAAAAACATTCGGACAACGTGTAAAGCTCTTATACTCCATCCTTGGGCCGTGGTCAACGGTCGGAAATAGCGTTCAGAAAAGGCGTGGCGACAGTGCCCGAGGCCACGGCATTGCGCCGCCCGTACCCAGGAGCAAATCGATCAGACCGTCGAGGAGATCCGCGACGCCGGCGGTCGTGCCATAGCGGTGCAAACCGAGGTGACGGACTCCGCGCAGGTAGACTGGCGGGCGATTCGGTTCACGATCGCGAGACGAGCCGGCGTGTCTGAAGGTGTCGGGCCGACTGCCGTATGGCTCGCGGGGACTGGCGTGGGCTATGTGACAGGACAAATCTTCGCGGTCGCTCGTATGCGGCCTATCGCAGACATGTTGGGATTCGGCCTCTAGGCCAGGAATTCAGCACGAGGCTCGCCCGATTTGGCCGCAGAGGGGTCGTGAGCCATACGGCCCTGCTGAACCACGAGCAGAAAGGGATCATCGATGTGCAGTGGCGCTCGGGCGATGAAGGCGTGCGCATAGCCGATCCCCATGGCGAAGCCACGGGCGCGCGCCACGGCCAGGAATCGTTCGATGGCGTCATAGCGCTGCGTGTGCGGATTGTAGAATTGCGAGTGATGGCACTTCAGCGCATCCACCCATCGTTCCACATAGTCCGAGATGTCCACCACAAATGTGGGCGGCAGATCCTGGGGAAACAGGTAATAGAAGATGTCAGACACCACGTGGGGCTCCCCTTCGAGAGGGAGCGCCCGGAGGTGCACGAAATTGACCCCGTGGGAGACCGCATAACCGGCGGCCTGATGATCTGTATGGCCGATCCCTCGGCCTGGGGGGCCACCCCAGTAGGGGGCCAGCACGAGGCTCAGAGCGTTGGCCGCCGCCATGAGCTCCTGGCGCCGCACCTCCGGGCTCCCGCGGCTGCCCATTTCGCCAACCGTGAGGTGCACGATGCCAGTCCGATAGCCCCGATCTTTCATCTTGAGGAGGAGCCCACCACACCAAATCTCTGCGTCATCAGGGTGCGCGCCAAAGGCCAGGATATCAAGGGTCATGTTGATCTCTCCGCGGCGACGGAGCCCCAAGGTTCATCAGCCATTCAGTAAGCTTCAACAGTCTCTCAACGACTCTCTGGCAGACCACGGCCACCACCGTCCCCCAAACCATCCCCTGGCTCCGCCACTCATCCGTGACGGCATCCGCAGTCGCCACGCGCCATGCCGCTCACCTGCCTTCGGTCAGCGTCCGTGAACAGGCGCACCCTGCCTTCCCGTATCTGGGCATGGTCGGCTCCACCATCTTCGCCGACCGAGGCCGGAGGGAGAGGAGCTCCCTCACGATGGGCAGGAGCTTCCGCTTCGCTTGCTCGCGAGCCTCATGGAGACGACTCTTGATGGTCGCCGGCGACACCCCAAACGCCACCGCCAGCTCGACCTCTGAGTAGCCCGCGAGATAGTGCAGCGCCAGCACCTCACGGCTCATGGGCGACACCTGGGCCAGCATCGCGCGCACGATCGCACCGAGCTCCGATTGCCTGAGCCGCTCGGCGGCAGCCGGGTCCTCCAGCGCGGAGATGGCGTCCAGCGGCACGCGGGCCTCCCGCTGCCGGCGTCGCCACATGCGGCACACATTCCTGGCCACCTGCCGCAGCCACCGCAAGAATTTTTCTGGCTCGCGCAGATCCGCCAGATCGTGGAACACCCGGACGAAAACCTCTTGTGTCAGGTCTTCGGCCTCAGCCGCGTGCCCCACCTGGCTCAGGCAAATCGTGTACACGAAGGCGTGGTGCTGGGTCACCAGTTGCGCGAACGCCACCCCATCGCCTTTCGTGGCGCGCTCGACCAAAGTCATGAGCTCCATCATCGTGGCTCCTCACCTCCATAGGTGCCAAAGAGATCCGAAAAGTTGGGTACAAAGGTGGAGCCTTTCGATGCGGACTGCAGAAGTGACGGAGCACCCGTTGCGATGCCCGAGCGATGGGAAGCCCCTGCCACGCACCATCTGTATTCCCGTTTCCTTTCGACCCTGGCACTTCTGCAGTAGAATTCCCCACTATACCTTGCCTACACCAAGCCTCGCGAAATTTCCTTGAGGCCAGTGCGGAGTTAAGCCGACCCACCGGATTTTCACGGTATAATTTGCTGAAATACCCCATGAGACCGCCATTTCAAGGGCTGAACGATCATGCCACACCCTGGGAAGCTGTATAGCTGCGGGAGATACACTCACATGGAGACGACGCATCTACCGGAAGCAAAGATAGAATTGGCTCGGCGTGTGACGGCCGAGGCGGTCGGCACCGCGATGCTCCTGGCCGCGGTCGTCGGCTCGGGCATTATGGGCGAGCGCTTAGCGGGCGGTAGTGTGGCGCTGGCACTGCTGGCCAATACCGTGGCCACCGGGGCCGCCCTCGTCACCTTAATTCTGACCTTCGGGCCGATCTCCGGTGCGCACTTCAATCCTGCGGTGACCCTGGCGGATGCCTCCCAAGGCGGCCTGGCCTGGCGGGAAGTGCCGGCCTACCTCGTCGCCCAGGTCGTGGGCGCCTTTATGGGGGTGGCGGCGGCGAATACCATGTTTGAGTTGCCGGTGTTCTTTGCCTCGCAGCGGGCGCGGCAGGGCAGCGCCCAGCTCTTCAGCGAATTCGTCGCCACCTTCGGCCTGTTGGCCGTGATCTGGGGGTGTGCCCGACAGCGCTCGTCGGCCGTCCCCTTCGCCGTTGGGGCCTACATCACCGCAGCCTACTGGTTTACGGCTTCCACCTCCTTCGCAAACTCGGCCGTCACGCTGGCGCGCGCCGCCAGCGATACCTTCGCGGGCATCCGGCCGGCCGATGTCCCTGGCTTCATCCTGGCCCAATTGGCCGGGGCGGCGGTGGCAACTGTCCTGTTCCGCTGGCTGGTGCCGTCATTGCCCCATGAGGCGGAGGCGGTGATTATGCCCCACCAGGAACAGGAGAAACAGTCATGATGACAAGAACACGCGTGTAAATTCTGTGCCCCGCCAACCCAGCGCGGAGCCAAATGGCCGAAGGCTTGCTGCGGCCCGAGGCAAGCGATCGCTTTGAAGTGGCCAGCGCCGGCGCATAGCCCACCCGTGTGACCCCTGAAGCCATCGAGGTGATGCGTGAGCTGGGCATTGATATCTCTGGGCAGCGCTCGAAGTCCGGGGTAGTAAATCCGCGAGCCTGCCATGACGAGACAACCAGCGGCCTAGCTACAATTAGGCTTCCCACTGAAGCTGGCAAACACCGCTTATCTTCGCAGCCTCATTCACAACCCCGATCCCCGAAGATGCCTGAATGCTCACACGGCACCCGTTGATGCGTGCAGGTTTATGGCCTCGTCTTCAGGTGAGCGGTCGCGGGCGATTTCAGTGATGGTGTGGTGGTCGTGTCGACGGCACTGATGGACGCAGGCCGGCTCTGCTCCTTTGCGGAGTACTTTTTCTCTCGAATGGAGAACGCGGACAGCGCGGCCGGTATCAGCAGGAGCCCAGCCAGGGTGAACGGTAGGGTATAAGAGCCCGTGAGGTCGCGCATCAGCCCGGCGAATTGGATACTGGCCGCACCGCCCACTTGGTGGATCAGAAAGGTGAGGCCGCTGAGAGTGCCCAGGGCTCTCAAGCCGTATACGTCTGCGGTGAGCGAGGTGGTCAGAGGTGCCGTGGCCCAGTATGAGAACCCGGCGATGGCGGCGAACCCCCAGAGGCCCCATGGATCTGGGGCGAGCAGCAAGAGTGCATAGGCACCCCCGCGGGCCGCATAGACCAAGGCCAGGAGGTCCTTGCGTCCACGGCGATCGGCAAGCATGCCCATCACGATGACGCCCACGACGTTCAAGCCGTTCATCACGCCGAGGGCGGTGGCCGCGGTGGAGGGGGCCACGCCCCGATCGATGGCATACGGAATAAAATGGGTGGTTAAGACCGCGGTCGTAAAGCCGCAGACACCGTAGGCCCCGCTCAGTTGCGAGAACGGCCACGAGCGGAGGGCCGCTCGCCATGTCTCCGCCTCCAACGGTCCCGAAGCCGCACGCGTCGGGTTGACCTGGCTGCCATCGGCGGACGGCTGGTCGCCGTCGGGCAACAGGCCCAGGTCTGCGGGATCGTCCTGCAGGAAGAAAAAGGCCAGTGGCCAGGCCACCACGAGGACCAGGACTCCGAGGGCCACCCAAGTCATGCGCCAGTCCGTCTGTTGGAGCACATACATCGCCAACGGGACTAGGAGGAGCCCCCCAGCGGAGGCTCCGGCGGTGCTGAGGCTCAGCACGGTGGCACGCTGGCGCTGAAACCAACGGGACAGCAGGGCGCTGGTGGTCGTCAGCGATGCCCCGCTCCAGGCGATCGACATAAACACCCCGAAGACCAGGATGAGGAAGAGAATATGGAAGGTGGTTGCAAGGAGGACCGTCGTGATCCCAACGGTTGCCAAGCTCGCCAGGATGACCTTGCGTCCCCCCAGCATATCAAAGAGCCGGCCCACAAAGGGTTGACCGAGACCGTTCACCAAGACGCCAATGGCCGCCGCCAGAGAGATGGTGGACCGGCTCCAGCCGAACTCCTCGCTCATGGGCACGATGAACACACCGAAGGCGCTACGGCCGCCGACGGTCACCAGGGCGATGAGAAAGGTGGTGGCGACGATGACCCAGCCGTAGAAGATGGCCGGGCGAGACGACGGAGTTGACGGGGTTGACAAGGGAGGCTCTCCTCTTTCGTGCAAACCCTGATGACACCGCATATGGCGCTCAGGCCACACGCCCTGAGCGAGGGGCCGATACACCGCGAGGCAGCGCCCCTCGGGCAGGCCGCTGCTAACGTCGGCGGGCCACCAGAACACAGGTTTGATGGGTCATCAGCAGCTGATCTCCTTCGCGCCGAACCTGTAACCCAGCGGGATCCCCTTCAACCGTTAGCATAGCCAGAATCGTTTGCGCCGTCTCCTCATCTGGTCCCGCGGCCTGAAGCCATTCATCCGCCACCATCTGCTCGGCATACTTGGCCTGCTCTTCGACGACAAGCCCGACATCGGCGAGCGCCGCCACCAGCTGCGACTCGCTATAGACGTATGTCTTACTCGGTGTGCGTAGTTTCTCCAGGCGATTCTGATAGGCGCGCTTCTCCGGGTCTTCCGGACTCACGCGATCGATGAGCACCACGTGTGCTGCGCGCCTGGCCACGCGAACCATCTCCGCTATGGCGACCTGCGGATGGGGGAAATAATGGAAGGCCAACTTGCAGGTGACGAGGTCAAACGCTTCATGGCTGAAGGGCAGCGCCTCGGCATCCCCCTGGACAAACGCCGTATGGCCCAGCCCCAAGGTGCGGGCGAGCGTGTGGGCTTCGATCAACATACGCTGGCTAAGGTCGACCCCAACGACCTGCCGGGTCCCTTGCGCGAGCGCTCAGGCTAGAAACCCTGCCCCGCAGGCCACGTCCAAGACGCGCATCCCTGGCGCTGGACGGGCCAGACGAACGATGTGCTCCAACAGCTCCTGGTCCGCCATGGCGCTGCCTTGCAAGTAGTGCGAGACCTGGCGGTCGAATTGCGCGCACACGTGCGCTTGCACGGATTCCAATTGCCGGTCAGTCATTCCCGAGCCCTCCTCACTGCCGATGCCGATCGCGAACGACAGCTATCGTACGCTTCACAGCACGCCGTGACAAGTCTTTTGCGTGCGCAGCGATGCCACCGCGCGATGATGGGCCGTGCGCGTCGGCCAGCCCCTCACGTCAAAGATGCCGGGGCCAGAACATCATCACTCCGACGCCCGGGAGACATATGACGCTGCCGACCAGATCGAATCGGTCGGGCGGGATATCGTCGACGCCCCAGCCCCAGAGCATCGCCAGCATGATGAAGATGCCTCCGTATGCGGCATAGACACAGCCGAAGTGGGCCAGCTGATAGGTGGGCACGATGCCATACAGGACTAGGACCGCGGCCCCGCGAGCATCCATGTCAACCGGTCGTAGGCACCTTTTTGCAAGGCTTGCGCGATCGCCGAACAGGTTGCAGCCTCGGGCACATACCACAGCGCCGTCAGGGACGTCCACAGGGCCTTTGACGGAGCCTGTCCCCCCCTCCAGTGGGTGCTCCGCCAAGTCTAGCAAGGCTGTTCAGACCGGCGTACCTGCAGTTCATGAGCGAGGCTCAGAACGAGGTCAGAGATCTCGCCAGGTGGGACTTTGACATCTGAGGCTATCTCTTCTTGCCGAGAATTTGGGCACTATCCTCACAACCCTGGCCAAGTTTTGACCAATCCCAATACTCCAAGGGCATGTGACATAACGCCATGGTTGCGTCGCAGAGCGAAGCCCTCTCTTCATCTGCGAATGGCCGCTACAACCAATCCAGTCTCATGCTACAGGGCCGCGAATGCCGCCGCGCTGCCACCGGCACGGAACATGCTAAACCCTTCCCACCGAAATTTGGCCTTCGTGATACCTGCCAGTTCTCTACGGGTATGGCCCGATGTCGAGGGGGATGAGCTTGCGCTGGGCAACGCTGGACAGCGTCAGGAGGGGGAGCGATGAAACAAATCGAAGCCATCATCAAGCCGTTCAAGCTGGACGAGGTGCGCGACAGGCTGAGTGAGATCGGTATCCAGGGGATGACGGTCACAGAAGTCAAAGGGTTTGGCCGGCAAAGAGGCCACACGGAGCTGTACCGGGGAGCCGAGTATGTCGTCGACTTCCTCCCCAAAATCAAGCTCGAGATCGTGGCTCCTGATCAGATGGCAGAGACGATCGTGGAAACCATCATCTCTGCCGCGAAGACCGGCCGGATTGGCGACGGCAAAATCTTCATCATGCCTATTGAGGATGCTGTGCGCATCCGGACCGGGGAGCGGGGCGAGGAGGCGATTTGACGAGCGCATCGCAGACGAGCTCGGCCCCATGGTGACAGTTCGATGCTGAAGCCAGCCGCAGATCGCTGAGCAGCTCAGAGCGGTCTTTTATTTTTGATGCGACACTGACCGCGTAGCTGCGCATCGTGAACACCTGCGAATAACCTGCGGCGTTCCGGGTGAACTGGGAGGAGAATACGTATGGATTTCCGTCAGCTGGTAGGCTCAAGGTGGCTGCATTGGCTTCCCGTGGCATTCGTGGGGTTACTCCTGGTCGGTGCGCTCGACCTCTCCCGCCTCGCCTGGGCCGGCGGCCCTGGCGGCGATAAAACCGGTGTGGCCACCGATGCGCAAAGCGCTAGTGGCGAGACGTTGGCCATCTCCGAGCCTGACCCGAAGGACCCCGATTACGCCAAGAAAAAGCAGGCGTATGATGAGTTTAAAGCCATGGCGGAGAAGGAACCGCTGGCGTTGAAACTGGCCGATTTCATCGGGCAAAACCGCATTGCCATTAACATGATGTGGACGCTCATCACGGGCTTTCTCGTCATGTTCATGCAGGCGGGGTTTGCTCTCGTGGAAACCGGCTTCTGCCGCGCCAAGAACGCCTCGCACACCATGCTGATGAATTTCCTCATCTATGTCATCGGTATGACCGGCTTCTGGATCGCAGGGTTCGCGCTGATGTATGGGGCGATGCCGGTGGCGAGCCTCGGCGGCACTTCAGGGCTGGACTCGTCAGCAGAGGCGGTGATCACTCTCTTCGGTAAACCATTTGGTTTGTTTGCAACCAACGGGTGGTTCCTGGGGGGCAGTGTCTACGATGTGGGCGTGTTCACCATCTTCCTGTTTCAAATGGTCTTCATGGACACGGCAGCGACCATTCCCACAGGCGCCATGGCAGAACGCTGGAGGTTGAAGTCGTTCTTCATCTTTGGTTTCTTCATGTCCATGATCCTCTACCCGTTGTTTGGCAACTGGGCGTGGGGGGGTGGATGGCTATCCCAATTGGGTGTCAACTTCGGCCTCGGACACGGCTACGTGGATTTCGCCGGGTCGGGCGTCGTGCACTCCGTCGGCGGTTTGTGCGCCATGGCGGGCGCAAAGGTGTTGGGTGCGCGCATCGGTAAGTATAATCGTGATGGCACGATGAATGCGATTCCCGCCCACAGCATCCCGCTGGCTCTGCTGGGGACGTTCATCCTTGCGTTCGGCTGGTTCGGGTTCAACCCCGGCAGCACCTTGGGGGTGTCGGGTGGTGGACTCAATCGGGTTGGCATCGTAGCCACGGCGACGATGTTGGCCAGCGCGGGGGGGACATTAAGTGCAATGGCGTACATGATCTTTACAAAGGGGAAACCCGATCCGACGATGTGCGCCAATGGCATGCTGGCTGGGCTGGTCGCCATCACCGCGCCGTCGGGGTTTGTGGGGGCCAATGCGGGGTTTATCATCG